>Ga0209541_10002900_pt1 | contig 32035 bp, 31 predicted proteins | sample RifCSPlowO2_01_FD_184027 | JGI IMG/M metagenome (GOLD analysis project Ga0209541, IMG submission 184027) | Groundwater microbial communities from Rifle, Colorado - Rifle CSP2_plank lowO2_0.1 (SPAdes) (version 2) | ecosystem: Environmental > Aquatic > Deep subsurface > Groundwater | place... | reverse complement strand
TTCTTGATAGCGGAAAACTTATTGAGATAGGTACTCCAGATGAACTGATAAAAAACTCCGATTCATATCTCTATAAAAGCTACCACGTAAAAGATAAGTAAGGCTTTTAAAATTCAATGCAGAACTATTACCGCCCAGGCTCACAAAAGTTAAAAGACCGACCAGAGTTATCAGTAGTAGTTTTGTGCTATAAAAGCGGTAAGACAATAATCCCCTACCTTGAGCAGATGGAGAGAGAACTAAAGGATGGCGGGATGGATAATTATGAGCTGGTACTGGTAGGTAACTATCTACCTAGTTCAGACGACAAAACACCAGAAATAATCAGAGAACTTGCCCGTAAAAATCCTAAGATATTGCCGGTCATCATAGAGAAGAAAGGCATGCTAGGCTGGGATGTAATTACCGGATTCAAAGCGTCAACCGGCGAATCTATAGCCCTCATTGATGGAGACGGACAGATGCCTTCTCAGGATATTGTCCGATTATATCGAGTCCTCAAAAGCGGTGAATTTGATCTTGTAAAAACATTCAGAAAAACAAGGATGGACGGACCGTATCGAAGGTTTATTTCCGGCTGGTATAACATTATTTTTCACACGCTTTTTCCAAAAGCATCATTTAGAGACGTGAATGCAAAACCCAAGCTAATAACCAGAGGAGCATACCATAAGATGCATCTTTCCTGCGACGGCTGGTTCATTGACGGTGAGATCATGCTTGAATCTATGCGCTTAGACCTGAACGTAGCTGAAGTACCCACAGTCTTTCATGAAAATGAATGGCGAGGAAGTTTTGTAAAAATATGGACAATTTTTGAATTTCTGTGGTACATGGCTGTTTATCGAATTAAATATTGGTTTAAATAAAAATGACGAATATTGTAAAAAGGGTAACCTACCCTGCTATAATTTTAAGCGTCGTTGCCTTAATTTTTTACTTAGACAGAGGCATGATGATCGGCCCAGACACGACCACCTACATGGATTTTTCCTATGTTATTCATAAGGGTGGCCTCTTGTTTGTAGATTACTACGATTACCGACTTCCGGTATTCCCTTACATTTTTTCATTCGTCTTTAACCTCGGCTTTTCGGACCTTACTAACCGATTTATAATGCATTTTTCTATTTATTCTTTTTACACCATTTTGGTGTATATTGTTTCTAATTTTCTAACTAAATCACGAAGGATATCACTATTAATATCCTTAATTACTCTCGTCACCATTACCACCCGTCAGCTTGATTCCAACAGAAATATTGCCGTACCTCTCTTCTATCACAGCCTTGAGTTACTAAGCGTTTTTCTATTCATACCAGTCTTTACCAACAGCCCGTCTGGCCAGATAGCTAAATCCAAAAAAATATATTTTTCAATCTTGTCAGGCCTGATTTTTAGTCTAGCCTTCTGGGGACGCCAAGTTCATATATTCCCATTTCTCATGATCTCTCTTTTTCTGGCTACTAATTTATTACCTAGAAAATTCCGGTTGCCAGTAAAACATAATCTGATTTTTTCTTTTTCATTTATATCTGCTTTTGCCCTAGGGTCAACATTAATTATTAGTATCTTTAACAATGGTTCCCCTGACTTTTTTATTAACCTTAAAAAATGGCTAACTGATGTTCCCCGCATGGGATATCTGGGAGGAAGCGACCCCCTTTATGATGTATTACTGAGAAGAGTAAGAAATATAATTATCTATGGTCTGACTCAATTTGAAAATTTAACTTATCCCATCTTCTGGGTAAACTTTATAGCATCAGTAGCCTATCTCGCCAAGATACTATTCTCAAAGAATAAATACTCCCTGCTTAATATCGTAGACTTTTGCAAAAGAAACTCTCAAGAAATTCTTTTAGTAATTTTTATTGCCACTATGGCTATCACTTCTCTGATGGGTACTGGATATGGCAACCAAAGACACGTGGCTCCGATAATATCTTTCCACGCAATTTTCCTTTCTTTTGTTCTCGGCAAAATGAAATTTGAAAAAAACATAATAAAAAACCCCGCCTTTGCACTTGTTATTATTGTTTTTATTCTGCCTCAAGCTTATATCTTCTGGAATAACGGCGAGAAACAAAGCTATGCCACCTCAAGAAAACAAGAAAAGACAGAGTTGCTTACTTATAAAATAGCTGGCGCCTTATCAGAAACATTAAAAGGAAGGAAAAATGAGGTTCTAATCCTGGGCCAACATTCCACCGTTGCTCGCTTGGTAGACTACAAGCCATTCATGGGACTAAATACTGATGTCTTTAATTACGTTATAATGCCGAGCTTATATGGAGATAATTTTATAAATTCTTTCAAGAAAAATCTTGAGAAAGTCGACACGGCTATTATCCTCCCCGACTATCCTAATGTAGAGTGGGCTCATGGCAGTATTGATAACGAGGTTTACAAGATAACAGAGGATTACTTAGCAAAGAACTTTAAACTTCAAAAAGAAATAAAAGGCGAGAACTTTTATCCGCTAAATCCGGAACTATACAAAAAAGGTGTGTTCATTTATATCAGAAAAGGCACAGAGATAAAAAGTAAAATATAAGTTGACTACAACTATTAAAATCTGTATAGTCTGGGAAGCTTGATAGCTCTTTAACAAGGAGACTCCTCATGTCAGAGTTCGGAATCATGCAAGGCCGTCTTTCGCCTTCCCAAGGAGATAGGCTACAATTTTTCCCAGATGAATGGGAAAAAGAGTTTGAAATCGCAAAAAATTTAGGATTCTCATCATTAGAATGGGTATTTGACTGGAGTGAATACTGGAAAAATCCAGTCTGGTATCTAACTGATACCAGCAAGAATTTACTGGCCATAAGAGAATCAGCTGAGAGTCAAGGCATTTGTATTGTCACTGCCTGTTTTGACTACCTAATGAAATATACTCTCTTACAGCGCGACAATAATTACCTTGATACGCTAAATGTACTGCAAAGAACTATACCTAAACTTGCCCAGATGGGAGTTAATATAATTAGCATTCCTTTACTTGAAAATGCTTCCGTAAGGACTGAGCGAGAGAAAGATGAGATTAGAAATACTCTTAATTTATTCAGACGCTTACTTGATGGACACAAGATAGATTTATCCCTTGAGACCGAAATGGCCGGAGAAGAATTAAGAAACTACATTGATAGCTTCGAAAACCCCAGAATTGGCGTCTGCTATGATACCGGCAATTCTACAACTTTAGAACATGATTTACCTCAAGATATCCGACTATTGGGCAACCGGATTAAAGAAGTTCATCTCAAAGATAGAAAATTCGGCTCCAGACAATCTGTCTATCTTGGCACGGGAGATGTGGATTTTGATGCTTGCTTTTCGGCACTTAAGTCAGTTCATTTTAACGGACCATACATTCTTCAAGCTTGGAGAGGGACTGATTATCTTAATGACGCGAAGAGGCAGTTGGAATATGTGAGATCTAAGATGCAATCAGTAAGAGAAGGAGGGCAAACATGAGGAAAGAAGTGACGGATAAGTTTTCTTTAGATGGTAAAGTAGTTATTCTAACCGGTGGAGATGGATTACTAGGCCAAGAATACTCCAAAAATCTTTCCCTGGCCGGTGCTATGGTATTTAAATGGGATATTAACCCAAAGCTTGGTAAAAAAATAGATATTACTGATGAAAAAGAGGTAAAACTGGCGGTAGCCAATATAATGAGCTGGTGCGGCCATATTGATATACTGATCAACAACGCTGCTATGAACCCGGCAGTTGAGAACGAGGAATCAAAAAAGTATTTTGTTCCTATTGAAGATTATCCGGTTGAACTTTGGAGAAAAGAATTAGAAATTAATCTGACTGGAATGTTTATATGTACAAAAGCGGTTGTACCGATTATGAAGAAACAGGGCAAGGGTGTAATAGTTAATATTGCATCAGAAGTATCTAATATCGCCCATGATCACAGAATTTATAATGAAACTGGCAGATACAAGTCCCCTGCTTATGTAGCCTCTAAGACAGCAGTTGTGGGCCTAACTAGGGCTTGTGCAGCTCAGTTAGGTGAATTCGGAATTAGAGTAAATGCATTCTCTCCTGGTGGAGTAAGAAATCCTAAGGTACCGGCAGATTTTGCAGAAAGATTTGGAAAATCAAATATGCTCGGCCGAATGGCTGAGGTAGATGAGTACTGTGCCACTATCCTCTATCTTTGCTCCGACGCCTCATCTTTTATGACAGGTGCAAACCTCACTGCAGACGGTGGAAAAAGTTCTTGGTAAATTAAAATTTATTAAAAAACTGGTCTATTACAGACCAGTTTTATTTTTGCTAGCGAGAAGTCAAATGGAGGCTAGCTTCCATTTGATCCGAGCGAAGCAAAAAGGAGTGAATACTCCGCTGCTTGCAACTTATCAAGAGGCGAAGCCGCCTCTTGATTCCTCGCGGCTTGCCGCAAGGAATATTCATTTTTGATTTTTTGCCGTGAGAATCATATCACATACTTCTCTAACAGCGCAGTCTCCGCCATTCTTTTTGGTAACATATACAGAAACTTTTTTAGCTTCCTCGATACCATCGGCTACAGTAGCACCAAATCCGACAGCAGCTAATACAGGGATATCGCTTATATCGTCACCCATATAACAAACCTCTTCCAGATCAACATCGGGATGATTTTTCTCTAACCAATCTATTAGACCCCTTAGCTTTTGTTGAGTCTTGAGGCAAGGTATGCCCAATTTAAGACACCTTGCATCTACATACCCGCTTCTCTGTTTAGTAACCACTACAGTGTGAATACCGGCTTCTTTTAAAAGATCAATCCCTTGACCATCTCTATGATTGAATCTAGCTATCTCGATCACATGCTGGAATTTGCGATCATGATATTTCATCGCATTTTCCAGGTCCATAATAACTCCCGTATCAATATGAAGCGGAGTCATCACCCCATCACAATCAAGCGCTAAAACTTTTATTTTCTTCAGTTTATCTAAAAACTGGCGATCCATAGATTACTCTCCTTTTTAAAAAAGAACGGGCTCTTAAACCAACGATACACAAATACCACAGGGATTGCACCTGGTCAATGTTTTTGATATGCTGGCCCTAAGTTTTTTGAAAATTAGGAGATAATATGCCGCCGCCTATTATATTAACTACCGATAACAAGACACCGACATTACCTCATCCGTCACAAATTGTAAAAGATATCGGGCCCAATGATCTGCAGGGAATGACAGTTGTATTCATTAATATGCCTTTACGTGAGAGCGCTAGACCGAATACAACGCCAGAAGGTCCTCTACTTCTGGCAACAAATCTTAGAAACAACTATGGCGTATCTGTTTCCGTTATTGACTTGAACGCCTATCGTATCAAAGATGAAGAGGCCACAAAAAGAGGATTGCCCTGGGGACGCCATAAGACACTCCCTGAGACAGAGAGACTAATTCGTAAACATTTTGAAGCATATGGCGAACCTGACCTTGTCGCTTTTTCTGGGAAGATAACTACATTTCGCTGGCAGAAAGCTGTAGCAGAAACCGTACGGCGAATTTTGCCTGATGTATTTTTGGTAACTGGCGGTGGCCTTGCTACTGAGTTAAGAATACACTTGTTCGACTATATTCCTGAATTTGATGCTGTAGCCCATTCGGAAGGTGATGATGTAATGATTAAAATAGCCTACGACGCTATTAACATTAAAAAGATAGGACTGACTAATGCTCTCAACAGCGGGAAACTTTCTCCATACCACATTGGAGAGATTGATGGACGTCAGCGTTTTTTATATGCCGGTGACCGCCCTTTAGATCTTAATATATTACCTCATGCCGATCTGGAACTTTTAAGAGAAGATGTATTCGGCCATAAAATTCTTGAAAGCTACTTAATGACTCCTGCCTGGAGTCGCCAAGCCAATAACAGTTCGGCAATCCCCTGGGACGATAGTGATGTAACGCCAAAAACTACTTCTGTTTCCAGCCGTGGCTGCCCATTTGGTTGCAAATATTGTTTTCGTGGTTCTCAAGGTGAACGCAAATGGGGTGTTCGTTCAGCCGAACACATCATGCGTGAGCTGTATGAACGCATCTTGAAATACAAAATCGTATTTCACGGATTCCCTGATGATAATTTTGCCGTAACACTGGGCAGAATTAAAGATATTAACAATATCGTCAAATGGGGAACCCATACCAGGCTAGATGAAATGGCCGGACTTAATGACACTACTAGAGGCACAGCGGAAACTATGGCAAAAGCGGGGTGTGAATATGTCGGATTCGGTCCTGAAAGTGCCAGTCCTAAGGTGATTGAAGCCATTGGTAAAGGTGGCCACACACTTTCTAACGGAATGACGGAAGTACTTGCAGGAGGAAGAAAGCAATCCTTCCCCCGCTCTATGATTGTGGGTATCCAGAATGCAGTTGAGAATAATATACATTCCAATTGTACTTGGATTCTCGCCTGCCCGACTGAGACACTTTCAGATCTCAAAGAGACTGTACAATTTATGCTTTGGCAGATGGAATATTACACTAGCAAAGGCCTGCCGAAAGATTCCATTAACACACGGATGTTCACGCTTACCTGGTATCCCGGTACAACAATTATTAACTATGAGCGGGTACGCAATGAGCTAACTCGAGTATTCGGCATTATATTCAAGCCGGCAGGACCCAATACTAGCGGTGTACAGTGGGAGCCAGTCTACGATGAAAATTTCTTAAAATACATGCTGGAATTAGATGATGCCACAAAAGTTTTGCATGGTGATAACAATGAACCTCTGAATTTCGGTGATATGCCGACCGACCAATTTCTTCAGGCCAGAGAATATATTGATTCCGGACAAACACTAAAGATTTTAGATATGTAGTATGCGAATAGCTTTACAAAAAAGCACATGCGAATATTTATAGACCGATCCTAGCGATCGGTTTTTTATTTGACAAGTACTAAGCATTATTATACTATATGCGAGTCCTTAACAACTGGAGATCGGACATGGAACAGCACTTGCGAGAAGATGAGCAAATATGTTCTGAGTGCAGAGGCATTGGATCTTTACCCCATAATTGTGAGGAGAATAAAGACTGGTATTATGATAAGGAAATCGAAGATGAGGTTTCTTTTTGTACTAAAGGCTGTACTAAAGAAGGTAAACGCCCTAAAGACTTAACTGATATGTGTAAGAGTTGTCGTGGGAGAGGCAAACGTCCTAATTTTAGATTTATTGTACTATCCGACCTAAACGTCCTTGGAACAGCTAACTCAGTAGACGAGCTGGAGTTATTGATGGATAAGAATAGAGAAGCTCAAATACGGGAAGATTATATGTGGTGGTTTGTAGATCCTGAAAAATCTAACGATCCACCTAGTCAGTATCATCACGCCCATCACAATTTAAACTTTTACTCATCCGGGCGATATTTTTATGTTATAGATTTCAATAGCCTAGATGAATCAATGAGTTGGCTCAGGGCAAAGATGGCGCAACGTATCCCCTTTTACACTGGTAGCTTGATGGGACCCCTTCGTCTTGAGAGTATTAAACATCGTATGCAAACGGGAATATAATTCCCGTTTTTTTATTTGACAAATTTTAAAACTTTTCTAAATACTGTCAATATTGACCTCAAGAATACTTTTTGTAAAGTTTGCTAAAAGATCTTTTAAAATATGGGGCTAATATGCCGACTGTCAAAATCGGAAATAAATTAGTTGGCTCAGACCAGCCATGTTTTATAATCGGCGAGATCGGTATTAATCACAATGGCAACTTGGATTTAGCTAAGAAGCTCATTGATGTGGCCATCACCTCTGGCTGTGATGCAGTTAAATTTCAGAAAAGAACAGTAGATGTTGTCTATACTCCTGAAGAATTAGCTAAGCCTCGTGAAAATCCATTTGGTTCCACCAATGGTGATCTTAAGCGCGGTCTAGAATTCGGTAAGAAAGAATATGATGATATAGATAAATATTGCCAGGAAAAAGATATACTTTGGTTTGCCTCCCCATGGGATGAAGCCAGTGTTGATTTTTTGGAGCAATACAATCCGCCATGTTATAAAATTGCTTCCCCCTGCCTGACAGATGACGAACTGATAAGTTATATACGAAACAAGAGAAGACCTATAATTCTTTCTACGGGCATGAGCGATGTAAAAATGATTGGCCATGCATTAGATATTATAGGAAATGGGAATCTGATCATTCTTCACTGCACTAGTGTTTATCCAAAAATGACCTCAGATGGATTAGAAAATCTGAGCATGGTTAATCTGAAGGTAATAGAAGAATTCAAGAAATTATTCTATCCCATACCTATAGGCTTCTCCTCTCACTTTAGTGGAATTATGCCGGCATATGCAGCCGTAGCCAAAGGTGCCTGTGTAGTTGAATCGCACATAACCCTAGAGCGTGCCCTTTGGGGGAGCGACCAGGCTAGTTCTCTGGAACCGATACAACTTATCAACCTATGTCGCATGATCAGAGAATTAAGGGTGGCGGAAGGCGATGGAATAAAAAGAATTTACCCCGCCGAAATTGAGGTAATGAAAAAATTAAGAAGAAAATAAGCTTGTCATTGACAAGCTTATTTATTTATTATACTCTATAGTCGCTATTTAACAATTAGTTTCCAAGGAGTAAGAAGTGGCTAAAATCTGGACTGTCTGTAAGGATCCTGGCGGTACAAATGGTATTATCCCGGTAAATGAAGAGTTAACTAAGATGAACCACCATGCCAGACTTGTTGCTACCGGTAATGCCCTAGAAAGATTGCCTCTTTCAAAAATTAAATTTTATACACTTGAAGAGGCTCTAGAAATTGATCTTTTACCGGATATTTTTATAACCAGTATGTGCCAAAGAGGAGGAGTAGGTAGGAATTTAATTCCTTTAATGAAAGCCTCCGGCATACCAGTTATTACTGTTCAAGATATCTGGGGGGGTCAATTAATTCCGGAATGGGAAGACTCTAAATTCCGGCCTGACTATATTTGTGTTAACGATGAGATAAACACCGAAGCCGTTAGGAGGGCTTGGCCGGAATTTAAAGAAGATAAAATCATTACAACTGGCTTTCCGGCCCTAGACAGATATGCCGGCTATGATATTTCCTCAATCTCAGAGAGAGCTAGATCAGGCCTGAATATTCCTAAGAATGGTTTCGTTGTTCTGTATTGTGATCAGATTGATTTTGCGGGTGATATGGTTTTAGAAGTAATTGAAGCACTTAATAAAATCAATAATGATAATGTCTACTTTATTCCAAGAATGCATCCCCGGTTAAAAAAGGAGAGTCCTGAGGAATTGCCAAAGTGGGAAAAAGCCATGACTAAATTTAGTGGCGGCACATTAATAAAAGAATCTCAGGAATATAGTACATCGGATATAGTTGCTGCATCCGACGTTGTATTGTCCATGTTCTCAACGGTTAATATTGAAGCAGCCACCTTACGTAAACCGAATATATGCATTATGTATCCCGATATGGGCATGGCTCTATATACTAAAGCATGCGGAAAAGTTACCGATGACTTCCCTCTTATTTCTCTGGGTTGCTCAAAAAAAGTAACCACTAGGCGTGGCCTAACTGAAGCATTGGATCAATCTATTTTTGGAGATTTGGGATTGAGACATAATCAAGAAAAAACCTTTAGACTAGATGGTAAAAATGCTTCCAGGGTAGCAGATTTAGTAGCTAGTTTAGTTTAAATTTGAAGACCGCAAAATAGCGGTCTTTTTCTTTACAATATATATCTTTCATGGTAAATTTTTAAGCAAAGCTTAACTTAATTTTTAGAAAACATGGTAATCGCCATTATACCCGCACGTGGAGGGTCAAAAAGAATTCCTTACAAAAATGGAATGAATTTTTGCGGTAAACCGCTTGTGGCTTGGACCATAGAACAAACCCTAAGATCAAAAAGGGTTGATGAGGTTTATGTTTCAACAGAGGATAAAGAAATAAAAAAAATAGCGGAGAAATTCGGGGCTAAGGTTATTGACCGCCCCACAGAATTGGCGAGAGATCGCTCAACCGCCGAAGATGTGTTGAAACATGCTATTAATGACGTGGAAAAGAATACCAAAAAGAAGATAGACTTAGTCGTATTCATGCAACCTACTTCTGTTTTAAGGGAAACAAAAGATATAGATAATGCCGTAGAAACTTTAACTAAAAATAATGCCGACTCTTTATTTGCAGCCGGTCTGCTTAAAGATTTCTATATTTGGAGAAAAAATAACCAAGACGAACTATACAGCCTGAATTATGACTACAAAAACAGGGGTAGAGGCCAGGAATTTGGAAATCAATATGCAGAGAATGGTTCTATTTACGTATTTAAGCCGGAAATTTTATTTAAAAATAATAATCGGCTAGGTGGGAAGATAGCTGTATCTTTAATGGATTTCTGGAAATCTTTTGAGATAGACGAACTGGAAGATATAAAATTTTGTAAAGACCTTTTTATACTAAAGGGGCTAGATAAAAAATAATATGAAAAATGAAAACAAAAATAAACAAAGATTAGTATATTTTAATGGAAATTTTATTCCTGAGTCAGAGGCTAAAATATCAATCTACGATTCAGCTCTTATGTTCGGCGATATGGTATTTGAAATGACCAGATCATTCAACAAAAAACAGTTTAAGCTTAGAGAACATCTGGATAGGCTCTTTGCATCAATAAAATATCTTAGAATACCAATGACTATGACCATCCAAGAGATGGAAAAAGCAATTTATAAAACTGTTGAAATAAACGATCATCTTTTTAAAAAAAATGATGAACACAGATTAATGATAGATGTATCAAGGGGACTATTATCTATTTACCAAGACGAGGTAGCCATTAATAAAGGAACAAACGTAATTATAGCTGACTTCCCGTTGCGTTGGACCGTATCGTCTATGGGACATTTATTTGATACCGGGATCAATGCTGTTATCCCCTCCCAAAGAGCTATCCCATCACAGCTACTTGAGCCAAAAGTTAAAAATCGTAGCCGAATTCATTATTTAATGGCTAATATTGAGGTAGCAAATTATGAAGGGAAAGATAACTGGGCGTTACTATTAGATACAGACGGTTTTATTGCGGAAGGAACTGGCGATAATTTTTTTATAGTAAAGGATGGGGTAATTATAACCCCCGAGGGAAGGAATATTTTACGTGGTATTAGCAGAAAATATATATTTGAACTAGCCGACCAGCTAAAGCTAAAGTGGGTAGAAAAAAATATAGAGCCCTACGATGTTTACACGGCCGATGAAGCCTTTATGACCGGAACGCCTTTTTGCCTATTGCCTGTCACTAAATTAAACGGTGTAGAAATCGGCAGCGGACGCATGGGAAAAGTCACTAGAATGCTATTGGATAAATGGAGCGCTAATGTTGGAGTTGATATAGAAAAACAGATTAAGGGTTGGTCTAAGTCATCTAAAACAAAAGCGGGACCTTCTCCTTATTCTTTCAAACAAAAAAAGTAGCCTCCAGCACACACTTAACTTTCTAAATAATTACATCTCGTGCAAGTTATCCTAAGATGATGAAGTTTGACTCAAAAGAATATTTACCAAATTCAGAAGAAAGATTAGAGCATCTGCGACGGATTATTAATGGCCGACCTGTATCCATTTTAGCTGCCGGACCCTCAATTAAAGAACTGGAGGAGCGGGTCGGCGAGTTATCAGAAGCTGATATTTGCTACTTTGGAATTAATAATTTTTTCGTTCAGGAAGATAATATTTTAAAAAAAATAAATAAACGCTTCTCTATATTAATTGAGACTCCTGATAATACCGGCAAAGGGCTCAGCTCTATTTTTGACAAAGTTATAAACTTTCTAGACAGGAATGATAATAACATGCTTGTCTCTTCATTTACTGATTTTAACTTGTCAGACCAAGACTTTGACCTTAAAAAGTTCTTAGATAAATACGACAAAAAGATTCTTCAGCCAGGGAATGGCGGGGCAGATAGGACTGCACCTGATATTTACCACCCCCTCCACTTCATAAACGGTAACTCTCTCTCCTGGATGATATATTTAGCCATCATAGGCAAGGCCTCAAAAATTGTTCTTTTCGGAGCAGATGGCTACACCGTATCACCAGACATCCAAAAGACATATTACCACCCCGAAGAATATGGCATACAACCGCAAAAGCAGTTAATGGAAAATACTAATAAAGGATTTAATCCTATCGTCCCTATCAGCTTAAGAAATATCTACCAGACATATAATATCGGACCAGTCCCAATTTTAAACTGCTCTGAAGTTAGTTTTTATACTCCTTTCCCAAAAGTTTCATACGAAGATGGCTTGGCTTTCTTGTCAGGCAAAAAAAATGCCAGAGATATTATTGATCTCCGCATTCCAACCGCTTCAATAATTATCCCCCGCTCCGAAGATGAAGATAAATTACAAAACACTCTAAACAATATTTCTAAACAGTCATATTCAAATTATGAGAAGATAGTTATCCATAGAAGTTCTGGCTTTTTAGATACTATAAAAAAAGCTCTGTCTTTGGTCAAAAGCAAGTACATTTTTTATTGCCCACCCGGCCATAGCTATCCAGATCAAGATTGGATTAATTCCTGCTTAGAAATACTTGAGAATAGACCCCAAATTTCTTTGGTTTGCGGCCTAACACAGAATGCCGATGAACCATGGCCGAAGAAAAAGTTTATATACTATTGGCTCAAGAAGAAGGTTTTCTTTCCCTCCGATATGCTCTGCGTCCGAAGACAAGTTTTGGAAAAATATATTTACCAAGCTAAAAATAGCGGTATAGATAATGACCTCAGCGGTTGGCTAGGCTTTAGCCTATTTTTCAACATGAATGGCTATTTACCAGCCTTTGTTAGAACCTTGATTAATCCTAACCAATCTATAAATAAAGATCCTGAGTCCCTAGATATCTATAGGCAGCAAATTAATAACTACAAAAGTAGCCTCATCCTCAAAAGAGCATCACATCAATTCAGAGATGGAGATGGTAACCTTCTATCGGGTAAATTTTATTTAAGTGTATTTTTACTTTACGGCCTAACTGAAAGAATTAATAACATATTGCCCCGCCGCGTAAGCTCTCAACTGAAAAACATCAGACACATGGTAAGAAGGTTTTATCAGGAATAAAAAAACTGCGTTTAGCAGTTTTTAGATTAAATCTATATTCTCAATATACCACCGATAGGCTCTTTTTATTCCATCCTGAATCCTAGTTTTTGGCTCCCACCCCATATCTCTGCAACGTTTTGAGTCAAGCAATTTTCTGGGCATACCTCTGGGTCCAGATAGATCCCAATGTATTCTTCCAGTATATCCGACTACATGTCTTACCATATCTGCCAGATCAGCAATACTATAATCAACACCTGTACCAACATTAACTAAAATATCTCCTGACCCAATCTCTTCTTTTGAAGGATTAAAGTTATCCACTAAAAAAATACTTGCCTCAGCAACGTCATCTACATAAATAAATTCCCTCCTGGGCAAACCGTCTCCGAAAAGAACAACTTCCTGCCTACCGCTTATCATAGCACCGTGGAATTTTTTAATCAGATCGGCAAGAACATGAGCCCTGCCAGAATCAAAATTATCTTTTTCTCCATACATACCTGCTGGGATAGCAACGATAAAATTAGTGCCGTATTGCTTGTTATAGCTCCGACACATTTCGATCCCGGCAAGTTTTGCAATAGCATACGCCCGATTAGTTTCTTCAAGAGGACCAGACATTAAGTGCCCCTCTCTCATGGGCTGGATACATAGTCTTGGATAACAGCAGTTTGAAGCGAAAAAGATAAGCTTTTTCACGCCAAAACTATGAGCATTCGTAATAACATTTTGCTGTATTGCTAAATTCTCTGATAAAAACTCAGTCGGTTGGCTTATGTTAGCAAAAATGTTACCAACTTTAGCTGCAGCCAAAAAAACATAATTCGGACACGCATTGTCAAAGAATCTTTTGACTGAATAGCCATCTAATAAATTCAGCTCTGATTTCGATGGGGCAATCAAGCTATATCCCCTCTGACTAAGCTTTCTAATAAGAGCTGAGCCCAGAAGACCAGTAGCCCCGGCAATAAATATTTTTGATCCTGTCTCCACCTCTTGCCCCCGTTCAAATATAAAAGATCTTGGTCAAACTATAAATTTAAATTGTTGAAAAGTCAATTGACACTTCTTGATACTTTCTGATACTTTTAAAAAATGCCCAGTAATACAGCTTCCAAATGATTTTCAGCCGATATGCATAACTGTACTGGGTATAACCATAGTAAACTAAATTAACTTCTAAATTCCTCGGTTTTTATTAATAAAATCTCAAGGCAATTGGAAGCTGATATACTGGGATGTCGGAAATTAATCCAAACGAGGTCTACACAACAAATGAAGCTCAGTCGCTTCTCAAGATCAGCAATAGCACGATGAAACGTCTTTTAAAAAAGGGTATGATTAGAGCCAACAAGATCGGCGGCCAATATCGTGTAATGGGTAAAGAGCTTTTAAGACTTCTATCCCCCACCATAGAGAGGCGGGCTGTTGCAACCTATCAGCAGCTAAAAAAGAAAGTTAAAAGAAAAATAAAAACCTGGTAATCAAATAGGTGATGCCAATATGCGAATATTATGCTAATTATGCAAATTGCGAATAAAGAAAAGATAATACATCCAGAACTATCTTATAAAATTAATGGGATACTTTTTACGGTTCAAAATAATCTTGGACGTTTTTGTAATGAAAAACAATATGGTGATGCGACCGAGAAATTACTGACAGAAAATAATATAAAATATGAGAGGGAGAAGAAGTTACCAAAACTTTTTGATGGTGAACAAGACGGGAGAAATATCGCAGACTTTTTGATTGAAAATAGTATTTTACTTGAATTAAAAGCTAAAAGAATAATTGGTCGAGAGGATTATTATCAAGTAAGAAGATATTTGGGCTCCTTGAAGTTGAAACTAGGAATTCTTGTTAATTTTAGAGATAGATATCTTAAGCCACATAGAATTTTAAATTCAAGTGTATAAATTATTAGCAATTCGTAGATTCGCATTAGATTCGTAGATTTGCATCATTATGATTATAACCCGAACCCCATTTAGAATCTCCTTCCTAGGAGGAGGAACAGATTATCCCGACTGGTATAAAGAAAACGGCGGAGCCGTTCTTTCAACTACAATAAATAAATATTGTTATTTAAGTTGCAGAGATTTACCTCCCTTTTTCAAGCATAAATACCGAGTTGTTTACTCATACCAGGAACTGGTAAAAAAAATTGAAGATATAAAGCATCCCTCAGTAAGAAATACTTTGAGTTTTCTTAATATGGACAGAGGCGTTGAGATACATCACCAAGCTGACCTGCCCGCAAAATCTGGACTTGGTTCAAGCTCATCTTTTACCGTCGGCTTAGTCAACGCGCTCAGCGGCCTAAAAGGTGAAATTAAGAATAAAAGACAGCTGGCCCTTGATGCAATCCACATAGAACAAAACCTCATAAAAGAGAATGTTGGATCCCAAGATCAGACAGCAGCAGCTTTTGGAGGTTTTAATAAAATTGATTTTGGAGGAGTTCAAGAAATATCAATTCAACCGATAACTATAAACTCCAGCCGGCTTGAATCATTTCAGAACCATTTAATGCTTTTTTTCACCGGTCTTTCAAGAGATGCCTCTAAGATCGCCAAAGAGCAGGTTAGGAATATAAGAGATAAGAGCAAAGAGCTAAAAGTAATGCATGGGATGGTTAACGAAGGCACAGCAATATTAACAAACGGCAAGACTGATCTTGCTGAATTTGGTAAATTAATGAACCAAAGCTGGAGAGTAAAAAAGTCATTGTCATCAAAAATAACAAATCCCTACTTGGATAATTTATATGAGGCTGGAATAAAAGCAGGTGCCTTAGGAGGTAAACTGCTTGGCGCTGGAGGAGGCGGATTTATACTATTTTTTGCCAAACCAGAGGCTCAAGATAAAATTAAAAATAAACTAAAAAATCTTTTGCACGTCCCCTTCCAGTTTGACCATCTTGGCAGTCAAATAATCTATTACGCCCAAGACAACAACGATCAGATAAAATAAATTCGTTCCAAAAAATTCGTTTGACAAAACGAGTTTTTTTATTTAAAGTTTGTTAATTCTTTAACAACTAGGAGTAAAAATGAGATCAAGAGACCAGGGATTAATACCTAACATCTCTAAAGAATTCCCCCGAGAGAAAACGCTAGATATGTTCAGACGAATGTGCCTAATAAGATATTTTGAATTCAATGTTAAGAGCACATACGATCAAGGGCTAATGCCAAAATCTCCTATCTATCTTTCAATGGGGCAGGAGGCTATTTCTGCAGCCCTTGCCACAACTATCAATAAACCTGCTCTTTTCGGCCAACACCGTAGTCACGATATATACTTGGCGTTCGGAGGTAATCCAGAAAAATTAATTGACGAGTTGCTTGGCTGGCCGACAGGTTGTGCCGAGGGTATGGGCGGATCAGCCTCAATTCACTGTCCCGAGATTAAAATGTTCGGTCATGATGGATTAATGGGCACGCAAGTACCAATTGCAGTCGGCTATGCTCTGGCAACAAATAAAATGACTATCGCCTTCATGGGTGATGCCAGTGCTGAAGAGGGCTATGTTCTTGGTTCCATCGGCTATGCCGCCACTAAGAAAGCTCCAGTCTTGTTTGTAGTCTGTGACAATAACCTATCTATCTTAACTAAGACCTCTGTCCGCAGAAGCTGGACAATGGCTGATCATGCTAATTTTGGAATGCCATCAGTAGAAATTGCTGATGACCCATGGCTTATAATGCATCACGTTAATAAATTAAAGTTATCTTTACCAGCCATAATTAATATCCATACCTGCCGAGAATTATGGCATGCCGGAACAGGAAGAGATGGGGATTCAGAATGGAATCGTTTTGAATTGACGACTAATGAACTAGTTAAATTAGAACTGGGAACTGAAGCAGATAGAATTATGAGACATACTATAGATTATTTAGACAAGCTATGGAATGAAAAATTAAAGGAGCAAAAATAATGGCAAAAACAGTTGCTGAGACTATTAAAGAAATAACTCGCCAGCATCTTAAAAGCGGCGGGGCAGCAATGGGCCAATGTCTTTCAGCTGTCGGCTGGGTTGGCGGAACAGTTCCTGATATGACTGAGAAGGAGGGGCTGTTAGAACTTTCCATGGATGATACTTCGGGTTCAGGTATAGCTGTCGGCTATGCCCTGGCTGGACGTAGACCAATATTTATTTGCCGATATCAAGGATTCATGCACATAGATGCCTCTCAGCTTCTCAATTATGCAGCTAAATCAAAAGATCTATGGAAAATCCCGTGTCCAGTCTTTATTCGCTCTATAGCAATGGAGGGTGCTATTGGTCCAGTAGCTGGTTCTAGCCATCATGGAATGATGACAAGAATGCCCGGCCTAACTGTCTGTGCTCCTATGACTCCCAAAGAATACGAGCATGTGTGGAAAACATTTGTGGAGAAAGATGATCCATTTTACGTAAGTGAGCATCGTAGAAGCTTCAAGATTGACTATGAGATGCCAGATGAACTTTTCTACCCCGAACCGGATATAACTCTTTTTCCTATTTCAGCCGCACGCCTAAGCGCAATAGAAGCAGCCGATATGCTTAGTCATGAAGGAATACTTTGCAACATAGTCCATTTACTATGGCTGAAACCATTTGTAGTACTGCCTGGGATCCTTAACGCCGTAGGAGCCTCAAAATATGGCGGCATAGTTATTGATACTGATTTTGAAAATGGAGTTTCAAAATCTATAGCTTGCGATATTATGCAGCATGCCAGCAGAAAAGTGCGCGTGCTTGGACTTGAAGAAAGAACTGCAGGATTTGCTCCTCACCTTGATAATCTTCCGCCTTCACCTGAGAAGATTTGTAATTTTGTAAAAAATATAATTCAAAACCGCTAACTAGCGGTTTTTTTATTTATTTGGTATATTCTATAAACTATGGGTAAACAAAATAAGCCACTAAGGGCTGTCGTTATAACCGCCGAAGGATTTGAAGATGAAGAGGTTATTTATCCGGTAATAAGGCTGAGAGAAGAAGGATTTATAGTTGATATAGCGACTAAAGACGCTAAACTCGTTTTGGGTCGTCTTAAGTTTCCTCTGGAACTTATCGTTAAATATTATAGCACCCTGGTTGACGCCAAGAGATTACAAGTCAAAGATTATGATCTGGTCTTAATTCCAGGTGGATTTGAAGCTCCCGACAGAATGCGACAAGTCCCTGAAATACTAGAATTTATCCGCCAGATGAATAAACAGAAAAAAATTGTTTCAGCATTCTGCCATGGCCCATGGGTACTAATATCAGCCGGAATAGTTAAAGACAAAAAAATTGCCGGTTATATCGGCATCAAAGACGACATTAATAATGCCGGCGCCATATACACCGACAAGCCGGCAGTCATAGATGGTAATATTATTACCGCCCGCCATCCTCGTGATGTCGGTGATTTAATGAAGGCGATCTTCTCAAAGCTAAGACCATAACCTATGCTTCGAAAGGCTAAATTATCATTTGCCGATAAAAAATTTCTTGCTTTAAAATCGGTTGAAACAGCACCCATAAATATTGACCTATCAAAAATCGTAGTCAACAAGCCGTGGGGACATGAGTATCTTCTTACAAACACCCCCCTAGTGGAAGTTTGGCACCTATCGCTTGATCATTTAAAATCAACCTCAACTCATTGTCATCCTAATAAAAAAACTGCTCTTATCGTTCTTGACGGCAAGGCAGCTTTTTCAACGTTAGGAAAAACTTCAATATTATCAGCCCGTGATGCAGTAACTATAGAGGCGGGAGTTTTTCACTCAACTAAGTGCCTGTCAAAGAAGGGATTAAAACTTCTTGAGGTAGAAACTCCCCCAATGAAGCATGACCTTATTCGCCTAAAAGATAGGTACGGCAGAGCCGATACGGGATACGAGAGCGGAGAAAAACTCCAAGCAGCTAACGGTTCATATCTTCGATTTAAAAGCGAAGAGGTTCAGATCATGAAAAATTTCTGTAACAATAACTTATGCATATACTTTATTAGAGATAACGAAGATTTAGATAATATCAACCAGCCGGGACTGGCAATAATCCTAAACGGATTTATTAAATCATCAAATAAAGAAACTGTATATCAAGTCGGCGATGTTATACAAACTAAAGGGCTGAGAAATAGTAAATTGAGTTTTAAAAATGTCTCCCTCCTCTCAATCTCAAAAGCTTAAGGCGTATAAAGATAAAGGCAAAGGTGTAATAATTTTTGATTTTGACGGTGTTTTAGCCGATTCTTTTGACACATTTTATAAATTAATAAAAGATTCCATGGAGATAGTGGGGCTATCTGTATCTAAGGATGACTACAGAGAGATGTTTAGGGAAAATGTCCATAAAGGATTTAAAAGATTTATAGGCAGCACTAAGAAATACTCTATTTTCCAGAAATTCAGGAAATCTAACTACGATAGATACTATAAAAAATATAAGCCTAAGCTATTCAGAGGAACCTCAAGATTTTTAAAACAACTTAACAAAAATTACATAATTACTATCGCCTCTTCCGGCAAGAGAACTAATATCATCGGATTATTGAAAAAGGGTGGAGCTCACAAGTATTTCGATCTTATTTTGGCAACTGAGGAATATTCAAAAGAAAATATGATAAAAAACATACTTGAGAAGCACAAGACTGATCCTAAAAAGACAGTCGTGATAACAGATACGGTCGGTGATATTAAGATAGCCAAAAAACTAGGACTAAAAACGATAGCTGTCGATTGGGGTTTTCATCATAAAAAAATCCTAAAAGAATCCATGCCTGACCACCTAGTTCAAACCTTTGAGGATATAGTGAAGTTATTAAACTAACACAATTTAAAAAGATCTAGTCAATATTGACTAGATCTTTTTAAATTGAGATAAGTATAGTCAGATTTTTAAAAATTACACTGACAAAGGGATGACAAATGACTGAGTACAAATATCCTCTAGCCACAGACACCGTAACCAAAGAAGATCTTCGTACTTTGGCTACATGGCTGTTGAGCGATCCTCCGCCCCGTCTTACAATGGGCCCATTAGTAAAAGAGTATGAGCAAAGATGGTGCAACTGGCTTGGTAGAAATTTTGCGATCTCTTGCGGTACAGGTTCTGATGCCAATGAGTTGATGTATTATACTCTGCTTCGTTCCGGCCGTTTGAGAAACAAGAAAGTTATTGTTCCAAGCGCCGCTTGGATTACCAGCATTTCTCCGGCAATACATTTTGGCTTTGAGCCGATTATGTGCGATGCGGATTACGATACTTGGGCTCTTAACAAAAGACACTTGAGGGAACTACTTGATAAACATAATCCATCTACAGTTTTTTTGGTCCAAGTACTTGGCATTCCTCACGATATGGATGACCTGATGAAGTTAAAAGAGAAATATGGATTCTTCCTCCTTGAAGATGCCTGCGCTTCAATTGGTTCTTCTTATCATGGTCGGAAAGTTGGGACATTCGGCGACATGTCCAGCATCTCAACCTACTATGGCCACCAGACACCGACAGTTGAAGGTGGGGTAGTATTTACAGATGATAAAGATTTCAATGATTTGCTCTTGATGTTAAGGAGCCATGGCTGGGTAGCACATGTTGACCAGGAAAAAAGAACTGAACTTTTGAAGAAATATGAGATTGAAGATATTGGAACCAATTTTCACTTTATTGAGCCCGGCTTTAATTCACGATTTACCGATATGCAAGCATTTCTCGGCCTACGCCAGCTGGATCGGATAGAGTGGAATATTGAGAAAAGATTCTCTAACCACCGACTCTATAAGCAGATGCTGAGCCACAGCGGTTTATTTAGAACCCAGGTTTATGATGAAGAATCAGTTGTGTGCAGTATCCACTTTTGTGCCCTAGCCTTAAATCATGAGGAAAGAAACATAATTATTAAAGAGCTTGAGAACAATGGTATAGAGACGAGGCCGTTTACTTCAGGTAATCAGGGTCTCCACCCATATTGGTTCAGAGAATATGGAAAGTTCTCGGCTTCAATGGCTGATAGGCTCTATAATTGCGGATTTTTCCTACCTAATCATCCCTATATTGAGAAGAAGGATATTGAATATATTTGTTCAGTGGCTATTAAGACTGCCCTAGATTATAGGAAGGGGGTAAAATAATGGCCAGAGTTCTTGTAACTGGTGGCGCCGGATATATAGGTTCGGTCTTGGTGCCGATACTTCTGAAAGAAGGTCATTATGTGATTGTACTCGATAATTTCATGTACGATCAGACTTCTCTACTGGATTGTTGTCACAGTCCCATGCTTGAAATAGTAAGGGGGGATGTCAGGGATTATCAACTATTAAAAAGATTCGTAAAAATGGCGGACTTGATAATTCCATTGGCTTGCATAGTCGGGGCTCCTGCCTGCGATAAAGACCCACAATCGGCACAAGCAATTAATTATGGGGCGATAAACCGAATAAATACCCTAAGGGATAGAAAACCAGTAATTTTCCCGAACACAAACAGCGGATACGGTATTGGACAAGATGGAGTCTATTGCACAGAGGATTCTCCATTAAGACCCGTCTCCCTGTACGGCCAGTTAAAGGTTGAAGCAGAAAAAGTATTACTTTATAGAGGAAATGCAATTACCCTAAGACTGGCTACCGTATTCGGCATTAGTCCTAGGATGAGACTCGATTTGCTGGTTAATGACTTTGTCTACCGAGCAGTTAACGACAGATTTATTGTCCTCTTTGAAGGTCACTTTAAAAGGAACTACATCCACGTGAGAGATGTTGCTGGGGCATTTATGTATTGTATGGAGAATTTTGAAAAAATGAAAAATCAGGCATACAATGTCGGCCTAAGCACCGCCAACCTGACCAAAATCGAGCTCTGCGAAGAAATAAAAAAACAGATACCCGATTTTTATTTCATTGAAGCAAAGATCGGCGAAGACCCTGACAAGCGTAATTATGTTGTGAGTAATGAGAAGATTGAAAGAACCGGATTCAAGACCGAGATGTCCCTACAAGATGGTATTGCTGAATTAATTAAGGGCTATAAGATTATAAAAAATAATAAATTTTCGAATATTTAAAAGCTGCCAAATGGCAGCTTTTTATTTACACTAGCGGGTTTATATCATCGAATGGAAATACGCTCTTGTTGACTTCCGACGAAGATAATCCGTTATCCTTCAGCCTTTGTAATAATTCAAAATAGTTATCTACTATCTGGTCGCTGGTTAAGCTTTTTCCCCACGAAGTATCCTTATTATACTCAAAAGTTAACTCTGGACGATTCTGATCAAGTCCATGTATATGCATTGTATTGGACCAATCAGTTTTAATATTTTTTATTCCAAACTTATCGGGATTACGATAGACCTCCGTACCCGGCCTTATCGTGAATAAAGACAAATGAATTAGATCAGGCTGAGTTTCTTTTATAAAATCCCAGGTTAAATCAACTATATTTTCCGGTTCGCCCGGCAGACCCAATATAAGATAGAGTCGAGCCTCAATGTCATTTGCCTTTAACAAAGCAATCGTTTCTTTAGCCTTCTGGATACTTATCCTTTTGTTTATTAAATCCAAAGACGGCTGCCAAACGCTTTCTACCCCCATTCCTAAAGCCAAACAACCCGACTGTCTGGCAAGAACAGCTAGCTCAGGAGTGATTCCATCAACACGGCATTGTCCTCGCCAAACGACATTAGTTCGGCCAATAGCTTCAAGCTCGGCAATAGCGTTTAGACGTTTTAGTGGAAATACTATTTCATCCACCATTACCATACCCTGTATGCCATAATTGTTCTTGAGATATTCTATCTCCGCCTCAATAAGTTTTGGCTCCCTAAAACGTATCCCCGGCGTTCCTTCTCTAGCTGTTAATAAAGCACAAAAATGACAATTATATGGGCAACCTCGACTAAAAATAACATTTGTAGAAATTAACTTATCGAAACCGGGCTTGTTTCTTAATGTCATCATCCTACGGCGAGTCGTAGAACTTTTAGGCAAAAATTTGCGACTAGGGTATGGATATATATTTATATCAACGGCTTTCGGATCTCGATATATTTTCTGCAATCTATTGTTACTAAAATCATCTATCGCTTTAACTATATTTCTCTCACCCTCACCTACTATTAATGAATCAAATGTGAGTAGTGATTCATCTGGAAACTCGCCGGCATGCGGCCCGCCGGCTATATGGACAGCTTTAGGATATTGCCTTTTAAGCATCTTGACGATTGCTGTCTGCTCATTAATATCAAGCGTGTAGATAGAATGAAGATATATATCACATTCATCTATATGATAAAGAGAGAATTCTCTCCTTATTCCCCTCAGATCAATTAGACTAAGGTCGAGCTTATCACCGAAGCTCTCTTCCAGAACTGTCAGTAGCTGTAAATGAGTAAACGGATCGCCACGAAAAGGATCATTGAGGTAGTAACTACTGGGTAAAATAAAGCCTATTTTTATCAAGTTTTTCTCCTAGGAGTTTTTAAAAAACTGGGCTTATTATTATACAAAGCTTTGAATTTGTAAACCAAACAACGCAAGCTAAATCTACATGGTTACCTAAATAACTTAGATTGACTAGATTATAAAAATTCATTATCCTAGGCCAAAGCTCATTAAAAATAGGCAGGTGACTATGGATAAAATCAGAGAATGGCCTAAAGTTGGAAAGCCTAGAATTTTAGCCGAAAACCACGGTAGAAGATTAGTTGACCAGACTTTTATTAACCCAGCTAATGGCCAGGCTTTAAACTTCACCCTTTTCGACAGCAATCGCACTTCAGTTGTAATTTTTGCCCTGACCACCCGCTTTGAGATAATTGCCGTTAAGCAATTTCGACCAGCGATAGAAGAAATAACCATAGAGCTGCCAGGAGGTAACATTGATCCTCAAGATAAAAATATTGCTGAAACCGCCAGAAGAGAACTCCTGGAAGAAACAGGCTATCAAATAGAAGAGTTGATTCCAATACCAAATAAATTATGGCTGGACCCAGGTACCTATACGCCCTATATTTATTCGTTTTTAGCTTTAGATTGTGAAAAAATAAGGCAGCCTAAGAATGAAGAAAATGAGGATATAGTCACCGTTGTTCTACCAATAGAATCATGGATGGGGATGATATTAAGTGGAAAAATATCCGATATGAAGACAATCGCTATAACTTTATTAGCAACATCAATTCTAAAAAGGGAGGGACGAGCAAATGGATAATAATCTTAAAGGACGAATAGCTCTTATTACTGGTTCAAGCAGCGGCCTAGGAAAGGCCATTGCTGATACACTGGCCTCAGAGGGGGCATCTGTAATTATTAACGGCAGACACAACGGACCGGTTAGTAATACAGCATTCAAGATTGAGCATAAATACAGTCACAATATTCAGGCCTACCAGCTTACTTGTGATGCAACAAATCACCGAAGAATTAAGAAACTATTTGATGAAAAAATTTCAAAAATCGGGCAATTAGATATTCTGGTAAACAATGTCGGCAATATAGAGACCTTCGGAAAATTTGAAGATCTTGCAGAGGAAGATTGGCAGAGATCATTTGATCTTACATTCATGAGTGCCGTTAGATTTATCAAAGCCTCTCTTCCCTATTTAAAGAAGTCCGATCAGGCAAGAATAATTAACATATCTAGTTTATCAGCCCATCAGCCAAGTTTTACCGGCTTAAATCCTCACTATGGCATGGCTAAAGCTGGAATGGTTAATTTAACAAAAAGCTTGGCTGCTGATTTTGGCAGATATGGAATATTAGTTAATACTATCTGTCCCAGCACTCTTGCCGGCGGAGGGTGGAATCAGAATATAAAAGACAGGGCTATACGAGAAGGTATACCAGTAGAAGATGCCGAGTATAAAATGCGTCGAGAAGAAAGTAACAAATCGCCTCTAGGTAAAATTGGTGAATTACGAGATGTAGCTAACCTAGTAGTTTTTCTGGCTTCAGCAAATGCAAAATTCCTAACTGGTCACTGCTACAATGTCGACGGCGGAGTTACAAGGAGCATTCTATGAGAAAGGTCCTAATCTGTGGAGCAAGCGGATTTATTGGCAGAAACTTATTTGAAAGTTTATCACAAAGATCGGATATGGATGTTTATGGAACATATCTAAGCAGGAGATTCTCAAAAAGTGAAAAATTAATAAAGGCTGATTTAACCGATAAAGAGTGGGCCAGAACAGTAACTCAGCGCATGGATATTGTAATCAACTGTGCTGCCATAACTGACGGTTCTGGAGCAGTAGCGTCTAACCCTGAAAGATATATTACCGATAATATTCGCATTAATACGAATGTAATTGAGAGTGCTTATGAAAACAAAGTTTCTAACTTTATTTTCTTGAGTTGTTCCATAGTTTATCCCTGGATAAACCGTAATCCTGCCAAAGAACAAGATGTTGATCTAGCAAATATCCATCCCCAATATTTTATGGGGTCTAGGTTAAAACTATTTTCCGAAGATCTATGCCTGTTTTTATCAGGACTTAGCAATAACCGAACTGGATTTACAATAATCAGGCACTCAAATCTCTATGGACCTCATGATAAATTTAATCTCGACAAGAGCCACGTATTTGCTGCTACACTTACCAAGATAATGGAAGCTAGAGAAGGACAAACAATTAATGTTTGGGGTCATGATAAGCAATCCAGAGATTTTCTACACATATCTGATTTTGTTAGATTTATAGATGTGCTTATCAATATCAAGACAATAAATTACCAAACAATAAATGCGGGATCGGGTAAATTAACTTTAATTAGAGATGTAGCCTCTAAGATAAATTCTGTTTCCGGTAGAAATCTACCAATTAAATTTGACCTCTCTAAGCCTTCGATTGATACCAGTATTTTTCTTGAACTATCAAAGGCCAAAAGTTTAGGCTGGCAACCAGAAATTGACATTGATCAAGGAATCAGGCAAACTATCGACTGGTACTTGAAAAATAAAAAAGGAGAGTGAGATGGAAAATAATTTTCTTCTCAATCGTGAACAGACATTGTTTTACCGGCAGAATGGCTATCTGGTGGTACCCGATGTTCTAAACAGCGACCAGTGCAGTCGAATGAATGATATATTTGAACAACGAGCTGTGGCTATTAACCCGGATACTGGCAAGGCTTATGATCCCGAATACAGAGGGATCATGAATCTAGACAGAGATGACCATCGAATCAGACATCTGATATGCTATTACAAAATTGTTTTAGTACTTGACACCCTTCAAGACGCTGAGGTTGTCGGACTTCAATCGATGTTCTTATTTAAGAAGGGCGGATCTCCCCAGGCTTGGAATCCCCATCAGGACAACGCCTATCCAAGAGCTCCTCATGGAATGTATATAACCGGTAACCTTGCCTTTACAGACCAGAGTAAAGAGAACGGTTGCATGTTTATTTACCCCGGGTCTCATAATGAAAGATTGCTTCCGGCTGAATTCTTCAGAAGCTTCCACGAAGAAAAAGGAAAGAACCCTGGCCATGACCTATCAAAAAGTTTACCTTCGGATTACAAACCGGTAGATGTTCCTCTAAAAAAAGGCTCTCTGCTCATTCTCCACGGAAATGTAGCCCATGGTTCATATCCCAACAACTCAAACCGAAACCGGCCGATGCTCCTAATCCCTTACAGCACAAAAGGCATTACTCAACATCCAAATTTTATTTCCGGAAGAACAGGAAAGAGAGAAGAGTTCAGCCTAAGACCGCTGAGATACGATATATAATTACACACCCCTATTCGGGGTGTTTTTTATTTTGACAATGACCTCTTTTTAATATACTGTGCTCTGATTAAGCAACTTAACAAATAACGAAGTGAAGGGAGGGAGCAGATGGAGTTAATACAAGTTGAAACGACAGATCCGACAGCTAAAAAAATAGCTGACAAAATACGCCAAGCCCTTCCTTCGGGCTGTAAGCGCATATTATTGATTGAGCCACCGAATGTTCCGGAAGAAGATTGGGATCCAAATGTAGCCGCTAATAATAGATATCCCGTATATGACCCCAAGGGACTGGGCATACTATCTTCTTGTATAGAACTAAGAGGGTACGTAACTGATATAATTGATCTTAACTTCATGATTCAGGACAATTTTAAAAGTAACCCTGAGATCTTTAACTATAAGATGTGGCGGGATTGGTTAAAGAAAAAGCTAGATGAGTTCCAGCCGGATATAGTTGGAATTACATGCATGTTCACGATATATCATCGCTCAATGGCAAGAATCGCAAGATTCATTAAAGAATATAATCCCCAGATTGTAGTTATCGCCGGTGGAGTACATACTACGATGGCCTCAACTGATATCAAAACTTCTCCCGGCCAACTTGTTCTTGAGGATTGCATAGAGATTGATTTTGTCGGCCTGAATGAAGGAAACGATAGCTTCCCTGATTTTATTGATATTGCCAATAAAAAAGTTCAGCCGGAAAACCTCACCCAGATTGCCACACTTATTGACGGTGAATATGTAGCTATAACCAAAAGGGCTGAGCCAAAAGCTGAAGGACTGAACGCACCTCCTAATTACCATGATTTACCCATTGAAAGATATAGCTCGCTTGGGAGAATTGGAACTTTCTACTGGTTGTTCCCGCCAAGTACAAGAGCTGCAACAGTTTTAGTCAACAGAGGCTGTAGGGCTCACTGTAGATTTTGCTCCGTAGAAAAGTTTAATGGAATCGGGGTAGTTCTAAAACGAGATATTGATGTGGTTTTAGATGAGCTAGAGATGTTGAGGGATAGATATGGAATAAGCCATGTAATGCTCCTAGATGACGATATTTTTAACGGAGAGAAAAGAGTAGTCGAACTTTTTAATAGCTGGGCCAAAAGAAAATTAAATATTACCTGGGATGCATCAAATGGAGTCATTGCCTCGGCCTTAACCGATGAGATTGCCCATGCAGCTTATGAGTCAGGCTGTATTGCTTTAAGTTTCGGCATAGAATCTGGCAATCCGGAGGTGCTTAAAAACATACCTAAGCCAAGTGGTGTAAAGCATTATCTCCGAGCCGGAGAAATTATGAAAAAATATCCAGAGATATTTACCAAAGGACTAATGATGGTTGGCTTTCCGCCCGAACCTGAAAGAAATTTTCCTGGCGAATCAATCAAAATGATCTGGGATACGATAAATCTTGCTAAAAAGATGGACTTAGACTGGTACACTATTCAGCCGCTTAACTTCATTCCCGGTGTTGAGATTACTAATCATGCCCTAGCCAGACAAGAGATAACAAAACAGGAACTTATAGACGGGTCGGAAAGGCCCGTGGTCGGGTCCACCGGTAGACAAGACCGTCGAGTTAAAGAAGAAAAAACGGAAGCCCTGCCGTTTATAAACCACCTTAACGGTGATCTAGATAGAATTCCGGAGCGAGGTGAACTTATTGATATTTGGTTTGTGATGGACTATATGGTCAACTACGAGAAAATGTGGAATCTTGATAGCCCAATTAAAATCAAAATGCTTCACAAGCTGTTTATCAGCATGTGTGATAAGACGCACAAAGATAATGCTTTAGGTAATTTGTTTTTCTCCCTGCTGGAATATAAGCTTGGCAATGCCGGACAAGCCGCTTATCGTTTAAAGCTAGCTAGAGAATTTTCAGAAACTAATGATTACTGGGGAAAAAGGTTCCCAGTACTAGAATTAGATAAATCAGTCGAAAATCTGCAAGATAAAATAAATAAAATATAATCCGCTCCTGGCGGATTTTTTATACTAGACAATGGATGATTTATCTATTATAGTCATACGAAGTTTCTTTAAAAATAAGGAGTTATGATGCTTAAGTATGTAGATCCAAATATTCTCAAGATAACTAATGCTTTTATGTATACGGAATACCCCCATAAAAGCTTTTGGTCAACTAGCTTAAAAGACAAGGATTACCGTTCAGCCTTACTGGGATTGCTCACCAGAGAGCCCAAGACTCCTCTTCTACTCTACATCCACATCCTATACTGCACCCAGCTTTGTTGGTTTTGCACTTGCCATTTGGGAGAAATTACTAAAAACTATGGTAAGCGAGAGAAATATCTTGATCTTCTTTATTCAGAAATAAAATTAATGCGAGATTTTTTTGATGAGCATTCATTAAGCCCTAATTTTACAGAGATACATCTGGGTGGTGGGTCGCCTACAGATCTTACCATATCTGATTTTGATAAATTAATGGAAAATTTAGGAACAATAGTAGACGTAAAAAACCTGGCTGAATTTTCTCTTGAGATAGATCCCAGGCACACAACCAAGAAAATGTTAAGCTATTACCATAGCAAAGGAATAAACCGAATTTCAATGGGAATTCAGGATTTCGATCCCCAAGTTCAAAAAGCAATAAATAGAGTACAGCCAGTTAAGCTAGTAGAGGATCTTATGGACTCAGGGGTTAGTGAACTTTTTCCCAATGGAATAAATTTTGACATTATCTGCGGTTTGCCCCACCAGACTATCGAGACTATTAAGAGAACGGCGGATCAGTGCGTTCGTCTTTCACCTGATCGTATTTGCCTTAATTACCTTCATCAGGCTCCGGAATTCTCAAAACACCAGAATCTTATGTTCGACGGAAAATATGGACGTCCTGACCGTTTACCAGATTATTATGAGCGGAAAGAGCTTTTTGCTAAAGCCTTAGAAACATTAACTGCTGGCGGCTATGTTCGAACTGGATATGACCATTTTGCTAAGCCAACAGATTCTGTGGCAAAGGCCCTGGCTGAAGGTAAAATGCATTGGAATGCGCTAGGAGTAACGGCTGGAAGATATGACAGTGTTATTGGCGTCGGAGTCCACAGCTACAGCACCATCGGCAATTACTATTTTCAGAATTATTATGACGTCAATAAATATCAAGAGTCTTTAGAACGGGGCCTACTCCCGATATTCCGAGGTCATAAGCAAAGCCTAGATGACCTAATAAGAAGAGACGTAATCCAAACTTTACGTAGCTTCTTCTCTCTTGATTTCAGAAGTATAGATGCCAAGTACGGCATTAATTTTGAAAAATATTTCAACTCAGAGTTAGACATATTAGATAATTATATAAAAGATAGCTTAGTTGATATAAGAGATCGAGCAATTATTATTACTGAGAAAGGACATCAATTTGCTAATACAGTCTGCTACGTATTTGATACTTATAAAGAAACTAGGCCTAAATTTTAAGCCCACACCTATACATAAGTGTGGGCTTTTATTTTTAATTGGACAAAAATGGTTTTTTGTTATATTATCTTACCAGTTTTATTAAAAACCCGGGGGATATAATGGGCTTCTGGACTAATAAAAAAGTTCTTGTCGCTGGCGGAACAGGACTAATAGGGATACCTCTCGTTAAGATGCTTGAGGCACTCGGAGCTAGAGTAAATGTAGCGGCTGTAAGCGATCCTTACCAAGTTCATACCTGTGAAGTAGAATTAACAGACTTAACTAATTACGATAACTGTTTAAAGGTTACCCGGGGTATGGATTATGTTTTTAATCTCATGTGCATTAAGGGCTCTCCCAAAGCTATGAGAGAACACCCGGCCAGATATTTTGACGCATTGATCCCCCTGAGTACTTGTCTCGGCCGGGCCTCATTAGAGAATAAAGTCGGCGGATATCTTTTCACAAGTTCTGTCGGCGTTTACCAACCAGCGGAAATTCTTGTTGAGGATGATGTTTGGAAAACAATGCCTTCCAAAAATGACTGGCATGCCGGCTGGGCTAAAAGAATGGGCGAACTTCAAGTAGAAGCTTACCGACTTGAACATAATTGGAAAAATACGGCTATAGTAAGACCTTCCAATGTTTATGGTCCCTACGATGACTTCCGCGAAGAAAGCGCGCTGTTTATAGCTTCTAAGATCCGGCAATTTGCCCGAAGAGAGAATCCTATCGTTGTTTGGGGAGACGGTTCCCAGATCAGAGACTTTATCTATTCCGAAGATGCAGCCAGAGGAATTATTCTTGCAGCCGAAAAAGGTGCCGGACCGGTTAACCTGTGTAGTGGAAAACCGACAACGATCAGGGAAGTTGTAGAAATATTGACTAAAGATTCCGGCTATAAACCGAAGGTCATATTTGATACAACCAAGCCCGCAGGAGACCATAAACGCCTTCTTGATGTTAGTCGACTTAAGGCACTTGGCTTTGAGACAAGCCTATCTCTTGAAGATGGACTATTAAAAACGATGGAATGGTACACATCCCACACAAAAAGTTAGTGTGGGATTTTTATTTGCCAGGAAGTGATTTTTTGAACTACTTTAATTTTGTGACTTTGGCACATTTCAAAAATCTACTTCCTGGTTTGCCAAAGCCAAATTTTTATTATATAACTTACAAAAGTCCTTTAAAAATAGAGGCTTCTATGGCCAAATCAGCGATGATTCCACTCAAGATGGCAGGAGAAAGTCCACCCTATCCGATAGCAGAGAAACCGCCTTCAAAAAAAGTAAAGATAGGGATGATCCAGCTCAATAACAGTTTTTCACAACAGTGCTATCTCCCCCTCTCTATCGGGATGCTTCAGGCATATTCCGAAAAATACTTGGCCTACAAAGACTACTACCAGTTTCTATTACCCCTATATACCTTTGCGCCAATTAACGAGGCCGTTGATAAAATAAATGATGCGGACATACTGGCCATAAGCTTATATGTCTGGAATTTTGATAATTCCATGGCTATAGCCAAAGAATTTAAAAGACGTTACCCGGAAAGATTGGCAATTGTCGGCGGACCTCATGTTCCGGACAGCAAAAAACAATTTCAGAGAATCAAAAAATCAGATCCCAGGCCAGATGAACTGAAACGTAAAAGAACTGGGATGACAGAAAAATTTCACATAAATCATCCCTACATCGATATAGCAGTCCATGGTGAAGGCGAAAGAGTTTTCAGATATATATTAGAACAATACA
>Ga0209541_10002899_pt1 | contig 32057 bp, 32 predicted proteins | sample RifCSPlowO2_01_FD_184027 | JGI IMG/M metagenome (GOLD analysis project Ga0209541, IMG submission 184027) | Groundwater microbial communities from Rifle, Colorado - Rifle CSP2_plank lowO2_0.1 (SPAdes) (version 2) | ecosystem: Environmental > Aquatic > Deep subsurface > Groundwater | place... | reverse complement strand
TTAAAGACGATTCCACATTGCCATACGGTTCAATGATCGCCGAGCCGCCCACGACAATCTGCAATGCCAAATCGCGATGGGCTTTCAAGGCGGCCAATAACAACTTACTCCGCGAGTAATGGACATTGCTGGTGATGACAAAACAAATTTTTCTTTTTGATCGAAACATTGGATAAACCATTAAGATAACTCACTTCTTATTTTTCGTCAATGCAAACAGAAAGCCGCCAAAGATTGATTGAATTAGCATGAAAATAAAATAGGTTAAAGAAAGGGCGACCAGTTCTGAGGTCATTACTCCCAGCGGTGAAAAGAAAAAGACAAAAGACCACTCTCTTAATCCTAGACCACCTATTGAAAAAGGAAGAATAGAGATAAGATTGATCACCGGCACCCAAAGAATAAATGGGGCGAAAGACGCAATCGCCTCTCGCGCCAGCCCCAGATAAAGTAGGTAAAATACGGTCGCGATAGCTAATTGGTAAATGACCGACCAAACTAAGGAGATAAGAAGAACGCGGCGTTCGCGAATAAAGGAGCGAGTTTCTTGAAGCAAATCAATAATTTTTTTCTTTAAGAATCGCCAAAGCACCGCCAAAATCAAACCGGCCAACACTAAAATTAAAACAATGAACGGCGGCTGGAAGAATTGACCAACTGTACCAATCAAAATTTTGATTGCTCCCGCCCCCACCCCTAAACCAACCAAAAATAACAACCCTAAACCCGAAAGACCGATCACCCGATCAACTAAGATCACCGAGATCAAAACCGCGCTCGAAGCTTCAATCTTAGCTCGCTTAAAAAAAACAAATCTCGCCACGTCGGACCCAAGCGAAGAAGGCATAAAATTGCTGAAAAATATACTCATAAAATAAATCTTCACCAACTGAGCCGGTGGATAAAATATTTTTTTTACCGCCAACAGCAAACGGATACGGGAAATTCGGCTAAATTCATTGGCAACCAAGATCAGAAAAGCGACGATTAAGAAACTCGGATGGCTAAATTTAAACGCTTCTAGTAGATCTTGATAACGGACTTTCTCAAATAAAAACCAAAGTAAGACGATACCCAGTAACAGCTTCAACCAAAATTTTATCTGATTTTTCATATTAGCTCAAGATAACGAAATACTAACTCGGACCAAACAAAGGGTTTAATTAAAGTAACGCAGTCAATCGGCAATGGTTGACGATGATTAAACAGATCAAGTAATTTGGATAATTTGCACCGTAAATCCGACGGATCGCCCGGTTTAAATAAAAGTTCGTTATGTCCCACCATTGCGCGGTAACTAGGAATGTCGGAAACTAACGGCACGGCGCCAGACGCCAAAGCTTCAAGAACTGTTAGACCAAAACTTTCAAAATAACTCGGAGAAACGAAGATACTGGCGTGACTATAAAGTTCTTTCAATCGGGGATTTTGGCGATCTAGCCAGCCGATAAAATCCACCCGGTCAGTCAAACCGTAGTGCTTAACCAATCGTTCCAAATCCGGGCGATAAGGCCCATCGCCCACAATTTTAACACGCCAATAATCCAACTTCAGAGGATAAATTGCTGCCAAAAAATCTTGTATTCCTTTGTTAATGAATAAGCGAGTAACTAGGAGCAAATAAGGTTCTTTGGTCCTGGAGATGAAGTTGTTAAGATGAATGCCGTAGGGAATCACTTTAATTTTGGTCGGCGGCAAATCGTGATGGGCGACAAAAATTTTATCTTTCAAAGATTCAGACGGCACTACCACCGACTTAGCGTCAACTAAAATTCGTTTCCAGGACTGACACAATAACGGATAAAGATATTTAAATCGGGGATTGTGATCCAACACATCACTCCCGTGACTCATAATGATATAGGGAAGAGCGAAACATTTTTTAAGCCAACGAGCTAATATGCCGGTGGGAATAATAAAATGAGCGTAGCAGATGTCGTAAGATTGCTGTTTGAGCAGCCGGCGGCAGTAAAAATAAGCCGACAGTAAGTAGGTTAATTGTTCCCAGGGGTGGCTGATTTCCTTTTTTGACCGTAGACAAAGAACTCGATGAATCCTAAAATTCTTATTGATTGTTTCCAATCGCGGCAAATCTCGAAATCCCATTGTAATGACATCCACTTCGTGCCCGGCCTTAACAAATTCAGCGGTCAGTTCGTAGGAAATCGGACTCGCCCCGCCGCCAAGCGGCGGGAATTCATAATTAAGAACGAGAATTCTCATGGTTTTCCACTTCCTCTTTAATGTCGTAACGACAATCAGGCGAAGCTGAAAAATAAGTTTTCAAGGAGATGTCTCCCAACAAACCGAAGACAAAAAATTGAATCCCGGCCAAAAAGACAAAGAAGGCGATGGTCGTTAGGGCGGTATCCGACAAATCTTGGCCAGTGAAAAGTTTTTGGTACAGGGTAAGGCCGCCAAAAAAAATTGAAATTAAGGTCAATAATATTCCGATGCTACCAAAGAGGTGGAGGGGGCGGCTGGAATACTTGGTCCAAAACCAAACCGAGAACATATCTAAAATACCTTTGAGCCCGCGCGCCCAATTATATTTTGTCTGCCCGACCTGTCGCGGCCGGTGATTGACAACGATTTCCCCCACCGCAAAACCTTTGATTTTGAGCAGAGCGGGAATGAAGCGATGCATCTCTCCCACCAATTCCACATGTTCAAAACATTCCCGGCGATAAACTTTCAAGGTGCATCCGCTATCGTGAATACCGTCGTCAAGCAAGAGTTTGCGGATCATCGCCGCCGCGCGCGAAGTTAGTTTCTTTAGAAAATGATCCTGACGATTTTTTCGCCAACCGGAAACAACATCTAAATTTCGCTGTTTCAGCGCCTCCAATAAACGGGGAATATCGGTTGGATCATTCTGGCCATCGCCATCCAAGGTGACTAAATACTGACCGGCAGCCGTTTTAATACCGGCGTTAAGGGCCGCCGTCTGGCCAAAATTTTTCCGCAAGCGAATAACTTTAATCGGCGTCAGTTTCGCCAGTACGGCAAACGTTCCGTCAGTTGAACCATCATCCACGAAAATAATTTCGTAATTTTGATTGATCGTCTTGAGGACGGAGATAATTTCGGCGTGTAGCGACCGGACCGCTTTGATTTCATTATAAACCGGAACAATGACGGAAATTTTCTTGATGTTAGTATCATTCATAATTAATTTTACCGTCGGCGGTAAATTTCCAATATATCGCCTCGTCTTTCTTTCAGCGGATAGACACCGGCAATACTACCGATTAATTTATAATCTTCGGCTAGAATTTTTTCCACTTCGGCCACGAGCCATTCTGATCCCCGCTTATCGGCAATTGGTTCCAATCTGGCTAAAAAAGTCCCCTGCTGGACAACAAAGAGATCGGCATCCTTTTTTAACCAATTTAAAAACATCTCGGTATTGTAACGATTAAAGCGCATTAACAGTTTTTCGTCCGCCAGATCGGTAAAAGTGTCATGGCGATTGATTCGCTCGGGAATCATCAAGCGACCGGCCAAAAAAACATGATCCGGATTATCAATGGTTAAGATCAAGTCGCGCGAAGTCGTGAGTGAAGCCAAATACTCGCCGCCTTTTTTGAGACGCGCCAAATCAGTGTCGGCATAACTCCAACGATTGAAAAAGATTATATCGTTGCCGGACAGGGCAACGGAGATTGGGGCCAGCCCCAATACTGAAATGGCCAATAAAATTAATGGGAGGCGGGCTTTCCCCCATAATTCGGTTTGGCGCAAATGTAAAACTAAAAGCTGGACCGAGTAGCCGGCAACAAATAGCAGAACCGGCAAGAAATATAGCGCGTACATTTTATGGCGATTGGGACCGAAGAAAAAATGACTTAAAAAGATAGCGGCGACGATTGATACCGTCCAGATGAATAGTGGATGCAGGCGGGCAAATGAGCGTAAATTATTTTTCCAACGGGTAAGGGCAAATAGCAGGCCAAACAATAAGAGTGCCCAGAGATGAAAAAAGGTGGTTAGGACTTGCATGACTAATTTAAGCCGGCTTTCGTTAAAAATAAAAGCTAGGGGCGAGAAAACTTCTGCGGTCGGTGGAATAATAGCCAAAAATTTCAGCGGCAGGAATGAAGCCAGTGGTCCGAACATAACAAAGAAGAAAGAGATCGCATATTCAGCGTCAAGAATAAAGTAAGGAATCATCAGTAACCCAATCACCAATACTGACACACCAATAGATAAAAAAGATAGAGAACGAGAACGCCACCGGATGATGATGAATAACCATAAGAGTATCAGAGCCGGCAGCATATTGTATCGGCCGAGGAAAGCTAAGGACATAGCGATGGAAGAAAGAATGACTCGCGTCGAAACTGGTATTCGTTCAAGCAAGAACACCCAGAGCGACAAGAGACTGAAAAAACCAATTAGCGCATAAGGAGAAGCGGTAGCCAGTTTTCCCACGGTGTACGGGCTAGAAATTAAGAGGGCTAGGCCGAAAATTCCCAGCCAGCGTCCTCCCACTCGGCGTAAACTATCAAACAATAACAGAGCGAGACCGATTAAAAAAAAACCGGATAGAAACCGATAAGCGAGAATACTCGGTCCGAACATACTTTGCCAAAAGACCTGCAGATAAAAAGCGACCGGCGGGTGTTTTTCCACAAAATCGCGATAAGGAAAAGAGAGACCTTCACTGGTGAGCCAAGGTTTATAGCTATTGGTTGCCTCGTCGAACCAAGAGTCTTGGAAAATAGCGTAATAGATTGCCGACAAAATTAAAATCGCCAAAAGCAAACCAAAAATCAATTTAAAGGATTTTGCTGATTCCATACTTCATTTTAACTAATGACAATATAGGATTGGTAAGAGTTAATTGCCGAGCGTTGCAATTGATACTGCTTAAGATTTAAAACTTCCTTCACCGCCAGCGTTTCGCCTGGGTATTCTTCTTTGCCCAATTCGTCAAAAGCAACGACACTGCCTTTTGCCAAATGCGGCAGGATCGTTTCTAGACAAACCTTTGTCGGTCGATAGAGACCGAAATCAAAATAAGCTAGAGCGACAATCGTTTCCGGGTGTTTTTTAAAGTAATCCGGCACAGTTTTAACCACATTTCCCTTGATCAATTTGAATTTTTTAAGATGATTGATCGGCGATTCTCCCTCATGATATTGCAGGACTTTCTCCAGATAGGATTCATAACCGGCAGTGACGGCACAGCCCCAGGATCCCTCCTTAGCAACCAGAGAACCGTCTTTGGGGTCAATGGAAGCATGGCCGGTAAAAGTATCAAAGCCGATCATTTGCCGCGTGTAATTGTACGGTTCGTACATCCCCCTGAACGACTCAAATAAGGCCAAATTTTGACCCCAACGTGTTCCAAAATCAAGCACGACCCCGTGGACATTAATTATTTGCCGATATAAATCATGGAGGTAAAGGATACGAGAGAGGACTTTGCGATTGGCGTAGAGACCGATGTTCTGTAAAATTTCATTGTCCGGTATTGGTGTTTGTTTTAATAATTTAACGAAATCGGCCCGTATTTCCTTTTCCCGGCCGGACTCGTGGCGTAAGATGATGATTTTGTTTTGACTGGGCATAATTGGGATGTGAACAAGTAGAGCTTATCATATTTCACCGTCTTAAACAATCGGTGGCAAAATCCGATTCGGTCGATCTTGATCACCGTCGCCGGAAGTGACATACCAATTTTCTTGACGATTGAAAATCTCGGCCGGCAGACGGCTGTGGATATTCCCACCGTTAAAACTAATCGTCCCAAAGCCGGGCCGGGCTAAATCAACCGGGTCAAAGAGCCGGGTAAACTGGTCGGCGGCCGGCGAAAGCAAAAAGCCGAAATCTTGAAAAAAATCAAGGTGAGAGCGGCCAGCGCAGAAAAAGTCTATGAGCGCCGCCGACTTTTCGCGCGCCAGCCCGACGAGCGCAGCGAGGAGGGAGCGGCCCGTCTTTGGCGGGGCTAAAAATTCCACCACTCGCATCAAGGTCGCCCGATGTTCCGGAACTGTTTGGAAACGAAACACCGCCAAGCCCACCATTTTTCCCCCTTCCCAAACCACTAGAGTCTGGTAGTCAAAAAAGGGATGATTGAGATAGCGCCAATTAAGGAAGGTAGCCGAGCGCTCGGTAGCGTTAATTAAACCGGGCCGGAGACACAGCCAAAAATCATCCACCTCCTCGCCGCAATGTTTTAAATTGGTAACGCGAGTTTCGGGGACATTTGGCGGTACCGTGATCATTTCAGCTGGAGAAAGTTTGCGGGCAATAGCGAATTGTGCCGCGCCCGCGTCCAAGACTCCCACCGCGCGGTTAAGCGAGCCGAAATTGAGCCAACCAAATTTGCGGAGAATGTCTCGGGCGGTGGCATTGGCGCCCACATCCAAAAAAACCTCCACCTCCTGATTGATGGCTTGGTGCAGTTGACGGCCAATCCCCCGGCCTCGGAAACGCTTGTCGACAATAAAATTACCGCCCCAAACGGCGCGGTAAGTTCGCTCGCCCGACCACAGCGAAACCGGAATATAAGCGCAATGGCCGATAAATTCACCATCCAAAACGGCCACCTTACATGAATATCCTTGGCCCTTATAGTTTGGATTAGCGCGCAACCACCAAGAACGAAATCGCTTATCGGTGAGAATGTGATCGAAGCGGTAGACTCTTTCATAAAACTGCGCCAGCAATAAATCATCTTCGATTCTTGGATTAATGATTTTGATTGGCATATTGTTCAAGATATCGGGTTGTTAGTTGGCGACGAAAAATCTTGCCGGAAGCGGTTTGCGGAATCTGATCAATGAAAATAATCTCGCGTGGGCATTTGTATGTCGGTAAGTGTTCAGCGCAATAAGATTTAATCTCCGCTGCCAAGATCTCCCCCGGTTCGGGTGCCACCACAAAGCTGACGATATCCTCACCATAGAGTAAATCAGGAACGCCTACCGTGGCCGCTTCGCTGACCTTCGGAATCAAACTTAAAATAATGTTGTCCACTTCTAGCGGCGAGATCTTAGCTCCACCGCGATTAATCATCTCCTTAGATCGACCAACCATAAAATAAAATCCCACCTCGTCTTGATAGGCTAAATCACCAGTGTAAAACCAACTATCGCGCCAAGCTAAGTTCGTCTCGGTCGAATTGTGGTAGTAGCCGCTAATGACATTGGGACCACGGACGGCGATCTCTCCCACTTCGCCCCGAGCGGCTTCTTGACCGTCCGGAGTCATCAGTCGGCTGTCAATCGGAACTCCAATTGGCAGGCCGATGGCCCCCGGGCGCCGGCGCTTTGGTTCAGCTGGATTAAAAAATAAAGCGCCAGTTTCACTTAATCCGTGCTGGTTGGAAATACGTATTCTGAAACGGGTCTCGAATTGTTCCTGGAGCGCGACTGACAAAGGGGCCGAAGCAGAGCCGATAAATTTCAATCGCGGCAGTGGTGGTAAAATTGTGTCTGTTTTTTCTTTAAGTAAAATAGAAAGGATTGTTGGTACTACATTGACAAATAAGGCTCCGCTTGCCGCCAAGTTTGACCAAAAAGTACTACGATGAAAACATTCGTAGAGTACAAAGGTGCTACCAAGAGTAAGCCCTGGCAGAAAACCGCATGTTGCCAGGGCCGTATGGTAACACGGCATTATCCCCATTTGAGTGTCTGCCGCGGTAAAGCGGTAGGCTCGACCGAGAGCCCAAGCACTGGCCAATAAGTTTTTTGGTGATTGAGGAATACCTTTGGGAGTGCCGGTGGTGCCAGAACTAAAATAAAGTGAACCCGGACGATCGAGTCGCGTTTTGTTATAGAGATTAGACCTTGGTTGAATTCGGCTCAAACATTCTTTAAGATCGTCAAGCGCCATCAGTGCGAGAGGACGAGGACTGAGCAGAGTTTTAGTTTCTTGGGCCCGTTCTGTTTCCGGAGTGCCGTGGAACAAGAACGAGATGTTAAAAGTAACAATTAGATCTTGAATTAATTCCGGCGGTGAATCAGCCACTATGGGCACGACGAGTGTCCCTAATTTTAGTGAGGCCAAATAGAGAAAAAAGAATTCCGGCCGATTGCGCGTAATTAGTCCGAAGCGATCACCGAAACACAGACCAGATTCGACCAATAGAACGGCCGTTCGATCAATTAGCTCATTGAGCTCTTTGTAAGTATAAACAACATTGGGATGTTCACCGTCAATCAAACAAGGTTGCTCGCCGAACAATCGCACTCGGTCAAGCCAAAAATCATTGAAATTTTTGAAGGCTAAAATATCAGTCTTCATGAATGGAAAAGGGTTGGTTTAAGTCGTAGCTCAAAGCGCGCCTTGAACGGTCGGCCAGTTGGCAAGTGACGGTTGGTGTCATCAACTTCGGCTAAAGAGAAAAAAATTCGTAACAGATAAGTGCCAATCGCGGGCAAGACTTGGAAGTGAAGCATTGGCAATGCGGCACCGACGGCTGGATTCACTATTAGTTCCAAGCCAAGTTGATCGTCAAAAATAAGTAGACGTCCATCGGTATTGCCCAGTGCACTCCGCGCCGAAACTAAGAGTGAAAGCGGTTCACTGGAAATTAGCTCGGCGTCAGCCAAGCGAAAACGTTCTCGTCCGCCGCCATTTGCCACTTCGTAACCAATTGATCCAAGGGAAAAGATTCTGGGATTAATTGATATAATACCAGTCCGAATTGAAGCCGGTAAAATATTTTTCAGAGCAAAATCGTATTGTAAATTGATAGCGCCGGCGGCTTTCACGGTGATCTTTTTGGCAATCGTGCCAACTGCTAATGTCACTGTCGCTCGCAGGCGAATGTCTTGACCGATGGACTCAATCGCCGGCTCAACCGGTTTCAAATCCTTAAACCGCGCGCGGCCTGGTAATTCAATCACGGTATGGCCGCTATTAAAATCTGAATCAAGCAAAGCGTTGTCAAAAAATCCGAGTGGTAATCGGCCCAAGACTGGTTGGGCGCCAAGGATCGGAAAAATCAGTGAATCAATCGCCAATCCACGCTGTAAGTCGAAAGCGGCGGTTACGGTCGGAGTGGTGATTGTCAGGAGGCGATCAGTCTTCTCTATTTTTGCCTTGACGGTTTGGGTAGATTTAACTGGTCTAACAGTGATGACGGTTGAAGGAATTTGCTTGACAGCTTGAGCGATTTCTCTTTTTACGTTGGTAAAACGCTTCTCGCTAATATGAGTTCGGAAGTCGCTACTCCAAAAATAACATAAGCGGCGCCAGTCCTCGTCAGTGGCCCCTCGTTCATTAAATGACCGAGCCAGGCGATAACAAGCTGTGTTCAGACCCAAATCATCGCGACCGGTGAGGCCCCAGCGAACCAGATTATATTCGGCTTGTTTTTTGACTACGATCGGCTGCGCCGGCGTTTCCAGGGTAAGCGTTGGTTTGGTTGGCGGCCGAGTTTTTAGTAAATGAGACGGCGTGACGAAAGCGAAATGAGAATCAGTCTGCAAGATCTCAAAGAGAGTGCGAATTTGCGACCACTCGCTAAATTTTAAAAGGGGAGCCTCGTTTTCGTAGCGGTGCGGCCGAAAATCAAACACTTCGGCGTCGTTGCCGTAGAGTGAGAACGCTCGCGGTTGGTCACCAATTTGACGGGTTAAATAAGCTAAATAATCAGCCCGAGTTTCGTTCCCGTGCACAAAACGTTGAAAATATTGAAAGGCCTTAGAATCAATCCAGATCACCGGTAAGTTTGCGCCGGTGCCGCGAAGTTTCTGTGGCGTATAAGCCAGCTCAGCCGGCCAGTCGGGATGAGCGGCAACGGCATTATTCCACTCCATAAACACTGCTTGATAACCAGCTTCGCGATAAAGCGATACCAGACCAGCTGAATAACTAAGTTCATTGATTAGCGCCACGATCGGCCGGCAGTTAAGTTGTTTTTCATAAATCATTGTCCCGAGACGAAGATTGGCGGCATTAACCGCCATCGGGACTAATGGCCCGATGATCTGGCAATAACCACTGCCGATAAATTCGCTAGCCCCGGTCCTGATTAGAGTTCGCAGTTCGGTCACCCAAGCCGAGTCCAAACAGGCAATTTTCTCCAAGGTATAACCGGTCGCGGCCAGTGCGATTGTTCCGGGAAAGGTCTTGATCAAATTTAAAAGCGGCCAATAACAATGTTTGATTACCTCCGGCCGTTGTGCTTCAGTAATTGAAGAGTAGGCTAAATTAAGATGAAAAAGGGTATATAGAGAAAGTTGAATCACACTAAGTGAGGGGTTTAATGTTTATAACATAAGCCGGATCAAAATCAACGACCGTTCCTGAGACAGCCCTGGCCCCGCCCTCGGCTAGCCAAAGAATGTAAGAAGCTACATCTTTGGGTTCAATCAAGCGACCGGAAGGAATTCGTTTTTGAATGAGGGAAAGTATTTGAGGATTGAGATCAGTTGTTTTCATTAATTTGGAAAGATGACCCAAACGCAAGCAATGGGTTGAGATGCCGTACTGTCCCCACTCCACCGCCAATTCTCGAGTTAAACCTTCTAATGCCGATTTGGTCGCTGCATAAGCGACTCGCCGAGGATAAGGATGCGTGGCATTGATAGAAGAAATGGTTACAAAAGTCCCCTGCCCTTTTTTTAGTCCGGTAAAAGCGTGTTTTGCCAGGAGAAAAGCTCCCGTTAAATTAACATCCAAAACCCGCTGCCAGTCCGCGAGCGGCATCTCTTCGGTTTTATGGGAATGAGTAATGCCAGCCAGATAAACTGCCAGGTCAATTTGCTCCGGCAAGAACCGATAAGAATCCTCTTTAGATGAGTCCGGATGGTCGTCACCCAGCCAAGTGGAGTCAATCTTGTATTTGGCCGCGGATAATTGTTTGACCAGCGCCTGTCCCAAATTACCGGTCGCCCCAATGATGACCGCTGTTTTCAGATTTTTTCCCATCGTGAATGCTTAGCTAAATAAACCCAAATATAAGAAACGCGGACGCCGGGCTCACCGACGACCGGGTGATAACCCATCGGCACGGTGGAAAATTGCCGATCGGCTACCGGCCAAACTTCATCCACTTTTTCGCCATTTACCCAAACCCCTCGACCAAACTGGAGCGCCCGGCCAGTACTACCAGAGATGAGGTGGAAAAAAACTTCTTCAAACCCGGACTCCACATCTAATTCGAACTCGTGGGGCAAACTTGACCAAGTTCCCTTACCCCGATGACAGGTCAGGCCAAGCCGCATTGTCGGCGCCGGGCCACCCGGTTTAAGCCAATGGTAAACATCACGCTCGGTGTTGCCCCTGCCGACAACAATTCGTTTGGCGTCACTCGGACGCAAGATCGTCCGTTTACCATCGGGCACCCGATAGATTACTTTACTGATGCCATTTTTGTTTAAAAAAACTTCCGCCCGCTCGCCACCCGCCTTAAAAAACAACCGTCCGTCTGCTCCGCTCGCCGACAAGAGATCTAGGTGCCGCTTGTTGCTCCAGTTATATTTTGACCCTAACATAACGGGCATTATAACTTGGTCGGTCAGGGGCGTCCAGCCGTCAACCAGTCCCGCAAGTGATTAGTATTAAAGCGGGGAATTAAAAAAGGATTGTCGGTGTCCTCAACGGCCCGATCACCCATGACCACCGCATGTTTGATTCCAATTTGAACCAATAACTTAAACAGCGGGGACGGTTTTTCAGGCAGACGACCGTAAGGATAACTGATGATGGTTGGCGGCGAACCTAAAATCTCAGCCAAAATTTTCTGAGACTGTTTAAGTTCAGCGCCGATCTCGGGAATCGTCAATAAATCAAACGGCCGGTGGTGATGAGTGTGAACCCCAATGATATGTCCTCGCCGAGCCAAAATTTGTAATTCGGAGGCCTGCATAAAAAGTTCGGCCGTTAATAACCGAAAGTCCAAGTGCAATTCTTGGAACACGATGGTCAAAAATTGTTTCTGTAATACTAACGGCAAGCTGGGAAAGTATTCTTTAAAATTGGCGGTATAAATATCGTCGTGCAAACGTAGTGGGTTAAGGTGATGGTGGGTGGGAATTGTGAGTTGCTTCCGCCCAATTGATTTACCCGCCCGATCTAAAAATCGGTGATAATGTTCTACGACTTGTTTACCGCTCCAGTGCGAGAACAGAATGTGAAGACTATGAGTGATCGGCAGCGCGCCGGCCAGCGCACTGGAAATAACAAAAAAAGTTCCGGGCCAGCCCTGCGCCTCCAGGCGCGGGGCGGCATTATCGTACTGATCGCGCGTGGCATCGTCGAAAGTCAAGGCGCAAGTTGGCGGCCCACCGGCGCGAGCGGCCGCGAAAACTTCCGGCACTGTTCCGGGTCGATAATGGTCGGTTAAAAAATCCAGTTCCCGTTCAAAATCCGTCGGCGAGCGCGGATGCATCCCTTGCCGGTCGGGTCGTTTGTCAAGGATATAATGGTACATCACAACGATATACCTATCCCGCGCGGGGTTAAACATTGACCTCATGAAAAAGATTTATATCCGACGAGAAAGTGCGCTTGGGCGACGAGCGGATTGGTTTTAAACGGGTAAGACATAAAGAGCGAGCGGAGGCGGAGATGGGCGCGGCGGAGGGCAGTGATAAAGCGGTCAAAGCGAGGACTGACCGGCACCCAAATCGGGAACGGACAAACATAAACAGTTTTTACTCGGCTCAAACCGACCCTTTCAGCCAATTGGGCAAAATCAGTCGCCGACAAATCGTTGCGATAATAATCTTTTTTAATATTGTCTTGGTGGCGACCAAAGATCTTTTTGAAAAAACGCATTATCGTGTTTAGCGACTGGATAGAAATTTTTTTCGGAATATTCAAAGAAATCATCACTCCACCGGGGCGGAGAAGACGGTATTGTTCAGCGAATAATTTCAAGACTTCGGTGGATTCAAAATGTTCGGCCAGGCCGATGGAGACAACGGCGTCAAACGACGAATCGGGAAATGGGGTGGCGCGCGCATCGCTGACGACAAATTCCGCCGACAGTTCCAGTTGCCGAAAATTATCGCGCGCCAAGTCAATCGCCGACGGTTCATTGTCCAACAAGGTCAGCCGGAGACCGAGATATTTCGCCAAATAAGAAGCGATTGTTCCCCGACCGCAACCAATCTCTAAAACCTTTTGCGCCCGAGTCTGTTTTAAGATTCGTTCAATGAACAAAAAATAATAGTAAAGATTAAGCTGGCGTTGGGTCCGCGGCCGTTCGCCCGGTTCAACAAAGAGAGATCGTTCGTCCACTGCCGCTTGATTGACTTTAATCTCTCGCCATTTGTCGCCAAAGGTTTGATTGGTCATTAGAGAGACGAAATTACTTCGGCAATCCGTTGGCCGGCCTGACCGTCCACTTGGTAACACATCCGATCGCGTGCCCGGGCCCGATTGGCTCGCCGATAAGCCGGGTTAACCAGATAGCGATTGATGGCCGAAACCAGCTCCGTCTCAGATTTGACCAAATCAACGGCCTCCTCCGTCAAAATGGGAGCATAGACATCAAAGGCATAAAGCAGAGAGGAGACATCTCGACCTTGTCCGTCGTAAAAACTTCGATAGGCGGTATTGATTATCGGTTTATCGAAACACAACGCGTCCAAGACCAAGGTGGAGCAAAGAGAAATAACCACATCGGCATGGTGCATGGTGTTGACAAACATAACCGTCTCGGCCACGCTTGGATCCCAACCGTCTCGGAAAAAATCGGAGGGGGTATAATTTTTGTCTACAAACACCGTTCGACCATCGGCTAAATGGTCAAAACGACGGGCCGCCAAGTCCGAAAAATGCGGCCGGATAATTAAATTAGCCGGGGTGACCAGTTTGTTTTCCCGCACGGCAGCAATGATTGTTTGGGCCACACTGCCGTCATCGGGAGTCCATTTGCCGCTGGAGCCCCAAAAAATGATTTTGCGTTTGGGATCAAGGCCGGTCCGCCGACAAAATTCCTCCCGGGTCAGTAAAATTTCCGGTCGGCGATACCAATCAAATTGCGGAAAGCCGGTGACTCTCACCCGTTCGGCGGGTAAATTTTGAACCTGAATGGCCTGCCGGCGCATTTCTGGATTTTGAACAATCAACAGATCGGGGGTGTGGCGATACAGTTTAGCGTTAACATTATCCCAACCCCGGGGCATAGCCGCTGTTTTAATCCTTCGATAACGCGCCTCTTTTAAAAACTCCTGATCAAAACTGGTGATAATTGAGGTAGAAAAAACGACAACTGGCCGATATTTGTCAAACAAGGAGGCGTAAGCATGGCTTGTAAAAAAGATTTGGTCGACAAAACGAACCAGTTTTTTGAGAAAATTTAAGCGGGACAGGGGTTGAAGAAATAATCGTTCCAGCTGGAGCCAAACGACACTGCCATCACTTCTGACCCGCCGGAAAGAACGATTGCTGTAGTCGTAGACCAAAAAATCGGAGAGGGAGTAAAAGACACGGTAGAGTTTGCGGCCAAGAAAAGAGCGCCTCGGGTGCGACGCCGACTCCACCGCCACTTGCGGCCCCGCAAATTCATCACGGAGATATTTCGGAACGGGTCGGCCAAAAGGACTGTAGAAAACTGCAACCACGCGCCAACCCTTGTCAATCAATCGCTCTAACGTACCGCTCCGTAAAATGTTTCGGGCGATGGACCCCCTAACGATTGGTATGAGGACGGTTTTCATTTGATTAAATCTGGAAATCAAAGTAGTATGAGATTAACATATATGGTCAATCCATTTCAAAGTAAAACCGTTCTGATTACCGGCGGCACCGGCAGTTTTGGCAGTGATTTCGCCCGTCATCTACTTGCCAAGACTGATCTAAAAAAACTAATTATTTTCAGCCGAGATGAACTCAAGCAACATCATTTGGCTAAAGAATTGACTGATCCGCGAGTCCGTTTTTTTCTTGGTGATATTCGCGATCTGGCTCGCCTCCAGCGAGCTTTTCAGGGAGTCGAGATTATCGTCCATGCGGCGGCCTTGAAACAGGTGCCGGCGTTGGAATACAATCCGACTGAGGCGATTAAAACCAATATCATCGGCACGCAAAATGTCATTGAGGCGGCCATCGATCAACAAGTTGAGCGAGTGGTTTTTATTTCCACGGACAAAGCCGTTCAACCGATCAACCTCTACGGCGCCACTAAGCTATGCGCCGAAAAGCTTTGCCTCTCAGCCAACGTTTATTCGCCGGGACGCACCTATTTCAGTGTCGTGCGTTACGGCAACGTCATCGGCAGTCGCGGTAGCATCGTTGAATGGTTAAAACAAAACAACGCCGCCAAAGTCGTGTCTGTCACCGATCCGCGCATGACTCGTTTTTGGATGCCACTCAAAAAAAGTTTTGAGCTGGTCGAATTCGCTGTGGGCCAAATGGTCGGCGGCGAGATTTTTATCCCCCGCATCCCGAGCATGAAGTTGACTGACTTATTTACCGCAATGAATCCGACGGCGAAACAAAAAGTGGTCGGGCGGCGGCCGGGTGAAAAGATCCACGAGGTCTTGCTCGCCGATCACGAAACGCCGCGCGCTTACGCTTTGAAAGGTTTTTTTATCGTCCTGCCCGAGATTGTCCCCTGGGCAACCGGCGACATCTACAAAAAATACCGTCGGGCCGGCAAAAAATTAGCGCCGGATTTCATCTTCTCAAGCCACACTAACGATAAGTGGCTCAGTCCCGAGGAGTTGAGTCGAGCCGTTTGAACTCGGCTAACATTATAATAGTCATTCTCTTAATTTCTTTTGGCGTATTTTTGAGTTAATCTCTACTAGATCGGGACGCCGATTAAGCAGGTCAACCACATCTTCTGCGGTGAAGGCATTATTTTTGTGGTATAACTCCCCATACACCGCCCGCGTAAACGCCAAATCTTCCGCAGTGTCAACCGTAAATCGCAACTCCGGCCTTCTCATTTTCCCTTTGGCTTCAATATTTTTAAGGATAAACATATCCGGATGTTCATAAATGTATGGGCTAACATGTTCCCTCTCATAACTCTCGTGCGCCGCCTGATAGGCTCTTTCTAAAACTTGACGATTAAACGCCTCAACATCAAGCCCAAGGGGGAATGTCTTGATGATATTATTCGCAGTGTAGTCGGCCTCTCCTTCCAGATGCGTCCCAATAACATCGTCGATCATAGCGGGATCAATGAAGGGACGATCGGCCGCGATCCGCACTACTATCTCGCACTTATGTGCTTGAATCGCTTTGTGATACCGCGCGAGGACATTCTCTTCATCTCCTTTAATACAAGGGACACTGTTTTCGCGGGCGAATACCTCAAGAGCCTTGTCGTCTTCCGTATCGGGAACGGCCAGGATAATCTTGTCGGTCTCGCGCGAGCGCCGAAGCCGTTCCACGACATGCCAAATCATTGGCTGGCCCACGACATCCATAAGCATCTTTCCCGGCAGCCGCGTTGCTCTCATTCTAGCTTGGATAACGACACAGACATTCATGATACATCTAACAGCTTACCACGCCGTCCATCCCCCATCAACTACAAAATTTTGGCCAGTGATGTATGCCGAAGCGTTGCTCGCCAAGAGCGCGATGACCCCCTTGAGATCCTCTGGTGTTCCAATCCGGTTAAGCATTGTTTTTTCTTTGAGCGACTGGAGAAATGCGGTATTTTGTGCTACTTCCGGCTTGGGGAATGGTCCAGGGGAAACTGCGTTTACCCGAATACCGTACCGCGCCCAACATGAAGCAAGGTAGCGAGTTAACTGGATCACTCCAGCTTTTGCCGCTCCGTAGTTTGCCGGCTGATTTTGAGCCGGAATCTCCGCGTAGATTTTCCAATCGGGCGCTACCATTCCATACATGGAGGCGATGTTTACAATTGATCCGCCACGATTATTTTCTTTCATTAAAGGGAAAACGTGTTTACAACACTGAAAAATACTGGAAAGTGTTCCAGTTACTCCGTCGTTAAACTCGCTAAGATTCATTTTTTCAACGGGTTTAGATACGCAGTGCATAGCGTTATTCACCAGAATATCAAGAGCGCCAAATTGCTTATAAACTTCATCAAAAAAATTTTCGACAGACTCTTCTTTTCTGAAATCAAGCACCGCAAATTTTAGCTTTTGTTTCGGAAATAATTCGGACAAGCTGATAATTTCCTCTCCTTTCTTGCCCCTCTTCTGCTCTCGTCCCGAGATAACCACATTAGCTCCCAGTTCAAGAAGGGCCTCTGTCATGGCTCGGCCCAAGTGTCCCATTCCGCCGGTTACCACGGCCGTTTTTCCTTCTAAATTAAGCAGTTTGGCAAGTTTTTTCATTGTTTTTGGGATCGCCTCACTGGAATAATGCCGTAGTTGGGCTTGATCGACAGATGTCGGTGGATATTAAATCCGTTTTTATTCATGCGGATTGGGTCGCGGTATCTCCCCGTGTAGATTTGATCTCTATTGCTATCGTTATCAAGACACCACAAAAACTCCGTTTCCCATAGAGCGATGCCTCCGGTAGTAAACCAATAAGCAAAGAAAACGAATGCCGTCAATACAGCCGACGGAAGCGCTTCATTTTCGTCAAGAACCACTTTTTTGGGATCTTTGCCGGCACTGCCTTTTTTGTAGTTTTTTCTAATCATATACCATTTGTCCCGCAAAGTTTTTTCTCGAGCAAAGCGTTCATTGAAATACCAGTCTTGATTGTAAAAACATGGTTCTGATTTCTCCGGGTTTATTCCAAACATCGACCGCATTTTATTTAGCGTTAGGTTATCGCCATTGGCGGTTTTTGAACATCCTAAAACAATGATGTAATCTTTATCCGGAGCAAATGGCATTAGGGGAACGGGATCGGGAATCGTTACTGGAAAAAATTTACCCATTTTCTTAAGATCTTCAGGTCCTATAATATTTTCATTTTTATTTTTTCCTTCCATTGTTGATGTTCCAGCCCTTCTTTAAATGTCGCTAGATGGCCTTTTTTTGAGTATTCTGCGATTTTCTCTAACTCTTTTTCCAACAAGCGCAATCTATTGTCGCCCCAATGAGTATTCTCAAACCAGGAGAGATTTTCCACTGGAGCATTGTATATAGCAACCGGAAACTCTCCTCTGACTTTTAAAAATGTTAGGAAAGCTCTTAGTTGATGAAAGGCCGACGCCACGAGAATAATTTTATTCCATTTTCGTTCTCGAACCAGTTTCATAACTTCAACCGCTTGATCTTGCGTATGCTGCGAGACTCTTTCAAGCACAATGTTATTCTTCTTTACCCCATTGTCTATAAGACAATCAGCGAGATATTGCGCCGAGGGCGCGTTGGGAGGATTATCAAGCCCTCCAGAAACGACAATCAGAGGAGCCACTCCTCTCTTAAAAAGTTTTGCTGCCATTTCCGCCCGAAGGTATCCGTCTCCCTGCAAACAGATAATGGCATTTGAACGCGGGGTTGAATCATTTAGCACGGTGGCGATCAGTTTTATCTCATTCATATTATGTTACGCCAAGCAACCCCAGTTCACCGCCTCGTGTTTATTAATGTTTGTCGCCACCGCCCGGCCGATGATTATTTTCTTATGCTTTGGCGAAAGGCCCACCGCCGGACGCAGAACGATCAGATCGTTTTCAGTTAGAATTTCGCCCTTCTTGATGTTTCGGGCCATATGCAAGGATCGCCTTTGAACAACAACTGTTTCTTGCTCTTCCTCCACTACATATTTTCTTGTCGTACCCATGGCCCTTTCCAGGGCTCGCACCCTCTCTACCATTTGTTTAAACTCTTGAGGTTCCATCGAGTGAGGGTGATCCGGACCCCGATCTTGTTTATTGAGCGTCAGGTGCTTTTCTATCACTCGCCCACCCAGCGCCACCGATCCCAGAACCACCACGTCTCCGGGCGAATGATCCGAGTACCCGGTGATGACATTAAAAGCGGTCTGATAAGTTTTGAGCACATTGATGTTCGCGCTTTCAATCTTGGATGGGTAGTTGGTGATGCATTGCAATAAAATGAGATCGCGGTTTCCCGTGCTTTCAATTATCCTCACGGCTTCGTCAACTTCCGCCAAGGTACTATCTCCCGTTGAGAGAATAATTGGTTTTTGCTTTCTGGCGATATACTCGATCATCTCGAGCCAGGTGATATCCCCCGATCCAATCTTAAAGAAATCAACGCCGATCTCGTCCAATAAGTCAACCGCTTCAAAGTCATAGGGAGCCGAAGCAAAGGTGACGCCAATGCTTCGGCAATACTTCATCAGTTTTTTGTGCCACTGGCGGGGAAACTCAACATCTTTAAACACCTCATTGACCGGTTTCCCCCAAGTACCATGCACGCCCTTGAGCCGCATTTTAGCGAAGCTGGGTCCAGAAACAATTTTATCCGCCAAAAAGCTTTGGAACTTCGCGACATCCGCCCCGGCCTCTTTTGCGGCCAAGATAAGCTTTTTAGCTTTTTCAAGATTTCCGTCAAAATTAGCGCCGATATCGGCAATAAAATATGTCGGGTACTCCCTCCCTACTAGCCGTTCCCCAATTTTGATAACCTGCGAAAACTGTTTTGCGGCCACCATGAAAGATATTGTAGACAATACGCCTAAAAAGTCAATTACTCTTGAGCCGTAATCAGTTTTTCCTTCAGCAATCTCTTTACTATGGGATACAGCTCATGAATAGGTATCTTTATCTTTCGGCTAATATCTATGAGGTCGTTGGTTCCGTCTGCATACGCAAGAAAGTCAATAATACGCCTCGCGCCGGCCGCCGATCCCTTCTTACTGACCGTCGGATAGAGCCCGCGCCGGCCGAGCTGCGGCTCGCCAAGACATGTGTTCTGGTAGTAATAATTCTTCTCTATCAGCTCAAGGATATGCTTAAGAAGTTCATATGACCCATAAAGTCCTCTTGGGGTAACCAGGTTGAGATCATCAAGCGAAGTATGGTATTCAGGATAGGTTCCATATTTACTTCTGGAAATCGAGACAACCGGCAAGTCGACCCCAGGAGAATTGTACTGTCGCTCATCGCTGCCCCGGTCAAGATATGAATACCGCGTAAAGTCCTCGCCCAGCGATTCAAACGCAAACTGTGCCACTTTATTCGCATAGGTTTCCCCATTTCGACTTGAAACATAAGAGTAATTTCTCTCGTCTCCAACGCAACTAATATTAAAACCGGCAACAACCGCGTTCTTCATAACATTGAGATTTTTGCTTAGGTACATTATTGAGCCGATCGTTTCGGGAATAAAAATGATTCGATAAGCATATCTTCTTTTTTTGGTTAAAAGCCATTTGGCAAGAAAGGTGGTTACTGCCGGACCCGACAATTCGTTGTTTGCCATCGAGGGATGGCAAACATAGGTTGAGAGAAATACCTCTTTTTGGGATAAACCAGGAATGATGAGCTCGCCAAATGTCAGCGAACCTTTTTTTAATTCGCTGTCAACCACCACTCGATATTTCCCCGGTTTTAATTTTTCCCGGTCTTGATGTTTTAAACAAAAACCCCACCGTGGCTGGTAATAAGAAGTGACATAGGGAATGGCCGTTGGCTGGTCCGGAAGTGAATACAAATGTTTTTGCAACTCTGGCAAAGCGATAGTTTTATTGACCGGGATAGAATACCCGACAATATGAAGATTGTGTTTCTTAAAATCAATGACTTTCTTGCCAGCCGGATCAATCACATAAGCGTCTTTGATGTTCCACTCTTGGGGAACAGTCCAATCAAAGACTTTGGTTCCGGTGGGCACCTCAAACAAATTTAGCGGAATATGTTTCTGGATAATCTTCAACGTCTGTCTAACTCCATCGCCAGTAATACTGCGGCAGATAGGGAAAAGTTCTCTCACTAATTCATATATTTCATTCGTAACTTTACTCATTTTTATTTTCCGTCGAAATTAAAAACCGCAGATTTTCCCCGAGCGCCCGAGCAATCACTCGGTAAACATCTCGCGCCCCCACTAGACAAACGTTGGAATACCCTAACTTACTTTTCCTTAATATTCCTTTCTTGTCAATGAAATGAGCAATCTCCCCAAGGTCATATCCAACACTACCATCAAGTGGTCGCACGAAGTAGTCAAAAGTCCGCTCCGTGAGTTTACCGTCAGTTAATATTTTTCCCGCAAATTTTTTAATAAAGCGATATGGGATGCGATGCGCTTGTTCAATAAAATGCAAGTAGGTCAAAGCAAAAGTCTCTCCGAGAAACAAGATTTTGAAATTGGCGTCGTGAATTTTTTGGAAAATTGAATTAGCGCCAAAACAATCACTGCCGACCGTTTGATAAAATTTCCGATCGGCGCCCCAAATCGCCACCGAAAAAATCGGGTCAATTGTTCGGACTACGCCGGCTGATTGTCTAAAGTATTCCGTTAGGCTCCCGACGGTAGAGGGTGTTTTTTGAGGATCATAAATCTCGCCGCGACAGAAGGAGTAGGAAAAGGTCGGCATAATGACGGTTCCATTTTTCCCCACCGAATCAATTAGCGCTGCCAAAAAAGCCCCGAGGTATTCTTCGCCGGCAATTTGAGGATTAACTTTGCCGAACGATTTCAGATCCGAATGAACAAATAATTTATCGCCGGATTTAATACCGATTTTTTTCAGTGCCCTGATTAGATCTTCAACGAAGAACTTCCGGCCGGTATATTCAAAAAGATAAGCGGGTAATTTATTCATTGTTGGTAATATGGTATAATAAATGGCAAAAGTTTCAAATGTCCCTTAAATTAATAATATGAGAACCGCGCAGGAAAATAATTATGGTGAAAACCTCTCGCAGCATCTGGCCGAGTTGATTGCTCGCCAAACCAAAACCGGCCAGGAGATAGCGGAGGATTTTCCTCTTTATGCCCCGCGACAAAATTTGAGTCGTTTTTTGGTTCGTCACGAATTGTTCAAGAAAGTGCTCGGCTTAAAAGGTTCAATCATTGAAGGCGGCGTTTTTCGCGGGGCCGGACTGATGAGTTGGGCCCAATTATCCGCCATTTATGAACCAGTCAATTATCAGAGACAAATCATTGGTTTTGACACTTTTTCCGGGTTCCCCAATATTAAACCAGTGGATACCGGTGGACCAGTAAAAAATCCGCTGGCTAAGCGCGGCGGCCTAGCGGCTGATTCTTATCACGAACTGGAAAAGGTAGTCAAGCTTTACGATGCCAATCGCGGATTATCCCACATGCCCAAAGTTAGGCTGGTCCGGGGTAATTTTATGAAAACCGGGTTACTCTACATCAAACAAAATCCTCACTTGATCATCTCCCTCCTCTATCTCGATTTTGATATTTACGAACCGACCAGAGAAGCTTTGAAACTCTTCCTCCCGCGGATGTCGAAAGGTGGCATCATTGCTTTCGACGAGGTTAATAATCCAGACTGGCCAGGGGAAACAAAGGCGTTGCTCGAGAGCCTTGATCTTAATTGTTATCCGCTTCAGCAGTTCCCCTACGAACCGAACATCTCTTTCTTAACTTTATAAATCAAAAATTAATTTGTCCGCCGGTTGTAATACTCAAGCAATGCTCGGTACAAAACTTTGTTAGTTGGCCCTTTTGGTATTTCTCCCAAATCGGCAAGTTCATTAACCACAATGATTTCTTTTGGATATTTATAGTGCGCCAGTTTACCTTCAAAAAAAATTTTAAAAACAGATTGATCGCAAGTACTGTTTAATTTAACAAAAGCGATTACTTCTTGTCCAAGCAGTTTATCCGGCACGCCGATGACTGCGCACTCATCGACTGTCGGATGTGCAAATAAAACATTTTCAATCTCATTCGGATAGATTTTCTCTCCTCCCTTGTTGATAAGATAATCTTTACGGGTCCGAAAATAAATATGGTTATCGTCGTCTATACAACCGTAGTCGCCGCTGTGAAAAAAACCGCCGTGCAAGGTCTTCTTGTTAACCTCTTCCAATCCGAAATATTCGCACATCACATTCAGACCGCGCACGCTTATTTCTCCTTCCTCGCCCCGCGGCACCGCCTTTCCAGCCTGATCAAGAATTACGATATCATTGCAGGGCAGGGCTTGACCGACGGTGCCGGGTTTTCTTTTGGCCGCCGGGAAACGATTAAAACAGGCAAATGATGTCGTCTCTGTTAGGCCGTATCCTTCGAAGATCGGGAGGCCGAATTGATTTTCAAAGTGGGTTTTTACTTCCTCATTAAGCACCTGCCCGCCGCAAATAATACCAATCATACTCGAATCTGTCCGTTCTAATTTTGCCGCCAAAATGATCGTCAAAATAGCCGGCATAACGCTGGTCCAAGAAATGTTATAGTTTTTAATCAGCGACCAGAAAGATTTGAGGCCGGTCTTAGATCGCACCAGCACCGTCGACCCGCCCGTATTAAGGGGCGCCAAAAGGGTCACCACCTGACCGTTATTGTGGAATAAGGGCAGGATGCAAAGCGTTCTCGTATCAGCTGTGAATTGAAACCATTCCGATATCACCTGCGAATCGGCGAGTAAGTTTAAATGACTTAAAACTGTCCCTTTAGGTTTACCGGTTGTTCCGGAAGTGTATATAATTACCGCTTTGTCGTTATAATGAACACCGGAAACCTTAGTTGGTTTGGCTGAAGCCGTTAGATTTATACCAGAAACGTTCACAAAAGCAACGGGCTCTAAACCGTGAATTTTCTCCGCCACTACAATTTTTTCCACAACCGGTTTATCATAAAAAACTGTCCTGGCTTGGGAATCCGCGATGATGTAAGCAATCTCGGACGATGATAAGTCGGGGTTAATCGGCACGACAATAATTCCCTCTCTGAACGCAGCGAAATAAAACATAATGAAATCAGGCGATGTCGAAAGGACGAGACCGATCCGGTCGCCTTTTGAAACCCCCCGTTCCTTCAGATATGACGCCCTTTTGATAATTTCTTGATCAAGATCTTTGTATGAAAAGGCTCGGTTATATTCTGGAAAAATAGTGAAAATTTTTTCGGGATACTTTTTCGCTTGTGTCTGAAAAAGTTCATACACATTATTATGTTTGATAAAAAAATCACGATCGATTCTCTGATGATCGCGGAGCAGATTCCGATCCACTCGTATTAGGTTTTTATTTCTCACGGACATACTTTTCCACAATCCCCCTGATTGAATTTAGATTGGTCATCGCCAAGGTATCCTTAAAATCAAGTTCGATCCCGAACTCTTTTTCAATTTTAGCCATCAGTTGAAGGTGACGCAGAGAATCCCACCCCGAAACAGTTTCCATTGAGAGGTCATCGGTAATTTCAACCTGTAAAACTTTTTTTAGAATATTATCCAACTTATCTTTCGTCGTTTTGTTCATATTTCACATAAAATGATTAATGATATTTTCGGCCGCTTTCTTAGCCATCGCCTGCCGACATTCCGCCGTTGCGGTCCCGATATGGGGAACAACCACACAATTTTCCAGCCGTACCAAAGGATGGTCCCCCTTCAATGGTTCCGGGTCAGTGACATCAAGACCGGCTCCCCTGATCCGACCGCGTCGTAAAGCTTCCACGAGCGAATCGGTTTTAATCACTGGCCCGCGAGCCATATTAATAATTATTGGTCTTTTTTTCATTCGACTGATTGATTTCTTATTTATAAGATAGCGGGTATCTTTTTGCAAAGGAACATGAAGAGAAATGTAATCCGATTTTTCCAGCAGTGTTTCTAGGCTGACTTGCTTGGCGGCGCTGCTTAGATGGCGATTTTTTGATTTTAATCGGTCGCAAAATATAACGCGTAATCCAAACCCGACCGCTCGGTTTGCAACTGCTTGACCAACTTTTCCAAAGCCAATAATGCCCAAGGTTTTGCCGTTCAATTCTTCCCCTAAGAATATTTCCGGATCCCAGCCGGACCATTTGTTTTTTTTCACAAAATTTCTGGCCGCGCCGATTTTTCTGATCAAAAAAAGAAGTAAAGCTAGAGTCATATCGGCGGTGCTTTGGGTGGCAATATCCGGCGTATTGTAAACAGTGATGCCGTTTTTTTGGGCAAATTCAACATCAATGTTATTTAGACCAACGGCGTAATTAGATATCACTTGAAGGTTTTTTTTCTTGGCGATGATAGCGGCATTCAATTTATCGCTGACAGTTGAGAGAATGGCATCATATCTGGAAATCGCTTCAGAGAGTTTTCGGCGGGTGATCGGCTTATTTTTTCTGTTGACCACCACCTTAAAATGTTTGGCTAGCATTTGCTCGGCGATCGGCGGCAGTTTTCGCGTAATAAATACGGTTTTCATAGTTTAGTTTATCCGGCGGAACGGAGCTTATTCAAAAACGAACCGGCTCGTTTTATTCCCTCGTCAATCTTTTCTAAATCGTTGACGAGGGGACCGAACGATAAACGCACGGCGTTCTTCAATGTTTTGCCGAAACCCCAGCCTGGGACAAAAAGCACGCCGGTTTCCTTCAGAACTTTTTCCACAAACACGGTACTATCCAGACCAATATTAAGACATGTGTATAATCCGCCTTGCGGAATAAAAAATTTTACCTTCAGGTGATCATTTATCGCCTTAATGGTACAGCGCGCCGCTTTTTTATAATCGTTTGAAATATTTCTTATATATGATCTTAGGGTGTCTTTTTCAATAGCTTCGTTTAAATATTTTTCTAAGGCCATCTGATGTAGGGTATCGGGGCAAAGTATGGTTAACGATTGGATTGCGCCAAGCGCCTGAATAATTTCTTCACTGGCTTCTAGCCAGCCCAAACGGCGACCCAAACTTCTACTCCACTTGGAATTAGAATGGATACTGACAAAATTATCCGTTGGCCCCCATGAGAAATACTTCGGGACTTTTTCGTCAAAAACAATGTCTTTATAAGCAAAGTCAATTATGAGAAGACTGCCGATGCTTCTTACCGCGTCGTGCGCCGCCTGCACAAAATCATTTCCAAGCACTTGCGACGTCGGATTATCCGGAGAAATTAATAACACTGCTTTAGGTTTTTCTTTTTTAATGTAAGCGCTGAATTCGCCAACGCGTTTATCCGCGCTATAATTCCACGAGTCAACATCAATTACCGGGAAACGTACGACTTTGGCGTTGGTGGCGGCAATGATCTGCGATTGATAGTTACAGTATGACGGATCAAGAAGCAAAATTTTGTCGTCTGAATTAAGTAGAACCTGCATCAAGTCGAAAAATAGCTGCGTTGAGTTTGCCCCGATGGCAATGTTGTGAGATTCCAGTCCTTTAATTCCGTAAACGTGTTTTTCATATCGGACAAGGGCTTCTTTGCAGCCCGGCAGACCGAGCGTCGGAGAATAAGCGCCCGACAGATGCATAGATTCATCATCCGAAACAATGCCTTGATACGCTTTTTGCAATTCGAACGGTGCTCGATGATTAACCCAGCCCCCGGCAAAGGATATGACCTTTTTTGATTCCAAACCCAATTTTTTAAAATAAACCGAGTCGGCGGACATCATTATCTGACGCACGGGGGATATTTTTCTTTTGAAATTTTGAGATTTTTTTGATAAGACTGGTTTCATTTATTTTTCGCATTTTTGGCCAACATAATTGCAAGAGCGACGGCATTTTTACCGCTGTGAGAAAGACTGATCTCTATTGTTTGGTCTTTATTCTTGGACAAACGTTTCCGGAGGCGCACGCGCGGCGCGCCGTTTGGACCGTTGAGTATCTCTATCGCTTGATGCGGTAACGGGTCATAACCGGAACTTAGAAGCGCCTTATTGACGGCCTCTTTGCCGGCAAACCTGGCGGTCAGATGTGGCGCCGGGTTTTTTCTGGAATAACAATATTCCAGTTCCCGAGGCGAAAAAATTCGATTCAAAAAATTTCCGTTTTTTCGCCGGTCTAGTTTATTAAAGCGAGTGATGGATTCAATATCAACACCGATCATTTGAGTAATTTTTCAATTTTTCCACCAGAAATTAAGGCGGCTCCGGTGTCGTGTCCAGCTAATTGTAGTCCTAAGATATTCATTGCCTATTTATAGCACTCTTTTGACTCCGCATCAATTTTGATATTTACTTAAGGATAACACTATGTCCAATCAATTAATAATTAACATCGGCGCGAGGAAGATTGGCTCTGAACATCCCACTTTTATTATCGTCGAGCTTTCCGGTAATCACCACCAGAAATTTGAGGAAGCCGAAGCTTTAGTCCGAGCGGCGGTGTGCGCCGGCGCCGCGCCGCGGCGCCGGCCAGAGGGCAGTGGTTCTTATTATCGTGTAACTGATCGGGCTCGGATAAATCACCTATTAACAGCTGAGTGGGATACTCCCATTAAACAGCTCATTGAAAAAATTTAATTTTGTGTTATAAAAACAATAAATGAGCATGAATCGGATCATTCCCCAGCTTCATATCAAAGGACCAATGGTGGTGAAGCCCATCCATACGGAAGCCCTCCGGATTGTCGGCGAACCAATCGAGCTGGCCAAACGTTATTATCGCGACGGCGCCGATGAAATTATTTTTCTTGACATCGTGGCCAGTCTTTACGGACGTAATCCCGATCTGACTCTGATTGAAGTGGTTTCCAATGCGATTTTTGTTCCTCTGACTGTTGGCGGAGGGATTAGGACAATCCATGACATTGCTCAAGTTCTCCGGGCCGGAGCCGATAAAATAGCGATCAATACTCACGCCATTAAGAATCCGCCCTTTCTGAAAGAGGCGGTGGAACAATTTGGCGCCCAATGCATCGTTCTTTTTATCGAGGCCAAAAATCAAGGCCCGGGGAAGTGGGAGGCCTATACCGACGGCGGACGAGAAAGAACCGGTTGTGATGTCATTGACTGGGTCAAACGCGCGCTCGATTTCGGCGTTGGAGAGATTTTAGTCACTTCCATTGATCGTGACGGAACGCGCCGCGGTTATGACTTGGAGTTGGTTCGGGCCATCACCGCGATTTCCCCCGTTCCGGTTATCGCTCATGGCGGCGCCGGGACTAAGGAAACATTTAAAGATGTTTTGATTGATGCTCGGGCTGATGCGGTCGCCGCATCGTCTGTTTTCCACTATCGGGACTATTCCATTGCGGAGTTGAAAAATTATTTACGAAACGAAAAAATAGACGTTAGATTATGAGCCAGGGTGGATTAACCGTCATTGTTGATTATGGAGTCGGAAATCTCCGAAGTGTGGCTAAATCCGTATCGCAATACATTGACAGTTGGATTATCACCGAGGAAGCGGGGATAATTTTATCGGCCGATCGTTTAATTTTACCTGGCGTCGGCGCCTTCGGCGCCGGAATGAACGGCTTGAAAATCCGCGGTCTGATTGAACCAATTAAACAGTTTGCCCGGACCGGCAAACCAATGTTGGGTATTTGTTTGGGAGCACAGCTTTTATTTGAACGAGGTGAAGAATTTGGCCCTCGTCCGGGATTGGGCATCATTAAAGGCAAGGTGGTAAAGCTCCAACCGACAGAAAAAAACGTTAAAGTGCCGCAAATCGGCTGGAATAAAATTGCGGCGCCGGCGCCGGGCAAGTGGCCAGAAATCATTTTTCAATCCCCGGAGCGGGAACCGATGATGTATTTCGTCCATTCCTATATTTTTGAGCCGACAGAATCTCAGGTGATTTTGGCGACTTCCGTCTACGGTGGACAAAAATTTTGTTCGGCCGTTCGACAAGGTAATATTTATGGTTGTCAATTTCATCCGGAGAAAAGCGGTGAAGCGGGGGTGACAATCATCCGTCACTTTGTAAATTTGCAGAATGGTTGATATAGTGTAAAGCATCTATGCCCTCTTACGGTTTGCCGGCGAAAGTAAAGTTTTGTAAACAATGTGTCATCCCGAATACCCGGGCGACTTCGTGTAATGAATATCTAAACCGCCGGACTTACCAGCATCAGTACATTAAATTTGACGATGAAGGAATATGTTCAGCTTGCCGATTTAACGCGTCCAAAGAAAACCGGGATATCAATTGGTTGGAACGGGAACGGGAGTTGCTCGAACTTCTGAGCAAACACCGCAGTCGAAATGGTTCTTATGATTGCATCGTTCCCGGGAGCGGCGGCAAAGACAGTGTTTTCGCTTCGCATATTTTGAAATACAAATATGGGATGCATCCACTAACGGTCACTTGGTCGCCTCATCTTTACACTGATGTCGGCTGGAAAAATTTTCAAAATTGGATGCGTATCGGCGGATTGCCCAATTTTCTTTATACGCCGAACGGAAAAATTCACCGATTATTAACGCGGAATGCGTTTCTTAATTTATTGCATCCTTTTCAACCCTTTGTCTTCGGCCAAAAAACAATCGGACCAAAGATGGCCGCCTTGTTCAAGGTGCCGTTAGTTTTTTACGGTGAAAGTCCCGGCGACTATGGTGCCAATATTTCAATCAATCAGCGAGGTTTCAGCACCAAGGCCGAGGAAAAAGCTGATCCCACGCACAATCTGGGATTTCGCCTGGATCATGTTGACAAGAGTATGAAGCCAGAAGAAATCTACTTAGGCGGCAAAACCATCGCCGAATATCTGCGCGAGGGAATTGAGTGGGCCGAATTCTTCCCTTATCTACCGCTAGATCCGGAAATTATTGCGGAACAGAATATCGTCCAAGATTACCTTGGTTATTACTTAAAGTGGGTCCCCCAAGATTGTTATTATTACGCGGTCAAACACAGCGGCTTTGAAGCTAATCCGGAGAGAACGGAAGGGACTTATTCCAAGTATAATAGCATTGACGATAAAACCGACGGCTTCTTTTATTATACGACTTACATCAAATTTGGTTTTGGACGGGCGACCAAAGATGCGGCCCAGGAAATTAGAAATCATCATATTACCAGAGAGGAAGGCGTCGCTTTGGTTCATCGTTTTGACGGCGAATTTCCGAAATATTATTTCAAAGAATTTTTGGAGTACGTCAATTTATCGGAAAAAGAATTCTGGGAAACCATTGATGGTTTTCGAGACCCACACCTCTGGGAGAAGATCGGGTCAGAGTGGAAACTGCGCTATAAGGTGTCTTGATGTCGACAAATAGACTCTAATGTTTAACGATTTAGATTATAAAAAATGGTGTCAAGAAAATGATTTACACGACCTATTTGGCGTGAGCTTGGAGAAATACGGTAATGTAGATAAAAAAATAAAGAAGACTATCTACGGCCCCGTTGATCCAACGGATAAAACACCTAGACTGCCGGAACTAGATGACTTAACTCGGCTACACTTTCTAACGAGAAAAAGAAAAGTCCTAACCGTTTTAGAGTTTGGCGTGGGTAAAAGTACCATTGTCTTCGCCGACGCCGTAAAAAAGAACAAAATTGAATTTGAAAATTTTGTTAAAACCAATCTAAGAAGAAAAGATTCTTTTAGAGTTTATTCGGTTGATAACGGCAAAAACTGGATAAAAGAGTGTAAAAAAAGCTTTCCGAAAAACTTGTTTGACTTCGTAGAATTCAGCTTTTCGAAAGTTCGTATGACAACATTTAATGGAAGAGCTTGCACCTTGTACGACAAAATTCCAAATGTCTGCCCAGACCTTATATATCTGGATGCACCGGATCAATACAGTGTTCTTGGTGATATAGGAGGCATATCTACCCGTTCAGCCGATAGGTTACCCATGGCGGCCGACATCCTCGTTTTAGAACCGTTTCTACTACCGGGAACTATGATTGTGATAGACGGCAGAACAGCCAATGTCCGCTTCTTAATGAATAACTTACAGAGAAATTGGACTTACCAACACTTCTTTGAACAAGACATACACACATTAGAATTAGCAGAAAAGCCATTAGGCAAGTTTAACAAGAAACACCTTGAATTTGCCTTTGGCGACGGTTTTTCCAGATTTTAGTTAGGTAGGTCAACCAATAAGCGCGATGATTTTATCAATGGCGTGGAGGTCAATGTGTTGATCATCATATTGAGACGTAATAATTCCCTGCTTAAATTGGCGCAGAGAATCTTCAAATCCCCGTCGACTGATAATAAGCTCGTGAAGGCGATACAACTCCTTGCCGGCGTTAATTGCCGTCAGTCGGGAGAAATTGACGAAGAAGGCCGGTCCGCCGACGGCCATAACCAAAGTATTAGCCGCCGTCCAGGGATCAGAAATACACAGATCGGCCAAGCCAATCAATTCCTCGGTTTCCGCTTCGTCGCCAAAAACTTTTACCGCCGCGTCTTTGAAGGGAAAATAAAGTGTGGCGTCGTCACCGGGGTGAAGTTTGAAAACGATTTCAGCGGTCACCGGCGGAAAAAATTTTCTGATTGATTCTAAAATCATTCGAAAATAATCCAGATGTTCTTCGAGAGAGAAATTCCATCTTTTTCTTTTATGCAATCCCCAAACCAGTACGGTAATGATTTTCCCTTTTTTACCCAAATCATATTTCCTTTCCAGCTCTTTCCGAAAGGCGGCATCCCGAGTGATTCGTCGCTTAAGTTCGTAAGCAAATTGCCGGTCGGCCATTCCCACTTCAATCATTCGTTCCGGAGAAATACCGCAATCATCGCGAAAGATTTCTATCGCCGCTTCGTCCATCAAACCCAAACGATTGACAACTCCCGGCGAATGAGCGTAAGCCAGGCCGCCGACAAAAAAATCAATCAACCAGTACAGATCGTCCATTAAGCGATAATAAAGTTTCCGCCACCAGGACGGTGACGCAAAATTCAACCGGCTAACCACTTTATTCCCGCCATAGGCCCACTGCAAAATAATCGTATCCACCCCTTGCCGGTTAGCTTCTTTCAAAATTACCCGGTAAGGGGGGAGATTTTTGGTCAGCACCAGCTTGGCCGGACGATGAATTTCAAGAAATCGCCGGCAAGCTCGTAGGTGAGATAGACGCTTGAGAACTGGCGTTATCAAAGGCAGATAAATCCCACGAGCTGGTTTCAGCCCCTGATCAATAATATGGTAACTGTAGCCATTATCTCTAAGATAGTTCTCCATTTGCCATCGTCGCTGGTTGGGTGACCGAACAATTAAAAACTCGACCTCGTAGTTTGGCGAGAGCCAGGGAATCAGTTTGGCATAATATTTAAGCGGCCCAATATAGGCTGGCACCAAAAAAAGTTTTGGTTTAGCGATCATTTTTTTAAAAGATAAAAGTGATGATACTGATTTTCGTAGGGCACGAACTCGGCCAAAATTTGAAACTGTTTTTTGAG
>Ga0209541_10002898_pt1 | contig 32058 bp, 35 predicted proteins | sample RifCSPlowO2_01_FD_184027 | JGI IMG/M metagenome (GOLD analysis project Ga0209541, IMG submission 184027) | Groundwater microbial communities from Rifle, Colorado - Rifle CSP2_plank lowO2_0.1 (SPAdes) (version 2) | ecosystem: Environmental > Aquatic > Deep subsurface > Groundwater | place... | reverse complement strand
CCGCCCACTCCTTTGTTAGTTCCAAACCGAAAAGTTTGATTCTGGTGCGTCCACCAGGGATCGAACCTGGGACCTTATCCTTAAGAGGGATCTGCTCTACCAGCTGAGCTATGGACGCATGCAATGCGTATTATTTCAGAAAAGCGAGCTCTTTTCAATTATGATAATGTATGTGATGTTGTTGGCTGACAGCTAAAGCTGGCGCCGACATCATTCGGAGTGAATAGATAAACAAGATTATCTACTACTTCTCATTTGTCGGCGTAGTGGCGAAGTGGTAACGCAGCAGTCTGCAAAACTGTTATTGCAGGGGTTCGATTCCCCTCTACGCCTCCAGCCCGGGTGCTGAAACTGGTAGACAGCCCTGACTTAAAATCAGGTGATCGCAAGGTCGTGTGAGTTCGATTCTCACCCCGGGCACCACGTTGGAAAAGTCAATGCCTCGCCCCGCCTTCGGCGGGTCTCGGCGACCAAATCGTACGGATTTTTCGGGGCAAAAAGAAATTCCCGATTCCGTTAGAAGCAGAAAAGAAAAATTTTAATCATTAACCAACAAAAACTATGAAATACATTGTATACGCAAGAAAAAGCACCGAAGAAGATGACCGACAAGTTCTCTCGATTGAAGATCAGCTTGTTGAACTCAAAGAATTTAGCCGCCAAAGAAAAACTTGAAATTGTCAGCGGTGCGGCTCCGCCGCCTTTCCGAATTTTCGCGGGGAGACTTCCTCGCCGCCTGCGGCGGCGAAATGCGTTCGGACTAATTCAAGAATACTGCACCAGAAAGGAAATCATGTTAAGATAATGGCGGAGCCGCACCGCTCAAAACCGCAATGGTTCGACTTCGCTCACCACAAGAAGAACCCGGAGAAAAACATCGGCTCGAACCATTTTTTGATTTTGGGGAAAGAAAATTTTTTAATCATAAAGTCGAAAAATAATTAAGATAATACACATATGCAACTTATACTATCAATAATTTTTATAATACTTGCCCTTATTTCTTGGGCCTCGATGGTTGCTTATTTCCCATTCGGTCTTCCTCTCGGCCTTTTGTTTTTATGTTTCTCAATTTGGTTATTTGCTGCATGGCGATATAAGAAATCAATTCCATTAAATGTTGGTGGGTGGCTTTTCCTTCTGCCCGTCCTTGGATTCTTGCCACTCATAACTGCGAACAAAAATTTTGGTTTAATCAATTTATTTTTTGGTACCATACCGCCGGGAGTTCAAGCGCCTTGGTGGGGAATATTTCCGGGTATATTCGATGCGTTTGTATTGCCATTACTTTGGTTTGGCGCACTGTTATGGGTTATAATTTATTTCTTCCGTCAGGTACGAAAGATTATTTAAAAGAATTTGCCGCCAAAGAAAAACTTGAAATTGTCATTCGTGCGGCTCCGCCGCCTTTCCGGATTTTAGCGGGGGAACTTCCTCGCCGCCGCAGGTGGCGAAAGCGGTTCGGACTAATTCAAGAATAGAGCATAGAAATGCGGGTATGGTTTAGTGGTAGAATGCGACCTTCCCAAGGTTGAGATCGGGGTTCGATTCCCCGTACCTGCACAAAATTAAAATGTCAGAAGAACCGGAAGCTTACAAGATCGGCTGGGTGCCGTTTATGCATGCTAAAATTTGGCTTGATTCGCGGCCTCTCATACCGCGAACCGAGACGGAATTTTGGACCGAACGTGCTATAGAAGAAATCAAATCTATACCGAATGCTAGAGTTCTTGATCTTTGTGCTGGCTCCGGAGCAATAGGTGTCGCGGTATTAAAAGAACTTCCAGGTGTAAATGTGGACTTTATAGAGAAAGAAGTTCGGCACCATAGGACGATAGAGAAAAATATAAACACGAATCTACACGAATGTGATCGAATGCCGCGAATATTTGGAGGGGACTTATTCGAAAGCGCTCAAGGACCGTACGACATAATCCTATCCAATCCTCCATACATCGATCCGGAAAAGTTAGAGCGGGTACAAGATAGTGTCATAGAGCATGAGCCGCGCGAGGCTCTCATGGGCGGTAATGCCGGTATGGAGATAGTCAAACGTATTCTTGCGGATGCACCAAAGTATCTTGCTTCGCACGGCATACTATACATAGAACACGAACCTGAACAAGTGGAAGAAATAAATAAAATAGTTCAATCACTTCCTTATTCTTCTTGCGAATCTTTCCCAGACCAATACGGAGTAACAAGATACAGCCGTTTGATTAGAAAATAAAATTCTATACAATCAAGGTATTGACTCTAACGAGACAATGCCTTCACTCAAAACCAAAGATTAAGTAAACTTATCTCTGTTTCTCGTTAGTCATTGTCGAGGTGGCGAAATTGGTAGACGCACTGCGCTTAGGACGCAGCGGGGTAACCCGTGGAGGTTCAAATCCTCTCCTCGACACAATTGACGAAGTTAATTGTGTCGTAGATTTGAAGGCCGGAGGCTGACGAGCCGAGGCGGGGTCGCGAGATTTTTCAGCAGAAAAATACTCGTGACCAAATCCTCTCCTCGACACCACAAAATATTAGACCACATAAAACACATCCTTAAAAACTCCAGTTTTTAAGGATGTGTAGACTGGCTTGCTTTTAGCCTCTGATTTTAATACTGTGAACCACGGAACCTGGCTCATTCATGAGCCAAATTTTGTTCATTGAAAGGAACGTATGAGAAATTTCCGGGAAATGCTCGAGAAAAAATGGTCTCATAGCCGTTTCGTCTGTGTCGGTTTGGACAGTGAAATGTCCAGGATACCAAAACACATACAAGACAAACACGGGGTTAGCATGAATCGCTCTCCAGACCTTACAATTCCCTCGTTCAATCGACAAATTGTCGAGGCAACACACGATCTGGTTTGCGCTTATAAACCAAACAGTGCCTTTTACGAGGCGCATGGGACAAACGGATGGATCGCGCTGGAACAAACAGTAAGGTATATCCACGACATTGCTCCTGATGTACCAGTGATTCTCGATGCTAAACACGCCGACATCGGCAACACCAATAATAGCTACGTTGAGATGGCATTTGGTTATCTTCGTGTGGATGCTATCACGGTCCATCCGTATCTTGGAGCCGAAGCGCTCCAGCCATTCTTGGCACGTGCGGACAAGGGCGTATTCGTACTCTGTAGGACTTCCAACCCAGGGGCTGGAGAATTTCAGGACATACAAATCCAAAACCAGTTCCTGTACCAAATAGTAGCCGAGCATGTTTCCCAAAAATGGAACGGCAATAGCAACTGTGGACTAGTCGTTGGCGCTACATATCCCAACGAAATTCGGGATGTACGCAGACTAGTCGGCGGTATGCCACTCCTAATTCCTGGTGTCGGCGCGCAGGGTGGTGACCTGGAAAGAACTGTTCGGGCGGGTAAGGACAGTTGCCGGACGGGAATGATCATCAAATCTTCTCGCGGTATCATCTTCGCAGACGACCCGCGTGGTGAGACAGAAAAGCTCTGCAACGCAATCAACGACTATCGATAGAAAGGAAAAATTGTGAACGAACAGGAAATCTTGAAACTTTACGAGTCAATGAATGCTGTTTGGTTCTTTGACTATAATGGCAACCCGAAAGCACCACACGCGGAGTTGACCAGCGGTCTTTGTTCAGACGGCTACATCAATTCCGCACCGATACTTGCTGACCCAATTATGGTTGAGATTCTGGCTGGCGAAATAATCAAGCGCTTGCCTCCAGACTGTTGCGATTGGGTAGTTGGATCAGCTTACGCGGCAATCACGCTGTCTTACGAAGTAGCGAGACAACTCAACGGAGTCAGTCATGGTTTTGTTGAAAAAGACCCGGAAAACCCTAAAAGAATGTGCTGGAAACGCCTTGTCATACCGGAAGGCGAGATTGTGCTTCAGTGCGAAGAACTGATTACCACTCTCGGCACTACGATGGAAGTGCGGCGAGCAATCAACGAGGAAAATCCGGAACCGGTAACGTTTCTGCCAGTAGTCACCACATCGATCTACAGGCCGTCGGAGAAATTACAGGCCAGCAGTATTGATGTGACTGCTCTAGTTACCAAGATTGTCCAGACTTGGCAACCAGAGAAATGCCCTCTCTGTGCCGCTGGTTCTCATCGGCTTCGTCCCAAACAGAACTGGGTAAAATTAACAGTTCACTAGCCAACAGTTCCTTTTGATGGGCCGTTATTTCAATAGCGGCCCATTCATTTTTTTGCTATATTTTCACTAATGGATTCTCAAATACTCGATGGCATGATACGCGTGACTGGCAAAGGGGTCGGTTATTTTACTATACCCGCCTCTGCACAAGGCTCCGGCGTGGCGAAGGAAGATGACTTAGAGATCCAGCCGGAAAATCTCAATACCGCTCTCAATCGCGACCGGGTCAAAGTAGAGCCATTGGGTAAAAAGATTTTCGATAGAAAGCAGGCGAAAGTGACAGAAATAATCGAACGTCACAAACTCGATTTCGTCGGCACTTTAGAAAAAGATGGCGATAAATTCTTCTTGATACCGGATGACAAGCGTATGTACCGCGACATATTCGTACTGCCTGAATCCGTAAAAGATGCGAAAGAAGGAGACAAAATACAAGTCAAAATTACAAAGTGGACGGAAAGCTCGAAGAGTCCAAAAGGTGAATTGGTACGCGTCATCGGCCGCGCTGGCGAACACAATGCCGAGATGCTCGGCATCGTTTACGAATCCGGATTCGAAGTCGACTTCCCTCCCGAAGTGGAGAAGGAGGCAGAAGCTTGGAAAGAACGATATGAAAATGAAGATAAATTAAAAGATCGTAAAGACTTCAGAGAAACTACCACCTTCACCATCGACCCAGTAGATGCCAAAGACTTTGACGACGCCATCTCACTTAAAAAGCTTGATAACGGCGATTACGAAATAGGTGTCCACATCGCCGACGTTTCGCACTTCGTCCTACCCAACTCAAATCTAGACAAAGAAGCCCGCAAGCGCGGCACTTCGATCTACCTTGTAGATCGCACTATACCGATGTTGCCGGAAGTTCTTTCTAACGACCTCTGCTCCCTTAACGCAAACGAGGACAAATATGCATTTTCCGCCATATTTGTGATGAACAAAGAGGCCCAGGTCAAAGAACGCTGGTTCGGCAAGACTCTGATCAACTCCGACAAGCGCTTCTCCTACGAAGAAGCGCAGGAAATTCTTGATAAGAAATCTGGCTTACTTTACGAAGAACTCAAGACTCTAAATGAACTGGCCTACAAACTACGTGAAGAAAAGTTTAAAAAGGGCGCTATTGATTTCGAAACGGAAGAAGTCAAATTTGAACTAGATAATTTAGGAAAACCTATCAGGGTTTATAAAAAAGAACGCAAGGATACAAACAAGCTTATTGAAGACTTCATGCTTCTTGCCAATCGCGAAGTGGCGACTTACATGAATAAAGGTATGGCAAATCCGCCAGCTGGCGGATCGAGAGCGGCTTTCGTCTACCGTATCCACGATTCCCCGGATAGGGAGAAAATCATTGACCTCGCTACGTTCGTCAAAGCTCTTGGATTCGAGCTCAAACACAAAGACGGCGAAACCACGGCAGAAAATATTACCAAAATGCTCCGTTCCGTCGAAGGTTCTCCGGCAGAAGCGCTCATCAAGACCGCTTCCATCAGAGCCATGTCAAAAGCAATTTATTCTACCGCCAATATCGGCCACTTCGGCCTCGCTTTCGACTATTACACCCACTTCACTTCCCCTATCCGCCGTTACCCGGACCTTATAGTCCACCGACTGCTTCTACGCTTCCTAGAGAAAGGCCAGATCGAGCAAGATGAGATCGCCAAATACCAGCGCCTAGCAGAAGATGCGAGCGAGCGCGAGTTGGAGGCAGCTGATGCGGAGCGCACTTCCATCAAGTACAAACAAGTTGAATACATGTCCGAACTTGTCGGGCAAGAATTCGACGCGACTGTCTCCGGAGTTTCGGAATGGGGAGTGTATGTGGAGGAAGTGAACACCAAAGCAGAAGGCATGGTCAAACTCCGCGATATGAAAGACGACTTTTATGAATTAAATGAAAAACTTTACGCCATAACCGGCAAAAATACTGGGAAGCTTTACTCTCTCGGCGACAAAGTCCGCGTCAAATTGATCGCCTCCGACCCCGACCGCAAGACTTTGGATTTCGTATTTGTATAACAGAGCGGAGCAAATGTAGGCAAGAAATTTCGTTCTAGCGGAAGAAAATGAATAAGAAAAGCGTTGCGCAGGCCCGACGGGGCCGAGCATCAGGCAAATTTTTCAGTAGAAAAATATTGCCGTGGTTTTCGTGTTATTTTCTGGAGCCACTATTTCGCCACTTCGACAGCTTGATCGAAAGAGATTGAGAGTAGTTTAGAAACGCCGTTAGAGCCCATGGTGACGCCGTAGATGACACCGGCGCGGCTCATGGTCTCGCGGTTGTGAGTGATAAGGATAAGCTGGGAGCGCTTGGATAAAATCTCAACTAGATCTCCGTACTTTTTGGAATTAGATTCGTCGAGCGCCGCATCGGTCTCGTCGAGGATGATAAACGGCGGCGGGTTAACTTGAGAGATAGCAAAAATAAGTGCGATGGATGTGAGCGCTCTCTCGCCGCCAGAGAGCATCATGAGACTTTTGATTTTCTTTTTGGGTAAATTTACTTTAATATCGAGCCCTTCCTCAATTTTTTCTTCCTCTTCTTCAATTTCACTTTCTTTGGTCAAAATTAGTTCTGCCTCTCCCCCGCCAAACATGATGCCAAACATCTTACCGAACTCATTATTGATATGCTCAAGACCGGAAGAAAATTCTGTAGCCAGCCGCTTCTCCAAGTCTTTGATGATCTCTTCGAGTGATTTGGCGGATTTGTCGAGATCAGAAAGTTCACGCTCCAAGAAAGCGTCTCGCTCCGAAGTCTCTCTGTATTCTTTCTCAACTTCATCCATACCGGAGACATTGGCATCCTCAAGATGGATTTTTAGCCTTTGTATAGTATGTTTACGCTCTTCCTGCTTGCCCCGAGCTTCGTCGAGGGGTTGCTCACCGTCCTTGAATCGCAGTACCTCAATACCTGCCAAGTGCCCGACTTCCTCAAGTTCTCGCTTCATTGCCTCTTCTTCTATCTCTAGCCTTTCCTCTCGTGCCTTCAAGATGCTTAATTTAGAAGACATTTCGTTCTCAAGCGACTTGGTAACCAGCAAAGCTTTCTCGGCTTCAGAAATTTGGATTTCTTTATTCCGAGCAATTTCGAGAGATTTTTCTAGAGTAATTTTCTCTTTTTTCAATTCAGCTATCCTCGATTCCGCATCAGAGATAAGTTTGGAGTCAGTAGTGTGTTTGCGGTCTTTGATAAAATCTCGGATCTTTGCGATCACTTCTGTGATCGTCTTCAGGACACTTACCTCTCTAAACAAACTTTCAATCTCTTTGAGACGCACGGTCTTGTGTTCGTCTGATAAAGCTAACCTTCTCTCATTTTCTATCAATCTTTCTTCCGAAATAATAAGACCTTCGAGTTTGCCGAGTTCTCGCGTCAATTCATCTTTTTGCCAGCGAGCTTCATTTAGATCGGATTCAAATCGAACTACCTTTTTGGCATCTTGCGATTCTTTGGCAAGCTTTTTTAGACTCTCATCTATCGGTTTCCTCTCGGCAGTGAGAGTTGAGCGAAGAGATGAAAGATAAATATCTTCTCTTTTGAAATATTCTTTGGCCAAAACCGTTAGCTCTTGGCGTTCGGCCTCTGTCTTTTCTAATTTCTCTACTTGCCTAGACAAAAACTTTAAATGCGGAGCGATCTCTTTGCGAAGAGCTTGGACTTGGCCTGTGTTCTCAAAAGTCTTCTTAAGTTTGCGCTCTGACTCGAGGCGCTTGTATTGATAGATTTTTAAACCTAAAGCATCCTCGACCATACCCTTCCTGTCTTTGGGAGAAGCGGCCAAAATTTTGTCCGCTTCTCCCTGGGAAATAATGTGGTGACCGGATATGCCGATATGAACACTCGCCAGAAGCCCCAAGACATCTTTGAGGCGTACTTGAGAGTCGTTGATAGAATATTCGTTGAGGCCGTCGCGATGAACCATGCGCTCGATGGTAACTTCGGAGAAATCAATATCGGAAAAAACTTTGCGGGAATTATCAAAAACTAATTTGACTGCGGCGCGATTTGCCCGCGGTTCGCTTGACGCCCCGTTCCAGATCAAATCCTCACCGCGCTTGCCTCGCATACTCTTGATAGACTGCTCACCGAGGACAAAGCGGAACGCCTCCGCCACGTTAGACTTACCTGACCCATTGGGCCCTACAATAGCCGATATCGGAGAATTAAATTCAAAGCCATTCTTTTTCGCAAAAGACTTGAACCCCGCGAGTTCTATAGATTTCAGATACATTTAGTATCTATTTTAACAGAAAAATTACTTCCATCCCTTGGTTTCCAGCGCGTTCCTGGCGGCTTCTTGTTCGGCGTCTTGTTTGGATTTGCCTTCGCCTTCTCCGTATTTTTCTTTGCCTACATAGACTCCCACGATGAAATGTTTGTCATGGTCTGGTCCTGATTCGCGCAAAGTTTTGTAACTCGGAGTCTGCCCATAATGTTCCTGTGCTTTCTCTTGAAATAGAGATTTAGCATCTATCCAAGCACCTTCCTTCAAAATCTCTTCTACTAAAGGCGTCATGTGAGCGAGGATAAAAACTTTCGCCTTCTCATAACCTTGGTCTATATAAATAGCCCCGATAATTGCTTCCAAAGTATTGGCGAGAATATAAGTGCGAGCGCGGCCAGTATCTTTCGCCTCGCCTTTCGAGAGTAAGAGATAGTCATTGGCACCCAGAGCCTGCGCTATTCTACTGCACGAATCTGCATTGACGAGAGCGCTTCGGAGAGAAGTTAGTTCACCCTCGGTTGAATCTTTCATGCGACCATAGAGGTAGTCGGTAATGACCAATTCCAAAACAGCGTCGCCGAGAAATTCTAAACGTTCGTTATGCTCGAGCGCCAACGCCCTATTTTCATTTATATAAGAGCGATGAGTAAAAGCCTGCTTCAATAGGCTCTTGTCTTTGAAATTTATTCCCGCCCCTTCCTCAAATTTGTTGAAATCCATATTACTTGGACTCGGCTAGCTTGGTGATAGCTTTCGTCACAATAGGCAGAATATCATCATAAAAGTTCAGGTCAAGTATGTCGGTAAGTTTGAACCACCTCACATCATCGAGCCCACCCTGTTCCTCCTTGTTTTCTAAAGTCAGATCTTTGAAAGGCGCCTCGGCCAAATAATAATTTATATCTTTCCTGATCTTCCCCTTATCAGGATGATAAGTGGAATAGGAATTGTTTCCAATACTTTCTTTTATCTTAATAGGCACTCCTAACTCCAAAGGAATCTTTCTGTTTAGGCAGGCTTCATCGCTCTCTCCTTCGTCCAAGCGACCCTTCGATAGGGTCCAGTGGCCGAAGACGTCATGGACAAGAGCAAGGTAAATATTTCCCTTATTTTTCGCATAGACCACTGCGCCAGCTAGACGCTCGACAGGCAATTTGTCTAGAGGAACGTTGCCATACTTTTTGCGGGGCTTTGAGGTGTCGTTTTTCCCAGGTTCGCCCATCTCTTTATAAACCGCACCGAGAACGCCGTTTATAAATCGACCAGAAGTCTCGCCGCCGAAACTTTTGGCTAGTTCTATCGCTTCATTGATAGCCACCTTCGGCGGCACTTCATTCCTATCAGCAAATAGGAGCTCGCAAAGACCTATGCGTAAAATATTTCTGTCTACGACCGATATCTTATCGATAGGCCAATCGGGTGCAGCCTTTTCTATCAACATATCCAAGTCCCTTTTCTTCTCCAAGACACGTTTAAGAAGAGCATCCATAAAAGGCCGGTCGTTGGAGTCAGGTGCAAACTCAACAATATTTTTCTCCAATAAATTATGTAAATCTGGTTTAGTAGCCGAAGGAAAATCCCATTCAAAAAGAGTTTGCAGAACTATAGATCTTGAAAGATGTCGTTGTGACATAAAGAACAGAAGAACAATGGTTAAAACGGCGAACTCTAACTAAACTTTCCTGCCACGATAAATTCCCACTTTGGTGGCTCGGTGCCTCAAATGAAAATTACCCGACTCATCTTTCGACAAAGTCGGTTTAGCTAATGCATGATGCGAACGTCTGTTATTGGTATGAGACCTCGTATGTCTCATTCGTACAACCATGCCTGTATTCTAACAGAGAAATTAAGATAGGAAAAGGGCAGTCCAGCATTATGCTGGACTGCCCCGTGTTTGTTGTAAGCTCTAAAAAACCTTGAGCCGGCGGCAAACGGATTCGTAAAAGAGTTCGCCTCCTTCGAATATTTTGCCCTTGAGATCGCGTGCGCGGACCCAGCGTGGTGGTTCCAACATTTCATCGCCGTCAGGGATATCCCAGGTCCTAATCTCACCGGAGCAATCTTCGAAGTAAACCATATAGCCATACTTCGTGTGGTCATTACTCTTCGCGCTCCAAACTTCTTCTCCGACTAGGTAGGCCAGAGAGGTTTCTTCGCATACTTCACGATTTGCTATTAGCGCTGGCGGCTCTCCCGGATATTTTTCGGCGCCGCCGGGAAATTTGATCATCCTGTGTCCTACGGGTCTGCGTTTCTTTGCCACTAATTGCACGGAATCCATTACCAGGAATTCTAACTCCCTGTCTATAGGATTTCTCCGTTCAATAATGACAATTGCTGATTTTCCTGCATGTCGTGTAGGTCGTGACATTGGTCCGACCTCCTTTCTTCTATATTTAATTATACTACCCTATCTATCTACTGTCAAGTTATGTAAAAAACTCTGTCTGTGGATTACTGTTGAGCCGTGTTTTTTTAAAGCTTCTCGATGCATGAGAGTACCGTAGCCTTTGTGTACGTGGAAATTAAATGCGGGGAACTTTTTTGAAATCTTGACCATCATGCGGTCTCGGGTCACCTTCGCCACAATTGATGCGAGTGAGATTATCGGCACTTTCTCATCCCCTTTTATGATCGTGCGCTGATGCCTGAACTCTTCTGGAGCTTTGAGCGAGCCGTCCAAGAAAATTTGCGAGTCCTCTTCGATCGCAAGCTTCTTGAAACACCTTTTGATGCCAACCTTTACAGCGTGGACAATGCCTTTGCGATCTATCACTTTTTCTGAAACCAGAGAGACTGCGAAATCTAAAAGTTTTTCTTTCTTGGCCTCAAGTGCAAGCGCAAACCATAACTCCCTATCTTCCGGAGTCAGTTTTTTAGAATCTTTTATGCTTTTGAAAAAGTTCTTACTAAAATTCACAGGAATCTTAACAACTCCGACTGAGACAGGCCCTGCTAATGGCCCGCGGCCTGCTTCGTCAATGCCTACGACATAACTCATCACTTCTATTATAATACGGTTATGTCTAAATTTGTGCATCTCCATACCCACTCCCATTATTCACTTCTTGATGCCCTGCCGAAAATACCAGATATCGTCAAGAAGGCGAAGCGTGATGGCATGGAAGCTCTCGCTCTCACCGACTCTGGCAACCTCTATGGCGCCATAGAATTTTATAAAGAATGCGAGGAAGCCGATATCAAACCAATAATCGGTGTGGACTTCTACGTCGCGGCACGCTCGCGATTAGACAAAGAAGCTCGCGTAGATGACCAAAGAAGCCGCTTGGTGCTCTTGGCAGAGAATATGGATGGTTACAAAAATCTCTTGAAGCTCGTAACGTATTCATATCTCGAAGGATTTTATTACAAGCCACGTGTCGACCGAGAATTACTAGAAAAATATAATGACGGATTAATCGCAATTGCCAAGGAACCAAAATATTACCAAGAAATATTTGCCGATAGATTTTATCTCGAAAGCCATCTCGCAATATACAACGTTCATTATCTTGAGAGTGCCGACAAGCCGGTTCTAGAAACTATCCGTTCTATACAAGAACACGTCAACCGCGGTGGAGCATTTGACGAAGATGAGGACTTGCATTTCCGAACGTCCAAAGAAGTAGAGAAAGACTATAAAGACAATCCAAAAGCTATCGAAAATACAGCAAAAATTGCCGAGAGATGTAATCTTAATCTTGAGTTAGGTAAATGGGTATTTCCAGCTCTCGAAATACCTGGTGGTTTAAATCCGGATGAAGCGTTGCGAAAAGTCGTCTTCGAAGGACTTGAAAAACGTGGATTGGAGAAAACACCAGAGGTTCTGGAACGCCTGGAATATGAATTGAAAGTTGTTAAGGATAAAGGCTATTCAAAATATTTTTTGGTAGTTGCCGATCTCCTGCGCTTCGCCCATGAAAACGGAATTCTCACCAACACCAGAGGTTCGGTGGCTGGTTCGCTTGTCTCTTACCTTACCGGCATTACCACTGTGAATCCTTTGGATTTTAAATTGCCATTCGAACGCTTCCTAAACCCAGATCGCCCTTCGGCTCCGGACATCGACATGGATATAGCCGACAATCGCCGCGACGAGATGATCGAGTATGCGCGGCAAAAATACGGAGCGGAGCATGTAGCACAGATCGGCACCTTCGGTACTATGATGGCCCGCGGCGCTGTGCGTGATGTTACTAGAGCTCTCGGTTTCTCATACGAACTAGGAGATAAAATTGCCAAATTAATCCCATTTGGCATGCAGGGCTTCGCCATGACTCTAGAGAGAGCGATGAAAGAAAATCCCGACCTGAAAAAGCTTTATGAAGAAGATGCTGATACTAAAACTATTATTGATACTGCCAAAAAGATTGAGGGTAATGCTCGCCACATTTCCGTACATGCCGCGGGCGTAGTGATCTCACCTACAGTGCTTACTGATTACACTGCTCTCCAATACGATACGAAAGGGGCGGCTTCGAGGGATGGAGGCGTCGCCAAAATTATTACTCAATATGACATGTATTCCATCGAAGAGGCCGGTCTTCTCAAATTCGACTTCCTCGGCATCAGAAACCTCTCTATCATCGCCGATACTTTGGAGCGCATAAAAAAGATCGAGGGTAAAGAAATTAAATTTGAAGACATCTCGATTGATGACAAGAAAACATACGAGATGCTTGCGCGCGGAGAGACGGAGGGCACATTCCAATTAAACGGCGATGGCATGACGCGCGCGCTCATGGAATTGAAGCCCACTGTTATACACGACATCAACGTCATGGTTGCGCTCTACCGCCCCGGTCCAATGGACAACATTCAGGAATATATAGCGAGAAAACATAAGAAGAAACCCGTCTCTTATCTTCATCCGAAAATGAAGAGTTTTCTCGACAAGACTTATGGAGTGCTGGTCTACCAAGATGACCTCTTGATGACCGCTATCGAAGTAGCTGGTTACTCTTGGGGCGAGGTAGATAAATTCCGCAAAGCCGTCGGCAAGAAGATCCCGGAGGAAATGAAGAGAGAACATTCGAAGTTTGTCGAAGGATGCATTAAGCATGGCAACATGAGTAAAGATAAGGCCGAGGCTCTCTGGGATCTCTTCGTCCCATTCCAAGGTTACGGATTCAACAAAGCGCATGCGGCAAGTTATGGACACATTGCTTACGTAACTGCTTATCTCAAAGCAAACTTCCCCGCTATATACATGTCCGCAGTTCTCACTGCTGAGTCTGGCGATGTCGATACTATCGGCATAATGGTTAATGAGTGTAAGCGGATGAGTATAGATGTACTGCCACCATCTATCAACGAAAGCTTTTCACAATTTAGCGTTATCCCGCCGGCACCGTATAAAATCCGCTTCGGCTTAACTACTATCAAAAACTTTGGGAAAGATGTCTCAAGCGCCATTACCACCGAGAGAAAAGAACCGCCGGCTGGCAGAGGCAAGTTCAAAGACCTGCCAGATTTCTTGAGTCGTATTAAAAATAAAAATTTGAATAAGAAGTCTCTCGAAGCGCTAATCAAATGCGGCGCGCTCGATGAATTCGAAGAGCGGGGCAAACTTCTCGCCAATCTCGACCGGCTTCTCGATTACCACCGAGAAATCATTAACGCGCCAAAAAATCAGGATTCTCTTTTTGGCCTTATGTCGGATGCAACTTCTCTCCCTCCGTTGCGCCTAGAAAATGCACCGGAAGCTACACAGAAAGACAAATTAGCATGGGAAAAGGAGTTGCTGGGACTCTATATTTCCGGACATCCTCTGGAGCCATATCGCGAGAAAATATTGGCGCTCAAAGTTAATATTGAGAAGTTATCCGGTCTCCAGGAAAATACCGAAACGGTTATCGCAGGATTAGTCGAGCAAGTGCGAGATGTGCTGACCAAAGGCAATGAGCGCATGGTCTTCATGCGACTATCAGATTTCTCCGGCGTTATCGAAGTGGCAATATTTCCGAGAGTATTGAGCGAGTTTAGAGCCTTCATCCAGCAAGACTGCTGCATCGCCATCAAAGGCAGAGTTTCAAGGCGTAAAGGGGAGACTTCCTTCATTGCCGAAAAGATTAAGGCCTTGTAGGATGTATTGTTATGGATGAATTAGGAGATAGTGATCACAGGAAAATAGGACAAGAACTTGGCCTATTCGTAGTTTCTGATCTGGTAGGAAAAGGTCTTCCTATGCTCCTTCCTAAAGGAGCACTGGTTCGTAATGAATTAGAAAGACTGATAATCGAAGAAAAGAGGGCGTTAGGATATCAATTTGTCTACACGCCCCATATTGCCAAAAAGGAAATTTATATAAAAAGCGGCCACATAGGCAGATATGACGCCATGATGCCCATAATGACTGACGAAAATGGTGACGAATTTGTCATGAAGGCAATGAACTGTCCGCATCATTTTGAAATATATAATTCTTCGCCCAAAAGCTACCGAGATTTACCGCTCCGTATTGCCGAAAACGGCACTGTTTATAGAAACGAGAAAAGCGGAGAACTAGCCGGACTTCTCCGTGTTAAAAATCTGACTGTTGACGATACCCATCATTTCATAAGACAAGACCAGATAGAGTCAGAGATGAAGATGATTTTTGGATTGACTGATAAGATTTATAAAGCTTTTGGATTCAATGATTACAAAGTCGAGATATCAGTAAGAGATCCGCAAAATAAAGAGAAATATTTTGGAAGCGATGAAGTTTGGGAAAAGGCTGAAAAAATACTCATAGAGTCTGTAAAAAAATGGGGAGTAAGCTATACAGTAGAAGAAGGTGAGGCTGCATTCTACGGGCCAAAGATAGACGTGAGAGTTAAGGATTCTCAAGGTCGTTATTGGCAACTTGCAACTATTCAGCTTGACTTCAACCAACCGGAAAACTTTGATTTGAAATATGTGGCGGAAGATGGCAAATTCCACAAAGCTGTAGTTGTCCATGTGGCTATTTTCGGTTCTTTTGAAAGGTTCATGGGAGTAATAATTGAGCACTACAAAGGCATCTTCCCTCTCTGGCTTTCGCCAGTGCAAGTAAAGATCTTGCCGATTGGCGAATCACATTTCTTATACGCGACAGAAGTGATGGATAAACTGAAAGCCGAAAACATACGAGTCGAGCTCGATGTCTCCGACGAAACTCTGGGCAAGAAAATCAGAACTACCAAGATCGAAAAAGTTCCTTATGCACTTGTCATCGGCGACAAAGAACTGGCAGACAAAAAAGTTACAGTCGAAAGCCGCGATTCTGGCAACCTTGGCGCTTCTTCTATCGAAGAATTGATATCCAAACTTAAAGAAGAAATCAAAAATAGAAAGTAAAAAATGAAAAAGTCCCTGATTATTCTTCTACTGCTTGTGCTTGGACTTATTGTATTCTTCTGGCCTAAACAAAAGATATTCGGATGCGGAGCGGTTTGTACTTATGAAGGGTTCGAGAAAACACGTGAAGAAATAGCAAAATACCGATGTGTAGGGTTTGAAGATGAGCCGTTTGTGTCGGATGCTACCATTAAAGTCTGTTACGGAATTTTTATTGAGAGATAAACCTATTCCCAAAAGACGGTCTTTTGGGCGACCTGATAGGTATCTAGCCACTCAAAAATCTCTTTCTGAAAAGAATTTTTGACACTGAAATAATCCGGGAAACTTTTTCGCTCTATCAATATATTTTCTACTCTATTCTTTAATAAGTAATCATGGTAGCTACTCCATTTATATTTTTCTAGAAATGAAACTGCTTTTGTCTTGTCCTTGATTCCTTCTTCTTTCCAATTTTTCTGAAACAACTTTACTGGATTCAAATGTATGTATGAAAAGAGATATTTTGCTTGAATATCATCTTGTATGTGGACCGATTTAAATCGACCTTCAAAAAGACTTCCTGTACGGGAGTATTTTGTATTTATATATTTTGAATAAGCAGTACAAAGCTTGCGCATAAAGACAGTTATATTATTCTCTTCGCCCAAAAGACCGTCTTTTGGGGAAGTGACGTAGAGGTGAAAATGGTTCGGCATTAAAACCCAGGCTCCTATTGCAACTATAGTATCTCCACGATCTATATCCCAAGCATCAATACCTCTCTCTACTATATCGTCACGAAAATTTACTTGTTTCGTAGAGTTACAAAGGTAAAGTAATTTTACAAACCTTTCGTAATCAGTCTTATCAAAAAATATCTGCTGGCGACCATTACCACGATGATAGATATGATAATACTCACCGTTCACAAGAGGTACCTTTCTAATACTCATGTGCTAATTTTACCCAAAAGACCGTCTTTTGGGTAGTGGGCTATTTTATATCAAACAATTTAAGTATCTGTTCCCTATCTGCGGCCCAGAGGAAGGTGCCGAGGCGGGGGCCGGTGTCTTTGCCGATAAGCAGATTGTAGACGTCTTTGAAGAAGGCTCGCTGTTCTTTTTTTAATCCGGCTTCGCCTAATTCGGGAATTTTAGGAATACGATAAACTAGTTCGTCCAAATCCTCGATACTCATTTCTTTATTTTTCTCCAGCTCATCGCGAAGTTTTTTAATTTGCTCTTTTCTCACATCGCTCATGGTCGCTCTGAAGTCTCGATTCACAATATCATTCAATTTGATCACTTTGTCCGGGTTATATTTGGTGAGCCAGTTCTTTGCCAAAGGTAAGCGCCTTTCAATGCTCTCACGGCTATACTCGTGGCCAAGAGCTTCGAGTACCGTCTGTAACTTGTCTTCATTCCACTGCACTACTTGCCCAAAGCCGACTGCCTGGCGGAATGGTATGGCTTTTTCTTCCGGATGCTCGGCATCGTATTCATCATACTGGCGGTAAATCTCGGTATTAAAAGCAAGTTCAAATGGCTGGTTTGGCGATTTTCTAAAATAGAGCCATTTCAACATCTCTGGTTCATAGACATCGAGAAGCTCGAGCGGCGAGACAGCATTGCCTTTGGACCCAGACATTTTGGAGCCAAGTCCCTGAATGCCGACAAATTTATATTCGACAAATACAGGCGCATCAGAGCCAAATACTTCCTTTGATATACAAGATGAGACATCATAACTTCCTCCAGGCGAGGCGTGGTCATGTCCGCCTGGTTCAAAAACGACGCTTTCGCACTTCCAGCGCATCGGCCAGTCGATCTTCCAGGCCAGTTTTGCTATATGCTCTTTCGACAAATCGACCGTATCTTCTTTGCCTGTATCCACACAGAAATAAGTGGCTGTGGTGGCGCCATCGTAACTAATAATCTTTGTAATATCTTTGCCGGTGAAGCGGGAGTAGATGGAGATAGGATAATAATTTTTGCGATACGTATCAGGATCAATCCCTTTCTCTCCTTTGGCCTTGTCGGTCATAAATGAAAGCATGATATCAGCAATCTTTTCACGATTTTTTAAACAATGGAAAATTTGCTCATCATAAGCACCACTTTCATAAAGAGAAGTTTGGTCACGGTATTCGATCTCGATGCCAAGTTTCTCCATCGCCTCGACAAAAGGTTTCTGGTAACGCTCGGCATATGAAGAAAGTTCGCCTAATGGATCTGGGATCTTTGATAGAGGTTTGCCAATATGTTCGGCAAATGATTCTGGTACTCCCGCAGGAACTTTACGGAAGCGGTCAAAGTTATCCCAAGAGAAAATCAGCCGCGCCTTTTTCCCTTTTTCTTCAAGTGCGAGCCTTACCAAATGAGAAGTTGCAATATCTCTAAAATTCCCAAAATGAACAACGCCGGAAGGGCTAATGCCTGCCGCTACTGTATAAATATCTTTATCCGGATGTGCGGCAATAATCTCATCTGCCACAAGGGACTGCCACATTATTGTATATCGATAATTTTATAAGTCATCTCGCCTGATGGGGTTTGGAACGAGAAAGTCTCGCCTTTGGACTTGCCGAGTACTGCCTGGCCGAGCGGCGAGTGGATAGAGATCTTGCCGAGAGAAGCATCGGCTTCTTCGGAACCGACCATAGTGTAAGACTTCTTTGATTTGTCCGAGCCTCTCTCGAGTGTCACCGCAGAACCGATAGCAACGACATTGGTATTTTGAGCGGAAATAATCTTGGCAGATTTCAATATACTCTGGAGACGGTTGATACGATCTTCGAGCACGGCTTGAGCATCGCGCGTTTCTTGATATTCCTGGTTTTCGGAAAAGTCGCCTAGAGATTTGGCGTACTCAAGAGCCTCCGCGATTTCCTTACGCCGGGTTTTTTTAAGATACTCTAGTTCCCTCTCAAGCTCACCGTATTTCTCTTTGGTCAAGTATTCTTCTTCGGTTGGCATATTTGTATTCGTAAGAGTTTACTCGAAATATTTCGGGTTGTAAACTGCTATCCAGTCGAATAGCTGCCTCGTGACCGAGGTGGCTCCTATGGTATTTGAAGCGGGACCTCTCTCCATTACCACTGCCCAGGCGTATTTCGGCTCATCATAGGGGAAGAAACCGATAGACCAAGAGTTTACATACTTTTTATTTGAACCTACTTCTGCAGTACCTGTTTTCGCCGCCACTTTGACATAGGGCACATTAAGTCCAGCGGATGTGCCACCTGGACCCGAAACTCCTGCTCTCATGCCTTCCCGAACTATTTTCCAATCTTCATCTCTGAAATTAATACTTCTTTCCACCGGACTTTCGACACCGCCCAATATTATGGATGGTTTCAAAATTTTACCGCCGTTCGCGATAGCGGCTGTGAATCTTGCTGCATTTAGAGGAGTGATCTCGGTACCATATTGGCCAATAGCGGTGATGTAAGTATCGCCCAATCGCCAGATATCACCATCGAAATGTTTGGCTTTCCATTCCGGTGTCGGGATCACTCCTTCCAATTCTCCGAGAAGTTCGATGCCAGTTTTCTCCGTCAATCCGAAGATTCTGAAATACTCATCGAGAAGAGTGATGCCCAATCCTTTCTGATCACCGAATCCCCCACCAATAGAATAAAAGTAGGTGTCGGAAGAAACTGCCAAAGCTTCTTTCATGTCGGTCCAACCATGCGCTTTCCAATCTTTAAATATCGTTGGCTTTGATCGGTCATAGGGATTCGGCACGCTGATTTGTCCGGTACTTAATATTTTTTTGGCAGGAGAAATAATTTCTTCGTTGAGAGCGGCCGTGGCAACAATAGGCTTAACGATAGAACCCGGAGTATAGAGCCCCGCTATCGCGCGATTGAGAAATGGTTTTGATGAACTCTGAATAAGAGCGTTTATAGCAGGCTGACGAGAACCTTCCGTCAAAAGATTCTCGTCGTATTCAGGGTAACTTACCAGTGCCAAAATTTCTCCCGTCCGCACATCCATCACTACTCCTGCTCCGCCGACAAAACTAGATTTGTGAGCAAGATTTTCGATTGCTTTATACAAAGCTTCTGAAAGGTGGGCATCTATAGACAAGATGAGCTCTCCTCCGTCGACCGGCTTCTCTATTATTGCCTCCGAAGTTACTTCACCAAAGACATCGGTTTCTTTCAACTTCAGACCATTAGCACCTCGAAGATATTCGTCGTATGCGCGCTCCGCTCCATCACGCCCACGATAATCCGTCTCATAATAGAAACCGTTTTTATCCACCATAGGGTACTTGAGGTAACCGACGACATGTGCGATGCCGGAGATCGAAGCATAAAACCTCGCAGGAAAATCACGACCCTCAACTTTAATAACATTGGTGGCAAGTTCGACTTTGTTCCTATCATAAATAACTCCGCGGTTGGCAAAGACGAGTGTCTGCTCCAGGCGATTATTTTCGGAAATTTGGGTATAGACAGGACCTTGTCTGACAGATAATATCCAGAGCTTTGAAACAAGTATAAGTGCGATGATAAGGAGGCTTCCTTTCATAAATATAAAAAGTCCGTGGCTCATCGGCTTCTCAAGCCTGCCTTCGAAACGAGAACTTTCAAAGCCTGGCAGGTTTTCCGAATCAATAAAAACGTCTTCGGGATTTATGTTTTGGTAGGACGGGCGCCTTTTAAACTTGCCGAGCTTTATAAACATCTCTATGGTTCGATTAGAACGAGTTCGATAGTGAAAATGTTTGCTGGACCTTTAGCCAAAATATCCTTGAAAGAGTCAGTCGGCTTCACACTGACATCTTCCACAACAGCCACAAGATCGGTGGAGTTTCTAAAGAAGATTTTGTCTCCCTTCTCAACTGAAATATCTCTTGGCACATTCATTTTAAAACTACCACTGCCTAGGCCAACAATCTCTACTGGCACATTATTTCTCTCTAAAGTGGCGGCCATTTTCTCACCAACGGTCGAAAAAAGCTTTACTTTGAGCTCTTTACTCGAAGATTCAGAAACTTTGCCTATAAATAACCCGTTTGGGAGAAAAGCAGGGGAGCCAACTTTGACGGTATTGCCGCTCTCTATACTTAGAGTCAAGACATCGTATGGATTATCTGGTGGACGGGACAATACTCTCGCAAGAGCCTGCTTCTTGCCTTCATGTTCGGAAACCAGGGCTTGTTCACGCAAGAGAACCGCCGCCTCTAGTGCAATAACTTTTGCCTTAAGCTCTTGATTCTCTTTAATTAGTGTGGACTTGTCGTAGAAAAGGATTCTCGTTCCAGTAAAAACATTTTTAACCATAGACACCGCTCTAATCTCGTAGAGAATAAATATTAAAACGACCGAGATAAAAATCGCAAGAAGTCTCCTTAATCTTCTGGAACGATATTGCCTGTAATTATTTCTTGATAGGTAGTTCGCCTTCATGTTCGACAAGGATGTCTTTAAAGTTATCGATATCTTCCAAGATAATACCGGTGCCACGGGCTACGGCTGTCAACGGGTCACCTGCCACATGCACCGGAATATTGATCTCATTTTCCAAAAGATCTGGAAGGCCTTTGATAAGCGCGCCGCCGCCGGCAAGATATATTCCTCGATGCATCACGTCGCTCAAAATATCGGGAGGAGTAGATTCGAGCACTTCGACCGTAGCGTCAATAAGGCTTTCTATTGATTGGGAAAGTGCATCTCTGATGTCGTTGTCGGTCAAAATTATTTCTTTCGGTAATCCGGTGGCTAAATCACGACCTTTCACCGACATCTCAAGCGGCGCGTGAGTCGGAAGGACAGAACCAATACCGATTTTGACTATCTCTGCCGTTTTCTCCCCCAGAAGCACTTTGAACTGATTGCGAACGTGGGCAATTATGTCAGCATTAAATTTGTCTCCTGCTACTCGCAGATTCTTCGACCTCACTACTCCGCCCATTGATATTATCGCTATATCAGAAGTACCGCCACCAATATCTATGACCATATTGCCGAGCGGTTCGCGGATGGGCAAGCGCATGCCGATGGCAGCAGCCATCGGCTCCTCTACTATATGAACTTCGCCAGCACCGGCATTACGCGTAGCATCACGCACCGCGCGGATCTCGACATTGGTAATGCCAGATGGCACTCCAATGACAACTCTCGGAGCAAAAAGCTTCGTAGAACCACTAGTGGCTCTGCCCAAAAGATAGTTGAGCATCTCTTCGGTAGTTTCAAAGTCAGAGATCACACCATCAACCAGAGGCTTGATGGCAAGAATGTGTTCCGGCGTACGACCGAGCATCGAGTACGCTTCAGTGCCGATGGCGACTACTTGCCCGGTCTTTTGGTTTACCGCAACCACCGACGGTTCATTAATAATAATTCCTTTGCCGCGGAGATAAACAAGTGTATTAGCAGTACCAAGATCGATACCTATGTCGTGAGAAAAAAGCTGTCGGAGTTTTTGAAAATTAAATAAGCTCATTAGTTAAACTTTCTAAAGTCATTTCCTTCGTCTCTCCTGACGCACGGTCTTTGACTTCTAACATTTTTGATTCAAGAGCCTTGTCACCTACTATCACTCGCGTAGGAATACCAATGAGGTCGGCGTCGGCAAATTTCTCGCCTGCTCGTAAATCGCGATCGTCGTAAAGCACTTCAATATTTTTTACCTGAAGAGTTTTATAAATCTCATCTGCCCAAAAGACCGTCTTTTGGGGAAGAGAAATAAGATGTACTTGAAACGGCGCGATCTCTTTGGGCCAGACAATTCCCTTCTCATCCGAAAGCACTTCTACCACCGTACCCATTAATCTGGTAACTCCTATTCCGTAACCGCCCATCAACACAGGTTTTTGCTTCCCGTCCTCATCTTGATATAAAAGGTCAAATGGTTCTGTGTACTTGGTGCCTTGTTTGAAAATATTGCCCACTTCAATAGACTTAAACTCTTTCCCGTCTTTTTCACCAAGTTCTTTATTTATAGCTTCTTTCTTATCTTCATCTGTTATGTAGATAATGTCTTCTCCCGCTTCAGAAACAGTTTGAAATTCGTGAGAATATTTAGAGAAAGTGCTGCCATCAGCGAGAGTGAAGTAAGTTTTGTCACCGATACCGCATCTTCCAAATACGTTCATGTAAGCCTTCTTCACGCGCTCATAAAACTCATTTTGCTCTTCCTCTGTGCGGTTAAAGGAATACAAGTCTTTCATCAGAAATTCGCGCCCGCGCACAATACCGCTCTTGGCACGAAGTTCGTTCCTGAATTTAGTTTGAATTTGATACGGATAAATCGGCAAATCTTTGTAAGACGCTATGTATTCGGTGAGCAAGTTGACAAGCTCTTCATCGTGAGTAAAGCCCAAACCAAGCTCAACATTATCTTTAAGTTTTGTTTTAAACCAAACATCTACTACTTCGTCATTCCAGCGACCGACCTTCTCCCAAACTTCTTTCTTCTGTAGAGCCGTGAGAATAAGTTCCTGGCCGCCAATAGCATTCATCTCTTCTCGAACGATACTTTCTATCTTTTTTAAAACGCGTAAGCCCAGCGGAAGATAGGAATAAACTCCCGCCATTTCTTTATGTATAAATCCGGCGCGGGTTAGAAGGATGGCATTTTTGGAAACCTCATCTTTCGGCGCTTCCCGGCGAGTCTTGGTAAATAGTGTGCTTTGTCTCATGGCGCCAATATTTTATCAGAAAATATTACGGACGTCTTGGATGGTGATAAAAACCATGAGAAGTATCAGAAGGGCGAAGCCGGCGAGGTTTAGAAAGTTAAATATAGCCGGTTTAATTTTGCGGCGGGTAACAGCTTCTATACCAACAAAGAGTAATCTTCCCCCATCGAGCGCCGGGATCGGCACGAGGTTGATGACAGAGAGGTTTATAGATATAAGAGCGGTGAGAATAAGGAGCGAAGAAAAGCCATATGAACTCGCTTCTCCCACTATCCCCACTATGCCCAACGGTCCAGAAACTTCAGCAAGAGTAAAGTGAAGAATCGCTTTAATAGTCTCAGAAGTAAACATTAGAGTATTCGATAGACCTATATATAAAGAGCGGTAAACTATAGCGAGCAAAAGCCAAGCGAAAAGAAAGTTGAATACTACTCCTCCCATAAGTACCGCCGCCTGAATTCCCCTATTTTTATTTTGAAAACTGTCTGAAGACTTGGAAACCGAGTTTCCAAGTGCACTTGGAAACTCGGTTTCCAAGTGGGTATTTTCGCCAAATATTTTCACAAAGCCGCCAAACGGAAGCCAATTTAATGTAAATGGCGTCCCCTTCCATAGAAAAAGCTTTTTAGCCCGTGGCGGGAAACCAATGCCGAATTCATCTACTCTGATGCCGAAAAATCGCGCGACCAGGAAATGTCCTAGCTCGTGGACTATTACAAGCGCACTCAAAATTATGATGAAAATGATTAAAGACAATTTAGTTATTCAGAAATTTCAGTTTCTTTTTTAGTAAACAATTCTTCAAGTTTTTTATTTACCTCATCGACCAATTTCTGAAGCTCCGTCTTAAGTCGAAACTTGTCGTCCTCACTCAAATCTTTGCCCGCTCGATTCAAAGTTTTTTCCCGCTCCGTCCTTACTGCCACGCGCGCTTCTTCAAACTTTTCTTTCGCCACTTTTGACAACATCATTCGCCTTTCCGACGTCAATTCGGGGAAAGAAACTCGAAGCCCACTGGCATCGACTGCTACCGATAAGCCCAAGTTCGATTCTCTGATAGCCTTGTCGATATCTTTGATAGCGTTCTTGTCCCAGACGGTCAGGCGCAGAGTCTTGGGATCTTCTACTGAGACAGTGGCGAGCTGGTTAATGGGCACGGACGAGCCATAAGCACTCACTGATACGCGGTCGAGGATAGACGGCATTGCCCGGCCGGTACGGATGCTAGTGTATTCCTTCTTGAGCCACTCGAGTGTGGAGTCACTAACTTTTTTAAATTCACTGAAGTTGTACATGGAACTATTCTAGCACGAGCGCCAAATGTTCGAGAATTAGTCGAGAGGAAGCAGACCTGTCGTCTGCAAACAACCTGAACTTATAAACTTGTTCCGATTTGGTGAGAAGAAGTAGGCTATCTAGAAAGTCTGATAGATTTCTCTCATCGTCGACAAATTTTTTGACGAAAAGCATCCGGTCTTTTATGGAGAGTCCGATAAATTTCTCCGCATCAGTACTTGGCGGTTTCACCGCCAAGTGGCGAACAACTTGCATGCGGGAGCGTAGAGTTGGGAGGATCAACTCCTCACCTTTTACCACCAGGAAAAAGTACGTGTCGACTGCAGGGTCTTCAAATGTTTTGAGAAGCGCGTTCTGTGCTTCTATGGTGATTTTCCCAGAAGCTATAAGATAAACTTTCTTATCAGTAAATGCTCTCCTCACCGCGGACTGTGACAACTCTCTCGCCTCATCAATACCAAAAGTCTCGTTCTTGAATACGAAAAAGTCTGGCGAGCCTTTCAAAGACGGGAAAGTCTCGTGCAATAATTTCTCCGCTTCCTCCAAGCCGCCTATGACGAGATTGGCGTGGTGAAGGTTATTGAGATTTCTTGACATCCAGAAGCTCGACTTCGAAAACCAGAGTGGAGTTGGGAGGTATGGCGCCGATACCTGTCGAACCGTAAGCATATTCGGGAGAGATTGTAAGAACTCTCTTGCCACCGACACGCATACCAATCATCCCTTCATCCCAACCTTTGATAACCTGTCCGACACCGAGAGTGAAGTCGAAAGGAGTATTGCGGTCGACGGAACTGTCGAAGACCTTGCCGTCTGTGAGCCTGCCAACATAGTGCACGGTGAGCATATCTCCACGAGCCGCCTCTGTACCCTCGCCCACTACCACGTCTTCCCTGGTAACCGATGTATTTGTATCCATTTGTGTTTCGTGTGTTGTCGAAGCAGAGTTAAAGAAGTTTAGTAAAGTTTCGCCGAAGAATACATAGGTTATTAATCCGAGACTTACAGCAAGAGCTATCGCCTGTTTTTTATTAAGATTTCTCATATCAATATGATATTATAAGGCTATGGAAGAATCAATCAAGCTCGCCGAAAAGCGGGTAACTGAAATCTCCAAGGAATTCAAAGAGGGTTTTGAGTTCTTAGCAAATTATCCTAAATCGATCACCTTCTTCGGCGGAAACCAGATAAAGGAAGACAATCCATATTATAACGATGCGAAGACTCTTGCCTCAAGACTTGTAACGGAGTTAGGTTATGCGATAGTTACTGGCGGCGGCCCTGGCATCATGGAGGCTGCCAATCGCGGTGCATACGAGTCGGGCGGCACTTCTATCGGACTACTTATACAGTTGCCTGACGGACAAGTTACCAACCGCTACATCACGAAGTCATTTGCCTTGTACTACTTTTTCATACGCAAAGTCTGTCTTTCGTTTTCCGCTGAAGCATTTATCTTCTACCCGGGCGGCTTCGGTACTTTGGATGAGTTTTTTGAGATCTTAACTCTTGTTCAGACCAAGAAAATTGTGGGCGTACCGATGATCTGCGTCGGAAGCGAATACTGGAACAAGCTCAAAAGCTTCATGGTGGAGGAAATGGAAAAACGAGGGACGATAGCACCGGGCGACATGGATCTTTTCCATATTCGAGACAGCCACGACGAGATTATCGAGATTGCAAAGACAGCGAGAGTGCGCGTCGTCGTCCCGATAACCGGCCTCGCCGAGTAGGAATATCAAAAATAGACGGAGGAAAGATTTCCCCTGCGATCTGCCGCGCCACTTTATCGCCACCAAATACGGACAGCAATATGCCGACTCTATTACAGCCAAGATTGTAATAAAGTCTGTCGTGTTCCGGATCGGAGCCGATCATCCTCAAGCGGTTATTCGTATACCCCATCACACCATACCACATGAAAGAGTATTGCAAATCTTTAACTTTGTCGTAAGTCTTCCGTATAAAATCTGTGATCTGATTCTTAGCTGAATCAGAAACTTCACGAGTTCGATCATACTCCTTTTTTTCTAGCTGGAAATCTGGACCACCAACAGAAACAAGATTGTGTCTAATATTTACTTCATATTCATAAGGCCTGCGAGTAACGTAAAAATACGGTACGCCATCGTTATCCGTAATATCAGCTGCCTTTTTCGAAAAATAACTTATTGCAGATGGAATACCAGTAAACTTTTCTAAGTATCCACCCATAAAAGCGACAATTCCATGAACGTTATGATGAAATTTGGTGTCGATAGAAAGACCTGATGGTGCGAATATCTCGAACTTCTCAAATCCATTTGTGCACAAGACAACCTTATCGCACTCGACAGTATGTTTTATAGCGTCAAGAAGCACCTTGTCTTCTTTGAGCACTACTTTGCCAATGCGAGTGTATTCGTAGAGGCTAAATCTATCCTGATATTTTTTGAGAAGGTAAGTTACTACTTCCTGACAGAAGAGCGCGGAATTCATCACGCCTTTCTGTGCGGAGTTCACGGCAATGTATTGCGGATCAAAAGTCTCGAGTTTGAGAGCAATTTCATCACGAGAAACTATAGAGAAGAAACCATTGTATTTCTCCGGAATTTTATGCAGGAAGTCGGCATCTTCCCATATTTCTACTGGCCCGGCGTAGAGACCACCCTTCCGGCGTAGAAAATTGTTTTCCAAGTGGCCAAGCACCTGCTCTTTTGTAGAATACCCTGCATAACCCTGGAAGCGGAAAAGTGGGATATCGAGTTCCGCTTCCGTATACATCTGATTTAGAAGTTCCCACGCCCTATCGAAACTCTTCTGGCCTTCACACGCCATTTCTAGCCCAAACTCTTTTACAATGTCTCGAAATGGGCGCTCGAAGTATCCGGAAATTTGCCCGGCATTGTGTCCAGTGGCACCGTGGGCTAATTTATCGCCTTCAATGAGCAAAACTTTTTTATTGGTATTCTTTAGCAGGAAAAAAACAGTGGAGATACCGGCAATACCGGCGCCAACTACCGCTATATCAGTCTTCTCATCACGAGTTAAAGAAACAGTTTGTCTATCCTTATCCAGCTGATGAATCCACGGAGAAGTGTTCGCCATCGTAGATATATTATATCACTGGTTATCGACACCTTTTAGCTCAACGGGAAACATTTGACTTTTTAATATAAAGTGGTGTATAATTCCGCCGGACTCGATTTTTGTCAAAATTCAATGATTCTGCGCTTCAGCGCATGGAGGTAATATGATCCTGTTAGTTATTCTGACACTTGTAATTGCGGCTACTCTCTTTATAGGGAGCGGGTTTGCAATCAGAGCATTGGCACGAATTCCCTTCTATTGGGTATTCACGCCAGCCAACACATTCTGTCTCGTCGTCAGCGACGAAGATGAGTCGGGCGATGGCATGACTGGTGTAGGAAACTTAGTCAATGTTTTGCATGCCGTCCCTGGCAAGCGACTCAACAAAAATGCTCTGGATACCATGGAATGGCAGTTCGAGGATGGAGAAGATCCGGAACATGACAGATTCTCGTTCCGAAAACTCGGAGTCCAATCAATGGGAAACATCTTCTATACCACTCGCTTCAACGTCGACAAACGTATGCGATTTGCGAGAGAAAAGAAGCTCAAAGAAGAAGAGGAAAAGGGCGAGGTAAGAGCGGTCTCCACGGAGATGCCGCATACGGTTACGAAAATCAACCGTACTCGCAACGTCTTCTACTCCGGCGAGCTCTCTGTCTCTATCAAGGAAGCGGACACGGCTGACAAACTGGGGCTCGACATGGAAATTGATTTTTCCTTTCGACGCAAATACCCGGTCAAGTCAGTACTGCGACTTGCGGACGCCTCGGCATTTCTCACCAGTCTGGTTGAACAGATTGTGAATAACGAGACGGTCGTCCGTCCTGCCGAAGATTATATCGGCGACAAGAACACTAAAACAAACAGGGAGGATTTGGCTTTATTTATCGCATCTAATCAAACCTTCCATGACGAGATAGAAAAAGAAGTAGGGTTCGCTATCGTCAAAGTCAGCTTGCGTGATGTAAAAATGAAGAAAGAGCATCGCGATCTTCTGGAACTTCAGGTTACTGCCGACAAAAAGGCGCAGGCTAAGATCAGAGATGCTGAAGGGGACCGGGATGCACAGAAGGCTCGCAATGAAGGCGATGCGGACAGAATCATCAGAGTGATTATTCCAGCCGCCAGAGACGAGCGGACCGTCGCAGTGCGCACGGCAGAAGCGTACGAGAACAACAAAACCGTAACCACCTTCGCTCCCGGAAGCGACAAAATGCTCCCATTAGGAAAGTGAGGTGAAAGATGAGTTTGATTCTCAAAGCAATCAGAAAAGCTAGGCAACTTCAACAAGCTAATCAAGCAAGGACCAACCCATCCCAGCCACCTAAGAAAAATTCCGATGGATTGGTAATGGCAACGTTGATAGCATTATGTGTTGCCATTGCCGCTCTGTTGGTATGGTCTGCCTCTTCTCTGGTTACGAGTATTAACTGGCAAACAGTGGGCTGGGTCACACTCTTCGCGATACTTGCTGGAGTTTTAGGACTCCTCATTTACAAAAAGGGGTGGAAAAGCACCTTGAAGTTGGTGGCGACAGTCGGAGCGATTTTAATCGCCATACTCCTGATCCGCTCGTGGCAGACCGGAGGAGAAGACGATGGACCGACTCTGGTAGTGACTCGAAAGTGGTCGAGTGTAATCCGGGTGCCAGTCGGGCAACAATTTATCTTGGACAGACGGGAGAATGTCGCTTACGCGATAAGAACCCAGTCCGGAAACATTGTCAGGTTCCCGCAGGATCCGGAGAACGACACTCGAACCGCGTGCGAAAAACACGTCTGGATCCAAGAAGCGGTATCGAGCTTCCAGATCATAGTCACAGAACCGGGCGTGGAGGAGGTCAGTTTCGATCTAGCCTTCACCACGTACCAAAGAGGAGGTCCGTGCAAGATTCCTGACAATCAAGTGGGACCAGAGGTGACTCCCGCACCCGAACCTCCTCCGCAAGGAAGAAAAGTAGTTTAGTTATTCAATTGAAAGCGCCCCGAGCTTGTCGAGGGGCGCTTTTTTCTTTTTAGAATACTAGAAGGGTAGGTATCCTCCAGTGTTAGGAATACCGAATGTGTTTAGTATCAGGCGTATCAGTCCATAAGCAGATATCATGATGAACATGCCGAAGAGACCCCAGAAGATTTTCCTTTTGCCTTCCTCGCGTGAGGCATCAGCAGTCTCGGAAGAGATGAATTTAACTATACCCCAGAAGAACACCACTAGGGCTATAGCAAACACCAAGAGAATCAGCGGATTCAATATGTACTGACTGATCTTGTCGAGAAGAGCGAAAACGGTCATCCAGGAAGAGTTTAGAGACCTTGAACTCCAGGAACCGACAAGTCACCACCTTGGTTAATGTTGAAGGCGCCTCCGATAAACCCGATGAGACCCCAAATAGAAACCATGATGAAGAGAGCGACAACGCTATAAATCATCATACTCTTAGCGCCCTTACGAGCCTCTTCGTCACCAGCGGCGAAGACAAATTTAACTAGACCCCAGAAGAAGGCGAGAAGACCAAGCCCGACCACTATAGGCAGAGCCGTATCCACCAAGTTCTTAATAGAATTCAGGAGGGTCGTGAGATTGGTTAGGCTTTGAGCCGAAGCTAATGCCGGTACCAATGCCAGAGCTGTAATAATAACTTTTTTCATGATACGAATTTTACGAATTAGATCGAATGATACGAATAATTAACCTTGCGGTATATCTATATGATACGAGAAGTAACTTAAAGCGCAATCTAGCTATCCACTATCCACTATCCGTTTGCTCTAGGGTCGAATGGATTCATGTTCGGAATATCACGCGGTGATTCTGGGAATGTCGTGTCCGGCAGACCAAGTTCTCTTTGCACGAAACCTATTATCCCAGCGACAGAAATCATGACAAAAAGAGCGATAGTGCCCCAAATCATCAATCTCTTGCCTTCATCTACCGCCTTCTCATCTCCACCAAGACGGAAGACAAATTTGGCCAATCCCCAGAAAAACACCAGAAGCGCTACGCCGATAAGTGTAGTAATAAGTAGATCGACAACATTACCTACTGATCCAATAAGGGTTCTGATACTAGAGACTTGAGCAATATTCTGCATGTGTCTTAATTACCTGTGCTGTATGGGCGCAAGAGCGGCAAACCAAACGGCCTGGTAAAACCTACATCCCTATATGCCATGGCGAGGATGCCCCAAATCGAGACCATGACAAAAAGCGCTATAAGCCCCCAGATCATAAGATTCTTTCCTTCAATCACAGCCTTCTCATCTCCGCCTATTCGGAAGATAAATTTCACAAGACCCCAAATAAAAGTGAGCAGTGCCAAACCAACCAATATAGGGATGATTAGCTTTATAATATCCACGAAGATGAGTATTAAATCATGAAGTGTCATTAGAGTCAGGCTGGTGGGCAGAATCTACCCTCGGCATTGGATATAAGTTCAATAGTTCTGCATATTGCCCCAGAAAATACCCAAGCACCAAGCAGAAGCGCTGTACCTATGGCGGCATAGAGAAGAGCTTTGTGCGCTGTGCTTATCTTGGTCTCATTACCTTGCGCCGTCACATAGAGAAAGCCAGCATAAATAAACGCAAGCACGCAGAGCACTCCACCAATAGGAAGAAGGATGTCTTTGATAACAGATTGTAGGAGAGCAAAAAGTGAATCACCTCCCTTGAAAGGATTATCGAGTGTAATTGGTGGCGGCGGTGGATTGCCTCCGGATGCACTTCCTGGGTTTCCAGCAGCTTGCGCAAAGACCAAAGCCGAGCCAATAGCAAAAAATATTGTGAGCGAGAGAAGTGAAGCTATAAAAGTTTTTTTCATCACTGTGGTTGGCCGAGTAGTGAAAGCCCTGGCCTCAATAGAACCGTAGTTATAGTGTAGACCAAAACCCAGGCGACGAGTATCCACAGGTAGCCCTTGAGCACCTTTCCTAGCATCTCTTTCGCTTTCGTCTTATTACTTTCATTGCCACCAGATGTTAGTAAGAGAAAGCCGGCGTAAGCGAAAGCGGCTGTAGCAAAGAAGGTCGAGATGATAATCATCGCACTGATGATGTTTTGCACAAGCTCTATAAGCTTTTCAAAAGTGCACGGAACCGTTACCCCATCACAGACAATGAGTTTGAAATCTTGAGCATAGGCGGTAGTAGATAGTAGATAGTAGATAGTAGATGACAACAAAAAGAATGCCAGTATTTTACTAATTACTATGTACTGTTTACTATTTACTTTCTTCATTTTATGAGTTCATTTATCTCTTCATTGGCTTTATTGATAGCCTCGAAGCTACGAGCGCGGCCGGAAGTGACGGACTCTATCATGTCGTTCCAAACATCTTTGGTCGCACCGGCGTCT
>Ga0209541_10002897_pt1 | contig 32064 bp, 44 predicted proteins | sample RifCSPlowO2_01_FD_184027 | JGI IMG/M metagenome (GOLD analysis project Ga0209541, IMG submission 184027) | Groundwater microbial communities from Rifle, Colorado - Rifle CSP2_plank lowO2_0.1 (SPAdes) (version 2) | ecosystem: Environmental > Aquatic > Deep subsurface > Groundwater | place... | reverse complement strand
CGCTACACTATGGGGAGAGGGGGGAGTTCTCTCAAAAAAAAAAAAAAAATTATCCAAGTATGTCTTAGTGTAAGAGTGTAGCTTTTTTTCGATATTATAACACTTTTAGCTTCAAGTTTGAAAAAAAAGTCAATAGTAAAATAAATAATACCATTTTACCATGGACTATAGTTATCCACATAGGGGCGTTGGTATAATATCAAGATATGGCTATAATATGGTTATGTTAAGTTTGACACAATTATCAACTAATGCTAGACTAACATCATGAACCAAGACGACACAGACTGGGCCCTATACTTTAAAAGCTATTACGATGACGTCCAACGCGCCAAGAAAGCCCGCGAGCGACAAGTATATTACTATCTGCTGGCAATATTCGCTGCTTTGATCTGGAGTAATTTAGGTTAGAACCCTGCTAGCGCGCCGGATGCTGGTGATCCGGGACGTTATGGAGTGTTTTAGCTCCTGCATACTTTGCTAGTATGTATGCACTTTAAAAACTAAATAAATAAAAAAACAATGAATGAAAAAAAATCCTTGTATGTAGCATTATACGAAGATACTACGGATAATATCAGCAATTTCATGACGTTTGTTTATAAGGCGGGCACATGGGAAAAAAATAAATTGCAAAAAGTTTTTGCTAAATTATTCGCAAAAGAGTATGGACTAAGAATATCAGATGCGCCAGAAGCGTATATCTACGAAATAAAAAGTGCGTTTGATGTTAGCGGTAAAGAATATCAAGTCATTCTAAAAAGCCGTAATTGGGGAGGTAATCGCTGTTTAAAATGCGGTAGAGAGCTTATGCCAGATGTTGGGAATTATTGCGATAATCACTAATAACATGACTAAAAAAATAAACCTCAAAACAAAATCAATTTATATGGGTATCATTGATAATGAAAACGAATCAAACGGCTCATGGTTTCATTTCATTTATTCATCCCAAGCCGATGATGACGAACTAGAAAAACATTTTCGCAATATCGTCTATAAAGGCGAATATGGCGAAAAGCCGGATAAAGACGCGCGTATAGACATTTATGAAATTAGAGAAGTATATGATTATTCAGGCGGCAAGGATTATAAAATAACTGTTACTAAATAATCATATGAAGCTTTATGCGACAGTTTCCAGCGAACGCGCTCGGAAAGGTCAAGGCGGCAATGAATGTCTAAATATCATTGTCAGAAACAAAGAACAGCAAGCTATAGCCCATATAAATTTTTATCCAGATAACACATGTAGAATATCTATACTGGATACAATTGACGTTGACTATGATAAACCGCATTGGATAGGCACGAATGATGATAGCAAGGACATATCTATAGGCTTCCCAAAAACAAAAGTCAAAAAGGAAAAAGGCGAGTGTATATTCGGACATGACCATGCCGAACATACAAAAGATTGTATAATACACAATTAAAAGCCAAAAACCAAAAAGACGACAATATACTAGCTATTGCCGTTTTTTTGTTGCTCAAATTATCTAATATACCGGCCCGCGAAATATCCCACGGCAACCGAAACATAAAAGAAAAACATTATTTTCATATCCTCATTATACTCTTTTGTTTGTAGAATGTCAATAACCCGCAAGCGTTCAGCAATAAATCATAATCTGTATATAAGGCCGTTGACGTCCCATCCGAAAGCAAAAACCCCAATTCGGGGCGGTAAGTTTTCCTAAATCCATGTTAGAATTAAAGTGAATTCAGGAAAGCATATGGCCTCACCAACTGAAAAACAATTATCCTACCTTCGCTACCTCTGCCGGAAAGCCGGCAAGACATTTGAAATCCCCGAGAACTCCCATCACGCATCTCTCATGATATCGCAGCTATTACGCGGCGAATCCGGCGAAACCCGAACCGAAACCGAAATTCTCACGGCGGCTCTATGGAAATCAGGCGAAGAGGAACAAGCGGAGCGAGAGTTATGCGGCTTCGATAACTTCGGTGACTTAGTAAAACCATTTCATTGCCGGCAGGAAGGGCATAAGCATCCGGAAAATGTGTTAAAATACGTAGTATATGAACTCGCTAGCGAATTATCACAGTCCGGACGATCCGTTTTATTATCCGAAGAAAAAGAAACGTGCGCATCCCGAAAGAGATATCCAGAATTCAATAATCCAAATACTCAATCTCAAAGGTCACTTCTGTTGGAAAACAGTTAATAGAGGCTTCCAAATGCCAGGGAGCGGGGCTTGGATATCATCATCTGTTATCGGAATACCTGATATATTTGTCTTATTGAAAGTAAATGGAATATCTGCTATGATAGGCTTAGAAGTAAAAACAGCTACCGGTAGACAATCAGAAGCCCAAAAACAATGGCAACAGAGCTTGGAAAGAAATAATGGTTTTTATTTTTTAGTTAAAAGCGTTGAAGAAGCTCTTAGCTCAATAGATTATGCCTATAATAAAACAATGCAAATATTGCAACGAGGCGTTCAAGATAAAGCCATCACGGGAAAATAAAGCTTTTTATTGTACAAAAATATGCATGATTGAAGATTATAGAATTCGCTGGAAAGGCGAAAATAATCCTAACTATAAAAATTCTCTTCATAAAACTTGTAAATTATGCGAGAAACAATACGGTTCTTATTCTAAAAAAAGAAAATTTTGTTCTAATAAGTGCGCTTCCGAATCGTTTAAAAAACTGCCGGAATTAAAATGGAAATATATTCCAAAGAAGCGACTTAAAAAAGAACCTAAACAATACTTTTGTTCTGTCTGTAAAATTATAGAAGTTAAAAGAAAGGCTAAGTTTTGCAAACCTTGTAGGAAAAAGGGAAGTAAAGTAACGACTAATTGTAAAAATTGTCAATTATCTTGTATAGGATGGAAGGGTAGATCTAAAAAGTTTTGTAGTAAATCTTGTCAGTATAAATTCTATAAAGGAAAAGGCAACCCACATTACATCGACGGCAGGAATCCCATCAATAAAGCTATAAGAAACTCTCAAGAATATAAACTTTGGCGTGAAGCTGTATTCAAAAGAGATAATTGGATTTGCCAAGAATGCGGTCAGGTTGGAGGCGAATTAAATGCAGACCATATAAAACCGTTCGCCTTATTCCGTGAATTAAGATTATCTTTAAATAATGGACGGACCCTTTGTGTTAATTGCCATAGAAAGATTGGTTGGAAGGGCAGCCATTTATAGTTCATCTCTTTCTTTGTCATCCGCCCACAAAACCTCCTGCGGGTTGATTTCCTCTGTCGGAATAGTCTCCGTCTCTTTTGCCGGCAACGACGGTAATTCACGCTCAAAATCATTATCAAACTTCTGTATCACTTGCCGGAAATCATCCCGCATCGCCCAAATGTCGCGGTTCTTCTGCTTGCTTCGGTCCAATATCTCAAACGCGTCGAGTTCCTCCAAAGCCCTGCGAGCGGTGTTGCCGGAAAGATTCAACTTAATCGCCATGTCGGAAGTCGTAATATAATCCACTTGAGCCATTGCTTGCAACGCGCGGCGTTTAATCGGCGTAATCGTATCTAACGCGAGCTTGTAAATGATTTTGTAGTCTGACTCTGTTAGCATTTTCTCACCGTTAATTATCATTAAGGCCCCGGCTACCGCCTTCAACTGTGCCGCCATACGAGGAGTGCCCTCAACCGCTCCCACGAACACGATTTCCTTTGTCGGACTTCGCCAATCGCGCTCCACAGCGCTTCGCGCTCTGGTCACAAGGTCTGCGAGACGTACGATATCTCCCGCAAGCTCAATGCTTACGTTCGGGGTTGATTCGGGGAGTTCAATTACATTCTCAATATATTCGGTGAACGCTTCTCTGATGCGGGAGCGGTGTTCTTTTATGTGAGAAGCATTGGCAATGGCTTTCATCCCAACATCGAATCTATCCGGCTGTTCCATATTGTACATTAAGAATCTGTCTCCCATCGAAGCCCATAAATCTCTTGCTTGATACACAACCGATGTAGCTCCGGCAATAAACCCAACCTTGCCTTTCCAACGAAGCGTTTTACCCGTGCCGAAAATCTTTACTATTTCACCGTCATAGACTTCTCTTAATTGCCCGATGATTTCACGTTTCGCGTCTGGGTTCATTGAAAGTATTGTTGTGAAATCCTTAAACGTGAATATAGATATCCATCTCGGATCGAGCTTCAGTAACAGCGATGGCTCCTCGCCGTTCTTCGGCCTCTGTCCGGAAATAAACGTCGTTGGCGTCAGTGATGAGATAGGAACTATCCCCTTGCATCCTCCGAGCGCCTGAATGAATTCCGTTTTCCCCCCTGAACTTCCGGCAACAAGAAACAGCCACACGGCATCATCCGAACGCATACGGTTAGCAATTATGACGGCAGTTAAGAGTTTAATAATCCCCTCGTCGGCGACGAGATAGACTTTCTTTATCTCTTTTGTGAGTTCTTCGAGTTTTTCTAAATGTTTATGCATAACGTAGGCCCCATTAATCTTTTCTACGCTTCTGCCGGGAGAGGAAGGTTGGGCTATTTACCGAAGCAAATAAGATTCCCTGCTCTCTCCGGCAGAAATTTATAAGATATTAAGAAGCATTTTGATTGCCGGAATAAATTGTAAGTTCTGTGTACGCATAACGTAAGCGATTACATCGCCTCCGCCACAACCCCCCTGACAATACCAGGTATTGTTTGGATAAATAAAGAAGGACGCAGTTCTTTCGTTATGTATCGGACATAATCCGCAAAGGAGCTTGCCTTGTTTTCGTAGTTTGCCGGAATAAAAGTCCATGATCTGACGTTGCTTCGCATGTTCAATTTCCGCAGGGCCGATGTTACCGGGAAGTGTCTTGGGGTCAATTTTCGTCTGTAAAATTCCTAATCCAAATTCTGCTCTTTTAAGTCCCCGCAAAACACCAGCCTTAATTGATTCACTCTCCTCCAATATTCCCGCGTACCAATCATAGTGTCCTTTGTTGGTAGATTCGGCGAGTTTGTCGCGAACCATCCGATTTGCTTCCAACAACAAATCCAATTGTATTTTGTGCCGGTCGATGAGGTCTTTATATTTTTTGATGAGGATATTCTTTGCTTCAGGGAAAATCTCCGCTAGCTGATTGTCGGTAAATTTAGGGTTTTCCCAGGGGTTGTGGTCAACAGTGAAGCGTTCTCTCTCGTATTCCTCCACGGATTTCTGTCCGCGGAGCATGTGGCCTGCTAAGTCTTGCCAAAAGTTATCGGGTAGGTTCATGTTTGAAAGTTATCCCCAATGGGCTTGTAATATTTCTATTATACATTAGAATTAAATCATTAGTAATTTAGCCATGTGGATATCTTATGCCGTTCAAATCAAACCTTAACCCAACACAGATTTTCTTTCGGGAGGAAGCTATTATTATGGCTCGGGACAAATACGAACTCGAATTTGAGAAAATAGCGGAGGTTCTTCATATTTCATTGCAACGGGTACAGCAGATATATGAAGCAAATAAAAGTCGATACCCGAATTATAAGACAAATAAATAAACTATTATGGGAGTTATTCCAGATGAATTAGCAAAACGTGAACCGGGGAAATTTATCCGCGGTGAAGAGTTTGAGGGCGCGGGCTTAACGCTCGAGGTTGTAGGTTTTGAAAAAACTACATCCGAAGAGTACGGCGCCGATGAAAAGAATTGGCTTGTTACTGAAGGCAAACTTGAAATAGGAGGTACTTTTAAGTATTCCTTCAAAAATACCGAAGGCGAAGAGAGAATATTCGAATCAAACAGTCCGGGATTGTTTATCGCATATTCACAGGTAAATCCTGATGCAGGCGCGAAGGTCCATATTGTAAGGACCGGTAAAACCAACAAGACCCGTTACCAAGTTTCGGTTGTATAAGATCGGCTGGATTGGGGATTTGGCTCGAACGAATCCCCAATCAGCCGCGCAAGCCGCGCAAGCTGACCATTATGCTAGCGGAATGTGCCTCGGTCTGTTGCAGCCAGTCATGGCATTTTGGTATCTGGGGTTAAATGATTTGAAGGCAACGATAGATAGTCAGCTTCCGTTAATTAATGGCCCTGTAAGGTCCTTACAAACTGGGAGGACCTTATAATGAAGAAACTATATATGAAACTAAAAGATATAAAAAATAAAGTTAAAAAATTTGACGGCATGTTACATGATTTAGATTTTAATAACATCGATGAAAAGGATGAGATAAGCGGAGATGATCAATTGTGTTTGATCATGTGTCATAAGCATGGGGTTTGGGAATGGCAATGGTTAAAAATTAGAGATATACCAACTCAAGAAAAGTTATGAAATCAAAACAACTATTGCCGGTAAAACTCGCCGAAACCCTTTCGCAACACTTCTATCATGTCGGAAGTGAGGTGTTTCCGTCCGTAACGACTATTTTGAACTATTACCCTCAAAGTGTTCAATTAACACGTTGGATCGCAGAGCAAGGCTGGTCCGAATCGCAAGCAATCAAATCCGCCGCGGGCGAGCGTGGTACGAAGGTTCACTCCGGTGTTGAAGCGTTGTTGGCAGGTGAGCAATTAATGAAAGACTTCTACTCGCTCGACGAATGGCATCGGCTTGTGGCGTTCGTGGATTGGTACCGAGAAGTCTCTCCGGAGATCCTCGCAAGTGAAGTGATGCTTTACTCGACAAAATATCACTATGCCGGCAAGGCTGATTGTGTCGCGAAGATTGGCGGAAAGATTTATATAATTGACTGGAAAACAAGCGCCTCGCTGTATCCTCATTTTGCTTTGCAGGCAGCTGCTTATGCGAAAGCGGCGGAGGAGATGAAACTTTTCAAGATTGATTTCACCGCCTGCCTGCAACTCGGAAACAAAACGAAGAAACATTACACCTTCAAAACCTATGACAACTGGAAGGACGATTTCAAAACTTTCCTAGCGGTCAAAACCCTCTACGATGCGGACCATTCCGAAGATTACGAGCCCCCGGTACTTACATTGCCGGAAACATTAAAGATATGAGTAAAATTAAAATACTTAAACACGATTTTCATATAAAATTATCTGATAAAGACAAGGAGGTACTTGATAGCATCTGCGTGGAGCTCGGAGTGGATAGAAGCGAGGCATTTAGATGGGCCATCAAAGATCTTCATTGGAAAACCGCCTCACGTTCAAAAGCTAAGTCTGCTTCGCTTAACGCTACCAAAACCCAAGAAGAAAAATGCTTCGAGATGGGCGGTGACGTGATTATCGAAAACGGCCGGAAGTTTTGCCGGGTTCTTAAGGGTATGGGTGAAGTAATCGATCCGCTTGAGAATTTATAACCGCCGTTCACAAATTACCGGCCACTTAGAAGCTATCAGTAAAAAAGTTTTAGAAGCTAAAGAGTTGATAAAGTAACTCAATTATTAGTAGGTAAATAAAAAAGTATGGAAAACTTAGAACAACTTATTAAAAAATGTAAATTCAATTATGTAAATACTGACATTACCGAAGAACATTTCCCATTGGAAAAAATCAGAGGAAAGGTAAAGATTTTCCATTATGACCGTTCTATTTCTTCCGAAGATGCCATCACGGAAATGGAAAAAGAAGAGTACCAGCCTGCAAACATCTACGAATTATTGGAATACGCCGAAAAGGACTGGAATGGAAAAGATACGGTTGTCGCTCTGGATTTTGTCTGGTGTGGTCTCGGCGGTCGCGGCGTTGCTTCTCTCTGGGGCGACTCCGGCGGGCGGGGCCTCCGCCTCTCTTGGTTCGGGCGTGACTGGTTTGCCGGATGTCGATTTGCTGCCGTCTGCAAGTCCTCGGAAATTAATCCACTTAAAGAAGTAGAACTAGAAACAAGAATTAGAATGCTTGAAGAAAAAATAAATAAAAATGACAAACCTCATATTTGTCCGCCGTGTATGTTACCGCATTATCCAAATAATTATGCTCAACCAAGCCGTTGTCCATATTGTGGCAGTATAGGCGCGTGTTGGCATATAAATATGAATCCTTATATAACTTACTAACATGCCTAAATCCAATCTTAAACAGAGGGCAAGAAAATTTAGACTTTGTTTATTGTGCCAAACATTTATAGCAAAAAAAGACTGGAAGAAACATCTTCCGCCTTGTGAAAAGAAATTTATTAAAACAAATGGACTATGACCTTAAAACATATAGAAAAAGTGGTAGGAGAATTTTATTTGAAATACGGAGATAATTATATTCGTAGAGATATTGGCGAAGCTATTATAGAAGCTAAAAAATCCGCTTACCTCGCAGGACAAGATAGCGTGAGGAAGTGTGTGCCTGAAGAAAGAGAACTTTTAGATAAAAGTAACCCTGATAATTATGAAGAGTGTTATGTAATCGCAGGGTTTAATGATTGTCGTAGACAAACCCTCTCCAGCATCTCCCAGTTACAAGATAAGAATAAAGAATTATGAAACAAGGAGGAAAAATAGCGGGTGGAAATCCCTCAAGAGGTAGAATGGAAAATGACTTTTATGCTACGCATCCAGACAGCATAAAGGCACTTTTAGAAGTGGAGGAAATTATTTATCCTGCCTTAGAGCCTGCTTGTGGTGAAGGACACATATCAAAACTGATAGAAGATCCATCGCTTGTATCAACTGATTTGATTTATAGGGGATATGGTAGAAAGAATACTGTTGATTTTTTAACTACAGATTATAGTGAGTTTAGTTTCGAAACAATTATTACCAATCCGCCTTTCAATTTATTCCAAGAGTTTGTAGAAAAAGCATTAACCATAGCGAAAAAGAAGGTGATAATGTTTGGAAAGCTACAAGCACTTGAAGGACAGAAAAGAGCGACATTTTTACAAAAAACGCCCCTAAAATATGTTTATGTTTTCAAGAAAAGACAACAACCAATGAGAAATGGAAAATCAAATGATGAAATCACTGGTAAAAAAATGAGCAGCACAATAGCGTTTGCTTGGTTTATCTGGGAAATAGGCTATGAAGGAAACCCTATTATTAAATGGATTTAACCCCCCAATCAGATGAGTAAGAAAATAACCTTAAACTTCGTAGAAGAAGCAATCTTGTCCAGTAAAGAACTGTCCAACACCCACGCCGGCGGACGGATTGAGTTACTGGATAGCGAAAAAGAATATCATACCGAAGAAATCCGACTCCTTCTGCCTAGATCGATATTTCAGGCGTTGAGGGAGAAATTAGAAGGCATGGTAATTGAAATCAAATGAAACCTAAAGATAAAACCTTTACCTGTCGTGCCTGCTAAAACTAAACATCTTGACTCCGCCTGTAACTGTTCTAAACTAGGAAATTGTCTTTTTGGTAAAAGGTTTTCTTACTGGAAAGTTATTAAATTTTCTTATATTGATAAAAGTCGTAACAAAAACTGGTTATGCAGATGCAAATGCGGAAAAGAAAAAAGCGTGAGAGGGGCAGATTTATTGAATGGGAAGTCAAAATGTTGTGGATGTATGGGCAACGGCCTAAAAGATGAAAAACATCCCAATTGGAAAGGCGACAAAGTTGGTTATGAAGCGTTACATGATTGGGTGAGAGTCCGAATATTAAAACCAAAAAAATGTGAGTGTTGTAAATCAAGTTCGCCGTATGATTTAGCAAATATCAGCCAAAAATACAAAAGGGATTTAACTGACTGGGAATATCTTTGCCGGGCATGTCATATGAAAAAAGACGGAAGAATTAAAAATTTAAGACAATATAATGAAAAAAAATAAAGATTTAGATTTTCTATGCCATGATGAAAATTTTTTATGCGGAAAGTTAAGAGTGATAAGATTTGGCATAGATGATAATGTTATAGAAATCTGCTGGCTTCCTCCCAAGAGGCCGGAAAGAGACAAAAAGTGCGTGGTGATTGATAAGAAGAAGTTAATTAAGTTTTTAGATGAAAAATAAACAACTCCAAAAAATAGCAGAAGAAGTTCAAGACATTATCGCAAACAGCAAAGCAACCTTTTTCTTGGCAGACCCTAAAATAGTAATTCCTACAGAGGAGGTTTGGCGTGAACTAAAGGAACAGATTAGTTGTGATGTGGCGTTTTACTTTTATAAAAAATTAAACAAATGAAAATAATAATTTACGCGACAGATAGAAATGGAGAAGGATATGTCCAAAAAATTGGAGAATACGATGATTGGGATGATATTGAAATAAGAATTGGAATGTTTGCCGATGATGTTGTTATTAGTTTTGATATGGTATAATAGCCTTGTAAAGGTAGTTCGACAAATTTACATTTTAAATAAGAACTTTTACCTTATACATTATCTCGATCTGCCGGCGATTAGGTGAAATATAGAATAGTAGCCAAAACCGATACCCTGATCTTGATAAAGAAAAAACCCTTCTCTCGAGGGGCTTTTTCTTTTTTGTGGACTATTTATTCCAGCAGGGCTTCGACCAATTCCAGGGGGCGGTGCCTTCTCTCTCGTAAAGATGCAGCGCATACGCCGTATTCCCTTCCAAAGTTAGTAAATCATAACCCAATTGTCTCGCTTCATCCTCGTGGTAATACAGATTTATCTGAAATTTTCCGACGTCTAAGGGGTTTATCTTTCCCCTTATAAGCGTTCCGTCCGCATTGAATTGTTTTCCTCTGGATTCACAGTAGGCGATTCGTTCTAAGATTTCAGGGATATCCCTTGTGTTGTCAGATACCTCAATGCGAGGTTTGCCAGCAATATCAGTTTCGGATCTGTCAGAAAATCTGTAATTGCCTGATTGGGTGTATATTGAAAAAAAGTTGTTGCTATAATGACCACTGCAGTTAAGCCATTATACCAAATCGTCTTTGACTTAAATATATTTTTCATACATGTGATTGGTATCTTATCGACCTTTTAATAATCTTAATTGTTTCAAGAGTGAAAGTAATTGGTTCATTAGGGACACAACAGTAAGAAGCCCCTGTATTTTTTGCTCTGGAGTTTCTATAACAAATCTAGGCAAGGGATCTATTGCGCCAAAAAAACCATTATTATAATTAACCATCTGTGTTTTGTCTCCCGTAAGATAATGAATACATGTTTCTCCGTCTTCGCATGACGCAATCATTCTTTCGCCATAATGCAAATGCGTTCCCGTGTAAGGATTATATTTCCAATAAGGTGTCGCGCCGGAAACCACAAACCCTGTGTTTCCCATCAGTCCGATTTGAATACCTTCCGGCAACTGCTGGCCGAGTGTCACCTGAATTTTCGACAAATGTCCGTAGGTATATTCCCGATCCGCGTCAACGCACCGGACGTATTTGCCATAGCCGGTAGGGGAGGACTTCACCTCAACTACTTTTTGTGATGAAGTCGCGTAAATTGGCGTACTCCACGGAGAGACAATATCAATTCCATTGTGACCGTTCATGCCGAGTTGGGCGTAGAGGTCAGAGTTTTCTCCGAACCATTGTGTGATATTTCCTTCTGGATATAATTTCCAGACCATATTTTTGACTGGATTGGTCATTTTTTATGATTTTGTAGGAATTCTCTTAATTCTTTAATAACATCCCTAAGTTCTCCGAGTGTTTTAGTATTGTGGTCAATATGATTCGAAGCAATTCTATACATTAAATAAACCGCCATCCCTGCTACCCCGAATTGTGATATTGCTGAAAAGTCAGGCATGTTAATTAGGTATTCCAGGTAAACCTTTATTTTTGTGACCGGAAGATATCCCCGGCAATCCACTACTGCCTCTAAGATTCGGTAATCCAGGAAGGTTTTTACTGCTTGAATTATAGGTTTGAGTTCCGACACCAAAGAACCCCGGTATTCCAACAGCGACGGCAGCTCCGAAACCATCTTCCTTGTAAGCATCGACTAGATCCTGAATGTATAACGGCACAAGTTTTTCAATGGCCTCCTTTTCCAGTCCTACCGGCTGGCCAATCATATTCTGACCATCTATAAGGTCCCACGCTAAAGCGGGTATAGGTGCTAGTTTGCCTCGTCCAAAATCTATTATTACGTTTGCTCTTGTGCGTCCCGGGAAAGTATTAGGGTCTAGTTTGTAAATCTTCTTTGATCCTGCTGATTTGAATTCTCCTGTTCCAAGCACAGCTAAAAGTTTAATCCATTGCTGAAATCCTGCTCCGAAATCCCAGCGTATATTGCCAGCCCGGATTTTTGCGAAATCTGAACTCCTCGGGTCCATTTCTACATCTAGCCCGCCTAATTTCGCAAGACTTAATATTCCAACAACTGTTCCACCAAAAGAAACCATTGTTTTAGCGGCTTCTTTCCGGACTTCCGGCGGCATTTTGAAATACCATACGGGGTTTAGCATGTTTACGCGCGAGGCAATATATCTTGGCGAGAAGAACATTGCGTTAGCGAGCGGCATATACGTCTCAACGGCTTTGCCCATACTCCCGCGTCCCGTGGCGTTGTTTATGAAGTCCGCAAACCCTGCGCCAATCCTTTGAATCTCTGAAGGAGAAGCGCCCGATTTAATATATCCGGACATAAAGTTATCAAATGTATCTGCACGGAGTTTGTTTAAGAACGTCACATATCCGCGTTCGGAGGCTTTCACAATCTGCCCGATACCCGGAATTCTCTGTGCAAGATTCGACATGAACCTCTCTTCTTTTGCCAGCAAACTGGCCGATTCGTCAGCGATATATAACCCCGCGTCTTTCATTATCGGATACGTGCTTCGCTTTAAGATTCCTTCCTGAACAACTTTGTAGGCAGTCGGGCTGAATGCTGCCTTAAACATATCCACAAATGCCTTTGTTGCTATAACGGGGTGTCTTGTTGAAAGCACAAACCCCTGCCTGAATGGAGCCGAGAGATCAGCCGCTGACATCATTGCGCGCGGGACGTTTAAGACATCAGCAAAGCCTTCAGCGAACACCGTAGGAAGTCCTTTATGGGCTTCGACTACCTTTGTGAGATCTGGTCCAAAGAGTTTTTCCAATAAAGCCATCTCTGATTTTTGGGGGATTTGTCCGCCACCTCCTCCGAGAATTTTGTTTAATCCCGTCATTGCGGACATTTTTTCATACCCACGAAGGATATTATCCGGAGCTGTACGGATATAATCGAAGAGAATATCAATGTCGTCTTGTTGGAGTTTAAATGGATTTTGTGGACCGGTTGGCGCAGTTTCACCTCGAACTCCAGTAAAATCCGGCTTCGGGAGTTCTCCCGCGAGTACTTTTTTTGCTTCACCGAATACCTTCTCGCCTTTTGTTGATTTGAGAGCGCCTTCAAGCTCAACGGCTCTTGCGCTGCGTTCCGCGTGATACATCACGTCGGTAACATTACGGACAGGCTTCGCTTCTTTGATTGCACTAAGAAGTTTATCAATTGATGGTTTAACGGCAGGTTGTATAGCTTTATTGATTGCTCCTGACGGAGTTGAAAATGCTATTATCATCGACAATGGGTCCTCCTTCCATTTTTTATTGAAAGCAATTGATTCCGAAACAATAGTGTCTGGAACTTTTTGAAGGGATTCTTTTGCTTTGCCGGTATCTCCCCCTATCGCGTATCCTGCAGCTTCGCCTAGTCCGGTTGCGATTTTACCGCCAGGCGTCTCAAGTATTTTACCGGTACCTTTTTGGATAAGATTATTAGCTTCCGACAAAACGTTCTTAAATCCCGCCCAAATATCCCCAAGTACGTTAGTGTTTATGGTTTGCGGTGTAGTTGTTTGAACACCGCTCGTCTGACCTAAATTTGGCAGGAGAGGCAAAGCCATATTATTCTAAATTGAGTATCTTAACTATTACATCATCCGTAAATCCCGCAGCACGATATTGATGAACTTTAGGCATGAGACTTTTAGATAACCATTCTTTTACTTTGGCTTCTTGATCTCCTCCAAAGAAACCTGTCCTATATCCTTCTTCAGCGGCGGAAGCGTAGAGACCTGAATATCCTCCAAATCTTTGAACTAACCATGCTTCATTAAGATACGGAGTGTTTGTGCCTCCGGCTTTAATTCCTAATCTAGCTTGCTCTGCTTCTGATAACATAAATCCGAAACGTTTATTGAATTCATCCGGGCTGATACCTGATTTCTGGCGCAAGCTCTGGAATATTCCCGGATCAACAAACCCATCTTCCCCTTTGCTAGTAGAAAGTTGCGATTCAATTTTAGAAAGTTCCGCCACATCCTTCTGATCCGCTGTCGGTTTATCCGGTGCCGTAACTCCGCTGATGTTTCCTAATGTTACTGGTTTATTATTCGCGTCGATTCCAACAGCGGTAAGATTACCTTTTCCGTCGTCCTTCCATTGAATATTTGTTATTTCTCCTCCTTTCGATTTTATTTTATCCCGCATTGCTTTGAGCGATTCAATCGTAATACCGCTGCCGTCCGCGTACTTCTGTAAGTCTGCGTCACTCAAGTTTCCTATCGCTCCGGACGTAATAAGCATATTTAGATTCTGTCTCATATCGTCTCTAAGACGATTCTCCTGATTCTGGGCGAGCTCTTCAATTTTGAATTCTTGGTTTACAAGACTATTTGCATCTCCGATTTGCTGATTTAAAATATCCAATTGTCCTATGAGATTTTGAATATTAATTGAATTCTCGCGCGTAAATTCCTGAATGCGCCTTGCGGCAAGGCCTTTCGGCAAATTCGGGTTATCACGGATATCTTTAATAATTGCCGTGAATGCCTGATTTGACGCCTGAATAGTATTCATTACATCAATACGGTTCTTTTCAAGTCCAGGGAGACCGTACTTTTCGCGTGAAGCATCCATCTGCTGACGCATGGTAACGCGAAGATTTCCCTGTTGGGAATTTACAAAGGCGTCTTGCTCGGGAGTTTCTTTAACAGGATTTTCAGGTAAAGCTTGTAAACGGGTAATCTCGTTTTTAGCTGTTTCAATTGTGTTATTTAACAACTGCAAAGATTCCGGACGAGAAAGTCCGCCTTTAATAAGATTTTGTATATCTGTATTCGCTTGTCCGCTTAAAATATCCGAAACATTATAAGGGGTTTTCGGAGTGGCAACATCAAATCTCGGCGAAGCGCCCGCTCCGTCTCTTCCCAGAACTTGTCCCGTTGTGATGTCCACAAATACCCCGTCCTTTCTGACTATATTTCCTGATTGATTACTTGTGGGGTTTTTTGTAAGGATTTCTACAGCGCGTCTTTTCTCTTCTTCCGGTGTGATTACCGTGCTTCCTACAGAACTTGTATTAAGACCTCCAGCTGCGCCAAGCAATCCTGTTTTTGCACTTCCTCCAGAAACCCCCGCCTCACCAGTTGACATTGATGGAATTCCTCCACTTATTCCGCCAACATTAAAACTCTGTTGCGGAGTTGAAGTTTGATTTCCTCCTACTCCCGCGACACCAGTTGTGCCAGCAAGAGGAGTTGGTCTTCCGCCGGTGCCTGGCATACCAGGTTGAGGAGCGTTTGTTTGCTGGGGTTGAGTAACTAATGGGCGGATATTTTTTCCGATGACAGCGGGATTGTTGCCGAAAATAGGCGTAATGCCTCCTCCGGTAGTGCCTGGGATTACAGAGGATTGATTAGGATTTACGCCCTGCACATTTACTGCACCCGCTGGGGTTTTAATAAATTGCTGGGTACTATTGGGCGGCGTATATGCCGGTCCAAACGGAGTAGATGTATTTGGCGGAGGCACAGACATAGGTATAGGTTCGCTTGGAGGATTAAAGTTCCCCATATTTGATTGCATGGAATTTGACCCACTCACTCCGCTCATTAGAAAATTACCGAAACTTGTTAAATTATTCACCAGCCCTGACCCGATACTTTTTAGAAAATCCATATATGTATATTATACCATTAAAGTTGCGTTGTTTGTATGTTAATAGTTGTACCGGCTGTTCCTATTGTTCCGTTCCCTCCCGCTCCCGCTCCGCCCGTGCCTCCTGATCCTACTGCTCCCCCCGCTACACTAACCGAACCTGCACCGGTCTTTTCCCCGTAAACCAATATTGCCACCCCACCAGCACCTCCGCCTCCACCTCCGCCTGAACCGGCATCGCTTGTACCATTTCCTCCAGTTCCTCCAGCACCGCCAAGAGCCTGAATAGTTCCATCATTAATAATGCGTTTTGCAAAAATACTCACAATGCCCCCTGGCGCTCCGCCTCCGCCGCCGGCTGCACCCCATGAACCGGGCGAAGCTAAAGTTCCTCCACCGGAGCCACCCCCTCCTGAACCAGCCGAACCTGTTAGCGCGGCAAGGCTAGTTTGAGAATCCAATAACATATATGCGGAAATCGGACTTCGCGGGATATTAAACACCGTTCCTGTTTGTGATCCGCCGTTACCTCCCGACCCTCCTTGACCTGAACCGCCGCCGCCGCCATGTCCACCACCAGCACCTGAACCTGCTGCACCGAGAGATTTAGCGGTATTTGAACCACTATTACCACTAGTTCCATTGTTATTACTTGCGGGACCGTTAGCTCCTGCTCCGCTAGCTGCGGGTACCGGCAAAGATCCTGCTCCGACTGCCGTACCAGCTGCGCCTCCTGTGGGTTGTGGATTAGCATCAACAGTAGAATCCCCGCCGGTACCTCCGGCACCGCCGTCATTTTTAATTGTTCCTTTATTTGTTAGAGTATTTTTTACAAAAACCCTGAATGACGCAGTTGTTAAAGTAATGGCTGAATTAACAGTAAGATTCTCATAAAACATATCCCGCGTTATTGTCGTATTGCTGGAGATTGTAATTTCTCCGTCAGAACCATCGCCGAAAACATTCGCAGCGGTAAGTTGTAGAATATCTTTATTTCTTATTCCTCCAAGATTTCGGGGGTTTAATCCGCCGATGATATTCTCAATATTTTCGACTTTCTTCCGAAGTTCGGCAATCGGGTCTTTACTGAATTCAATTTCTTCGATTTCGTTTTTATTTTCAGCCATCGAGTTCTTTGATTATCCCTCTTAGTCCTATGCCGGTTAGTTTCGGAGAATTTGTTGTACTTGAAGTGAATGCTACTTTTACTTTATATACATATTTGTTATTGAAAGCCGCAGGTCTAAATAATCCCAACAAACCATTTGCAGTATTAAATATCGTATCGTCTGCGCGCTTTAATGCTGTATAAGAAGAAGAATAATCAACCGCGATGGACAACGCTAGCGAAGTACTCGCAGACAAAGGATAAGAGGTTATATATGCTCTTGTTAGTTGCTTCTTATTAAATGGTTTCCCTATATCCTGCCAGATAGATTCATAAACAGCGTTTGAACTTCGTGTTGGAGAATTAAGCGATTCGCAACGCATCGCGGTTTCCGTACCATTGTCTGAAAACGCCCCATAGTAATTCGGTCCATGGATAAACAGCGCGGTTGGCGTATGTGCAGAATAGTCCGTAGTATGAAATCTTTTCGAAAGAATTAACGCCACCGGAGTATTCGAATCAAGCTGGCCAATAGCATAAATGCCTGTTTTGTCGGTTTTATAAACCCCAAAGTACAAAATCTTATCTTTCGTTCCTATCATTTTAGGAGCAGAAATTAAAGAAGTAGATGCCTCTGTTCCAATATTTGAAAGCGTCATACCGGGAAGTTCAATAGGTACAGCTCCCGGAAAAGCTCCTGACATCTGAAAGAATCTTGCGATACCATTGATAGCGCACATGATTTTAATAGTTTCTTTATGATTGAATATCCACTGTGGTCCGCCGATAGGAAGATTAAAACTATCATCAAACTGTGAAGTCGAAGTAAGATCCCACCAGAATCCTTTTGAATAGTTAGCATTTTTGTTTTTATTTCTGGCAAGAATAATTGCTACATCAGAAACCGGAATAATATCAATTGCTTCCCATTCACTCGGAAGTGTAAATGCTTTTTCGGTAAAAGTTCCATCACCGGCAACTTTCGCGATGTACCTCCCATGGCAAATGAATAGTTCTCCGAAGATTACTTTCATCGTCGGACGATCAAAGCTTCCTACAAGTCCGGTTAAATCGCTTGAAGCATCCGAGCTTCCCGCCGCCCAAGCGGAGCCGTTCCATATCTGCTCGGCGGCGGCGCCAATGTTGTAGCGTCTGAAATACCAGGTTGCTGAAGTTCCTCCGATATAATAAAGCGAAGTAGCATTTGACGCTTCCGTACTCCTGAAAAACTTTAAATCTCCTATACGAGTGGCTAAATTAGTAGTATCGGCAGATGTGAATAACGTTGAAAAGTTTCCGGGGTTAGACGCCCCGCCGGTAGCAACGGAAAATAACCTTACCGTACCGGCCGTAGTATCGGTTTTTCTGCCGTAAGCATAAACAGTATCATCATCTCCGGAATCATAGGCATAAATTTCTGAATTTGCAGAGATAGATTCTGCCGACATGATTTGCTCTGCTTGAATAAAATCCTTGTTTGAAAATATATCGAGTTCTTCAATATTTGAAGCTGTACCGGGAATTATAGATTTATCATCCCGGGTTATCCCGCCAAAGAATTCAAGAATGGGTTTTAAAAATTCTTTCATATATATTATGGATTATAGCTTGATTGGTTCTCCGTGGTAAACGTCCACGTGGTTGATGCTTTCCCCGCATTTGTCCAGTTCGTGGCGGCTTTGGTGCCGAAGAGCCAACCGATTACGGCTTTGATAATACTGTCGGTAATGGTTACGGTTTCGGTGAGGATGAAACTTAAATTAAGTCCTTTTGTAAGCGTGTCAACAAGTGTAAGAATTTCTGATAAGGTTGCGAAATAGGCACGGCTAAGCGCATCAGTAAGAGTTAGAATTTCAGAAATAATGCGGGAAACGGATTTAATCAGATTATCGGTAAGAGTTATAGTTTCAGCAAAAATTTTATTGATGATAATTTCTTTCGTAAATGTGTCAACAAGTGTAAGAATTTCTGATAAGGTTGCGACATAGGCGCGACTGACCGCATCGGTAAGAGTTAGGATTTCAGAAATAATGCGGGAAATTACTGTAGTGCGGGCGAAAGTATCGATAAGAGTTAAGATTTCTGATTTAATAGTATCGATAAAAAATACCTTGTTATCAATAAGCGTTACGGCGTTTGTAATTGGTTTAGCGGTTGATTTGACAGGGTTGTCGATTAAGGTAATGGTTTCAGAACGGGTAGAGGTGTAGTTATTGGGCGCAACCGCATGCGTTATCTCCAAATAATTAGGATTCGCATCTAATGAGCCATGAAAACCTGATTGAGGCGATGTAACTCCTGGGTCAGAAGTACTTTCATCATAGGTTGACCTTAACCCGATATGCGTATTGCCTGTTTTGTTGATATTTGACCTTCCAGTCTCATTGAAAGTCATATTGTAATAACTTCCAGTCGTCATTCCAGAGTTTGACAAACCAGTATCAACGTAAGCCGTTGCCATGTCAGTCAAGTGGTTTGTATATGTAGTAGAGCTCGCCGTTCCTGTTGCGGCAGAATATACTTTTACTGTATTTTCTGCTGCTGATTTTTGAGCTAAATAAAAATAACTCTTTACATTAGAGATATCATCAGTTCCAATTACAGAGGTATCAAATTGTCCTTTTGCAACTGTTGCTCTAGTCCAACCTGCCCCTAAACTGCCTGAATACTCAACATTAAACCCTCCTCCATTTGCCGATGTTCCTGCTCCTGAACGAATTGTCGCCCAATTTTCGGCACTTGGAGCACGTCTTGATTCTTCTGCAACTCCTCCGCCACCATAAATTGTTGAAACAGTCTGTCCTATGCTTCCTTTGATTATATTTTTCCCATCTTTCCCTTGACTTTCAACTGTTCTTTCAATGCCTTGTAAAAGGGCTTCCTGCAAATCTTCTCTAGCTTTTATTTCGTGAACTATGCCATTTGAATCAGTCCAGCTCATATCTATATCTCCCAATGGGTCAGTAACATGAATCGGAGGATTTATGATATTAAGTTTTTCTGTTTCGATAGTGCCGTCTTCGCCAAAACCAATAGGGACATTGTCTTTATCCCAAGATCGAACATAAACCCTGATACCACCATTGATTTTTACAGGCTTAGAAACTTCAATATAACCATTAGCTCGTTGCAGTTTCGGAATAGCCGAAAGTTTGGCAAGTTCAATGCCTTTGATGTTTGCTTTTTCGTTCTCTGACTTATTTAAAAGTAAATCCTTAATCATTTTTTGCTTGATAATATTTCCTTAAATCCATATCCGTTACATGTCCGCAATCATAAGCGGTATGAACAAAGATTTTGAAGCCCGCAAGACGAGCCTTCTCACAAAAATAATAATCGTGTCCTAATAATTGCTGGCCTGTTTCTGACCACTTCCGCATGAACGGTGCCTTTAGCGCCGGATGCTCGAATACCCGGCGCTTTGTAATCAAAAATCCGGTACCCGTACCATCAACTTCAATAAGGTCTTTTTTGCCGGTAATATTCATTTGCTCGAAGGAGCTATCTTCCCTTTGTTTGCAGGCAAGATGCCACGGAACACCTTTCGAGATAGTAAAAAGTAATCCCGTGATAATATTTTTGTCGTATTCCAACAAATCAAGAATCTTCGGATGAGGAATAATATCCGAATCACACTGGATCAGAATATCGCAATCAGACTTCAGGAAAGTCTGTACGATTCCATTACGGTTATTTGAACCGTCATTGGATTGAGGATAATGGGAGATGACATGATATCCCGACTTAAGTAAAACATTTTGAATCCATTCAACGGTTTCAGTTCGTATTTGCCCAGTGTTTGGGATAGCGAAAAAGAGTTTTCGCTTTTTCGCATCTACCGGCTTTATTTCATCTCCGCTAGATGTCTTTAAGAACATTATATTAGAACACGAATTAACTATTTAATCCACATCAATTTTCCACGTAATCGCAATCGAATCTCCCGATATAACATTGATAGCGGAGAAAGTTTGCCTTGCGAGCATAGTTCCTCCAGCTTCAGCGTTAAACACCCCGCTCTCCACGATAGCCGCGGTACCGGTCATATTGAATGTTCTTACCAACTGTGTGGTGTCATTCGTAACATCAGTTGTTACACGTGTAACAGTTGCCGTTAGGTGGTTGGTTGTGGTTGAACCTCCGAGATTTACTTCGGTAGCAAGTGCTGTATTTCCTGCGACAGCTCCTGTCGCGCCGGTCCCGATTCCGATATTGTCGAATATTGCAACACTTCCAACACCTCCAATCAATCCTGCAACCGCGGCCGCACCAGCATTGGTGATCAAATTCGAACGATTCATTTCAACACCGTAGCTTCCGAGAACCAACGGAATTTGCAGGTCATAACCTGTCTTATTCCTTATGAAATTTCCAAGCGCGTTAGCGCGGAAAAACTTCTTCGGAGCGCCCGAAGCGTCATACAACTTGTAATGAACATTGAGATTTCTTCCTAATCCTATTTTTGCTTTCATAATTTAAAAATTTAACTTAATAATTTATCCACGACCTTTAAATATAATTCCTTTGAATTCTTTGTACATTAACATTAATTTTTGTCGGTTCATCACGGTCTCGCATGCCGTAAAATTTATTTATATTCTCATGAATCGCTTCAATTTCACTGCGATATTGTTTTGCTTTATCTTGCGGGCCATTAGCTTCGCACCAATCATAAGCGGCTCCCAGACAAGGCGTGTCGTGAAGATCTTCATCAAATCCCGGTTGTGTGGTATCTGCCGTTGTATAAGACGCGGGGGTAGAAAACTCCGTCATTTCACGTGTCATATAAAGTTTCAGTCCTGCCGCCATAGTTACCGACCCAGTTGCTGGTGTAGGGTAGAGGAAAAGAGAAACGCCGCGTTTATCGTAGTATTTCGGAAGTCCATTGGTCCCCTGGAATTCGCTTAATGCTCCGGGGATTTCCGATTGGTCTATTGGAATTAACTGGCGATATGTACCGTCAGCATCCAATACCTCCGCACGGACGATTTCAAATACCGTTGTCGGCAGAGTATAGTCCTTCTGGGCGTTAACCAAAGTCGTAGTTGCTTCCGGTAAATTGGTTTGGTTTGAATCATCGAATTCCCAGGTTCCGGAAGCCAGCCATAGCCAGCGGCCTACTCTGTGACACCAACGACTTAAACTAACCACTACATCAGCCAACGGCCAGTCTGTTGAATGGTCAAGTGAATCACCAAAAGCCAGAAAATATGATCTGGCTATAAGGGAATTTTTACCGGAAGAAACGCTTAGTTGCACCCCTTAATTATAACATATTACTACGGCAATACTAACTTCCCATCTGTGAATTCCTTTATCAAGTCACGTAACATGCCACAACGCTCGGCAAAGAGCTCTTTTTCCTTACGGGAAGCCTCTTGCATCGCCATGATATCCTTGCTCGGACCGGTAGTTATCATTACTTTACGGGTCAATTGCCTATAATTGAGCTCGGCTTCAAGCCAATTCACATAGCCCTTATCCAACATCGCGTCCAGTATTTGTTTTAATTTCGTCTTGTCCATTGAGTGCTTCTAATACTTTATTGCTAATAAAATCGACCTCCTGACGCGTAATTTGCGTATATGTCGGTAAATAAAATCCCATTTGTGAAGCGTCCCTGGCACGAATCACCCGAAACGAATCCTTATACATCGACTGGTCTGACATGGGTTTGAAAAATACTCTAGTTTCAATCCCGTTTCTGGCAAGGTGGTATTGAACTTTGTCCCTAATTGCTTCGTTTTTAAATACCACATCGTACATCCAAAGCACCGAGCCTTCCGGACGGGGGAGAGTATGCTTTACAAGTTTCGCGTCGTACCATTCTTGAATTTGTTTTCGTTTTGCGAGAAACTCATCGATTCGTTCAAGTTGTGCCAGCCCGACAGCGGCCTGGAGGTTTGTCATGCGAAAATTATAACCGAGTTTTTTGTGAAGAAAGGAATGTGAATCGTCAAACGCCATTCCGCGAAGATGAATGAGTTGTTTGTAAATCCGTTCATCGTTAGTTGTAATCAATCCGCCCTCACCCGCGGAGATTATTTTATTTGCAAACAAAGAATAACAGGTAATGTCCCCGACATTAATTCCTTTCGCGCCGTGCGCTTCGCAGGCATCTTCCACAATGTAGAGATTATAATCATGCGCGAGCTTTAAAATTTCCAGCATGTTGCATGGTCGGCCGTAGATATGGACAGGCATGATTGCTTTCGTGCGGGGAGTGATAGCGCGTTCGATGTGCTTCACGGCAATATTGAGATCATCGCCGCAATCAACAAATACGGGCTTTGCGCCTGTGTAAGTCACAGCCCAAGCTGATGCTATCATCGTAAACTCCGGTACTATAACTTCGTCTCCTGGTCCGATTTTAAGAACAGCAAGAGCCAGAGTAAGAGCAGTAGTGCCAGAACTGCAAGCCACCGCGTATTTGGAACCAGTATATTTAGCAAATTCATTCTCTAGTCTTAACACAAAATCCCCCTGGCTGGAAATCCAACCGGTTTCAATACATTCCGTTAGATAACGGAGTTCATTTCCCGAGAGATCGGGCTTACTAACTGATATTGGCATATTCTTTTTCGGCTAGTTTTAAATCTGCTTCACACATAATTTTTACTAACTCTTTAAATTTCACGGTGGGTTCCCATGCTAAAAACGTTTTAGCTTTTGAATAATCAGCCTGTAAATTATAGACTTCTGCTGGACGGAATAGCTTAGAATCAATCACCACAACATCCATAGTTAACCCAAAATACTCCAGACAAGCATCAAGCCATTCTTTTACAGTATGGGTTTCTCCGGTACCAATCACAAAATCATCTGCTTTGTCGTGCTCTATAATCTTAATAGCCGCATTCATAAAGTCAGGACTATATCCCCAATCACGTCGAGCATTAAGATTACCTAATCTTAACTCTTTTTGAAGACCAAATTTTATACGTGCCAACCCCTTACAAATCTTACGAGTTACATAATCATCCCCACGACGTTCTGATTCGTGATTAAAAAGAATCCCATTTGAAGCAAAAATTCCGTAAGTTTCCCGATAACGCTTTATTGCCATATATCCGACAAGTTTACCAATAGCATAAGGACTTTGAGGATTCATCAAAGAATCCTCACTTTGAATTTTAACATTAGAATTTCCGAACAATTCTGAAGTAGAAGCCTGATACACTTTCGTTGTAGGAGATAGTTGTTTAACTGCCTCCAAAATTCGAATAACACCATTACCATTTACGTCAACTGTCATTTCTGGCATATAAAAACTCTCCTGAACATCAGCTTGTGCGGCTAATTGGAAAATAATATCTGGTTTAATTTCCCCAACAAGACGGAATATTGTTGATGTATCACTCATATCCCCAGAATGAAGAAAAAGTTTTTTACGATAAATACTATCATCTCCGACAAGATGTTTAATATTTCGCAAATTATCATAACCAGAAGACACTCGACGTACCATACCATGAACTTCATATCCTTTTGCGAGGAGGAGCTCCGCAAGGTAACTTCCGTCCTGTCCTCCTATACCTGTAACTAATGCTTTAAGCATTGTGTTTAAATTTATCCGGTAATTTATTAGTCCACATAAAATCGTCGCTCTGTTCGTCTAAGACGATTTTATCGGAATCAGTAAAAACTTCACATATAACACTCACGGTATGTATCGGTCCGCATGCGCCTTTATCAAAAACCTCCTGGTAAATTCCGCCTTGCGCGTTAAAATCATGAAATTCCGTAATACCAACTTCCTCCCGAAGAATTCTTTTAGCGGCGTCATATACAGATTCACCACGGAACAAACGCCCCCCCGGAACCCACCATTCACCGGCAAGAGGCTCATTACGGCGCTTTACCAGCAAAAACATATCTCCGCGGCGGACGATAAGATCACAACACAGAATGGGAAGTATTTTAACTATTTCTTTATATTCTTCAGTGGGAATCATTTGATTTCAAATTTAGGGGTACTGATAATAAACTTTCCCTTGTAACCCGCTTCGCGTTCTCGTTTCATAAACGTCTCCGCGAAAGCATATGGAAGTATCCAAAAGTAGTCCGCGAACTCTCTGGCCTTCTCGGAAAAGATTCTTATATTCGTACCTGGTGTATATTTCCCAAACTTCTCCGAACTTTTGTCGGATATACCGGCAATATATATTGGATTCATTTTGTACCACTGGAGAATTGTGTTTCCCTTTGTTGATGCACCGAGTGCGAAGATTGCCAGTTTACAACCCTTAACTTCGGTCTTTATAAAGTTTGATGTATCAGCGCGGTTCTTTAAAATCGCTTTATAAAACTTCTTCGGGTCAGCTTCGGGCTCTTTAAATTTAATGCTTCCATTTTTGTAATGCCGGGCAAATATCCTGTAGGACCCGCCGTTGATGGAGTTCTCTTCAACTTTGAAAATCTCCAAACCATTTCTTTCGAATAAACAAACGAGCGATTTATATGAAGGATAAAGCAAATGTTCGTGGCAGATATTTCCAACATCGTTTTGTTCAATCATGGTTTTTAAGACCATGAGTTGCGTTACGAATATTCCGCTATCGGCAAGATGGGATGTAATATTTTTCACAAAAGCATTCGGGTCCTCGGAATCATAAAACATTCCTATGGCGCTTATATATTCAAATCTTACTTTCAAAAACGCCTTCTCCCAAAACACGGGATACATAATATCCGCGTGCTTAATGGCCTCATCAATTAAATTCTTTGCCGGCTCAACACCAACTCGATACATTTCTTTCGGAACAAATCCCAATAATGTTCCGTCGTTGCATCCGACATCGAGGAATGATTCGGTATTCTTTGGTTTACGGATTTTAAAACATTCTTCAACTATGCCTTTCAGATCTTTTACAATCACTGAATTCAATCCTGAACGATACCAATAATGACCCGAAAACATAAGTTCCTGTGGGGCGGTATGCCTCAACTGCCAGAGCTCACAGTTATGATTTTGACAAATCATCATATCGAGCGGTGCCCGGCGAATTTTAGACTTAGGAGATTTGAGAAAAGTAGATATCGCTAAATTACCCAAGCTGAATAACTCCTTCAGCTTCCCGCCGCAAACCCGGCATGTTTTACGTGTGATTATTTTTTGCATAAATCTTCGAAAACCTTTAGATACTTCGGGAGTAATACCTCCCAAGAGTTCTTCTCCGCCCACGCTTTCCCGTATTTTGAAAACTTTACAATACTCTGCCCGGCGATTTCATCGATCTTCTCGGCAACCTTCTTAGGGTCAATGATAGGATCATCTACTTCCATCAAACGTGAGCCGAAACGCCTTTTGACAAACTTGTCAGGCTTTACCAACAACTCTTTAGGCATGTATTCATTGAAGGGATATAGATCCGTAGTAATAACTGCCATTCCGGACGCCATCGCCTCAATGATTGGTAAACATATTCCGTTGGCTCCTTGCATGTAAATCATACAATCACCCTCCCTATATGCCTGCCAATAATTCTTAAAATTAACTACCTCTATTATAACACGAGGATCGTCAGACTTGAAGAAAGGCTTCCATGTGAATATCGTAAGCTTGATATCAGACTTGACATATTTCATAGCTTCCAGCAAAAGAGGTGTTCCTTTACGCAGTCCTACGCCCCCGTGAGAGCCGATATGGGTAAAATGGTTAGCGCGTTCGCGTCGCGTCCATAAAAGTCGATCCGTAGCCACCGGAGGAGGAAGGAATACGGAGTTTTCTGCCGGAAAGTATTTCATATCCAATTTCGAAGGACAAATATACAAATCAAACCCAAGAGGAATCGGGTCCTGTGTCATTTCGAACATCGTATAAAGCACCGTCTTAATCCCACGTTTCCTGCATTCTTTAATGATGTTCCAGTTGTACGGAGTTTCGATTGTGAAAAACACATCGATATCTTTTAAAAACCAATCCAAATCCATCGGAGACATTTTGTTTCCGTCACGCACATCTAATCCGTCAAACCTATAAGGATGAGAAAGATGCAAATCGTTGTGAATCATTAATACCTTATGCGGTTTCAGGTGTCGCGCAAATTCCCAAGAGAGAGTTCCGAGACCGACAGAATCCGACCGACATATCATTCCAATACGTACACTCATTTAATGATGTGATACAAACCCCTAAAAGGTACCTCAACTTTTCCGTATGGTTTTAATAGCTCAACAAATTCTGCTTCGGCCCACTCTTTCACATGAAACGGATTTGAAGGATTTTCTTCGCCTACATCGGGAGATGGCGTTGAAATCCAAACTTCTTCAATCGCCAAATTCATTAAATTCTCAATTCCCTTTTCGGGATTTCCGACATGCTCAATCGCTTCAATACAAACAACAACTTGATGTGGCCTCAATAACCATCGGTCATTAATATCCCAAGTTTTAAAATTTATCCAGCTATAAAGTTCTTTAGCAAATTTAACGTTCTGTTCAAGTTTATCAGTAGCAATAAAAAATTTAGCTTCACGTTCCAAAAGAGCACTGCCCAACCCCATCCCGCAACCGGCTTCAAAAACATCTTTGCCCTTTAATTGCTTAGCAACATAATCATAAGCTTTGCGATTCTCGGGGAACATAACAACGCCAAACCTTTTAAAATGGTCCGTGGTATCAAACACCCTATCCTGATCTTTTTCTGGGTTAGACATATTTGTTTATATTCTCATAAGCTTTTGAAGGTATATCGCGGAGACACTTTTTCAGCCAAGTCTCGTATTGTTCGGGATGTGTATATAAATCCCGTCGCCACTGCCTTTGCGCACCAGCTCCGGTGAACGCGTCGAACATTGAACCCAAATCCAGAAGGAACGACCCCGGTATCTTTCCATGCAATTCGCGTATCATCACTGCGGCTGACATACCGGCGGAGAAAATATAAACCGCCGGCTGGTTGTATTCCAGAATCTCTCTCACTACCCATTTAATTCCATACATTTCTTCATAGAAATTAGGAGTGGAAATCGGGATAAACTTCTGCACATTCAGAAAATCTATATTCTCCAGCGAAGGGTTACCAATCAGGACAACATGCATTTTTCTTAATTGTTCAATCAACGGATATAAACCGCCAGCCGCGGCAAGGTCATCGGTAATCATATCTCTTTCATAATAATCTCCATCCGCTTCGTGGTGTTCCCGAATGTATTTTTGAATATTATCCCATACCGGCAAAGTTTGGATGATTTTAGCAGTTGCCCGAAGATAAGTCGGGTCAGGTGTTCTAAGGGTTTTCCGAAGCATTGCGCCAATTTTTTCACTATGTAACTGTCCGAGACCGCTTAACGAACCGATATTCGTACCGGTAATACTCAACCATTCCGAATCACCGTAACCGGGCAAAGAAAAATAATCCTTGCGCTGTAAGCGGTCAATATAATAATTCAATCCGTTTTCCCGTATGGTCATAGTAGTACGCGTTAGGTTTGCCGGTAAAAGTAAACGCGCGGACGAAACGCGTTAAATCCTGCGCGCGGGCGAGGTCTTTTTTGTAATAGATTTTTGCGAGGGATTCATCTTGTTCTTCTAACTTATAGCGATCAGTTCCGGCAAGTAAATCATGAAAATGGTCCGTAAATAATTTAAAAATCATCTCCATTCCTAAATTATACAAATCTTCGGCGGTAGCATACCTGTCAACAGGAGCGCTTATTTTTGCAAGTATTCTTCCGTGGTCTATGCTTTTATCAAGAGCATGAAGCGTCACTCCAAAGTGATGATCCCCATTCAATATAGCCCAGCTAAACGCTCCTGATCCTCGATACTGCGGCAAAATCCCCGGATGGAAATTAAAACAAGCTTTCTTTGAAGCGATGAACGCCTCGCTCAACAACTGGTCATACATTACACTAATAAATATATCGCACTCAACTTCCGATTGGACCAACTGAAAACCCTCGGGCATGTTCTTTAGCGCCCAATTCCGACAGAAAGTACCAATTTCTCGCGATGAAGCTATAAAAACTTTCTCCATACTAAAATTGTGTCATCATCCCTATAAACCGACCGACCCAAATGAACCTCTTCAAAACCACACGATTTATAAAATCCCCTGGCACCCTCTCGACCGGCAAGAACAAATGCATATACCGAATAAAAAGGCGGAGTGGCGGTATCTAAATATGTTTGCATTAATTGCTTTCCGTATCCTTCCCTTCGCTCATATGTTTTAATCTGCGTGATCTCATGATTCCCACCAGTCCCAACCTCCCATTCTATAAATCCGTGTTCGCTATTTATTCGCATATAAATATTGCAAACGCTCATGGATCTTCTTACCCATAACCGACCTATGATAATTTTTTACAATCCACTCCTTATGGTCCAGCGCAACCTTCGGAGGGTTATTATACATTGCTTTAAGTTCAAGTTTAAAATCCTCATAATCATCCCACTTAAATGTTCTTCGACGATCTTCCGGCAGATATTCTTGTGAGGATTGATATGGAGAATCAGAAACCAAAGCAGGCTTCCCGAGATAATATGCCTCCAAGAGCGAAAGTCCTCCCGTGGAGTTTTCATAAAACGGCACACAAATAAATCTGCAATTTGCCACTTCGTTTTTAAATCTCTCGAAAGGCAATCCGTGTTCGGTACTATGATAAGGAATATTAAGTTCCTTACAAGCCCTCTCAAACATACCCACATTCCGGTCAGGGATTGATCTCAAAGCATTCAAAACATACCCGCCGTCGGAAACAGGCATATCATAATAAGGGATGTAGGATTTAATGACTACACCGTGATCCATCGGATGATTCCAATATTTCTCACCCCATTCACGTGCGCGGGAGTAAGTCGATTCAGACGGATGCCAGACTTCTACGGATCGGGCCAGAAGTTCTCCATATCGCTTGTAGTCATATTCTCCAGGACGGGGGTTCGCCCAAACCCACTCATAACAATCCCAATTATAAGTAATGAGTTTTGCTCTTCCGTGTAACGCCGCAAACGCTTCCGCCATCTTAGAAACTCCCCAGCAAATAACAAAATCAACAACTTCCGACTTCTTATTCGTAACCTCGTACTCTCCCCACGGTTTGAGCATTTCTTCAAGTTCGGCAACCGATGAGGTATTATTAGGAAAATAAATTTTAATCATGTTTCTTTTTTAAACAAATATTACTGCTTGACGGACGCATTACATCTCCACCACTAATACGATTATTGCGATTACAATCATAAATTTCAAATTTTTCTTCTAACTCTCTTGCAAAATCTTCCGGTGATGGTATTTGAATATATTGTAAATTTTCTTTGTAATGTTGCGGTAAAAATTCTAAAACCATATTATGAATTCTATGTAAATTATTTTTCATACCCGCAAGAACAAATGATTCCGCTGCTTCTACATCTATCTTAATATCAATAGGACGATCTCCTGGGGCATATTGTTCTAAAATTTCATCAAGCGTAGTAACTTCCATTTCTATTTCTTCATTTTCATAACCACGATTAATAATAGAATTATGACAAGTTTTTTGAAATTTATAAAATTTCACCTTACCAGATTTATCTAAAATGACTTTTTGAATAATTACATAATTCTGATGTTCTATACTTTTTAAATTTTCTCTTAAAAAAGAACAAGAATATTCATCAGGTTCAATAATAATAGAAAAAAATGGATTTCTATCTTTAATAAACGGTACCGCAAAAGCACCAATATGCGCGCCAACATCAATAAAAATATGTTCTTTACTAGAATTTCTTAACAACCACTTACAAGAAAACTCTGTATCGCCTCCTGTAGTATCTCCTGTTTTAATATCAAATTTCATAAATTATTTTAAATAAACTTTTAAGTCGTTCTTCGTATATAAAATGCTTCTTTGTGTATTCCAGCGCCGCGTCAGCAATCTTCCGGCGCTCTTCGGGGTGTTTCAGAAAATAATCTAACTTCGTTTTAAGCCCGTTATAATCTCCCATACGATAGGGTATATAGTGTTTATAAGGAGCGAACTCCCGGCCAAGACCAGGAATATCCGGGTGAATGAGAAACCCCCCCCGACCAAGAGTTTCATAAATACGGTTTGACCAATAATGGGGAGAAAATACTGAATCGCCAATGATAATTTTTGCTGATGCATAAAGTTTATTTAATTTATCTCCTCTAATTTCTTCGGTATTAACTTCACCAAAACGCTTAAAGTTATAATTTTCCCGCAGCCACAAACAAAGTTGTTCACGATATATCCACTCGGAGTTGTAACACCCGACAAAAACAACATCATACTCGTATTGTTTTTCGGGTTCCGCACGGTAACAAAATGCCTCGTGGATTCCTTGTCGGAGTAGATGATGATTCACACGATACTTTTTAAATTCCTCATCATGCCCGCCGTCAGGGGTGAACACATAGTCTGATTTAAAAATTGGGTCAGTACCTATCTTGTGTTCCCGCCGTAATCCGAAATAAAGGTCAGGTATCCAACAAACTTTTTTACCGGGCATTTGCTGTAATTTTTTAAAGATTAACTTGCGCTCTGAATCCATAGATATTTGAAGTTTTGCATACAGAAAAATATCATAAGATTTATCAATCATGCCATAAGCCTCATGAAATCTATTCACCGATTGCTGTTCGCTAACCCTGATCACCGTATGGCCTAAATTCTCCAGCGCCCTGGCAATTGCTTCCTCATCCCAAAGCTTTTTAAATTTCCCGAAGTAGAGAATCTTAGCCATGCTTACGGGTTTTGTGGGCTTTCAGTGCTGTCGGCGTTTTATAAACACCGCCACAAAGTGGACACTGTAATGAATCTTCCTGCAAAGAAGGTGTTGATGGTATTGTATTGTTTACTGTTGGTTCTGCGCCTTGCGGACTATCCAAATCAACAATATCGACGTATTCAAATTCGTCTTTCTCCTTTCCCGGGCCCTTCGGATTCTTAGCAAGCCATTCCCACCAATTCATATCGGCAAGTTCTCCTGTTTTCTTAATACGAAATTTAACATATTTTCGCATTGTTTTCGGATCTTGCCCTGGTTTATTATTTATCATGGTTTTTTAATTATTTCTTTATAAGATGCGACGTCATTCTCGACCCGCTGGTGCATGACGTTTTCGTCAAAATTATTAACTTTAGGATTATCTCTCAATTTATCGTAAAATTCCTTTCCACGAAACTGCGCTTTCGGGTCGTATTTATCGTAACGAGCAGCCTTCTGCTTCCGATCTTCCGGCAACATCAATCCGTAATGCTTTACCATAAATGGCGCGTGGAGGGCGAATTTATACACTATCG
>Ga0209541_10002896_pt1 | contig 32065 bp, 35 predicted proteins | sample RifCSPlowO2_01_FD_184027 | JGI IMG/M metagenome (GOLD analysis project Ga0209541, IMG submission 184027) | Groundwater microbial communities from Rifle, Colorado - Rifle CSP2_plank lowO2_0.1 (SPAdes) (version 2) | ecosystem: Environmental > Aquatic > Deep subsurface > Groundwater | place... | reverse complement strand
TGGTCTTTTCCTTCAAGGATGAAGTCGGCGGGAAAGAGGTCTTTGAAAAGAGCAGGGTTTGAGGGGTAGTCGAGGCAGTTCCAGGAGACAGTGCCGGCGTCAATCCAAACGTCGAGTACGTCAGGTACACGTTTGTAGGTTTTGCCGTCTTTGGTGAAGGTGATTTCGTCGATAGCAGGGATATGCATATTGGTGATGGGTTTGCCTGCGAGTTTTTCTAATTCAGCGATGCTGCCGATGACGATATGGTTTTCTTTTTCTTCTTTGGAATTGTTTTTGTCGGTAGAAACCCAGATTGGAACGGGTGTGCCCCAATAGCGTTGTTTTGTTATAGAATTGTCACGTAAGTTTTCGAGCCAAGAGATGAATGCGTTTTTGCCCCCCTGAGGATGCCAGTGAATTTTTTGGTTCGCTTTGAGCATTTTTTCTTTGAGGTCTTCGACTTTGAAGAACCATTGTTTTGTTGTTCTGAAGATGACGGGTTGATGAGAGCGTTCGCCATGTGGGTAGTCGTGGACATAAGGTTCTTTGGCGAGTAAGGCAGATGCGTTGTCGATTAATTTTATGAATTGTTTGTCATCGGTTTTAGCTTTGAGGTTTGTGAATGGACCGAAGTTGTCGAATAGTCCTGCTTCGTTGACGCAGTTAAATGGAGGGATATGATAAAGGTGGCCGACTTCGTAATCTTCGGGACCGCAGCCGGGAGCGCAGTGAACTAAGCCAGTTCCAGCAGAGGCGTCGACGTATTCTTCGCTTAAGAGGATTGTGAAGAGGCGGGGATTTTTTTGTAAGTCTTTTGGTAAGTGGGGTTTTGTGTCTAGTGGATGAGTGTAATGTTCGTTGTCTAATTCTGAACCTAGATATTCTTTTTTGATTTTGAATTTGTCTTGGCGCGTTTTATTCATGAGGCTGTGGACGAGAGGTTTGGCGATAATCCAGGTTTCTTTTTCTTTTGTGTTAACACTTTCTTGGATTTCAACGTCGCAATAGGTTAATTTGGGATTGACCATGATGGCTAAGTTGAGCGGAATTGTCCAGGGGGTTGTGGTCCAGATGATGAAATAGGTATTTTTCTTTTTAGCGTGGGGGAATTTGATGTAGATGGATGTGTCGGTAATTGATTTATATTCTAATTCGTGTTTGGCAACGGCGGTTTGGGTGGCGGCATCCCAGTGCATAGTTCTGAGGCCTTGGTATAAACGTCCTTTTTCATGAGCTTTTTTGATGAGCCACCATTCGGCTTGCATGAATTGTTTGCTAATTGGTTGATAAGGATTGGAGAAATCCAATGTTGCGCCCAAACGGATAAATTCTTTGTTCATGGTGTGCATCATGTCGATGCAAAATTGTTCACATTCGTCGGTGAATTTTTTGAGGCCGTATTGTTCGATGTCGTGTTTGTTTTTGAGGTTAAGTTTGGCCATGACTTTTTGTTCGGTGGGCAAGCCATGCATGTCGTAGCCCATGCGATCCCAGACGTTAAAGCCTTGGGCGCGTTTGTAGCGAAGAATGATGTCTTTTAAAGACATGTTCCAGGCGGTGCCTAAATGGACTCTGCCAGAAGTATATGGCGGACCTTCTAAGAAATAGAATTTTGGGCCGTTTTGATTCTTTTGTTTGAGTTGGGGGAGGGTGTTATTTTTATGCCACAAGTCGAGGATTGCGAGTTCAAATTCTTTTGGTTTGTAGTCTGGGAAGAGCATTGGGGGTTGGTTGAGTTTTTTGGTTTATTGTTATATATGTTGTGGGAGTGAGGGGGGATTTAAAAGGGTTGCGGAAGGTTTTGAAAGATTTGATCATACTCTTTGGGAAGAAGTGTTTTTAGGTTGGATACTTTTATGTTTTTCTAGGTTCTTCATAAAATAAAACCTCGATGCCGTTTTCTTTTAATCTTGGGTATTCGTCACTGTCTTCTTCAATACGTTTATATTCGCACCAATAATTACTCTCTGTTTCCTCTTTTTTATCAGATAAATCTATCCAATGGGCGGGTATGCCAAAGAAGTCATCGAGATGAAATACGGAATATACTTTTCTTATTTTCTTTTTGTGCATTATGTTGATTATTTCATCGAGCGTTACATCTATTATTCCCAAGCCATTTAGTGGGTGATATATTTCTTTCATATTTTTGTTTTGGAGTTTATATACAGCTAATCTTGATTGTTCATCTCCATATTCATGGTGTGTGTAGATGTATGCGATATACTGGCCGTTCAAAGGGTGTTTTCTGGGTGTAAGATTTGGGGATTTTGGGTTGGACATGTGCATATGGTTATCTATTTGGTTATTTTAAAATGTATCTTTGTGGGAAAATTATTGTTCTGGTTTTTATTCATGTATGATTATTGATTGTTGATGTCCGTCGATTTTGGCGAGGCCGATGACTTTAGTTTTGTTGATTACTGTTGTATAAAAATGATGATGATGACCATGATAGACAAGATGGGGGTGAGTTTGTTCTATAAAGTCAGTGAGTTCTTGACAGCCTTCGGGAAGACTTTCACTATAGGGGCCGTTGTGGAGCAAAAGAATATCGAAAGGTTGTTTTTTGAGGCGATCAAGTTCGATTTTGGTGAAGTGGCGGCGGCGATTTTGGGGTAGTTTTGTGGCGTGGAAGTATTGTTGTGAGTAATTTCCACCTAATGCGGCGAAGCGGATGTTATCGAGGGTAAATATGTTTCCATTAGGAATGTAGTTAAGATTTGGAATGATTTCACCGCATTTTTTGTCTAAGAAATCAACATCTTCGTGATTGCCTTTGATGAAATAGGTGTTAATTGGAATATTTTTTTGTCCGGAGAGGTAGAGAGGAAAGTCAGGAGGGAGGCCGTGTTTTTGCGCGGCAGAATCAGCTTTAGTAGGATCGGGGTAGGCACCAAAATCCCCAAGTTGAATGATATAATCAGGGCTGTGGGCTTGGGCTTTCTGATAGAGAAGATCGAGATGTCCGTGAAGGTCGCCTGCGATTATGATACGAGTCATAGTTGTTTTTTCAATATAATCACATTACCTCTGCCTTTCTTTACTTTTTCAACCAAATTTTTATGTTCTAATTCGGTGATGATCAAACTAACTTTGGCTTCGGAGAGGTAGAGCATTTCTTTTCTTAATTCTTTTTGATTGATTCGGCCGTCGTGGGATTTGATGATTTCTAATGCTTTTTCAATATAGGATGGCTCTTTTTCTAATTCTATTTTATGTTGGGTTTCTGTTTTTTTGGCTTCGGCTCTGATGCGTTTGCGAAAGAAGCTGAGTGAGCCGTATTTTTTTCGCATGTAGAGTATGCGGATAAGAAGAGCGAGAATAATTATGCCACTGAGGATATATTGCCAGAGTTTGGGTGAGGTGATTTCGTCTAAAGGTTCGATTACGGAGGGTTCTTCTAAGTCGTTCCAGAGGTCTTGGTCTTCTTCGCTGGAGGGGAGCAGAAATAAGTCGATGAGATAGGTGCCGTCTTGGTTTATTGTTATGTGTTCGGTGATTTCGATTTCATTTTTTTGGGCGGTGAGGGTGTAGTTTCCATTCTGAAGGGTGAATTGGTAGGTGCCGTCTTTGGCGAGGTATTTTTGGAGCGGCGAGGTTGTGATTTCAAGCAAGACGTCGGTTTCGGGGTTTAATTGGGAGTTGTAAATTGTGCCTTTGAGGGTTGCGGCGGGAAGAGAATAGGAAAGGAGGAGAAAGGCGAGGATTAAAAGTGGGATTTTGTGATTAGCCATATTTAAGTAGGGTTTTATCATATAGATAAAAAGATATCGTTTGAAATATCCTCTTTTTTGTCCCAATTAAGTTGAGGTTTTTGGTTTCTTTACTACTTTAAAATAAGCATTGTTCCAAAACATTTATAAAGAGGTGTTTATTTTTTTAGTTTAACATCTATCACCTCTTTTTCCCCAGCCAACCTTTATCGGTTGGCCAGGGGTTTTATATTTATTTAAAGTTTTTTTTATCTTAAGTTTTTTTGGATTTTTTCTAAGATGAGAGTTTCATTTATTTTAAAAACAATTTATCTGTTTTAGAATCTATTATGGAGTCATTAGATACACGCTTAGCAAAATATGAATCGGTGTTGAAAGAATATGTCGTATTTGCGGAATCAAGACGATTATTTAATGATGTTTTTACGGAAGGGATGGCGTTGTTGAATGATTATGGGAAAGGGTTTCAATTTTTGTTCTTAGGTTCTAAAAAAGCGGATTTAAAGTGTCCGGGACAAATGGGATATTATGATGGTTTAAAAATGAGGTATTCTTGTAAGAGTTTTTCTGAGGATTGTTTATCCATTGAATATATGAAATCTGATTTATCTACTAATCTGTTAAATCATCCTGGCAGCTTAACAAATTCACGAGACCATATCCCTTATTTAATTCCTTTAGGTGTACATCTCAAATTAATACGATGGAGGGGATATGAAGTGATAGAAGATTTAGAAAAAACAACTGCGGAAGATACAGTGTTGCGAGGGAAAACAATTTTTGATTTTGGTCTTTTTCGAATGGGGCCGGGAAGGAGTACAATTAAAACTAATCAGGGAGTACTGTGTTGTTATGAGTTTTAAGATGTTTTTAATTTACTTGTGGTGAGCGATAGTTTAATTCAATCTATACTTCTTTTTCCAGAATCTGATACCAAAGACTCCTAATAGTGTTAAGAAAAAGCCAAGAAGAACGCCTTCGCCTATCAATATCATGTCACGTTTTAATGTGGTTGGGATTTCGATATTTGCGATGATATTTTTTTCTTCAGGGAAATAGATTTGCAGGTCGCTTAATTCCAACGCGTATTCTTGGTAGACGAGGGAGGTGTATTTATCTGTTTCTTTGAGGCTTTTGGCGTATTGGTAATAGGAATAACCCAAAATTGGGAAGATGTCTTGTTTTGAATTTTGGGCGATGGTTTGTTCTGCGGCGTGTTCTTTGGCTTCAATAAATTCGTTGAAGCTTTCTTCGGGTACGCCAAGTGAGCTGATTAACGCATTGGCATCGGCTTTGGCTTGCATGGCTTTCATGAGGCATAATTCTAATTGGTTTTGTTTTTGGGCGATTTTTGCTTGGTTAAGATTTTCGGTTAGGCTTGTGAGCGGCATATTATTGAGGAAGAAGCTGATATAATTATGGCGTTCTTCGGCTTCAGATATTTTGAGCATGCAGGTTGTCTGCAGATGGTTTTGGTCAAGATTGAATTTTTTTCCGTTCATGGTGAAAAATTGTTGCCAGGATAATGCTGAGGAGTAGCGTTCTTGCGCGTAGGCGAGGTAGGCGTAGGTTTCTTCTGGTTTTAATGTTGCACGATTGTCATAATATTTTTTGATTTGAGTTCTGACGTCGTCGAGGCGTTCTTTGACGACCATTTTGGTTTGCAGGTCGGAGATGGTTTCAATTTTTTCTTGGTTGATTTCTTTTTCTAGCTGTAATGTTTTGAGCTCAAGTTCTTTGAATAATGAATTGATTATTTGTTGTGAAGGGTGGGATTTGTCGTAATAATATTTTTTGAGTTGGATGTTTTTAGAAAAGCACATACTGGCTGCGGAGTAATAATTTTTTTTGGTTGTGGCGTTTTCAATGGCGGTATTTTTGTCTTGAATGTTTTTGGTGAAGTTTTGGTCAAGTGTGATGTTGTGTTGGCGTAGTTCACGTTCTATTTTTTCTCCTCTGTTACATAATTGTTCTTTTAGATTGATCATTATTTTGCTGTATTCTGGATTTTCGGTGAGATTTTGGATTTGAGGGCTGATATTTTTTCCTGTAATATGATATAATACTTGTTCAATTGAGGTTACTTCGATGATTTCTACGCTGAGGTTTGTTTGTGCATAGGCGATGAGGTTCATTTTTGGCGGAGGAGTGTTGTTATTTGTGATATTTTGAGCGCTGATATTTTTTTTTGTGTTGTTGATGTTGTTTTTTGTTTGGTTTTGTGAATTTGATTTATTGTTTGTTTGATTTATTTGTTGAGGTATTTGTTCTACTAAAAGATATTCTTTTGGAGCGTTGCCTTTGGAGATGAGAACTTTTTTAAGATTGGCTCTTGCGGCGGCTTCGATTTTTTCTTTAATGCCGCCAACGGGCCCGATGACGCCGCCAGAATTAATGGTGCCGGTGATGGCGACGTTTTCATTGATGGGTAAGTCTTCTACGGCGATTACGGTGATTGCAGCAATTGCAGCACCAGCAGATGGGCCGCCTATTATATTAGATTGGGCGCGAATGGTGTATAAAAAGTCGTATTGATCGCAATTTAATGAGTAGTGTTTGCAGGCTAATTCTTTGGCGAATCTCGTTGAAATTTGGGTGTCCATTTTGGTTATGGGAAATGTGTTGAGAAAGACATTGCCGGTACCTTGTTTGAGTTCGAGATATAAATCGGCGTCGCTGCCTTCATAACCGGTTGGGGTTTCTTGGACGGCTAAGAGTTTGAGGTGGTAGCTTTTGGTTTGCGCGAGCAGAGAGGGGGATAGGAGGAGGATACTTAGTAGTAGAATTAACGATAGGGTGATTTTTTTGTTCATATGTTTATTTTTTTGTTATATTTGTATAGATAATTGCGTTGTTTTTGTGACATTACACGCAATAATCTAATAAGTAAATTGCGGTTAAATTAGTAATAATATTAGCGCAATTTACTATATTATAAATGTTGTTATAGTGGAATGGAGAGGTTGTTGTAGAGAGAACGAAACATTAAAATAGGTATAAGATTTAATTATGGGTATGGTGCATGATAAAGAGGTTGAGAGAGTGAAGTTGGTTGGACCTTTATGGACGACAAAACTCGTGCTGTCAATCATTCGGGATGTGTTATTTATTGTGTTTCTGATTGTGGCGATTGTTGGGGTTATTTTTTTAGTGAGTTCGCTTTCGGGGGTGTTGAGCGGGGTTGGAGGAGCGGGAGGGGTAGTAGGGGGAATTGGAAGTTTGTTGGATTTACCTAATACATTACAGACGATGGCGCAAGGTGGGCCAGAAGCGTTACTCGCGGGATTTATACAGGATGTTGAGAATAATAATTGGGAGGATGCAGAGATGAAAGTGAACCAATTTGAGTTGCTTGTGCAACAAGAGGGTTCAAGTGAGGGGTTGTATCTGATGTCGCAGTTGAAGCAGGCGGTGAAGCAGCATAATAAGCAGAAAATCTATGAGATATTGGCGCAGGCGAAAGATTTGGATTCGCAAAATAGGTAAATAAGTAAATTGGTAAATTGGATTAGGCGGTTAAAATAGATTAAAAATTAGAGTAATTGTTTTTGGGTCATAAAGTTTATATATGCCTTTTGTTTAGAGGATATATATGGTTTCTGTTGCGATGAAAAGAATACTGCCTACTGTTTTTACGTTAGATGAGGTAGAAACCGTTCTGCCCCTGGTTGAGAAAATGGTTTTGAAGCTGCAAGTGTTAGATGGGGCAATTGAGTTGTTAGAAACGGTGGAAATGGACATTGATGAGGAGGATCGGGCACAAGTGCAATACATGGTCCGGTTTAATAAAGAGTTTCATCAGTTGTGCTATAAATATTATCGGCTGGCGGAAAAATTGGAATTGATGGGAGTTGTGCTGCAGGATATTGAAGAAGGAGTGGTTGATTTTCCGCATGTGTATCGCGGGAAAAAAGTGATGTTGTGCTGGAAGATGGGGGAGAAGAGGATAACTCATTGGCATGAGACAGAAAATGTAGATGCGTGTTATGAAGAGCGCAAGAAGATTGTGGATTTGATTGTGCGTTAAATGATGCGTTAAATGCACTCTTTACTTTTATTTTAGTATCTGTGAATACTATTTTTACTCTCATGAAACCGTTAGCGATTGTGGGGATTGATCCGGGGACAACGTGCGCGTATGCGATTGTTGATTTTGAAGGGAGGGTGCTTTCTTATTATTCTGGAAAAGAGTTGGGGTTAGCAGGGGTTATTGCAGCGGTTATTTCGCAATGTTCACCGATGATTGTGGCGACAGATAAAGCGAAAGTGCCAGGGTTTGTTGAGGAATTTTCGCGTAAAGTTGGGGCGGTTATTTGTTTTCCTGATGAGGATTTGAAAAAAGAAGATAAGAGGGTTGTGGTTAAAGAGTATTGTGAACGAAAAGGAATTGTGATTCATACGGATGCGCATGAGCAGGATAGTATTGCGGCGGGGTTGATTGCGTTTAACAAATATAAAGAGTGGATGGAAAAAGCGAGGATGTTTTTGCAGACGAATGGGTTGGTTGGACGAGAGTTTGATTTTTTTCAATTGGCGTTAAAAAGTGAATTGCGGTTTGGGCTGGTGAAAGAGTTGCTGATGAAGCCAAGTGTTGAGCGGATGGTTGTACGCGAGGCGATTGTTTCGAATAAAATTACACAAAAAGATTTTACAAAGCTTTATGAGCGGTTTTTGGGTGTTGTTGAGGATAAAGAGCGAATAGATCGGGTGCTGCGAGTGACGCGCCAGGAGCTTGGGAGAGTTACAAAAGAGAATTCGTTACTTGCGCGCAAGCCGTTGAAGTTTCAGGAGAAGTTGGATCAGTTACTGTCATTTAAAGAGAGACGGTTGCGGGTACAGCAGCAGGAAATTGAGAAGTTGATGACTGTGAATAAAGAGTTGCGGGAGAAGATTGATGAATTGTATCAATTTATTGGCGATGCGGGTAAACATATGGTTGTGAAGAAAATGAATTCGCTTGGGCAAAAAGAGTTTAGTGAGCGTGGGCAGGTGTTGGGGTTTTGTGAACGAGATGTTGTGTTTGTAGCAAATGCGGCGGTGCATTCTGAGGAGGTTTTGCGATGGTTTGCGCAGAAGAATATTACGATTGTGACGTTACATGCAATTCCTGAGAATGTGAAACGTATGTTAAACGCACTCAAGATTTCTGCTGAGGATGTTGTGAGTGAAAATGAGTATTTTTGTTTGGTTGCAAAAGAAAGTTTACAGCGAAAAGGAATTGATGAGGGGAAATTATTTGGTTTGATTTTGGAGTATCAAGAGGCAAGAAAGATGGGGTGGGAGTGAATTTGAGAGGGTTAGTTAGAAAGTGTTAAATACTTGAGTTTTATTTAGAATGATGAATTAGGATATGGGGTTAGGATGAAAAAAGTTCATACAAAAGGTCATCGAAAATTAAAATTAGGTGTGGTATTAGGCGCAGGTTTAGCAAAAGGGTTTGTGCATGTGGGTGTGCTTAAAGTGCTGCATGAGCAAGGGATTTATCCCGATTATATTGCAGGAACGTCAGTTGGGGCAATTATTGGTGCGGCGTATGCGGCAGGAAGAACGCCAGAGGATATTGAAGAGATTTTGCAGAATACGGATTGGAGAAATATTGTTGATTTTACGCTTCCTAAGCAGGGATTTTTGAAAGGAGTTGTGATTGAATCAAAAATTCGAACGCTTGTGCGAGGCAAACGATTTGAGGAGCTGCATATACCTTTGCAGGTTGTGGCGTATGATGTTACGGCAAAAGAAAAAGTGCAGTTTAGCAAAGGGGATGTGGCACGAGCAGTGCGAGCGTCTTTGTCGGTTCCGGGGATTTTTACACCGGTAGAAATAGGAAAACATATGTATATTGATGGAGGGATTGTTGATCCGTTGCCAGTTGAGGTAGTTCGAGAGATGGGTGCGGATGTAGTACTTGTGGTTGATTCATTTATAGATGAGAAGAGGGGGCGCGCCCCGGTTGTTCATGAACAAAGTTTACTTTCGCAATGGAAAGAGCAATTTATTGTGGCAGAGTTACAGGAGTTGAAGCTGCTTTTAATTCCAACAAATTGGCCACGAGTTGTGAAGAGATTTTTGAGATGGGTGTTTGATTTGTTGTTATATCCGGCACGGGTGGTTAAGATGCTGGCAGGGGTTGAGATGTTTCCGCTGCCAAAGTTGATCTATCGTGCGATGGCAGGAATGTCAGATACATTAGCTTTAGAAAAAATGAAAAATTCAAAGATTGATGTGATTGTGAAACCGCATTTTAAGAATTTAGATGGGTATGATTTTGAGAAGATACATCTGTTTGTTGCGTTAGGAGAAAAAGCGATGAGACAGAAGTTAGGGTTGTTACGGCGGAAATTGAGAAGGTAATTTGAGATGATAATTTTTGATGGTTATATTTTTGTTTTATTCTTTTTTAGGTTTGATTGAATCCATATTTTTGTAGTTGAGGTGGATTTTTTTGCCGCTTTTGTTGTGTTGCAAAATTATTTCTTTGCCCATAGCGGTGACGGTGTGTTCTTCGGCTTTGTAAATGACGATGTCTTGGCGTTGGAAGGGGACGCCGCGAAATAGGACGGTTACACGGAAGATTTCTTTGCCGTCTTTTTGGCCGTATAATTTAGCGGTGGTGAGGGTTTTGCCACCAAATTTTTCTTGCATTTTTTTGCCGAGGTTTCGGGTGAATTTATTGTCTGCTAATTGGAAGTCGTAGCCGTTTTCTACGGTTTTTACTTTGGCGACGTGGATGTGACAGCGTTCGATTTCATCTTCGGCGAATTGAAGCATTTCTTGGGTGAGGTTTCTAAGCTGGAGATTTGCTTCGAAATAGTTGAGGTGTTTGCCCTCGATGTTGCGGACCATTTGTGTTTATGTTTTGGATTCTGTTTTCTTTTTTTGAGTGCGTTTAACTTTTTTTATTATTTCTTTTGTTTATGTTTAACTTGTTTTTAATTTTTGATTGCGTTTAACGTTTGAGTGCGTTTAACTCTATTTGGATATTCTATTGATTGCGTTAATATGCTTTTATAAGTTTACTTAGGGGTGTGTGGAACATAGGATAGAGGCCTTGCTTTGTTAAATACTCATTGAGTTGTTCTAATTTTGAGGAACTAACTACTCTTGTATTTGTCCTAAATGAATCTGCGGTATATCCCCCGTTCCAAGTGGTGTGAATGTAGCCTAAATCTACGGAAAGATCGGCTTGCGACCAAGGGCCTTTCATTTCTTTATGCGCATCTGGGCCACGAACGACAGCGACAGTTCGTTCACATAGGTATGATTCTTTATTCCAAGTGATGAAATCAATATGTGGTATGCCTATCTGAGCAAAGGCATGCCGAACTTTTTCATATAGTTGTTGTTGTCCTATAGGTTCTGCTTTTCTTTGGAGATGATTACTATATATTTCCATTATTGACTGAGTCATGGTTGTTGCCTCCAATTTTTTATTTGATTGCGTTTAACGGATGATCGTGTTTAACTTTATTTTTTATTTCATCTATTTTTAATGTTATTTAAAATTATTTATTTGTAAAGTACATTTCTTTCTCGCAGTGCTTGTGCGTATTCTATTGAGCGTACACTTAGACTTGGATGCCCTTCTTCGTTTACTTGCAGAGGTGCATTTTCAGTTGAGGGATAGTAATCAGGTATTAACCCTTGGCTGCGAAGTGCTTGGTCAAATTGTTGTGCTTTTGCCTCACCAAAGATATCCCAGTTGACGTGAATCATATCGCAATTATAGGTTCCTTTTGGGTGTTTACTTTCATCTATAATATACGCGATATCTCTGTTTGTTCTTTGGTCTAAAACATGGGGATAATTGTATTTTTTTTCACGAATGACGCCATCAGTTATTCCGGTTCCATAGGTAAATTTTTGCCATTCTCTGATTGTGATGTCATCAATTCCCACTTCTGTACAGGCGGCGGTGATTTTAGTGTAGAGTTCTTGCTGGGTTAGGGTGGGTGGGTAGTTGCGTCTTTGAGCTTCTCGTACGATTGTAGTTCTGCGTTGTTGTAGTATTTGAGCTTGGGTTGTCATGGTTTTTTCCTCCGTGGGTTTTGAGTGCGTTTAATGTTTTGTTAGTATTGAGTGCGTTTAACAAATTTAATTAATCCTTATCTATATAATGCTTCTTTGTCTCTGTTTTTTTCGGTTTCAATCATTTCGGGTGTGGCAAAAAGTGGTGCACAGGGGTAGGTATATGTGCTGGGGCTTAGACCTTGTTTTTGTAACGCTTTGTAGAATTCTTCTTCTTTTTGGTGGCTGAAGATATCAGCGTTGACTCGGACTATATCTGTGTGATAGCTTGGTTTTGGATGTTCGCTATTGTCGCGCAGATATAAGATGTCATGCTGCGAGTCTGTCCATGCTGTTTTGTCATGTTGTTGTTGACGTATACATCCATGAGTGAAGTTGCTGCGAAAGTCGTCGAATGAATATTCTTTGAAAACGATGTCGGTGATGCCGATTTCTTTACAGGCGGCGGTGATTTTGGCAAGCAGAGTCTCTTTGGACATTGTTTTTGGATATTGTCGTTGACGTAGCCCTGCAACGTAGCTTCTATCCAGTTCTTGGAATGCGGCATCCATATCGTATGTTTGGGTTGTTGTGGTCATTATGTTGCCTCCGTGATTTTTTTATACTCTGGGTTGTTTAGTTTATATGCTTTTTGACTTATTCTTTATAATTTCTCGTATGTTTTTTTGAATAATATAGCGTCCTGTTCGATTTGCGGGGATTCACAAGTGAGAACACCACGGACATTGTATTCTTTTAATGCTTGCAGCACGGCTTGCCAATATCTTAGGCGAGATGGTCAAGTTGGATTTCACTGCGGTTCAATCCAACGATAGGGATTATAATTTTTATAATTGTTCGTATGTCTTTTTAAATAATATGGCGTCCTGTTCGATTTGTGGTGATTCGCAGGTGAGGACGCCACGAACGTTGAAGTCTTTTAATGCTTGCAAGACGGCTTTGTAATTGAAAGCGGATTCTGCGACGTTGACATGGTTGCGCTCACCTTTGTCGGTGTATTCTATTCCTTCCATGTGCATGTGCATGTTGTGGAGGGCGGTTTTGCCGAGGTTTTTTTCGATTTTTTCTAAGATGGTTTTGAATTGTTCTAATGAGTTTGTGTTGCCTAATGATCTTGCGTAGTGATGTGCCCAATCGATGCAGGGGAGGACTTGTTCGACGTCTTGGCTTAAGCGGATGAGGTCGTCGATGTCGGCGAATTGATTGATTTTGCCACCGGTTTCGGGGCGCAGCCAGATGGGGTTGCTAGTGTCTTGCAATTGTTTGACGATTTGTTTGACGTTGTGTTTGACTTTCTCATAGACTTGTGCGGGTGGGTCTTTCATGTAGTAGGCCATGTGGTAGCAGATGCTCCAGGCGCCGGCTTGGTTTGCGCGCTCTGAGGCGTCGAGAATGCGTTTGATGGATTGCTGTAATGTGGTATCGTCTCGGGCGTTTAAGTTGATGAAGTATTGGCCGTGGCAGGTGAGGGTGATGTTGTGGGTTTTTGCGTGTTCTTTAATGATTGGGGCTTTGTCTGTGCTGATATTAATTGAGCGGACGAATTCGAGTTCCATTGAATCTAGGCCGAGGGTTTTGATGTGGGCGATGCCGTTGAGGGTGTCACGGTTGGGGGTGCTTAAAGGAATTCCGGCGGTGCCGAATAAAAGTTTTGGGATGTGGGTCATGATGGGGTTGGGGTAGTTGTGTAGGTATTTAAGTTTTGGGGTGAATATTTTTAAATGGCGAAGTATTTTTAGGTTCAAAGAGTGAGGATGTTCTGATACTATGATTGTTCCAGTTGTATATACACCAGATGATGGACAAGTGCGCAGGGCAATTGATGTAGCTGAAGCGATTAGGGGAATTCGGGATAGGCATCAAGAGTATGTGGAAGGAAAGCGATTGCCGTTATTGCCGGTGGAAAGAAGGATTAGGCAGGATTTAGATTCTTTGTTGTTGGATAAAGCGTTAGGATATGATCAAAATGTTGCTCATGCAGCATCGTTGATTGTGGGGGCGATGAGTGAGAAGCAGGATATGGAGCGATTGCCGTATCTGGGGCAGGCGTTAGTGTTAGTTGCAGAGAGTGAACGTGGAAAATCTAATGAAGTGATGTTTCATGATGTGGTGTCGTATTTACTGGCAACGAATGGATATACGCCGGTGCGGGTGCAGCAGTATAATTCGGGGCAGATGTATACGTTTTATGCGGATGCAACGGGTGAGAAGATTGTGGCGGTGGGTGAGAAAAGTTGTCGAGTTAATTGTGTAACGTTGAAAGATGAATTTCGTTTAGATGAACTGGTTGATGATTTTATGAATTTGAAGAAGGGGACAAGGTGGGAAGTTGAGAGTTATCTTTTGAGTAGACCTCTTGATTTATTTTCAATTACCACGATGTCGGCCATGGCGGGATCGGTGTTATCTCTTCCTTTGTGTTTGTATAGTCCTTTGTTTATGTTGTTAGGTGTAGCAGTTGGTGGGGTTGGAGGGTATTATGGTACAAAACAGTGGGTGGAATTTCGTTACAATCGAAAATTGGTGAAAGCAAAGCCAACTTTTCCGTATACGTCTTTGACGAAAGGGGTGTATGCGTTGTTGGATGCGTTTGTGATTGAGGGGAATGGGGTGGTGGAGGGTAAGAAAATAGAGTAAAAAAAATATTTCTGCATAACATTTATAAAGTAACTATTTTTGAGTAGTTTAATATGGATTTTGATCCCAAATTACTTCAAGAACGCTGCAATGCACTTGCGGCGGTGAAAAAGAGTACTGATGCTCCACGATTACTTGCGGATATTTTAGCGGTGTTTGAGTCGCCGGATTTAAGTTTAAATTCAACTAAAGAGTTAAACTTGAATTGGGCGGTAGATATTTATGTTGGTGCAAGAATAGATTCCCTTTTTCCTCGTATTAAAAAGGTGGAACACGCTCTTAAAACAGAGGGCTATTCTGAAGAACAAAAATTGGACAACGACCATACTACTGGTTTTTATCTGCCTCATGCTTTGCGAGGTGTTTTTTGTATTGAATCACAAAACGCAAATTATATTTTTATTCGACAGCCTTCTTCGTATACCTCTAAACCGTTTCCTGATGCATTACATGTTCGACGGTATTGGAATAAATTCTCTGTCGAAGATAGTTATGAAGATTTGGAAAAATATCGTGCTGATGGGACAAAAGGAATTGAATGGGCAATTCGTCAAGCAGATACTCTTGCGGAATTATATTCTGACAATTTAGGTGATGAACAGTTTGTGGTTCGTCCTGATTTACAGTGGTTTAAAGATAAAGATTTTAGTTTAGAATATGATCCTGAAAAACATATGACAAAGTATGATAGTTATGGTGATATGCGTGATTACGGGTATGTTCTGTCTTATGGGTGTGATGATTTACCGAAAGGAAGGGTAGAGAGTTCGATTTCAAATTTTGATTCGATTTCAGATGCACTGTTTAATTTTCTCCAACTTGAACGAGAATTGAAAGAACGCAACCAGCTTTGAATGAAGAGAAGTTATAAAATTCATTTTTTAGGATATAAATTATATTTTTTTTAGGATTTCCTCCTTGTTTGTTTTTTCCCCCATACTTTTTTAAATAGCTTCTCTAAAAGATATAATATATGTTAACCCCTGAAGCGAAAGCGGAATTAGAGAAGCAGCATTATCGTATTATTGGTAGTCATAGCGCAGTTAAAACGTGCGGGTGGACGAAGAATATGATTAATGGGGAGGGTGGGTGTTATAAGTTGAAGTTTTATGGGATTATGAGTAATCAGTGTATGCAGATGACGACGAGTATTAGTTGTGCGAATCGGTGTACGTTTTGCTGGCGAGGGTATAAAGCGCCGGTGTCAAAAGAATGGAAGTGGGAGGTTGATGATCCGATAATGATTCTTAATGAGAGTGTGAAAGCGCATCATAAATTATTAATTGGGTTTGGTGGATCAGATAAAGCTATTAAAAAATCGTATGAGACTTCTAAAGACGTGAAGCATGTGGCATTGTCTTTAACGGGTGAGCCGATTACGTATCCGAAGATGAATGAATTAATTGATGGGTTTCATGGACGAGGAATTTCGACGTTTTTAGTTACGAATTCACAGTATCCGGAGCATATTAAGAATTTGAAGCCGATTACGCAATTGTATTGCAGTGTGGATGCGCCAACCAAAGAGTTGTTGAAGGAAGTGGATAAGCCGTTATTTTTGGATTATTGGGAGCGGATGATTGCGTCGCTGAAGTATTTGGCGCAGAAGAAGCAGCGAACGTGTGTACGCTTAACGATGATTAAAGGAATTAATGATGTGTTGCCGGAAAAATATGCGGAATTGATTGAGTTGAGCGGGTCTGATTTTATTGAGGTGAAGGCGTATATGCACGTTGGGCCTAGTCAGGAGCGGTTGAGTAAAGCGAATATGCCAATGCATGAGGAAGTGGTTGCGTTTTCGAAGCGATTGGTTGGGTTTTTACCGGGGTATTCAATTGTGTCGGAGCATATTCCATCGCGAGTGGTGATGTTTGCCAAGAATTCGTATAAGAAGGAGGATGGATGGTATACATGGATTGATTTTCCTAAATTTGCGGAACTGGCTCTTTCTGGGCAGGAGTTTACATCTGAGGAGTATTTGAAGAAGACGCCGCAGACGGGGTTATCGGGGAAAGGATCGATTGAACGAGGGTTGGAGTTTGAGGAGAAATTGCGCAAAGCGGGGAAGTTGAAGGTGCGAATACCAAAAGCGAATGTTACGGAAGAGAATTCAGCGGTATTTGTGGATGAGAAGACGGATGAGTTGAGTTTTTATGGTGAGGATGGGAAATAGGGTTTGGGATGTGATTTTTTGATTTGGTTTTTAATAGTTATATTCTAGTGTGTAAATTGTTATAAATGATTTTAGAGTTGTTGGGGTTATGATGTCATTTTCAGCATTAGAACGATTGGATCGGTATAAGAAACTTGTTTCGTTACGTAATGTGGTGTTATTGAATAATAGGGCGTATGATTCTTCTGTGAAGTCTTTAGAGGTAAAAATTCAGGAACGTGTTACTAAAGAATTTTTAGATCCTACTTCTGATGAACAAGAGATAATTGAAGAGATGAAAGCGACAAATCTTAAATTTGTTGATAAATTAAGTAAACAGCAAAATGACCGTGAGGTTTTTTTTCAGGTGCTGGAGAATGTTCGTGAGAAAGATGTCCATTTTTTTCATAAGTTTTCTGATCCTAATATAGATTTAGCAGAGTTATTAGTTGCGGGGGATGCATTGAAACGGGGGGGAGTTAATTCGGTGACGTTATATTTGCCTTATATTGCGTATCAGCGTCAGGATAAGAAAGATGATGGGAGAGTGCCGATTGCCGCGCGATGGATTTATGATGTGATTAGTATCAGTTTTGGTAATCATTTAAAACGGATTGTCACGTTTGATTTACATGCAAAGCAGGAGCAAGGTTATTTTGATGGCCCGCTGGATGAATTAAGTGCAATTCCTGATTTTGCGGCATATTATCATGATTTGTTTAAAGATTCTTTTGCGTCTGATAGGCGGGATGTGTTGGTAATTTCGCCAGATCCAGGGGGAGCAAAACGGGCGAGAAGTTTGGCAAAAGCGTTGGGAACGCAGTTTGTTATACTTGATAAAGTTCGTACAGGTCATGGTGAAGCAGAGCATCGTTTTTATTTACCTTCTGATGTCAAAGGAAAAAAAGCAATTGTTGTTGATGATATAGTTGATTCTGGAAGTACGGCAGTGGGGGAGTATGAAAATAATAAGATTGGACCTTTGCAATATTTACGTGATGAACGTGGAGCGGAAGTTCATTTTTGTGCAACACATGCGTTGTTAAGTTCTAAGAATGGAATTTTGGCTGAAGATCGTATGCGAAAAGCGGGGGTGTCAGCGGTATTTGCAGATACGATGCCAGAAAAATATGATGGTTATTATAAAGAGAATAGTGATTGGATGAGTATAATCTCGTTAAATTATGTGTCCTCAAAAGCAGTCTATTGCAATCAGGTGGGGGCATCTATGTCTGATTTTTTGAAGAAGCGTGATGAGCGGTTGTTTGGGAGGTTGGATTTTGTGGTAAAGAAAGATAAAAATGGTGTATTAGTTGTGGAATGATTGGATAGCTATTTCTTCGCCATAAACCTTATAAAATAATGTGTTCTTTGGGCGAATATGAGCAGTAAAGCGGAAATAGAAGAAAAATTGCAGTATTTTCAGATGATGCAGCAGCAATTGGAGCAGTTAACTGCACATGTGGAGATGTTGCAGCAGCATATGGTTGAGTTAGATGAGTCTCGAAGTGCGATTGCGGATTTGCAAACAGTGGAGTTGCAAAGCGAGTTACTTGCGCCGATTGCGAATGGAATTTTTGTGAAAGGACTTATTACAAATACTGATACTTTACTTGTGAATGTGGGGATGGGGGCGGTGGTTGAGAAGTCTGTTGCGGATGTGATTACTTTATTAGATACGCAAAAGCGTGATTTGATGTTGCGAATTGGTGAAGCTCAAGAAGTTGTTGAGCAGTTGACACAACAATCGATGAAATTGTATGGAGAAGTGGAGCAATATGTTCGGTAAATTAAAAGATAAGTTGAAGAGTGCATTGTCGATCTTTTCTAAGAAAGCAGAGGAAGAAGCGGATGTTGAAGAGATTGAAGTAGAAAAAGAAGTGCCGGTGATTGAGGAAAAAGTTACTGTTGCGAAGAAAGCTGAACCTGTTAAAGAAAAGAAAGTTGTTGAGCGGAAAGATGAAAAGAAAGTCGTTGAGAAAAAGGAAGAGAAGAAAGTTACGTCACAGAAAGTTCAACAAAATGTTGAATCGGTAGGAAAAAAGAGTGTTTTAATTTTTCATGGATGGGAGGATACTGCGGAATCAGGGTTTATTCCTAGATTAAAAGAAGATTTACGATCTTTGGGGTATGAAGCGGTGTCGTTTAATCAACCTGATACAGTCACGCCAAAATTTGAGAAATGGTTTTCTTTTGCCGAAGATAAAATTGCGAAAGCGAATAAGAACGATTTGTGTGTTGTTGGTCATAGTATGGGTGGTTTATTGTCGTTAAAACTGGCGGAGAAGTATAAAATTCGAAAATTAATTCTGGTTGCGCCGGTCGGTTCAAAACCATCAAATGATTATTTTAAATTGGTGGGGAAGAAGTTAAAACCGCAGGAGTTAGAAGTTTTTAAAAAATATCAGGCTAGAGATTTGGATATCAAAAAAATAAAACAGAATGTTGAAGAGATTGCGTTTGTGTTTGGATTGCAGGATCCATGGATAACTACAGAGATACGAGAGTTTTATATTAAGTCGTTTAAAGATGCGGCAGAGATTCATGTATTTGAGGAGTATGCGCATATGAGTGAGAGTGAAGGGGTGAAGGATGTTCCTATCCTAAAAGATTTTTTCAACAAAATATTGAGTGCAGGTGTTGTTGAGCATAGAAGCGAGAAGAAATTAGCGCGAGCTTCTGTTGTAGAGCCAAAACCTACTTCTACGGTTAGTGCTGCTCCAGTTAAGAAAAATCTCTTAGCGCAGCAGATGGAGCATTTTGCGAAGCTGAAAGAGGCGGAGAAGCAGAAAGAGGAATTGAAAAAAGAGAAAAAAGAAGTTGTTGAAGAGAAAAATATTGATTCTACTGTTAAAGTTGATGAAATTGAAGAAATAGATGAGGCTGAGGAAGTGGATGAAGAAGTCTTTTCTGTACAAAAAGATATTGAAAAAGAAAAAATAAATTTACCAAAAGAAAAAGATTTTATTGAAGGGAGTGATGAGAACGAAGAGAATGAAGAGAAAAAAGAAGAATCAACTGGTTTTTTTGGGAAGTTAAAAAAGACGTTTACATTCAAAAAAAATGAGCCAACTGGAGAAGATGATTTTGCAGATGTTGAAGACGAAGTTGTAACGAAAAATATAGTGCCAAAGAAAGTTGAAGTGAAGCAATCGGTTATAAAAACGAAAGTACAAGAGGTTTCTGAAGATGATGACATTGTAGATGAAAAAGAAGAGAAGAAAGGTCTTTTTGGCAAGATTAAAGAAAAAGTTACATCGAGGACGATTTCTGAGGAGAAGTTTGAGGAGTTATTTTGGGATTTGGAGCTGGCGTTGCTTGAGAATAATGTTTCAGTTGAAGTTATTGAGAAGATTAAGGTTGATTTGAAGCGGGAGCTTGTGAACAAGCCGTTGCCGTGGGATGTTTCGGAAAAAATTCATAAGACGCTTACTAAAACGTTGCATGATATTTTGGCGTTTGAGTCGCAAGATATATTTTCTCGAATTAGTGCGAAGAAAAAAGGCCCGTATGTTGTGGCGTTTTTTGGGATTAATGGTGCGGGGAAAACTACTTCGATTGCAAAATTGACGTATCATTTACAGCAGCAAGGGCTGAGCGTGGTGTTGGCCGCGTGTGATACGTTTCGTGCGGCAGCGATTCAGCAGTTAGGGGAGCATGCGCAACGACTTGGAGTTAAGATGATTCAACATAATTATGGTTCGGATGCGGCTGCGGTGGCGTTTGATGCGGTGCAGTATGCGGAAAAGAATAAAGTGAATGTGGTGTTAATTGATACGGCAGGACGATTGCATAGCAATACTAATCTGATGGCGGAGCTGCAGAAAATTATTCGGGTGGTGAAGCCAGATCTGAAAATTTTTGTAGGCGAAAGTATTACAGGAAATGATTGCATTGAACAGGCTAGGCAGTTTAATGCATTGGTTGAAATGGATGGGGCGATTTTAACCAAAGCGGATGTGGATGAGAAAGGGGGGGCGCCGTTGTCGATTGCGTATACAATTAAGAAGCCGATATTGTTTTTAGGGGTGGGTCAGGAATATAAAGATTTTGAGAAGTTTGATGCGGAAGTGGTTTTAGGAAGGTTGGGGTTGTAGATTTGTTTTGATTGTTGAATCAATTAATGTTGTGTTTGTTAAAAAATACATTGGAGGGATTATATTATGGGGTTAGAAACGTTACATGGTGTTGGTACGGCGTTAGTTACGCCGCGTTTGTCGGATACGTCTATTAATTATGGTGTTTTTGAGCAATTGTTGGAACGACAATATGCTTCTACTGATTTTACGGTGGTGTTAGGAACTACAGGTGAAACAGAATTTTTGTATCCAAGTCAACGAATGGAGTTAGTTCATCGCACTTTAGGTTATTTTCGAGAGGATGGAAGAAATAAACCTGTGATTGTTGGGGCGAGCGCGGGCAATACTGAGGAGGCTATATCACGAGCGCAACTTGCGTTGCAATTAGGTGCGGATGCGTTATTGATTACACCGCCGCCGTATGTTAAACCTCGCCAAGATGGGATTGTGAATCATTATAAAGCGATTTCCAAAGAGGTTGGAAATGCGCCGATTGTGGTCTATAATGTGCCTTCACGTGTTGGTGCAAATATTTTACCTGAAACGTTAGAACAAATTGCTCATAGTTGCAATGTTATTGCCGTAAAAGAGGCGTCTGGTGATTTAAAACAGTTGAAGAGTTATGTTGATGTTAGTGCTGGCAAGTTTGTTGTTTTAAGTGGGGATGATGCGACTACGTATGAGGCGATGAAACTTGGCGCCAAAGGAGTTATTTCAGTTGTGAGTAATCTTGTTCCAGAAGCGATGAGTTTAATGGTTTCTAGTTTTTTAAATGGGGATTTGGTACGTGCTCAAGAGATAGATACAACACTTAGATTGTTGTATACAGGGTCAATGAAGTATGGTAATCCTGTAAGTATCAAAGCTATGATGGAACTTTGTGAACATAAAGTTGGGGAAGCGCATTCTTCGTTAGGAACATTGAATGATGATGAGAGAGGGATACTGCGAAAAATCATTGAAACTCCTCGGTTTTAGGATTATTTTTCCTCTTTCTCTTTATTTTTCCCTTTATTTTAATTTATATTTCTATTTTTTTACTTTTTTAATCGAAGAATTTATAAATTTCAAGTACTTTTATGTTATTTATGGCTGATGTAGATTTAGTTGGTCGATGTTCTTCTTATCGTGTTACGGTTAATGATGGTGGTTCTCGACAGGAGATTCATTTTATGGCAACGGATGAATCTATGGTACGCAGAAGAATTGAGGAATTGGGATGTGGTGTTCCTACACGTATAGATCGTGTTTCTTCTACAGAATTACGAGGTGATCCGTTGTACTCAAAAGCGCAACAGTGGGCGTTATCTCACAATAAGATGGGTGAAGAATCGGTTGATTGTTATCTGACATCTAAATTGCGATAGAATTTTTGGTTATTTGGATAGATTCTTAAACTAATTGGGGTCTTTTTTGATTACTTTTTTTTGAATTATTCTTGTTAATATGTTCTATTATTCTATTTTCCATTTCTATGAAATTCAAATGCGCGATACAAGTGGATAATGGCTTGATGTGTGTATTCTTCTTTGATGAAACAAGAACGAATGACGGAATCTTCTGCCATGGTTTGGGCATGGATTTTAATGCCGCGTGATTCTAATGTTTCAATAAAAATGAGATTAGCGCTTTTTGTGTTTGTATGAGTGATAGATTCCATGCCTTCACCTATTAATGCGATTCTAGCCATGCCGTTTCTAATCGTAGTAGGGTGACCAAGAGTGTATAATTTGTTTATCAATTTTCCGGTGTTATCATTTGGTATAATTGCGTATGTACGGCAGGAGTCACCGTCAACTTCCGAATCAATACTTAAATCATATTCTGCAAATAAAGAGGATACTTTTCCGGCAATGCCTTTTTGATTCATGCGCATGTTATGGACAGTTATCAGTTGGTAGCCGGGAACGTTGGCTATTGCTTTGACGCCGTAATGGTCAGTTGAGGTAATGGAGTGGATATTTGTTCCTGTTTGCGTGAAGTCAAAGCTATTTAGAATTCTCACAAGTATGCCTCGCTCGCTGGCGGGTCGCAAGGCTACATCATTTATTATTTGGCAGCCTAATCCTGAGAACGCTTCTGTTTCGCGATAGGTTAGGTCTTTGAGCGGTAGAAGGTTATCAATTATATTGGGATTTACGGGTAATACGCCATTTTGGTCACTAAATATTCGTACTTCATCGGCGTAGAGGGCGGAACCGTAGTAAGTGGCGGTGCCGTCAGATGTGCCGCGTTCTAGTGTGACCATTTCATTTGTGCCGTGTTTTGTACCAATGAATCCAGGTACATTTACTATTTTTCCTTTTAAATTATGTTCTTTGAGAACTGTGGTAATAAATTTTAATGTATTTGTGTGGTCAACTGGTACATCACGATTGCTCGGGAACGATTTTTCACCAACCATCCCATTTTGATCATAATCTAACAATACAAACTCAAGTGAAGGATACTTTCGTTTCCCGACTTCATACATCACTTTTGCTTGTACACGTTCGGGCAGACCAATTATTTTTGCTTCTGCTTGTTTGTCTATATTTCCGCTTTGCAGGATTTGTTGTACTTCGTTTAATAATGGTTCAATGATGTCGCGTGGTAGATTATGGTCTTTTATTTTGGTTTGTAGAATTGTTTTGAGGATGTCCCATTCTTGGTTGCGTTCGATGTTGTTGACAATATCATATGCATGGTCAGTGGCTTTTCTTCCGTCTCTTGTGTTATTGGTTTTGCCGGGGCCGGATAGAACCATAATAGTGTATTCGTTCTCTTTTGATGTAGCGATTGTATGTTCTAATGCGCGGATATCGCGATCTGCGGTTGCAAGGGAGGTTCCTCCCCATTTTTCGATGATGGCGCGTGTCATATTTTATGCTTTTTTGGTTTGTTTTTAAGATTTATGGATTGGAATATATTTGTTATTCTACACTACATGTTTATATATGAGAAATCTATCTTTTTGTTATGACCACATTTCATACGATTATTTTAGGTAATAGTCATACGATTTTTGATGCGCAGCAGATGGAGGGGTTGTTAACGGATGCAAAGTTTACCTCTGTTGCTGATGTTGAAAAAGCGGATGTGGTGATTTATTCTGTGTGTTTAGTTGAGGAGGAGAAAGAGCAGGATTTTTTTTTTGAATTTGAGAAGTTGCGAGCGCAATTTCCCTATAAAATGATTGTGATTGTGGGGTGTTTGGATCATGTACAGATTGGAAAGTTGAAAGGGTATGCGATGTTATCTTCGCGAAAGTTACATCATATTGTTGAAGTGGTTGAGGAGCTGGTGCATGAGAATGTGATTACGTATTTACAGCGCGATGAGATGCCGTCGTTGTTGCTGCCAAGAGGGAAGCGAGAGGAGTTTAGAGTTGTGGTTCCGATTATGCGAGGATGTTATGATTTGTTTTCGTTTTTGTCCAAGAGAAAAGGGACGCGGCAGATGGTGTCGTATCCAATTGAGGAGGTTGTTGAGATTGTACGGCGGATAATTGGTGAAGGGGGGAGAGAAGTTGTGTTAAGCGCAATTGATGTAGCGGAGTATGGGGAAGATATTGGGAAGTCGTTGCCGTTGTTGTTACGAGAGTTGTGTGAGTTGCCAGGTGAATTTCGTATTTTAATTGAGCGGATGAGTGTTGCGGGGCTTTGTGAGATTTATGGGGAGCTGGGGTCTTTGTTTGAAACGGGTAAGGTGTATCAGGTATTGAATGTGCCGTTGTATGCGGGGAGTACACGGATTTTGCGAAGTTGCGGGTTTTCGTATACAACAGATAATTTTGTACAAGTTGTGCAGGAGTTTCGAAGGCGATTCCCACTTGGTGTTGTGAAGACGTTGTTGTTAGTTGGATTTAGTGACGAGAATGAGCAGGATCATTGGGAGACGTTGACGATGTTGAGGGCGGTTGTGCCAGATGAATTAACGATTTCGTTGATTTCACGTAAAGAGATGAGTGTTGAGGAGCGAGAGGGGTTACAGCGACGAGCGAAGGTGTTTTATGAAGTGTTTCAAAATGGAATGATTATGCGTAATGAGAAATGGTGGGGAAAAGAGGATACAGTGTTGATTGAGAGTAAGGTTGGGGAGCGGGAGTTTCGAGGGCGGAGTTGTGCGTATAAAGAAGTTATTGTGGAGGGGGAGTGTAGAGTTGGAGATTTTGTTGCTGTGCGAATTAAGACAGGGGGGAAGATGGAGTTGAGAGGGGTGAAGGTGTGAGAAAAGGAAAAATTTATATAGTTTGTATGTTATTAGCATACATATGTCTGTTATAAACATACAATTTACGCCACTGGAACTTAGAATTGTGAAGTATTTATTTAAGCATTATAATGAAAAATATAATGCACGGCAACTTGCAAGAGCGTTAGATGTAAATCATGCACATGTGAATATCTTGTGCGGGCAATTGGTTACAAAAAAGTTGTTGAAGAAAGAGGATTTAGGCAATTCGATTTACTTTACATTTAATTATGAAGAGAGATTGGCTGTTTCGTTTATGGATTATATACTTTCTCTTGAATTGCAGGAGTTTCCGGAATGGTTAACAGTCGTGGTACATAGTTTGAAGAAGTTTGAGAAGTATGTTACGTTTGGAGTGGTGTTTGGGTCATCTATCAATAATAATCAATTTAATGATATTGATGTGTTATTGGTATATGACAAACGTGTTTCAAAAGATATTAAGAAAATAAAAGAGGAGATACGACGTGCACGTTTGGTAGAGAAACCGATACGATATGTGGATGTGATGGAGAAAGATGTGCCTAAGAATAAGGATGATACGATATTTTATTCTTTACTGGCAAATAATTTGATATTTACAGGAGCGGAAAAATATGTAGGGGTGATCAGAATATGTCACAAGTAGAAAATCATTTTGAGTGGTGTTTGCGGGATGCTAAAAGGTTACTCAAAGTGAAGTCTGATTTATCGTTGGCACAGAAGCATTTAGCGAAATCTGAATATAATTATACTGTTTTGCTAAAACTGGAAGAGATTAAGAGGAGTTTGAATAATTGATATTTTCTTGTCAAACTCCTCTAAGAGACTTTGCAATGGCGCAATTTTAAGCTTATCTATGCACCTATAGATAATTGCGAATTATCTAATAAGTAAATTACATTTTAATTTGTAAGAATATTTGTGTAATTTACTATGTCGGTGCAAACTAAATGTTACAAATTGCTTTTTGCAAAGTTCTCTTAAGATTTATGATTGGGCATTGAATGTTGGTTTTTATGCGATTTATCATTGTTTTTTAGCAATTTTGGCAAAGTATGGGTATAGGTCGAGAAATCAGTCTTGTACTATTACTGTGCTTTTGCGTTTGATTGATGAGGAGAAGTTAAAGTTTGAAAAAGATATGGTGTTACGTTTTGATACGTTTGCAGTTGAGGGAGAATTGGAAAGTCCAACGGTGCGGCAAGAACGGGAAGTTTCTACGTATGGAGTGGAAACGAGTATTGGTCTTGAGCGATTAGAAGAAGTTAAACAGTTAATACTTCAAGTGCAGAGGGAGACGATACGTATTTTGAATGGGTAAAAGAAGTAGTGGTGGAAAGGGAGTGTAGAGTTGGGGAGTTTGTTACAGTTAGAGTGAAGATGGGAGGGAAGATGGAGTTGAGAGGGGTTCGATTGTAAAAAAGGTGTAAAGTTCGAAAGAAGAGTAAAAAAGAAAAAATTAATTCACTTTTTCAATAATAGACATTGTGACATATGGGCAATGTTCATTATCTTTCATTTCCATTCCCATATGATTTTTTTGCCCTTGGATAACGAACACTGCGTATGTTCCAACACTAATTGGTCCTTTTTGTGCGGCAAGAACTGTATCCATATCTACATCATCAAAGGTTGTTGGAGGAAGTTGTTCTGGTCTAATTGTTCCAATGTATTGAAGTTGCACAGTTGTTTTTTCACCGGCACCATCACTTACAATAGTTTCTAATCCACCGTTAAGTGTTAAACTGGGAGTGAATAATTCATGACCTTCTGCACTGATATAATCTGGATCACGAAAACCTCCCGAATATAATTTTCCTTGTAATGATAGTCTATTGTTCTTAACTTCAAAGGTTGTTCCGTCACTGGTTTTGTATGTACCTTCGTTTTCAATACCTTTATATGTATTGCAAAGTCCTTTGGTTCCGATTACAGGGATTATGTATGCCATTTTTATTTTACCTCATTTATTCTTTTCTTGTTGCTTCATACAACGCTAATCCTGCAGCTATTCCTGCTCCTGTTGCATATACTATTCCTTTAAATGCATCATCTCCACTAAGTTGTCCTGCTGCTTTATTTGCAGCCTCAATTACTTTATCTGTTAATTCTGGTGCTCTTGATAAATATGCTTGTAATACGGCAGCTTGTTTTGTTGCGTGCTCAATAAAATACATTCCTGATATAGCTGCTTGAAATCCTGCAGCTCCGGCGTATCCCATTGTTAAAAAAGGTGGTTTTGTCATTTTAATTTCCTCTAATTTTTGTATTTTTTCTCTTTTCTCAGAGATGTGTTTTCATCCTGATATTAGGCTAAAAGTGGCGCTTATATTTAAATGTTTTGGTGCTTTTGTTACTTTTAAGTGGTTATTTAAAAACGAAAAATTTATATAGATATTCCAATTATAAGAAAGTAAGATAGTAAGTTTAACTGAGGAGGTAATACTTTATGGTTGTGGAAACAGTACGGATGTCATCAAAAGGACAGTTGGTTATTCCGCAGGATATTCGAGAGGAAGTTCATGCGCAAGAAGGTACGGTGTTTATGGTGGTGGGTAGCAAAGATACGATTGTATTAAAGAAAGTGATTACGCCAAGCAAAGAAGAGTTGATTAGAAATCTTGGGGAATTTGCGAAGAAGATGACACCAAAAATGGAAAAATTAGGTGTCAAAGAAAGTGATGTTCCGGAGATGGTTAAGCAGTTTCGAAGAGAGAAACGGGAAGCATGAACGTTACTTTTGATACGAATGTGCTGATTTCGGCTACACAGTGGAATAATAGTGTTAGTCATAAATTGCTTCTCTTACTTATTGAGAAAGAGATTTCCATATTTACAACAGAAGTTATCCTTGAAGAATTTTCTGAAGTGCTTTGTCGGAGTTTTCGATATTCTAAAGAGGAGGCAACAGAACTTGTGGGGATACTACTAGGCTTTTTGTGTGTGATTCGACCGGTTGTTTCTTTACACGTTGTTATTCGTGATCCGGATGATGATAAAATATTGGAATGTGCGGTGTCTTCGCATTCAGAGTTTATAGAAGTCCAACTTGTTCATTAGGGATTACAGTTGGACTTCTAATAAGCAATTCAACTTTTTGATACCGAATTATCAAGTTGGATTGCTATATTGTAACATATGATAAAGATTTGTTAGATTTGGTAGAATATCAAAAAATTAAAATTCTAAAGCCTGATGTGCTGTTACAATTATTATCTTAAACAAAGAATGATATTATTTTTCAGATGGCTAATTTTATGTTCTTTCGCCGAAATACTTAAAAAGTGTTACTTGTTTTTCAATAGCTTACAGAAATTAGGCGTATGTTAGTTTGCTTTGTACTGTTGTTGGGTAGATTTCTTCTATGTTTTCGGTTTCTAACGCAGTTTCTAATGACATAAGGCCTTCACGTTCAAATGCGCGGTTGAGGGCAGGCCAACTGGACCATAAATTCTCACTTTCCATCAAAGGTATGGCACGTACGACGTTCATGCCTCCTTGGGTTAGGGATCTAGCATAGTAATGGGCGGTGGGTATAAATCGAGTATATACATTTTTTTCAGGAGGAATATTTGATTTAAGTACTTCCATTACCATAAATTCGATCATTCTACGAAAATATAATTCGTCACTATATGTTCCGTTTTTTCTGAATTCTTGAATCATTTGATGATCATAGCTTTGTGGATAATTTGGTGTGGCGTAGAATATTTCAATTGGTTTTTGTTTTTTTACTATTTCTGGTATCGCAAGATGTCGCGGGTATCCGAGAATGGCAACGAGAGGCTGATTGAATGCCATTATTTGTTGTGTTACATTTTCTTCTTGTGTTCTAAAGTAGTTATCCCATTTTTGGAGATATTGGATCATGGCTTGTTTTCCTGCTTCTGGTACATTTAAAAAGAATTGGCCTTCTGCGTTAAATTTTTCTGTTTCGGCGTTATGTTGTTGTTGAGGATCTATTGCAGTTCTTTCTAAAACTACTTTTATTTCTCTTCCGCTTCCTGCTTCTTTTAAGAAACGAAATAATGTTTGTTGGTATCCGTTTCCTTCAATAAATTGTTTCATTCCTTGCGGATATTGTCCTGTTCTGATGTATGTGTTAATTATTTCCTCTACTGGTTTTATAAGTTGTTCTAGAGAAATTCCTTCTTGGAGTTTGGTAAGTTTTTGAACAAATATGGTTGATGCATTTTTTGTGATGTCTATTGCTCGTTGGTTGAAATCGTTGTTACACATAGGGAAATAGAAATATGTTTTTGGTTCATTTATCATTTTGTAACTACTTTGTAAGGATATTTATAAATGTTGTGTCTGTTTTTTGATTTTTTTATTACTCTTTTTTAAGCGAAAAGGTTAAATAGGTGGTTTTATATTTTTTCTGATTATGAAAGCAAAAGAGTTACGTGATTTGTATTTGAAGTTTTTTGAGTCGAAGGGGCATGCCATCATCTCGTCTGCGTCGCTTATTCCGAGTAATGATGCGAGTGTGTTATTTAATACGGCAGGGATGCAGCCGTTAGTTCCGTATTTATCTGGTTCTTTAGGGAAACATCCGTTAGGAACGCGTTTAACGAATGTGCAGAAGTGTTTGCGCACGGTTGATTTTGAGAATATTGGTGATAATACACATCATACGTTTTTTCAGATGTTAGGAAATTGGTCGCTGGGGGATTATTTTAAGAAAGAGGCGATTGGCTGGAGTTTTGAGTTTTTGACGGGCAAGCAATGGTTGGGTATTCCGCTGCGGATGCTTGCAGTGACGGTGTATGAGGGGGATAAAACTGTGCCACGAGATGAAGAGTCGTATGCGTTATGGCGATCGCTTGGTGTTGCTGAGAAGCGGATTGCGTTTTTAGGTAAGGATAATTTTTGGATTGCAGGTGAGACTGGACCGTGCGGACCAAGTTCAGAGATGTTTTATTGGACGGGTGGCGGAGAGGCGCCTGCGGTGTTTGATCCTAGTGATAATAAGTGGGTTGAGATTTGGAATGATGTATTTATGGCGTATCAGAAATATGCGGATGGTTCGGTTGCGCCGTTGAAACAGAAGAATGTGGATACAGGAATGGGGCTTGAGCGGACGCTTGCAGTATTGAATGGCAAGAAAAGTGCGTATGAAACTGATTTATTTTCTTCGATTATTAGTAAGATTGAGGAGTTGGGTGGGAAGAAGTATACTGATTGTCAACGAGAAATGAGGATTGTTGCTGATCATATTCGAGCTTCAGTATTTGTATTAGGGGATGAGAATGCGGTGTTGCCATCCAATGTAGATAGAGGATATATTTTACGGCGGTTGATTCGCAGAGCGGTGCGGTATGGGAAGATGGTTGGGATTAATAGTTTGTTTTTGGCTCGATTAGCAGAGGTTGTGGTTGTTGAGTATGCTGGGATGTATGCTGAGCTTTTGAAGAATAAATTGCGAGTTGTTGAGGCGTTGCATACAGAGGAAGAGAAGTTTGAGAAGACGCTTGAGAATGGGTTACGAGAGTTTGAGCGGATGGTGACACTTGGACAGATCAGTGGAACAAATGCATTCTTATTGTTTCAATCGTATGGGTTTCCGTTAGAGATGACGGAGGAATTGGCACACGAGCGAGGGGTTAGTGTTGATGTGAAAGGATTTTTAGCAGAGTATGAAAAGCATAAAGAGTTATCTCGAGTAGGGGCGGAGAAGAAGTTTAAAGGTGGACTTGCAGATACATCAGAAGTTGTGGTGCGGATGCATACGGCGACGCATTTGTTGAATGAGGCTCTTAGACGGGTGATTTCGAATGGGATTCATCAACGAGGTTCGAATATTACGCCGGAACGACTGCGGTTTGATTTTAGTTTTGAACGCAAGTTGACGGCTGAGGAAGTGAAGAAAGTGGAGGATGAAGTGAATAGGGTGATTGGGTTGGATCTGTTAGTTGTGCGTAAAGAGATGGCACGCAGTGAGGCGGAGAAGTTAGGTGCGCAGGCGGAGTTTGGCGTGAAATATCCTGAGCGAGTGTCGGTGTATTTTGTGGGTGATTATTCGAAAGAATTCTGCGGCGGACCGCATGTGACACATACAGGGGAGATTGGAAAATTTAAAATTGTGAAAGAGGAAGCGTGTGCGGCGGGAGTTCGACGGATTAAAGCGGTGGTTGGGTAATTTAATATTTTTTTATTGTATGAAAGATATTTTTGGTTGAGAATTATGATTGAAACGGTTATGTCTTTGATGGATGAAGGTTTTTTTTATATTTCAGAGGAGAAGGCACGACGATTATATATCCGTTCCGAATGTAAAAAAATAGAGGGTGAGATAGCTTTTCTTGATTTACTACGAACTTCAGGAAAAAGTATGTCACTTGAATATCATGTGGCGTTGCAGAGATATTTTGCGGAGGTTCCTATCGTTAAAATGTTTATTTTGAAATATGGAACAGCTGATGAACGAGTAATGTTTGGTGAGCAACTTGAACGTTTACATGATACGTATCAACATTATTTTTATAAGACGATGAGATTGTTTGCGGTGAATTGAGAATCAGTTAAATGAGGAAAAATACTAAAAGAATTAGTCAAATCCATACCAGGTTGCGGTTATTTTCTTTTTGCCATCTTGACTTTCGTCGAATATTTTTTTTGTCGTGGTCTCATATTTTTTGTTAAGATGCAAGAGCATGGTGAGTTGGTATACTTCATGTGATGGCATTACCTGGGGGGCTTTTTTTTCATGTTGTGTACATTTGTGGGCACTTACAACTGAGCGGATGGTGTGATCTTTTGTATAGAGGAAGGGAGCAAATTTTTCATAGAATAATTCTTCTATTCCTTTTGCAGTATGTAGTTTATTTGATCCTTGATGTAGTGGATTGAACATTGCAGAATATGTTAACGTAAAATAGTGGGGATGGGGAATAATGGTTGCTTCTTCCTTGGATGAGCCTAGAATGCTTAGTAGGCCACTGAGAACTTCTTCTAATTTACTTTCTGGTGTTTTTCTTTTTGTTGTTGATTGTGATTGTTGATAGACCATATTTTCTTTAGGTGAGGAAGGTGATTATAAATGTTGTGGATTTTTGGTCTGTTTGGTTTGAAAGATATGATAGAAAGTATAGATTTTAAATGAAAAATGAATGCGGTAGCCGAGACAGTCGATATTACTTATTAAATAACAAGTAAATATATTCGAACTCGGGTCACAGCCTGTTTGTAGTCTGTGTATAATTAGTCTATGGCAAGGCCGTATACTAACCACTGTACTACTACCGCATATTTATGTT
>Ga0209541_10002895_pt1 | contig 32074 bp, 21 predicted proteins | sample RifCSPlowO2_01_FD_184027 | JGI IMG/M metagenome (GOLD analysis project Ga0209541, IMG submission 184027) | Groundwater microbial communities from Rifle, Colorado - Rifle CSP2_plank lowO2_0.1 (SPAdes) (version 2) | ecosystem: Environmental > Aquatic > Deep subsurface > Groundwater | place... | reverse complement strand
ATCGTCGTGCGAGACGAACCCCGACTGCAACAACGGCGACCCGTGCAAGGTCGCGGCCGTGTGCATCGACGGCGCGTGCGAAAAGAAGGTGCCGGCGGTCTACACGACCGTGGCGTGCGACGACAAGAGCGCATGCACCACGGGCGACAAGTGCGACAGCGGCAAGTGCAGTGGCGCGTCGGTCAACTGCGACGACGGCAACAACTGCACGACCGATTCCTGCGACGCGGCGAGCGGCTGCAAGAAGCTGCCGATCGCGGTCGCGTGCAGCGATGGCGATGCGTGCACCGCGGGCGACAAGTGCGTCGGCGGCGCGTGCGAATCAACGCCGACCCAGTGCGACGACAAGAATCCATGTACGTCGGACAGCTGCGACAAGGTCAAGGGCTGCGTCTACGCGAACAACACCAACGGCTGCGACGATGGCACGGTGTGCACCGAAGGCGACGTCTGCAAGGACGGCGCATGCGGGAGCGGCAAGGCCAAGGTGTGCGATGACAGCAAGCAGTGCACGGACGATTCGTGCGACGCGAAGACCGGTTGCAAGACCGGACAGAGCGCCAAGGGCACGCCGTGCGAAGACGGCAACTCGAAGACGATCGGTGACGCGTGCGACGCTGGCGCGTGCAAGGCCGGCGCTCCCAACACCTCGTGCAAGGCTGACGCCGACTGCTCGCAGTTGCAAGGCAACGCGTGCTACACCTACTCGTGCGACAGCGCGAGCGGGCTGTGCAGCGCCAAGGCCAAGGCAACGGTCGACGACAACAACGCCTGCACGATCGAGTTCTGCGATTCGGCAACGGGTCTGCAGAGCAAGGTCAACGTCGGCGCTGCGTGCTCCGACAACGAGGTGTGCACGGAAGGTGATGCATGCGATGCGGCTGCCAAGTGCGTCGGCAAGCTGAAGAGCTGCGACGACTCGAACGCCTGCACCGTGGACTCATGCGAGGCAGGCAAGGGGTGCGCGTTCAAGGCGCAGCCCGCGGCCGCGTGCGACGATGGCAAGAACTACACGATCGACTCGTGTGACGCGAAGCTGGGGTGCATGAACGTGCCCAACAACGTGATCGCGACGTGCGCGGTGCCGGGCTACGCGTCGTGCACGGTGAAGCTGAGTCTCAAGGTCGCCGGCGTCCTGTACCCCTTCAAGGAACAGATGTCGTCGATCAAGACGCATCCGCTCGACGTGTGCCCGAAACTCGGCGCGGCTGATGACCTCGTGGTCAACGCGCTGGTGTTCGACGGGGCAAAGGGCGTCTGGGTCTACAAGAGCGGCGAGTACGTCACGGTGACGGACGAGTTGGCCTTGGCCACTGGCGGCAAGCCGTACGTCTGCCAACCTGGCGACGTCAGCATCGCAGGTGCGGCGCCGGATTGGGACTGCAACAAGTCCGTCCTCGCCGCCTGCAAGTAGCAGCAGTCGGGATAGCAGCGCTGCTGCGGAGGCTCGGGTGCGTGGAGAGTAAGAACTTTCTCCACGCATCCGGGTCGCGATATTTTTAAAAAAAGACGAATCGCAACACGCGCATCCAATTTAAAAAAATTGGGAACGCATGTGGCGATTGGTCGGTAACCACACAATAGCGTGTGGCACTGAACCAAGCGTACCGTTGGCGTGTCCGGTTTGACGCGTGCATTTGGAGGCGCCCATGCGGCGTGTTCTCTCGATCATTTCGTTTCTCACGCTCGCACTGATGGCCGCCTGCTCGACGCAGCAGCCCAGCGAGCCCGCGCACGGCGGTCCCGTGCCCGTGTTCAAGCAGGTTGACAAGAGCCTGGTGCTCGACAGCAAGGGCAGCGGGCAGAAGTACGTCTACCCGGCGCCGGATCCGAACTGCAGCTTGGTCGACGTGACCAATGCGCGCAAGCTCGACGTCGGCAACGACGGCATGTGCCACGTGTGGATCAATGACGACGTGTGCGCGCACCCGCTGAAGCCCAGCGACAAGTTCGCGTGCGACGGCAAGATCTGCGGCAACGACGACGACTGCAACGACAACAACGCCGACACGATCGACAAGTGCGTCACGACGGCCAAGTCCAAGCCCAACGGCACCTGCATCAACGGCTCGAAGTCCTGCACCGTCTCGAAGGGCAAGTGCAAGGGCTACGGGCAGCTGATGCCGGACAGCACCGGCAAGCTGCAGTGCAACGGCGTAGTCGACGAGTCGACGAAGTCGGATGAGTCGTGCAACGGCGTGGACGACGACTGCGACGGCGAGACGGACGAGACGTACCCGAACCTCGGCAAGGCGTGCGACGGGGCCGACAGCGACAAGTGCATGAACGGCAAGGTCGTGTGCAAGGCCAACGGGAGCGGCGAAGAGTGCTCGGCCGAGACCAAGAGCGACATCAAGGAGCTCTGCAACGGCGCGGACGACGACTGCGACGGCGTGGCTGACGAGGACTTCACTGACCTCTTGGCCGCGTGCGACAGCTCGGTCGATGCCGACCAGTGCAAGGACACGACCATGGTCTGCTCGGCCGACGGCTCGAAGACCGAGTGCAAGGCCGGCACCACGATCGTCGAGTGGTGCGACAACGTCGACAACGACTGCGACGGCAAGACCGACGAAGAGTGCGACGACGACGGCGACCTCTACTGCGACAAGAGCATGAAGGTCGCGAAGGGCGCGTTGTGCTCGAAGTCCAAGATCCCGAGCGACAGCTCGAAGGTCGACGGCGACGACTGCAGCGACACGGACAAGGCCGTCAACCCCGGTGCGAAGGAGCTGTGCAACGCCGCGGACGACAACTGCAGCGGCTCGGCGGACGAGGACTTCAAGTTCGGCGAGGATTGCGAGAGCGGCAAGGGTGCGTGCAAGGTCGCGGGCAAGACCACGGCCTGTTCGTCCGACGGCCTGTCGGCGATTTGCAACGCGGTCGCCAAGGCACCGAGCAACGAGATCTGCGACAACGTCGACAACGACTGCGACGGCGACACCGACGAAGGGTGCGACGTCGACGGCGATCTCTACTGCAGTGCCGCGATGAAGGTCACGAAGGATGCGAAGTGCAGCAAGTCCAAGCTCCCGACCGACAGTTCGCAAGTGGCTGGCGACGACTGCGACGACAACGTCAAGTCGACCAACCTCGGCGCCGCGGAAATTTGCGACGGCGTCGACAACAACTGCGACACGAACAAGGACGAGGGGTGCGACAACGACAGCGATCTCTACTGCGACGCCACCATGAAGGTCGCAAAGGGTGCGCTCTGCACGAAGTCCAAGGTCCCGGCAGACGCCAGCCAGAACGACGGCGACGACTGCAAGGACGACAACAAGGACGTCAACCCCGGCAAGGCCGAAGCGTGCGACGGTGTCGACAACAACTGCGACAGCGCCGTGGACAGCGTGGGCGGCAAGACCGTGTGCGGCGGCGGTGACCAGTGCCAGTACGCGATGAAGATCAAGTGCGACGGGGTCAAACTGGTCGTCGACTTCAGCGCCAACCCGAACGGCGCCAACGCGACCGAGACCTACAACTGCCCGAGCTCGGCTGGCATCCAGAGCCACAAGGGCAAGACGGGCAAGGAGCTGATCGTCGCGGTTGACGCGCCGGCCGGAACGCCGTACTCGCTCTGGTGGCAGACGGGCGGCGCGATCCAAGGGTTCACGTTCACGGGCGCCTGCGGCCCGGACGATGCCACGAACAAGACGGCGAACGCGTACGATGCGGCTGCCGGCAAGGGCGTGTGCTCACAGTTCGGCTGGTACGGCCTGAAGGGCGTGGCTGGCAAGAGCTGGCACGTGTTCGAGGGCGACGGCACGGCCGACGTGAACGTCAGCTGCGGCAAGAGTCCGTAGCCGTGTGACACGAGCTCCACTCGGAAGTGAGCTCAACTGACCGGTGATTCCTGATTCATCCCAGCGCGAGAACTCGCGGCAGGGGACGACATGAAGGAATCATCGGTCGTTTTTTTATGTCGAGGAAATTTTTGGTATAATAAATTTATGCGTTCAGCTGTGGTGCATCCGCACACATGGACATTTGTGTTTTTTGGTATCGCGCTTATTGCGGCGATCATTTTTTTAACGCAATTTTTGTCATGGTCAGTCGTTGTGTTTATCGCCGTGTGCGCCGCTGGCTGTGCGGTCGCGATCAGTCATCCGACGTGGGGCGTCATCGCACTGGCTGCGCTCGCACCCATGAGCGGATTGGCAATTAATTTTTCGCGTGACCCGAGTTTGTCCCGCATACCATATCTCGGTGCGGTGAACGCACCAATTGTTGATCTGTTTGCAATCGCACTGCTCGCGGTGATTGTGGTGTTGTTTTTTGTGCGGCCAGAGACGCTGTCATTCACACCGCTGAAACCATGGTGGAAATATCTGTCTGTTTTTTATTGCGCCGTCGCTCTTTCCGTTTATTTTGGCGAATCGCTTTTTTTTGGCACTGAAGTGAAAGCATTTTTTCGGCCGTACCTGTTTGCGTTTGTGGCGTTTGCGTTGCCGGTTATGATGCTGCTGCGAAACAGATCTGATTTTTTGCGCACACTGTTTGCGTATGAGTGTGCGGCTGTTGTCGGTGCGCTGATTGGCGTCGCATCTTTTTTTGTCGGTCACGTTGTTGGATTTGCACGCGCGATGCCAATCACAATTTTTGGTTATTCGCCGTTTGGGGTGAATCACAACGTGCTTGCCGAATCGCTCACGGCAATTATTCCCTTTGCGTGGTGGTTTGCGTTCGGGGTGAAACACACCGACATGCAGCGACGTGCGTTGTTTCTCGCTGCCGGATTACTCACGGTAATTTCATTGCTGACATTTTCGCGCGCGGCGTGGATTGTGGTTGCACTGCAAGCACTCTTTTTTGCGTGGTGGAAATTTCGGGCATCGCGCCGCGCGATGGCGGCATTGTTTGTTGGTGTTGTGTGTGCACTCGGAATTTTTTTTGCAACGATTCAATCAACCGTTGTTGCAGACAGCAGTGATAAAACACGTGCAGATTTGCTCGGCATTGCGTTGACGTATTGGCAACGTGCGCCGTGGTTTGGACAAGGGCCTGGAACATATCTGACATTTGTTGGAGAAACCGCCGCATTTAAAATGGAGTACGGCGATCCAATGGACGCGCACGGGGTGGTGCAAAAAATGTTGCTTGAAATTGGGATCGTGGGTCTCGTCACGTTTGTCGCATTGGTTGTCGCACTCTGTCGAGCGCTGTGGCAGCAACGCGCGAGTAGTTTCCACGCGATGCTGTTTGTTACCGTCATTTCGTTGTGGGGATTTCAGCTCTTTAACACCGGCTACTTTGATGGTAAAGTGTGGGTTCTCATGGGCGTTGCACTTGCTGCGGCATATCAAAAAAAATAAACGTATGAACCAAATTTTGTCTGGCGCGAAAAAAATTAAAGTGGTGCACATTATTCCTACGCTCGGTTTGGGCGGTGCAGAACGGATCATGGTTGATCTGATTTTGCATGGCAATCGTGATGTATTTGATTTTTCAGTCGTGACCATTGTGGGCGGTGGACCGTTTGAAAATGAGTTGCGCGCGGCAGGTGTGCCGTACTATTCTCTTGGCAAAACAACGCTGTTTGGTTTGGGGATGCTTGTGGAGTTGACGCAACTTTTGAATCGATTGGAGCCTGACATTGTGCATACACATTTGTTCGGTGCACATTTGTGGGGGCAGGTGGCATCGCTGCTGAATCGAGTGCCGATTATGGTCGCGTCGGAGCAAAATACTGACGTTGATTTGGGTGAGCTGCGCACGCGTATTAAACAGGTGCTGTCGTATTCGGCGGACACGGTGATTGCAGCGAGTGAGGCGATTCGGAAATTTTTGTCAACACAAGGGCACATCAGCGAGGACAAAATTGTGGTGATTCGAAATGCGATTGATACGGCGCGCTATCTTTCTTTGCGACCATCTGTGTTTGAGGCGCCGATGAAATTATTGTCAATCGGTCGGTTGGAACCGCAAAAGGGTCACGACGTGTTGATCGAGGCGCTCTCACGCGTGCATGACGTGCCGTGGGATCTCACCATTGTGGGAACGGGTGAGCAGCTCGATGATTTATCAGATCGGGTGACGCTGCATCATTTAAATGATCGTGTGCATTTTGTCGGAACAACAACGAATATTCCGACGTTGATTGAGCAACATGATGTGGTGATGATGCCGTCGCGGTGGGAGGGAATTGGGTTAGTGGTGATTGAAGGGATGGCAGCTGGTCGGTTGGTGATCGCGTCCAACGTCGGAGGCATTCCGGAGCTGATTACGCACGGAAAAACAGGGTTATTGGTGCAACCAGACAATGAGCAAGCGTTGGGGGACGCCATTCGATGGGCGTGGGAACATCAGCCGCAAGCGCTGCAGATCGGTGTTGCGGCGCGTGAGTTTGCACGACAGCATTGTGACGTGGGGCAGATGGTGAAACAATACGAACGGGTGTATGCGCATCTTGTTAATCAATAATTTTTTTCGGCCAGTCGGCGGCGTTGAGCGTGTTTTTTTTGCGGAGCGCGCGCTGCTGCAACAACACGGCCACGACGTGATTGATTTTTCAACGCTGCATACGGAAAATTTCGCGTCGCCGTATGAAAAATATTTTGTGAGTGGTGTTGATTTTCAAAAATCTGGAAATATTTTTAAAAAAATTGGGCGTTTAATTCACTCGCGCGAGGTTGCAAAAAAACTTTCTGCGTTGATCGCGGAAACGCGACCGGATGTTGCGCATATTCACGGCATGTTTGATCTGTTGGGACCAACAGTTGCGCACACGCTTCGCGCAGCGCGCGTGCCGATGGTGTTCACCGCGCATGCGTACAAATTAGTGTGTCCGAACGGTCGGTTATTTTCGCGTGATGCCATTGATGAATCATGTCGTCGGAATTTGTTCAACGATGTGTTGCACGCGTCTGTGCAAAATTCGTTCGTGAAAAGTTTTGCGGGCGCCTTCGCGTTGTGGCTCAATCAGCGACGCGGGACGTTTCATTTGTTTGATCGCATTGTGTCGCCGAGCATGTTTTTGATTCAGAAGCATGTTGAATTTGGATTTGATGCTGCACATTTTTTGCAGGTGCCAAATCCGATCGAGGTGACGAAATTTGAGCTGCATGATGGCGAGGGGCGATACGTGCTTTGTGTGGCGCGGCTTGTTCCAGAAAAAGGTATTCGTGTTTTGCTCGATGCGGCGCATCGATTGCCGCACATTCCGATTAAAATTATTGGTGATGGGCCAGAGCGCGATGCACTGCAGCAGTACGCCGTGCAACTCAATTTAAAAAACGTGATCTTTGAAGGCGCGCAATCAGCTGCTGAAGTGTCGACATATTTGCGCGACGCTGCAGCGGTCGTTGTGCCGTCCGTGTGTTATGAAACTGATCCGTACAGCGTCCTCGAAGCACAGGCGTGTGGTCGTGTTGTTGTGGCGGCATACACCGGCGGAATCAGTGAACAAATTCGTGATGGTGAAACCGGCTTTTTGGTTGAGCGTGGCAACGCCGAGGCTCTTGCTACGACGCTTGAGCGCGTGTGGCAGATGTCACCGAGTGAGCGCGCAGCAATCGGCCGACGCGCTCGCGGGTTTGTGGACACGGTCAGAAATCCGGAGCTATACTATGAGGGACTGATGGATCTGTTTGGAGGGCTAAAAAACGGCTCAAACTAGACATTTTTTTGTCCACAGCAAGTCTAGACAGAAGCGGCAATTTGTGGTAGTCTTATTGGTTATGAACAACCGACCACTCCACATTGCATTTATCGGACAAAAGGGCATTCCAGCACTCTGGGGTGGTGTTGAGCGTGCAACGGAAGAACTGGCGGTTCGCATCGCGGCTGCTGGCCATTTTGTCACGGCATATTGCCGGCCGTGGTACTCGCCGCACCGGCTCATGTTTCACCATGGTATTCGGTTGAAGCATGTGCCGAGTATTCACACCAAACATCTGGATGCAATTTCGCACGTGTTTTTTTCCCTCATCAATGCACTGTGGAATTGTGTTGATGTGATTCATTTTCAAGGAACTGGTCCATCGTTGCTTGCGTGGATCCCGCGCGTCGTCGCGCCGCGTGTGCGTGTGCTGGTCACCGTACATTGTTTGGATCGCAAATTGCACAAGTGGAATTGGTTTGCGCGGTTTGCTTTTTTTATCGGCGAATATATTGCGGTGCGATGTGCGCATGAAATTTTTGTGACGTCACGTACGTTGCAAACATACGTTGCACAGGAGTGGGGACGTGACGCAACCTATTTACCAAATGGTGTGTTTGTTGATAATGAAAAATTTGGTTTGGAATCAGAACTTGCTTTTTTTGGTGTCGAGCCGCAGCAATATGTAGTGTGCGTCGGTCGGTTTATGTATGACAAAGCGCAGCACGAAGCCATTGAGGCATTTATTCGTGCGAAAGCACGCGGTGGTGCGACGATGGCGTCGATCAAATTGGTTCTGGTTGGTGATGCGTCTGCCGATGATTCGCCGTATCGCGCCGTGCTTGAGGAATTAGCAGCTGGTCGCGACGATATTGTGTTTGCCGGCATGCAATCAGGTGTTCGATTAAAGGCGCTCATGAAATATAGTCGCGCCGGTTTATCGCTGTCATATTCCGAAGGTATGCCACTCGTCGTGCTTGAGCTCGCGGCTTATGCAGTGCCGCTTGTTTTGTCAGACATTGACGCACACCGCGAAATTTTTGGAGATTTGCACGCGTATATTGCGCTTGGCGACATTGATCGCGCGGCGACGCAACTTGAAATGCTCGTGCGAAATTTTGATGAGGTGCGTGTGATCACCTCGATCATTGCGCATCGCATCCGTGAGCAATATCAATGGGATGTCATTGCGGCGCGCTATGGTGTTTCGCTCGTTGCGCTTCGCGGTGTTAGCGGGCGTAGTACGATAATTTCATCTAGTCCGTTCGCATCGACATCGCGAGTGAATACGGCGACTGATTCATTCAGCGCACGCTGAATTGAAAACGAATTTTTTAGTGCGCCCGCGCCGGTGAAAATTTGTATCACCATTTTGTCCGGTGTTGTAACGATGACGACAATATCGCGTGGACCGGTTCTCGTGAATTGACCGGTGGTGACCACGACACGCGCGTTTTGAAGATCAGTGACTGGGTGTATTGCCGCAATTTTTTTTCTGCCACTAAAAATTTTTATTTCTGTTTTTTCTGAACGGCCGGATACGGTGAGGCGCTCTGCGGTCGCCGTATCAAAAACTTGAGAACTGAATGTGCGTTTAAATTCTGGTTGCACTATTTTTTTTGCGCGGCCACGTTTTGCAATGGTGATCGGTGCGGAAATTTCAGTGCCGGTGCTCGTATACACGGACGCAACGACGGCCGGATGTTCAAACGGTGCGGCAATTGCGCGCGACTCAATTAAAGGGCGTTGGAGTGAGCTAATTTTGTCTGTCGTGGTCACCACACCAACCGTGCCGAATGGCGCATCATACTCATCGTGCCACCATGTTTGTGCATGGGATTTTTCGCCGCCGTCAAATGAAAAAAATGCGTCGAGCAGCAGTGCTGACGCAAGGCTATACTGCATGGGTATGACACTGGTGATTTTAGAATTGATGACTACAACGGCAGGTTTCGGGGCGCGTGCGGCGCGGAACGCTTCGATGCGCGTCGCGGTTTCATTAAAATCTCGATCCTGAAAATTTTCAATCACCACGCCGTCAAGTTCCGTGAATTTGGTGCTGCCATTGCCGAACAGAAGCGCGTTCGGCGCGCGCAGGCGCAGGTACGCAAGCAGTGCATGCATATCGCGCTCCCACGCCGCGTTTGCCTTGTCCGGAGCGTCGACAACACCGTCGCGTTTAAGGTCAACATCACCCACATACCACGTCACGCCATCCCAGACATTGTCCAGCATGATGCCATCCCAGACACCGGTTGACAGAATTTCTTCCTGAATATATTCAGGCAAAATAAATTTCCAGTCAGTGGTGACGTTGAGCATCTGTGTGTTCGGCCAAAACGAAACGCGTGTGCCGGTCGCATTTGTTAAAAAAAGTTCGTCGCTCAGGCGCGCCTGTAATTTGCCGCGCAACGGTGCTTCGTTGGTGAGCCGTTCGTTTAGTTCATGAATTTCGTTGCTCGAAACATACGCTAAAATTTTGATGTGTGGATTGCGTGCGCGCATCAGTTGCAGCAATTTTTTTTGTCGCGCGCCAACTTCCGCGTCCAGCACCACGAGATCCCAATTGGCGAGCCGCTCCGCGTCATCACGCGTGATGACCCATGACAAAAAAATGTTCGCGAGTTGTGATGCAAAGGGGCGAGCGGCACTGATCGGTGTGGTTGAAGGAATCACGAGTGTTGCGATGAGCAGCACAATCGCGCAAATTTTTTTCATACGACAGACATTCCACATTATAGCGGAAGTGTTTCGTTTTGTGAGGGGCGCGTCGTAGCACCGCGTTTGGTATTTGTATTGGAATTGGTCGGTGGTTTTTGTTTCACCTCAACACGATCATTTGGTCGCACGGAAAATAAACTTAAATTTTTGCCAGCCGCATCGGCTGATTGCGCTAGTATTTCCGGATTCGGCGCGTAGATGGTGTTACGGATTTTCCATTGGTCAACGTATTGCCCGATCCCATTGGTCTGCATTTTGTTGTTGATCGTCGTGCTTTTGCCAGACCACGCGAGAAGGCTTTCAAAGCTGATTTTGTACCGACCCTGCACGACCACATACGAAAGCGTGTTTTGTTTGATGGCACGTCGGATCGTCTGCGCATTCACGCCAAACAGTTTTGCTGCTTCTGAGATCGAAACTCGGATTATTTCATGTGCTGACATAGTTCGCGGAGTATACAATGTTGTATACAACAAGTCAAAAATTTAAGCAAAAAGGCTGATCTTTGCCAATTGACAAAAAACTGATAATTCCCTATAATTCCCCCCAACTTCTGCTCGGCGTTTTCGCCGATCTGTAACACTTTTGCCTCTCATTACGTCTTATTACATGAGCAGCCTATTGCGCGACAAATACCTGATCTACCGAATCCAGACCAAACGAGACGCACAGGCGTACGCTGAGCTGTATGATCGGTATGTGAGCGGCATATACCGGTTCATCTCTTTTAAGGTTAACTCCAAGGAAGAGGCGCAGGATCTGACCTCAGAGGTGTTCTTGCGCGCATGGCACTATTTGCTCGAGAGTCGCGACGTGGCAAGTTTCACCGCTCTCATATATCGCATAGCGCGCAACCTCGTGATTGATCACTACCGCAGTCGGCGCGCGACCATTTCGCTCGATGAGCAACGCGAGCACGATGATGAGGAGACGAAAAGTCCGACTGACATGGGCGAGCAGATTAAGCTCATTGACCTCAATCTCGACGCATCAGCAGTGATTGACGCGATGAAGCACATGAAAGAAGAGTACCGCGACATAATGATGTTGCGTTACATCGAAGAGTTGACCACGAGCGAGATTGCAGAAATTGTCGGCAAGTCTCATGTCCATGTGCGCGTGCTACTCCATCGCGCGACAAACATACTTAAAACCATTTTAGAAAAACATGAACCACGATGAGGTCGTACAACAGATGAAGTTGCTGAAAGGTGCCGGCCACGCCGCGCATCCGGATTCAGCATGGGTGAACGCAACGCGTTCGCGTTTGTTGCAGCACATCTACCAGACGACTGAAGAAATTCCAACGCGCGTGTTAACGCTCAATCGCCTGTGGTTAGTCTTATCATTAATTTTGCCGCAGCGCACGGTGTATGCCGTGGTGCGGCCAGCTTTTATTTTTGTGCTGTGTTTTGGGCTCGGCACTGCGGGTTGGATCACGACGGTTACTGCGTCTCTTGAGAGTTTGCCTGGTGACGCGCTGTATCCGGTTAAAATTGCCACCGAGCAAACACAAGTGGCAGTTGCACAAGCATTTCAGGGTAATGAGGCGTCAGCTGGTTTACGTGTTTCATTTGCAACGCGTCGCGCTGATGAAGTGACGAAAGCGATCGCCGCACCGGCGTCGAATGATGTGGAGAAAGCAGAAAAACAGGAGCGCGTTGAACGAGCTGTTGAAAATTTAAAATCAGAAGTACAGACCGTGAATGATCAATTAAAAGAAGTGAAACAAGAAAATCCGCAGGCAGCAATTCGCGTCGCGCAAGTGATTGAACGCAAGGTTGATGTTTTGCAACAGTCGCTTGAAGTGGGTGGTGCGCATGCATCGAGCACGGCACCGTCTGCAGTGGCTGCCATTGCAGAATTGAAACTCGAAGTTGGTCGAACAAAGATTGCGGATATTTCTGCACCTATTGCAACAACAACGTCAACACCAACCGCGTCAACCTCAACGACCGTGCCACTTGGTGGTAAAGAACTCCCCGCTGCTGCACCGACAACTACGTCAACGACAACCACCATTACCATCATTGCGCCAATTGCAACAACGACACCAATCACGATATTTTTGGCACCAATTCCCGTGGCATCCGTTGAGCCAACCTTGCCAGAAAAACCAACGAATGATTTTCCGGAGCGGCCGTCAGAATTGAGTCCAGAAGTCGTTGACGCGCCAACGCCAATCAGCATTCAATCATGGGATTAACCGCACACACAATTCAGTGGAGTACAGATGCAGGAGGGGATTTGTACTTCACGGCACACAGGCGCGCGCGAGCGCGCGTGGAAACCGTGAGTACAAATCCTTAAACACACTTGCTGCAAACAAGGTCGACCGGCAACCCCCGGTGCACAGGTGACTTTACAAGGGATTTAGTCAGATAAAATCACATATGAATAGCATTGCAAAAAACGCAAAGCAAGCATTGTCATCACTCGTGGTGACTGCGACCATCCTTTGGTCAATGGGTGCTTCACTGATCGTTGCTCCGCTTACCGCGCATGCAGCACCAGCAGAAGGCTCACTTATCAAGGCAAAAGAATGGGACTCAGTTTACTACTACAAGGCTGGCAAACGCTTCACGTTCGTAAACCTCAAGACTTTCAAGTCTTGGTATAAGGATTTCTCTTCAGTTAAAGTTATTCCATCATCAGAATTGCAGACCTACGGCTTGCAGTCACCTGGTGGTAACATCGTATACCGCCCAGGTACCCGTTTGGTGAAAATCACAACGGATCCTAAGGTGTATGCAGTTACTCCGGGCGGTTCACTCCGCTGGGTCAAGGACGAAGCAACGGCAAAAGCTCTCTACGGCAACGATTGGGCAAAGCGCGTTGACGACGTACCAGATGCATTCTTTACCAACTACTCAGTTGGCTCAGACCTTTCAGGCACTGTCTTGCCAGACGGCTCACTTGTAAAATCAGGTTCAAACTGGTTCTACATTGAAGGCGGCAAGAAGCGCGCAGTCAGCGAAGCAGCATTCGCAAGCAACAGCTTCAATGCGGCTTACGCAATTTCAGTTGCAGATGTTTCAGCATATGCTGATGGCACTGCAGTCGGCGCAGCAGATTTTGCTGACGTCGCACAGGGTGTTGGCCCAGGCTCAACAACCACCCCAGGAACCACGCCTCCAACAGCAACAGGCGCACTTACCGTCTCACTTGCATCTGACAGCCCATCAGGCACACAGTCTGTGGTTGTTGACGCAACAGAAGGTGGTCAGCGCATGGCAAAGATGGCAAAAGTCAACTTTGCAGCAGCAGGTGGTGATGTCAAAGTCACACAAGTTACCGCAAAGCGAACTGGTGTTTCAAAGGATGCAGACGTAGACACACTCTACCTCGCCGATGCATCAGGCAAGATTCTTGCTAAGAACACCTCATTCTCAAGCGGTGTCGCCGTATTCTCGGGCGCACTCTTCACTGTTCCAGCAGGCCAGACTGTTCCAGTTTGGATTATTGAGGACGTGAATAAGGCGTCAGCAGCTGGTTCAACACAAGGTTGGTCAGTTGAAGCAGCAGGTGTCAAGATCGAAGGCACAGGTGCAGTGACCGGCTCAGCAGCTGGCAACTTGTTCTCTGTTGCAGTCGTGACTGACCTCGGTCAGCTTGAGTTTGCAACCTCAACCCCACTTTCAGCAGCTACTGTTGATGCGGGCAAAGTTGGTTACACACTCGGCACATTCAAGTACAAAGCGATCGATCAGGAAATTCTCCTCAAAAAGGTGAAGTTCACCCAGATTGGCTCAATCGCAACAACTGACCTCCAGAACCTGAAATTGCAGGTTGCAGGCGTGCAGTATGATGCGACAAAGCAGCTTGGTACAGACAACACTGTTACGTTTGATTTGACGCTCGACAAAGACGGCAAGGCAAACGCAGACAAGGGTCTCAAGATTCTTGCAGGCCAGACGAAGTTCACTGACCTTGTTGGTGATATCGTTGGCGGCACAAATCGCAACTTCAAGTTCTCAATTCAGAACGAAGAAGATCTCGTTGCATTCGACAACCAATACTTGGTGAATGTTTCGACTGCAGGCTGGAACACCAACGCATTCAACGTTGAAACTCTCGCTGCAACAACGATCAACACCGGTGCGTTGACGATTACTGTCGCAACAGATTCAGCAAATGGTAACGTCGCAACAAGCGCATCAGGCGTCACGGTTGCGAAGTATACCTTTACTGCAGCTGGTGAAGACATGAAACTCACTGCATTGTCAGCAACGACAACTGCATCGGATTACACCAACATCTTCAAGAACGTTAAGCTCATCCTTAATGGTGCTCAGGTTGGTACAACCGCAACGTCATTGACGGCGGGTGTTGCAAATGCATACACCTTCAGCAATAACTTTGTGGTGAAAGTTGGCAAGCCAGCAACACTTGAAATCGTTGCAGACTTGACAGACGCAACACTTGCAGCAAACGAAACCATGGCGTTTCAACTTGTTGCAGGCAGCTCGAATGGACAGGGTCTCGTATCACTGACAAACATCAGCACAACTGCGGTTTCTGCAAACACGCTGACGTTGAAGTCAGGTACGCCGACGGTGACCAAGAGCAATGCGATGGTTGATGCTACTACCGTTAACCCTACTGGTGTTATCAAGGATACTGATCTCACGATCGGTTCATTCGTAATCACCGCAGGTTCAGGCGAAGGTGCAAAGATCACCTCAATCGGTATTCAGGACTACGCAGCTCCGTTAAACGGGCTCTTCAGCCGCTTACGTTTGCGTGGTTTGAAGGATGGTAAGGTAGTAAATCTTGCTCCTGAAGTTGGTACCTTAAGTGCAGCGAGCTCAACGTACACATTTGCTTTGAGCGACGCGATCTCGGTTGCAAAGGGTGGCCAGTTTGTCTTTGATGTTGTTGCAGATGTTCTCTCAACAACTTCATCAGACAACTTGTCAATCGCTGCATATCCAGTGGTTCAGGTCAAAGACGCAACTGTTGCGTACCAGACCACTGATACTGGCCAGAGCGGTACCATTGCATTGACCGGCACAACAGGTGTTGGTCAGAGTGTGTTCATTGCATCAAAGGGCAGCTTGGTCGCAGCAGTTTCTGCTGACACCCCAGTGGCACAGCAATTGGTCATGGGTGCTACAAACCAACCGCTCATGAAGTTCAAATTGACCGCAGGAAAGTCAGAAGATGTCAGCATCACTGAATTGGTCACTGCGGCAACGATCATGGCATCAACCACACCAACTGGTATTATCTCTAATATCCGTTTGTACGATGGTGATCTTTTGGTCGGCAGCCCAGTTGCTGGTCTCATCTCATCTGATGCGTCAGCAACAACAGCAACTTCAACGGCATATGCGAAGTTCCCTGCGTTGAACATCACCATTCCAAAGAACACTGCAAAGACCTATACCATTGTTGCAGACGTCGCAACTTCACCTGATATCTACTCGGGTTTGAACTTTACGATGTTTGTGGTCAATGGCTATGACACAACTGCGGCCGCAACAAACGTCCAGTCAGTCATTGCAAAGGGTTCAAAGAGTGGATCAACGATTAACCCAACGGGCATTGTCGGTAACTTCCCTCCAACGGGTACGACAACAGTTCGTGGTAACATGATGTCTGTCTACAAGACAAAGCTCACGGTTGCACATGCAGCAAATGCACCTTCAGGTGCATCATCAAAGGGTACTGATCAGGTTGTTGCAAAGTTTGTCATCTCAAATGGTGCAAACAAGAACAGCCAGGCAGCAACCATCTCAGCTATGGATTTGGCGTTATCAACGTCAATTTCACAGCCTGCTGCGGGTTCAGCTCGTACGCTCCGTATCTACAAGACAGAGCAGTTGAGCTCAACGAATCAGGTAAACAGCACGTCACTTGACGCATCTGTTACTGGTTCTGCATCAGCGACAAACTACGATAAGTGTTTGCTCGGTCCGAACCGCAGTGAAGCATCAACAGGATGTCCGCTGTTTATTCGAACAACCACGAACTCGTTCACAAGCAATGTTCTCGTTGAAGCTGGCACATCCCAGACCTTCACGATTACGCTTGATACCAATGACGCATCTGCAAACAACACCCTCACGGTGGGTCTTGCAGCCGGCGACATTGTATGGACTGATGGCTACACCGCAACAATCAACTCGGTGGATAGCTTGCCGCTCACCGGTAAGACACTCACGTACTAATCGTACGTCGAGTCACTCTTAGCGGAGCGACAGCAAAAAGGCCGCCCTTTGGGGCGGCCTTTTGTATTTGACGTTGATAGCGGCTCTATTGACAAATACGTATTTTTTTGATATATTTTTTGGCTCACCCCATGTATCATGGGCTGTGGAAGACCTGCGAGAAATCGTGGGCAAAAACGCATTTTTCCGCGACTCATTGCGAGTCGCAACTGGAGGCACGTCATGGCGTGGGGGTTCATCAAGATTGCCACCGTTCGGTGGTTGGCTCTCGTTCTGGTTGCCGCTACATTCGTTGGCTGCATGCCGGACGAGAGGACTGAAGAGGCGATTGCGCAATCGCTTGCTGCCGCGGCCGGACAGGCTGACGGCGGCTCGCTCGGCGATGGCCGCGGCCGGCAGCCGGACAAGGATCTCGGCAGGCCGATCGACACTGTCGACGCTGAAGCCGACGAGGTGGTTGAGGTCGATGAAGTCGACACCGAAATGACCGACGTTGCAGAGCCGACTCCTGAAGTCATCGTTGATGCGGATGATGCCGAGGTTGACACGGACGCGTCGGTCGCTGAGATCGACACGCCAGTCGAGATCGATTTGCAGCCTGACGTCGACACCGTGGACGATGCGGAAACGGACAACGGAGGAACGGACGTCGTCGAACCGCAGCCTGAAGTGGTGGTCGCCGAGGTTGACACGGACGCGTTGGTCGTTGAGATCGACGTGGTGCTTGAGGACGTGCCAGTTGAGATTGATGCGACAACCGAGGTTGACGTGCAACCTGACGTTGACACCGTGGACAGCACAGAAACGGACAACGGTGCAACGGACGTCGTCGAACCGCAGCCTGAAGTAGTGGTCGCCGAGGTGGACAGCGTTGATACCGCAGAAGTCGGAACGGACGCGACGGTTGTTGAGATCGACGTGCCAGTCGAAATCGATGTGGCGCCAGAGATCATCGACGTCGTCGCTGACGAAGTCGACGTACCACCCGACCTACCGAAAGAGGAACTGCCACCGCCAGACCTGTGCATCGGAAAGATCTGTGACGATGCTAACTCGTGCACCACAGATTCATGCACGAGTGCAACGGGCGTGTGTGTGCATACACCGCCGGTGGGCGGGACGAAGCCATGTGACGATGGCAATGCATGCACGGTGAGCGACGTGTGCTCGGCAACGGGAGTGTGTGTCGCGGGCAGCGCGAAGAGCTGTGTTGACAGCGACGCTTGTACGTCGGACGCGTGCGACCCGAAGACCGGGTGCGTGTTCGCGGCAAACTGGGTGAAGTACACCTACGATCCGATCGCTCCGCTGCCAGCCGAATGGACATGGACCGTCTCGATGCAGACGCACTGCTCGAGCTACGCGAAGGACAGCTTCAATGGCCAGTGTGGTCTCGGAGTCAAGAATTTGCCACCCGGCGCCATCGAGTTTGCCGTACTCGATCTCACCAAGTTCAGGGTCAAGTATAAGGTCGGCAGTGCACCGATCCGCCTCACGTTTCTCTGGGCGCACTTTGTCATGACGATCTACGACAAGCAGTCGTGGGGCGTGTATGGCGCGGATGGTAACATCCTCGAACCGAAAGCGAGCCACTACGGCGTGCTGGATGGGGAGGGGGTGGTCGAGACCGTTGACCTGAAGTCGCTCGGCGAGCAAGGGGTCAAATTGCGCTTCGAGGAAGCGGTCGGCAAGATCGGGATGAAGCCCGGCCCCAATCTGTGGGGTCCGCTGCTCATCCATCCGGTTGGCTGCGCGCCGCCGGTGAAACTCTAGGTGCGTTCGTGATCCGTCCGGCAGGTGTGTGGGAGACTTTCACACACTTGCCGGCGGTCTTTTTTTTATATACACTGGTTACACTATGTTCACCTTTCGAAGCATTTTTTTGGGTTTCGCAGCGCTCATGGTGTGTACACCATTTATTTATTTTGGTGGCCTCTACGCGCCGCTCATTTCTTCGCGCCTCATTTTATTGTCCATTGCCGCGATTGGATTGATTGTGATTTCATTTGTGCGCGCACAACGAGATCATGAATTTTTATCAAAGTTAATTCAGGGCGCGATGCATCCGATGAGCCTCGCATTTTTCGTATTTCTGCTCTGGCTCACCATCCGTTCGCTCGCCGCCGGTTCGTATGAATTTTGGTGGGGATCACTCACGCGCACTGATGGGATATTTTTTTGGGCACTGTGGCTTCTGTGCGTGGTGTTATTCAGCACATGGTTTCGCGCAGGGAGCGGCAATAAAAAAATCATTGAGCACCTCTCGACTATTTTTGTTGTTGTTGGCATCGGGTTAACCTTACTGACTGGTATTGCCGCTTTGTTTCAATCAGTATTTAATCATGTTGACGTGCGTTTTGCTGGATCTGTCGGTAACCCGCTGTATCTCGCCGGAGTTTTACTATTCATTCCGTGGGCAAGTTTGTCTCTGAAAAATTTATATGCTCGATGGATAGTCATTAGCATTGCAGTTATTGCGTTGATTGCGACGGAGGCGCGAACCGCATTGTTGGCTGTTGTCATTGGAGTTGCAGCGTATATTTTCTTTCGCAGCGATGTTTCGCGCTGGGTGCGCGGCGCGCTGATCACTATCGTACTTGTCGCTGGTGTACTCACCACGATTGCAGTCACTTCTGGATATGCTGAGCGTGTGGTTACGGTACAAACGCGTCTCGCCTTGTGGAAGAGCGGTGCACACGAATTATTGAAACACCCACTGATTGGGTATGGCATCGGTCCACATCTTGGCGCGATTGATCGCGGAACTGCCGCGTTAAAGCAGGTTTCTTTCAGTGAAATCAGTGACGCCACACATTCGGCATATCTTGATATTGCGCTCATGGGTGGTGCGGTGGCGCTTCTGTTGCTTGCCGGTTGGTTGGTTTTGTTGTTGCGCACTGTCTGGTTGAGCGATGCGTGGCGCACGCCGAGCGAGCGCTCGTTAGCATTTGCAACCAGCGCTGCGTATCTTGCTTTCGTCACAACGTCATTTTTCAGCATCTGGCATTTATTGCCGCTTGCATTACTTGTTGCTGTTGCACTGCAGCCTCGCGTTGGCGTTGTTGCGAACAAATCGTCGCGCGTTGTTTTTATTTTAATCGGCATTGTTGGAGTGCTTGTGACGTTCAGCGCAGTAATTTTGGTTATCAATACGGCGTATGCTGCACGATATGTACATCGCGTTGAGTTGGCAATGCAGCGAAGACAGCATACGGAGTTGCCGAGTGCACCACTGAAACAATATCAATGGACGCCCTTTGCGCGTGATTTTTTAACCGCGCAATTACGACTATCATTGTCAACCGCTGAGCTTGGGGTCAAACCGAGTTTTGAAAAATATGCGCAACACGCTGCACTGCCAGCCGCACAACAATTGCTCGCATGGGAAGGTGTCCATCCACAACAGGATCATGTGCTCGCTTCGTGGCTTTTGTCATATGTGAGTAGTGGGTTAACGCCTGATCACACCTACTGGCTCGGCGCTGCGGTGCGTGCAGAGGAACGAGCGCTTACAATCAGTTGTGATCGACCACAATCTGTGTTTTTGCTTGCAGATTTATATCGTCAATCAGGTCGTATGGATGATGCACTTGCGGCGCTTAAAGAGCTGTCGGATCGTCACCCAAATTTTGCAGAAGCGCATTTATTTTACGGCATGATGCTTGACATAGCAGATAAAAAAGATTTGGCGCGCGTGCAAGGCTCGCGCGCGCTTGAATTGCGACCGTTGGATTTGTGGGAACAGTCGCATCAAGAATGGCTGCAAATAATCACGAATGAACAATAAGCATCATACATTGTACTCAATACGCCACTTGAGAATTATACCTTCAAAATCCGCTGCTGCATCAGGTAAACCTGCTTTGAGTAGACGGTCGTAGATAAAATCATTCAACGGTTTAGACCGCGGGTTGTATCCATTTTCCATGCCGGTCTTGAGCGATTTCCACCATACATCTGCGCGTTCATTTGCAGCTATTTGTGCCATGCCACGATACCAATGTGCGAGTCCAAGTTTATCATTGAGCGCAACTGCTGCATCAAAATAGGCAAGAGCTTCTGTTGCATTATTACGTTGTAATTCGATTTGCCCGATGAGCATAATAGGTTCTTGGCGGCGAGGAGAGCTGGCTGCTGATTGTGTAAGGAATCTGATGGCGCGCGCCGCATCAGCTGGTTCATGCGAAATGGAGAATAATTGAAATGCTGATTTGCCAAGACGTAAGCTCCACAATCCGTTGCCCTCATATTTTTTTTCTACTGCATCCATGAGCGCTCTGAATTTTTCCGCTTCATGATTCCATTGTGCACGCTCGGTCGCTGTCCATGTGCGAACATGATCAGGACGTTGCCAATAGCGACCAACAATGGTGTGGCTGAGCGCCTCAAAAAAAGTTTCGGGGTAGGGAGATTTGGTGAGATGATTCAGGAGTTGGTCAACGGATTGCTGCGGTCGTGGGGCAGTCGTTGTTTGATCAAGGCGGGTGACCGCGATTGCATCTGATAGTGGACGCAGCGCTCCGACGAGCAAGAGGAAGAACGATATAAAAGTGAGCATCGCGACGCTTTTTTTGCCTAGAACAACGCGCGGAGAATGTGAGAGTGCATCAGCACGAAACGCGCAATAGCTCAGCAGCAGTATGAAAAATAAAATAGTGCCATGCGTTTCAAATGCAGCTGCATTCTGCACCTCGCGACCAATGATGATTCCACAGAGAACGGCGAATTCGCCCGAAGAGAGTAATGATTTTTTGTAGAGCGTCCACAATGAACCGATTATCGTGATCATCAAGGCAAGGTATGCTCCGATACCGATGACGCCGGTCGTGACCGTAAGTTCGAGCTGTGTGTTGTGTGGTTTGTCTGCACTGGTTTCACTGAGTGCCTGCACCGTGAGCGCGGAATCAAAAAAATCATTGGCTGCCGCACCATAGCGTTCATACCCATAGCCGAAGATTGGATGCGCGCGGAGCGTCGCGAGCGACATGCGCCAGTGTATGAAGCGTGTTGCGGTGGTACTCACGTTGAATAGGCCTTTGGAGTAGGCATACCAGCCCGCTCCCGCCGCACACACAAAAATTGCGGCGACAATAATCAGAATGATTGTGCGCTTTGTTTTAAGATAGAGCCATAGCGTCAAGCCAACCCCAACACCGACACACAACCCGAGCAATGCACCGGTGCTTTTGGTGAGCAGCATCGACGTGATTGCGAGAAGCATAATGACAGCCACCACAAATTTTTCTGTGCGTGAACGCAACGCATCCTGTGCAACCATCGAAAGCAGTAACCAACCAATACTGAGTGATAGATACATGCCAAAAAAAATTGCATTACCGAGTGTTCCACCAATTCGCGTTCCGGAAAAGGTTGTTGCAAATCCCGGGACGAGCGCCTGTGCGCAGCCCCACAGACTCATGAGCAACACGACAGCTGCGGTGGTGCACCACACAAGGCGCGAAAGGTGTGCGTCGTGCCACGCGTGACGCAATCCGCAATAGGCGCCCAAAAGAAAAATCCACAATGAAAATCCGAAGCTCCGTTCCATTGATCCCCACAAACTGTAGGTGCTATCCGTGCTGAATATCGTTGAAAGTCCGAGTGCAGCGACAAACAAAAGAAACACTCCGTCAATTTTGTTGAGCGTGATAGATCGACGACGGTAAGCAATATATCCGATCCACAACGTGCTGATGAGAGCGAGCCATACAAATCGTGGAAACGTGTGTGGATAGGGAAGTGCGGTCCACAAAATCAACGGAGATACGAGAAAGGCGACGAGCAAGATTCGTTCGATCATAGTTCGTCAAGTATAGTGTTGTCCGGTGTCACGGTCAATAAACCCTTGATAATGGAGCAATTTTTTGTTATGCTGGACGAGCTATGTTTACCCGTAGACGAATAATGGAGTTGAGCGCGCACGCGGTGCTGTTTGCACCGCTCATTGTTTCAAGCCTTTTTTTGTTTTCGTTTAATACACCGCGACTATTTTGGATTTTTGTGACCGTGCTTTTGTTGTGCGTTGGTGTATTTTTTTGTACGCGCGACAATCTGTTTGCAATTCGACGCGTGGATGTATGGCTCATGACGTTTCTGTGCATTATCTGGTTGTCGTTGTTGGTTGCGCCAGAGGTGAGTCAAGGAATGTGGAGCGGAGCGGCGAGAAATACGGGTACAATTTTTTTTACCGTGGCGTTTTTGTGGTATCTGCTGATGCGATTGGTGACGTGGACTGATGAGGAGCGGGGTCGACTCATCGTCACCGCCACCATTGTTGCGGCTGTTTGCGCGGTTTGGGCGTTGATTGAATTTGTCAGCGCCGCATCCACGTCTCTGGTGAACGTCGGGCGTACGAATGGACCGGCAGGAAATGCAATGATTCTTGGAAATTATTTGGTTTTGTGCGTTCCGCTTGCCTTGTATGCCATTGCCGCGCGCGTGCAGCTGCACTTGTCGCGCATCTCTCAATGGATTGTGTATGGGTCACTCGTGGTCATTGTGTGTGGCATCATCGCTACCTTGACCCGCGGCGCGTATGTTGCGCTTGCTGCAGCAGTTGTGTGGTATGGCGCTGGACGTTTGATCAGTGCGTATTTGAATGGCTCTGGACCTCATCGAAAGCGGGCGATTACCGTCGTGAGCATTTTTATTGCACTGCTTATCGGTGGCGTTGTGTTATATTCACGACCAGAATTTCGCTCATTGTTGCCACCGCGCTTGGTGATTACCACGGATTCATTTCAAACGCTGCGTACCCGCTTTTTAAATTGGAACATCGCAGTGCGCGCAATCGCGGAGCGGCCGTTGCTTGGGTGGGGTTGGGAAAATTATCGGACGCCCGCAAACAAATATTTTGATCCATCGATCAATACCTACTCGGTGTATGAAACGCGCATTGATAAACCACACAATACATTTTTGGAAGTGTTGGTGACAACTGGTATCGTTGGATTTGTCGCGTTTTGCGGTTTTTTGATTGCGCTTTTGTATTTAGTGCGTCGTTCGTGGCGTGACGGTCATATGAGCAGTGCTGGAGCAATCGCGTTGAGTAGTTTTTTTGTCGCCTATTTTGTTCAGGCGTTTTTTGCATTTGAAACGGTGCAATCATTGTTTGTGTTGTTGTTTGTGGCGTGGATTATTGGTGCTGCAGACGTGCGTTCCGAGCGCACAGTGAGTCTGGCGGGCTCTTGGCGTACTGTTTTTTTTGGAGTGAGTACTGTCGCACTCGTGTGTGGAACTGTGTATGTGGGCGCAGGATTGTTGCGTACTACCTATCACATCAATCAAGGATTAGCAGCAGCAGCGAATCGCGACTTTGAAGGTGTTGATCGTTCGTTTCGCTCCGCGTATGCAGGTATCCAAGGGCCCTATCCGTTTGAAACATGGCGTTGGTTTGCACAAGTGCTGCTCTATGATTACGCGTCAGGTGCGCAAACGCTTACGGATCTTACGCCGGATCAGCAGCGACGATGGCACGAAGATGTGGATCTTGTGGCACAACTTTTGAATCAGTATACGGCGAGAAATCCACAGTCAGCAGAGTGGCAAACATTTGGTGGTAAGGTTGCGTACCATATTGCCATTGCAAAAAATGATCCGTCTTTTTTGGTTGTTGCAGAAAAATTATTTTTACGCTCACAAGAGATCGCTCCTGCACGACAAGAACCGACGTTGTTACTCGTGTATGTGTATACTGTGCAAGGCAAATACGCGCAAGCACTTGAACGGTTTGAAATTTTCAGCAGGATGAGTTCGCCTGATGAGATTGATAGAACGTTGGATTTTCTGGTGACGACATTCTTGCGTGTCGCGGACAAGCAGAGTAGTATCAAAGCCATTACCATTGCGCACAACTCACCACGCCAGTCAGCCGAGTTGCTTGCACGAATCGCCGCTGCCTACGCTTCGGTTGGCTTGTATGACGAAGCGCGTGCTGCAGTGGCAGCGGCAGTACAGCTCAGTCCTGACTTTGGTGTTGAAGCAGAACAATTTTTACGAACGCTTCCACCGCTTAAGAAAAAATAATTTGGTATGAACCATTCTGAAAAAACAGGACGTGAACTCATTGCACAGATTTTGATCTACGCATCGCTCATCACCCCGCTCATTGTCGCGACAGGCGCGGCGATTTTTCCGTTTGTATTTCCGAAAGTTATTTTTTTTGAAATTATCGTCGGCCTCCTTGCGGCGACCATGATTCCGCTCATCGTTCAGCACGAACACTATCGAGTAAAAAATTATTACACCTCGTTGGTTGGCGTCTATGCAGTCGCGCTCGTGCTCACCGGAATTTTTGCGCTGAACCCCGAGCGTGCATTTTGGAGCAATTTTGAACGCATGACCGGCATCGTTTATATTTTGGTGTGCATCGCTTTTTCACTGCTCATCGCTTCTTTTTTTTCTGCAACGCCGCACAAAATTAAATATTTTTTGTCGTATTCAGTTGTTATTTCTGTCATCGTATCGCTTGCTGGATTATATCAAAAAATCGATCCGTCTTTTTTAATGGGTCAGGCTGACCGCGTCGGCGGTACGTTTGGCAACCCGATCTATTTGGGCGCATTTGCCGCACAATTTTTTTTGATTGCCGCATATTTTGCCTATACGCACCGTCGGCAGATAGGGGGGCGTTGGTACGCACTCGCGGCGCTTATCAATCTGCTCGCGCTCTATTATAGCGGTACGCGCAGCGCGCTGCTTGGTCTTGGTGTCGCGGCCGTTGTGATCGGCGTTGCCGTTTCTCGACATTTGTGGCGCGGCGCATATCACAAATACATTGTCGGTTCATGGGTGCTTTGTGGTGTTGCAGCGATACTTCTTTTTTCAGTGCCACTCGTCAAGCCGGGGGCGTACGATCGTTTCCCATTGCTTGAACGCGCGACTCGTCTCACGCTCATGGGTAGTGCGTCGACCCGTTTCATTGCGTGGGACATTGCGATCAAAGGGTTCAAGGAGCGTCCGATTCTCGGCTGGGGTCCGGAAAATTTTTACTACGTTTTTAACAAATTATACAATCCAGAGTCCTTGAAATTCGGATTGTATGAAACGTGGTTTGACCACGCACACAATGCGGTGTTTGATGTGTTGGTAACGCAAGGACTCGTCGGCATCACGCTCTATCTCGCACAGTACCTCATTATTTTTTGGATGTGTTTCAAAACGCGTGGTGCCACGACGGACGATGCGCTCTTGTCTGTCGTGTTTGCTGCAATTTTTGTACTTCACTTCATTCACAATATTTTTGTGTTTGATCATCCTGGTTCGTTTGTTGAATTTTATGCGTTTGCCGGTATCGTGGTTGCACGGTATGCCGCAACTCGCCGCGTTGGTGCTCCGCTTGCTCCCGTGGCACAAAATGCAATTCCGTTTTATGGCGCTGTCGTCCTCACCGTGTTGCCGGTGCTGTTGACCGTCTACATCACCGTTCCGTCATTGCGGCAAAATTATCTTGATTTTTCAGCACAGGTTGCTGCACAGAAAGATTTGGTACTGGCGCAAAAATATTTTGAGCGCGCCATTGCAATTAACGGTCCGCACACCGGAGATGTGTTGCTCGATTCTGGGCGCGTTGCTCAAAAAATTCCGCAGCGAGTGCAGGGAAAAGCCTTTTTTGAAATTCCTGAATATCGGATTTTTTTTGAATTTGGTGTGAACAATCTCAAAAAACTACTTTCAAACGTCGACCCACAGAGCGAGCTTGGCGCGCTGATGCTTGGACAGCTGTTGACCGGCGCTGCGGAGCTCGGCAGTTCGTCGGCCTTGCATGAAGCGGACAAAGCATTTCAGCTCGCCGCGCAACTAAGTCCACGTCGTCAACAAGTATTTTTTTCATGGTCGCGAATTAAAATTATGCTCAATCAACATGATGCGGCAATAAAAATGTTGACCGAGGCGGTGAATTCAGAACCGTCCGCGCCAATTGGACACTGGTATTTAGCACTTGCTTTGGGTGACGGCAATCCAAAAGCAGCTGCAGCAGAGCTTGATTTATTGCGGGAGCTTGAGTATCCGATTGATGCGGCACCGTATCGGTTGCCGAGCGCGATGATTTTTGCGCGCGCTGGTCGTTTTGAGGATGCGGCGAAATTGTTTGAACTCGCATTGCAAGACCCGACGACAGTACCATGGGATGCAGCGATCGCGGTTGAAGCAGACGAGGTGTTTCTCAAAACAAGTCGCGTCGCGGCTTCGAAGAAATTGCACCTCACGTTTCCACAATTTTTCAAAAATAAAAAATAGCAACCATGGAATCAGACGTACGGCCACACCTCATTGTCGCGACAACTGCGTTTTCACCGCTCATCGGTGGTGCTGAGATTGCGGTGCAAGAAATTGTGCGGCAGCTCAGCACACAATTTCGATTCACGATTGTAACACCACGGTATACTCGCGCTGTCGCGGCACGCGATGATTGGTACGGGGCGCGCGTCATTCGGGTCGGGTGTGGAACTCGGTTCGATAAGTGGTGGCTCATCATCTGGTTACCCGTGCTCGTGTCGCGGTTTCGTGCGCGCGAGGGCGCACAGCTCGTGTGGGCAATTATGGCAAGCTATGCCGGTGCCGCCGCCTGTCTCGCCAACATGCTAACGCGAATGCCGTATGTGCTGACGTTACAGGAAGGTGATGATTTGGCACTGATCGAACAGCGCGTCGGTTTTGCGTTGCCGCTATTTAAACAGATTTTTGTCCGTGCACAGGGCATTCAAGCGATTGCCCCGTTTCTTTCGGCGTGGGCAGTGCGGATGGGCGCACGATGCACGCCGGTGGTGATTCCCAATGGGGTAACGCCGATTGAGTTTCAACTCGATGGGGCGGCACGCACTGAGGCGCGAGCGAATGTGCGGGCTGAAAACGGAATTCCGGTTGACGCGAATGTAGTGCTCACTATTTCTCGGTTAGTGGAAAAAAACGGGGTTGCTGATTTAATCGATGCAATTGCGGGTACTGAGATGCATCTGCTCATTGTTGGCGACGGCGAATTGCGTACCTCACTCGAAGCGCGCGCCGAAGCGTTTCGCGAGCGCGTACATTTTCTCGGCGTGCGTGAACAAACCGACATTAAAAATTATATTGCGGCAGCTGACTTGTTTTGTCGTCCATCACATAGTGAAGGTTTCGGCATTGTTTTTCTTGAGGCGCTTGCCGGCGGTCTGCCGGTCGTTGCAACGCGCGTCGGTGGCATTCCGAGTGTTTTAACACACGGTACGCACGGGTTGCTCGTTGAACCCCATGACCTTGTTGCGCTTCGTGCCGCGTTGCTGCTGATTGCTACTGATGCAGAGCTGCGGGAAAGATTTCGTCGCAACGGTGTGGAGAATGTTCAGAAATTTTTATGGGACACGCTGGCGCCACAGATCGCACAATGGCTTCAATCCATTTGACAGTTGCGTGCGCGCTTTGATATTCTATCTCGTACATTCTATGAACAACAAACCTACAATTGGCGTGATGGGTGCTGGCATGGTTGGCGGTAGTACCATTCGATATTTTGAATCATCAGGACATGCGGTCGTTATCTACGACCCATTTAAAGGCCACACTGACGCATCAGTTTTGGGAGGAGCTGATTATATTTTTATCTGCGTACCAACGCCATACGACGAAGAAAAAGGCGGTTTTGATCTGTCATTTGTGCGCGATGCAATGCGTTTGATTCCGGCGGGTAAAATTGCGATCATCAAATCAACGGTGTTGCCCGGGACAACGGACGCGTTGCAAAAGGAATTTCCTGAACTGAAGGTGGTGTTTAATCCGGAATTTTTGACTGAGGAAAGCGCAGATCAAGACATGCGTTTTCCTGATCGTCAAGTGATTGGCTACACGAAAGAAAGCTATGGCATCACCGGCGACATTATGATGCTGCTTCCGGTCGCACCGTTTGACCGAATTATGCCGGCGTCTGAAGCAGAGATGGTGAAGTATTTTGCGAATTGCTGGTTTTCCGTCAAGGTGGTGTTCGCAAATCAGATGTTCGATGTGTGTGACAAACTTGGCATCAATTATGACAACGTGAAGGAAGCGGCATCCGCGGATAAACGCATTGGCCGTTCACATTTGCAAATTTTTCACAAAGGGTATCGGGGGTATGGCGGCAAATGTTTGCCAAAAGACACACGCGCAATGATTCAATTGGGTGCGCGACTCGGCTTGTCACTTGATTTGCTTAAGACTACTGACGCAATCAATAATTATTTGGTCGCGCTACCTGTTCAGAACAATGATTCTGTTGTCGGCAAATAACGCATAAAAATGTGGTGACACGAGCGCCGGCTGCATAATTTTGAATGGCGTTACTGGCCTCTCGCCACAGAGAAATTATGCAGCTGGTGCCCTATCACAGGATATTGGTGTGAATCAGCGCCCTTTGCCATAGAGCACTACATGTAATGTTTTCAACACGATCGTGATGTCCAGTAAAAAAGATCGATTTTTAATGTAGTACAAATCGTACTGAAATTTCGTAAGCTGCTGTTCAACCGTTTCTGCGTATGGATAATTAATTTGTGCCCAGCCGGACAAACCGGGTTTAACCAAATGTCGAACGGTATAGTAGGGCATGTGTTTTTCAAATTCCGCCACAAACTGCGGGCGCTCGGGACGCGGGCCGATAAAACTCATATCGCCCTTCAACACATTGATGACCTGCGGCAGTTCGTCGAGTCGCAGGGTGCGGATGAAGGCGCCAAACGGAGTGACGCGCGGATCGTCGCGGGTGGTCATTTGTGCACCGGCAATTTCTGCACTCCCGTCTTTGTTCAGTGCGTGCATGGTGCGAAACTTAATGACATTAAATTTTTTTCCATTGCGTCCCACCCGCTCTTGCAGAAAAAATAATGGACCGGGTGAACGCCACTTAATGAATAGCGCAACGAGCGGTGTGAGTACGGTGAGCCCTAAAATTCCAAACACCGCAAGAACACAATCCATGATTCGTTGCACGGCATCATAGAGTGGGAGATGGTTGGGGCGCAAGTTTTCAAAGAACCATGAGTCGCGCAATGCGCTGAGCGGCACGCGGCCGGTTAATGATTCGAAGAAATTTTCTGAGGGCATGGTGTATACGTTCCAAAAAAGCAGTTCATACAGTTCGCCGTACAGCGCGGTATGTGTGTCGCGCATATTTTTTGGAACGAGAATGAGTGTTACCTGATGTTCGGAAACAATGGCGCGTATTGGTGTTGTGTCCGTGAATTCCTGGAGCGGCGAATCAGTTGACGAACCGTTATTTTTTTGACTGTTCACCACACCAATCACTCGATAACCGAGTTGCGGATTGCGTTGCAGCGTGAGCAGCAAGCTGGTGATGTCCGCGTCAGGATGTATCGCGAGCACGCGGATGTCTGCGCGGGTCAATCGATTGCCCAGCAAGCGCCAGCCCACAAATAGCACACCAAAGAGCGCACTGAGCAAAAATAAGTTTGTTTTTGGCGTGATGGTAAAAAAAGGCAACAGATAAAAGAGCGTCACGGCAACACCGACCGAAATGAGCCAGCTTTCAACAAACCGACGCATGAAGGCTTGCGATGGTTTTGCCACATACAGATCATACATGCCGTTGACGTAGAGGATGATGATCCAAAGCAAGAAAATAAGCGACATGGGGCCGCTGTGCAGGGCATACTGATCGGCAAATTCACCCATGCCATACCGGATGAGGAGCGCGATCGCGAGCGACAGATACAAAACAATCACATCCCCGAGGAGCAGCATCAGTTGTCGTGCTTTGACAGTACGCATAGAAGTTCGATATAATTGCGCCTGTTATATCAAAAAATCAGATTGATTTCAAGTCCTGTATGCAGATTCCAACAAAACACGTTATTATTGGCTCGCTCGTGCTCATTGCGGCCGTGATTGCTGCAATCGTTTGGTTGGTGACACAACCGATCACGGTGCCTACTCGATCGGTGCTGGGCGACAAGACAGAGTTGCTCGCGCAGTACGATCGTGCCGTTGAGTTTGAAGGTAAAATTATCGCCAACCCAGATGATCTGACCAATTACTTGGTGGCGAGCGCGGCTTGGAAATTTTTGGGTGATTTTACCAAAGAAAACGTGTGGTATCAGCTCTCGGAACAAACACTTGCGCGCGCGATTGAACTGACGGAAAATAAAAACACATTGGTGCTCGGAAACGCAGCGCAAATTGCAGAAGCGCTCGGCGATTACCGTACGGAAAAAAAATATTACACCATAGCGCTTGATTTGACGCCGGGCGATACCAGTCTTTGGCTTGCGTACATTAAAATGCTGCGCTTCAAAATAAAAGTTTCAGAGTCCGACGTGTTGCGCGCGTTTGATGACGCGATGTCGCGGGTGGTCGGCGGTGCTGATTTGATCTCGGCGCGCGCTGAGTACCTCAAGTCAATCGGCCGCTTTGATGACGCACGCACAGATCTTGAACTATTGCTTAAAAATAAAGTGATCACACAAGAGCAACTTGACAGTGAACTGCGCGACATGGCGCAGCAGAAAGAGTCGAAATAATTATTCTTGTTTCATGCAGGTCATTCATTGGTTGAACTCTGGTTTGAAAAAATGTGTCGAGTTGGTTGTTATCGTAGCACTGCTCGCGCCGTCATTTGCGTTTGCGCTCGTGCCTAACGACCCCGAGCTGCAGCAAACCGGTGGTGTTGAAATATTGCAACTGCCACAAGCATGGGACATTGTCCACGAGTCTCCGCACATCGTGGTCGCGGTGATTGACGCCGGTGTTGACATACACAATCCGGACCTCACGGATAACATTTGGATAAATCCGGCCGAGAATGAGGACGGCATTGACAATGATGGCAATACGTTTGTCGATGATGTGCATGGGTGGAATTTTGTTCAAAACAACAATGATGTGCGGCCAAACGTGAACGCCGCAACTACGACGCGAATTGGACTAAATCACGGGAGTGTAATCGCCGGCATTATCGGCGCCGTTGGGAACAATGCTATTGGTGGCGCGGGTGTTAATTGGCGCATCAAGTTGTTGCCACTCAAAATTTTGGATGAAAGCGGTGACGGCGACACTGACATGGCGGTGCGTGCCATTGATTATGCAATACAAAAAAAAGTTGACATCATCAACCTGAGTTTTGTCGGCCCAACGCCAAGTTTGGATTTTATTCAAGCAGTGCGCCGCGCGTATCGCGCCGGCATTTTGGTGGTTGCTGCTGCCGGCAATGCGCCGGAAGGTGGTGCTGGTTTAAATCTTAATTTCACGCCACAATATCCGGTGTGTTTTGATGATCCGCTTAAAGAAGAAAACTGGGTGATTGGCGTTGCGGCGTTGAATGCATCGGGTTCGCTCGCCTCATTTTCAAATCACGGGAGTAAATGCATTGACATTTCCGCGCCTGGACACCGGTTGCCGTCAACAGTTTTATATGACGATAGCTCGCCACTGGCGCGTGAAATTTACGGTGGTACTTGGTCCGGAACATCGGTCGCCGCACCGTTTGTGACGGGTGTTGCGGCGCTCGTGAAAAGCGTGCAACCAACATGGGGACCGGATCAGATTCGCAAAGCACTGCTCGAGACCGTTGATTCTGTTACTGGCAACACCACGCACGCCGCAGGTATTGGCTCGG
>Ga0209541_10002894_pt1 | contig 32083 bp, 45 predicted proteins | sample RifCSPlowO2_01_FD_184027 | JGI IMG/M metagenome (GOLD analysis project Ga0209541, IMG submission 184027) | Groundwater microbial communities from Rifle, Colorado - Rifle CSP2_plank lowO2_0.1 (SPAdes) (version 2) | ecosystem: Environmental > Aquatic > Deep subsurface > Groundwater | place... | reverse complement strand
TTTGTAACAGGCTGTGAAGGCTGCTCTTCAAGCTTGGCGCCCAGCTCTTTCTCAATGTGAGCCTTATAAATCTGCATCAAATCCAATAATTTCTGCTTGTCTATCTCTCTTGGCATATTTTACAGAAGATAATTTACGATTTCACCTCTTTTTTTTGTGTTTGTGTTAAATTTTAATTTATCTAATCCGTGCTTCGCACAAATGTTACAGCTCGGCGGCAAAGGCAATGTAAGTAATTTGCTAATGTTTCCCTAATCAGCCTGGTTGAACGCAAGCGTGCTAGCGTTCTCGCACGCAACTACCGCCTCGCCTATAAATTGTTGAAATAAAATACCAAGCAGGTTTCTTCCTTCTCGCTTACAGCAAGAGGAAGCTCTCGTATTTTTTTTTTGAATTTTTTATTTTGTTATTGAATTATTTTTATCAATGTAATTTTATTCACATCTTGCTGTGAAAATCCATCTTCTTGACGTGCCTCTTCAGCCATTCATTCCATTCAAAAAATATTCTTTTTGAATCGAGCGTGCCAATCTCCTCTCTTATTTGCTCCGATATCTTGTGGAACTGGTCGTTGCACTGTATCACAAAGTCAGCTTCAAGCAAAGCCAAGTTGTTTGTTTTGTTTGCATAGTCAAGCAAAGTTTTCTTTGTATTGGCCCTTAGCATGATGTTATCCCATACGGCATCCCAATTGCCAGCCCATTCCTTGACATTGCCTGCTATTGCCTTCAGGATTTCAGAGTCGCCGTCAATCAGCTCTTCACTAGGCTCTAGTTCGTCCTTTTTTGAGTCGTACTTCATTAAATCAACAAAGCCTTTCTCAACCAATGGGTCCTGCTCCCAGTGTTTTCTGACTTCTGTAATCTGAGTTACCCTTCTCCAGCGATGCAGGCCGTCTGCGCTTCTTATGGGATTTACAACAACTATGACATCGGTTGCCTTGAAGCTTGTCCTTGGCACCTGCAAGTCATTGACAACCCTGTCAAAAACTCCGTATGGGGAGTCTCCATGTATAGTGCCTGCAACCACATTTGCCAATGCTCCAACCCTCATTGCCTCGTACAACGCAAGCGCTTCCTTGCTTCTTATTTCCCCGATAATCAAGGCAGAATCGCCCATACGCAAAGTTGTTCTTATACCCTCGTCAGCAGGCACTTCGCTTGTTCCTTTTGACAGCGCAGCAGCAACTTTCAGTGATTGTATATTATAACCAAGCTTTCTCAGGGAGTTTGTAGGCAGCTCCAAAGTGTCCTCTATTGTTATTACCCTGTATTTTCTCATTAACTCTACCAAGACCGCGCCGAGCAGGCTGGTTTTTCCAGCACTCCTTGTACCTGCGATAAGCAAAGACCTTGAGCCGTCAATCAAAAAGCTCAGGATGCCTGCTGCTAGCGGATTGAGCATCTTGTTTTGCATGAACAAGGGCAAAGTCCATGGCTTGTCTCTGTGCCTTCTGAAAGCAAAAGCCAAGCCGCTTGGATTCAAAGGAGGGGCAACAACAGCTATCCTTGAATTAGCCCCTGGAATGCTCAGCTCCGTGTCCAGGATTGGGTTAGCCTCATCCAGCGGCCTGCCTGAGATAAGCCTGAGCTTTGATGCCCACGAGTCTGCTTCCGGAGTTGTAGGCACAATATTTGTCCTGCAATCGGCATAGTCTTGGTGTACTATGAACATTGGAGTCTCGCCAAGGGGGGAGTTTATCGTAATGTCCTGCACTCTCTCGTCCTGCAAAAGCACCTCTATCAGCCCAAAGCCGACTGTGTACCTCACGAGTATTTTCGTCATCTCGTCTATTTCAGCTGACGTAATCTTTAAATTGCGGTAGTTTACAAGCTCGTCAATTAAATCACTGCCTATGTTGTAGAAAACCTGCCTCATCCTGTCAGGCTCTATGAACTCCTGCCTTGTAGGCTTGTGCTCCGACATTATCTTTCTTGCCGTGTCTAAAATCTCGTATTTCTCCTCGCTTAGCTTGAATTCAGGAGGCATTAAATGGTACAGGTATTGCACATTGTCCGGCAATTTAAAGATTGTCACTTCTGTATTTTTGTCAATTTCATAGCTGTCAATCTCTTCCCCGTCAGCAGGGTAAGTGGACATTAGCTTTGTAAACATGAAGTCAGGCCTTATATCGGGAGTGAATATGCGCCTGTAAACAGAACGCTCGCCAAGCTTGTAGCCTGACAAATATTGTTTTGCAGCCTCTATCAGCTTTGTCTTTTCCATCAAGGACATAAGGTAATTCAGCACTGAGATGTATTTTTTAGCGGAGCTGATGTATGTCTGGTCAACTGACTTGTCGATTTTTATCCTCTCGTCCCTTGCCGTCCTTTTCAGCTCCACATAAGCGCCTATCGGGTCCCTTTTAAGCAAGTCAGCTGTTATGTTTTGAATGCTTGCATACCATTGGGCAGCCCATCTTATGCAGTTGGGATCAGACAGCAAATTGCCGTAACCGACCAAATCCCTTCTTTTTGTCAGCTGGGAATAAAGCTTTGCTATCTCCTGAACCATAATGGTTTGGCTGTAGTCGTACTCGTAGTTTCTTTTTTGCGTGAACACAATTTTTGTGACTATCCCTGCCTCTGCAATGATGTCTACAGTCCTTGACATGCACACGGGATCGTCCTCTAAAGACGGTGCATGGGGGTATTGCTCCAAATCTATCAAAAGCACTATTTCCTCGCCTTCCCTCAAAATGTCATAGGTGAATGGCTTTTTGATTTCCCCGAAAAGCGCCATTATTTTTTCGCCTCTTTTTTTCTTAAAGTATCAAGCGCAATCTCTATGAGGTGCGACTTATTCCTGTATCTTTCCCTATTCTGAAGTTCTTTTTTAATCCAATTAATCAGTTCCTCATCAATCGTCGCGCTTATTGGCTTTTTCATCAACAAAACCTTTATGTTATAATATATATTTTATATGATTAAGTATAGTTTATATTAGTTTATAATATGATAGATATTTAAATGTTATGGTTTGGTCTGCGTAAATCCATTAAAAATAAATACAACAATGCATATTCATGCCTTATGCCCATCACCAAAATCTGCGCAGTGCAATTTGAAGTATCTCCGGATTTCAGCAAAAACATCTCCAGAGTTGAGCAGTTCTTCAAAAAAGCAAATAAAAGCAATTGTGATATTATCTGTTTTCCTGAGATATTTTTGACAGGTCCTTTGAATAAAGAAAGATATAATCCGAAAATCCCGGTGCAATCAAAAAAATTGTTTTCAGAATTATGCAAAAAGTATGGATTGTACGCCATAATGGGCAGCATCATAGAAAAAATCAGCAATAATTTTTACAATATCAGCTATTTATTCGACAACAAAGGCAGCATTGTTGGAGATTACAAAAAGAACCATCTTGTTCAGAAATCAGAGGCAAAATACCTCAAAGCAGGAAATGATGTTTCCGTATTCAAAACAAAAATAGGAAATATCGGAATCCAGATATGCCGAGACTTATTATACCCTGAAATAACAAGAAAGCTTATGCTGAAAAGTGCAGAAATTGTATTCTGCCAGAGCTTCTGGAGCGCGAAATCATCATCTTATGAATGGATTTACAGCAACAAGTATTTTAAATATAAAACCCCAAAAGAAGTCGATGCTCTTGTTTCTGCAAGGGCAATTGAAAGCCATGCAGTATTTGTTTATGCAAATGCTGCCGAGGCATTCAATGCAAATGGGATAAATGACATTTTGCTGGGAAGGACCCAGATAGCTCTGCCTTTTTACGGCTCAACAGATATTCTGGACCACAATAGGGAGGGAATCTTAATCAAAGAGGTTGATTTGGGCATTGTCAATGATGCAAAGAAAGTTTACAAGATTGAAAAGGATTTGAAAGATTATTACAAATAACAAAGTTTAAATAATTAGCATGCGGAAATTCAATAAAATGCCAATGCAAGAGCCAACTTTGCCTCCGCCTCCTAAAAAGCGCGAAGGAATCCTGAAATTCGGGCATGGGCAGCAGCCAGAAGCGCCTGATTTCAGCGGCATGACAAGCGACATAAGCACTTTGGGGAGGCGCCTGAGGCTGCTTGAGGAGGGCTTCACGAATATAAGGAGGTTTTTTCAGGTTACAGAAGAAAACGTGATAGCGAAGAACAAGCACTTCTCCGCGGAGATAAAGACGCTTGCCTCTGACATAATGGAGATAAGGAAGGAGATCCATGAGTTAAGGGAAAAGCTGCTTCTTGTCATAAAAGAGCTCCAGACAACTGCCAGAAAGGAAGAAGTTAAGGTGCTTGAAAAGTACATAAACCTCTGGAACCCTGTCAAGTTTGTAACGCAAAATGAGGTTGAATCCATAATCAGCGAAGTTCTCGGGAAAAAACAGCAATAGAAAGTTTTAAATATATTCATAAAAATTATAACTGCAAAAGAGGTGCTTAGATGGCTTTCTTAAAGTTTGGAAAGAAAAGGAAAGGGGAGCCTTTGGATATTCCGCTGCCTTCTCCTGATGCGCAGCCTATTCAGCAGTCATCTCCTATAGAGCAGGTGCTGATGATGAAGCAGCAAGGCTATACAAATAACCAGATAGTGCAGACTTTGCAAAGCCAGGGCTATTCAAATTCCCAGATTTTCGACGCAATAAACCAGGCTGGACTGACAAGCTTTGAGGCAGCCGAGCCAGTTGAGCAGCCCGAGATGGGAATGCAGGACTATGGGCAGCAGGGCTATGAGCAGGGTTACCAGCAGCAGCCGTCATTCCAAAGCTTTCAGGCGCCTAAGGAGATACAGCCTCCCTCTTCCATAGATGAGGAAAGAATCCAGGAAGTTGCAGAGGCAATTATTGACGAAAAATGGAACGACCTTGTGAAGGACATAAGAAAAGTCATTGAATGGAAAGAAAAAACCGAGGACAGGATTGCAAAGGTTGAGCAGCAGATTATAGACCTGCGCATGGGAATGGACTTGCTGACAAAAAGCATGATGGCCAAGATTTCCGGTTATGATCAGAATATTGTTGATGTGGGCACAGAGATAAAGGCAATGGAAAAGGTGTTCCAGAAAGTATTGCCCAACCTCACAGAAAGCGTCAACAAGCTGGACAGGATGACTAAGGGGTATAAAGAAACTGCAAAGAAAAGTTAAGCGCTTCTGCTTGCCAGCAAGGCAATGGTAAAAACAGCTATCGCAAATATAAGCACTGTGCCGAGAAATGTCGGGTGAAAAATAAGGTTTATTGTGCTTGACAGGTCTTTTTGGGTTTCTGACGGCACATCAATGCTTTCCCTTATTTTCACGCCTGCAGTCACCACTATTATCAGGATGATAAACACCAAAAAAACGCCCCTCATTGCCGGAAAAGCCTCTACGCTGCCTCCGAGCATTTGCATTGCAATGTTTACAAGAACAATAAGTATGAAGATAACTGCAAGGAAAGGCGCGACATCAGCAACAATGCTTGTTGCCACAGGCGATATCAGCACGAATATGCCAATCAGCAGGCCGACAAGAGCCTGAATGAATTTGTTGTCGCCCAAAACCCTGCTCCAGGTTAGTGTTGCAAATACCACAAGCCATGCAAACAGAAAGACAAAAATAGATGAGAAGTACTGCAATCCTGTCACATCAAGAAATGTTGCCATCTTGTTAATGATTTATTTCTTGCCAAAAAGCTTGCTGAAATCCATGCCCAGCCGGTTAAGCACTGTGCGCTCTTCCCTTTCCTTTGATTCGCTTGTAATCCATGCGATTATGATGCCAAAAGTGACTATCATGATGAATACAGCCACTCCTTCTGTGCCGAAAAAGTCCTCCATGGTGTTTCCAAAATCGCCCCTCCACCATCCTGCCGAGCCTCCGAAAATCAGCACTATTATGACGAATGACACTAGGGTGATCCATCCAGGCATTGTAACGCCCAAAAACACGTAATCCTGCCCAAACACACCTATAAGGATAAGCAGGAATATGACAGCAACAAGCACTATTGAAACTTGCGGCAGCGCGTCATTGATAATGAGAACCGGGTCTGAGTTTGCAGGAAACCTTCCTGTGACATGGGGCACCACAACAAGCAAGCCCACAACAATAGCCACAATAACACTAAGGTTTTTCTTGTCTTCCCCGAGAATCTTGGTTTTTTGGAGTATGGCAAAAACAATTGTGAATATTAAAAGAAAAGGCAGCAAAACATCTATCAATCCCCAATCCTGCAAAGTCCTGAGAAAACCTTCGAGCTTTAATGCCTGTGAACCTGCCATTTTTTAACCTCTTTAACCAAATTTTACTTATTTTTATAGTAGTATATAAATTTTATGAATGCTTTGCCTCTTTTGCAGTGTCTTTTGTGGCATAAACTATGAAAAGCACTATCAAAGCCAGCAGGATTAATGAGCCTGCAAGCTCGTCTCCGCCTGTGCCCGTGAAGTCGCCAAGCCTTTCAAGCCACGTCCTTCCGTCGCTTGTCTTAATGGCGCCAAGGAAAATGCCGATTATTGCTATAAAGACTATTATCATAAAAACAATCTTCCAGCCGCCTTCAAGGAACACAGGCTCGCCTTCCTTGTAAAAAGAGCCAACCAAAAGCAAAAACAGGACTGAAAGGAACAGCACAACAACTGCCTGCGACGATACAGTTGTTATGATTTCAACAAGCTCTGAAGATGCAACAACCAGAAACGCCATGACAAAAGCGGATATCGCATTCAGGTTCTTCTTTGTGTACTTTTTGCCTTCAATATCCTCTGTACCCAGCACCTTTGTCTTTTCAAGTATTGCAAAAACAATTGTGAACACAAGCAGGAAAGGCAGCACAACATCAAACAAGCCGATGCTGTCAAAGAACACTAAAACCTGCCTGAATGGCGTGACTGCAGTAGTGTGACTAGTCATAGGTTTTTAACTCTGAATTATGTATTTAAATCTTTCGGAAATGTGAGCTGTTAAGTTAGAGGGGTATTCAAAAATTTTTAGGTTTTTTTCTTGAGATTGTCCAAAAGAACTAACGCAGTTTCTGTAGTTATGCAAGTGAAAAGTTTATCTTGTTTATTTATGCTCTCTCTAAGTTTGTCGTCATCACAAATAACATAAACTTTATAGTCAGTTTCTAACACTTGTAATGATGCCAATCTGATAAGTGATGTAAAATAATCTCCAACAACAGATTTCGGGTGAACACCAATTATTTGAAATAAATTTAGTCTTTTTGGTATTTCTGGTATAAGTTTTCTTTCTATAAGTTCCCTTTTCATCTCTGGGCTGATATATATTAATTTCTCATGATAATCAATATATCTAATCATGCATTCCTTAAATAATTGGTGTTGTTTATTATGATTTATCCCTCTGTTATCAACAGATTTATCAACCTGTACGAATACTTCAAATACTGGGATTAACAGTATTTTTGAAGACATTTAGCACCAATTACTCTTTAGAAAAAGCTTCTTTTAAAAATTCTTCAGGTGTAATAATATCTGCATCTATAACATTAACTGGATTATCAAGAGTTATAGTTACGGCTAATATATCCAATGGAGTTGCATTTATTATTTTTTTATCAGCTTCGGCATCAACAGAATCAAATTTATCTCTAATAGAATCAAATCTTGATTTTCTCATTAATTCAACTACTGTTTCTGGTTTCACATGTTCATTCATCTGTTCTATTTTAGCCATTTTATACACCTTTTAATTGGAAAAAACAAGTTGTTTATAAGCTATTCGCTTTTTGCGACATTGTCGCAAAAAGGAACTTTAACTATATAAATTTTATTGTAATAGAAAATATAGTTTATATCATATATTTGTAGCAGTTAATCTTATCAACCCCAACCATCTATTAACCCCCAACATCTAACTTTAATCCAGCTAATTCAGAAGGTATTTTTCCTGTTGTTGTATGTGCCTCAATCCAATTATGTTGTATAATTATACCTTGAAGTAATATCGGTGCACTCCACAATGCTTTAAGCCCTCGAAAGTCATCAACTCTATGAATGTCCAGTGGCTCGTCGGTAAAATCAGCTTCTAAAAGGTTAGAATTTAAGGTTTATAGACGCTGTAAAGGGCTAAAATTCAGATGTCCAGTGCTTATTTACGATATGGAAAATAATAGAAACCATGCACCTCTAACTTAACAGCTCACGGAAATGTTTATAAACACAATAACAACCTTGAATTGTATGCTCAACAAATCTGAATTCAGCAAAATAAGGCAGGAGATGCACAGGATTGACGGCAGAAGGGAGTCAATAATCCAGCTTTCAAGGGACATAATAAGCATCTCAAAGCAGATAATCTATGCTGCGCAGAGGAATGACATGAAAACAGCATCTTCCGCGATAAATGACATTAAAAATAAGATTAGAAAATTAAAAAAAATCAATATTGCAGCTGACACAAGCATCAATTCCGTTGCGTTTCAGGAGTATGTTGAAGCCATTGCTTTCTACGAATTTGTAAAAAATAAGAAGATTCCCACAAAAGCAAGCCTTGGAGTTTCCGCAGAGGATTATTTGTCAGGATTGTGCGACCTGACAGGCGAGCTTGTGAGAAAGGCAGTCTATGATGTAATCCACAAGAAATTTGACGAAGCGGAAAAAATCAAGGAGCTTGTTCATGACATTTACGGCGAGTTCTTAAAGCTTCATTTGAGGAATGGCGAACTGAGAAAAAAATCAGACTCAATAAAGTGGAACTTAAAGAAATTGGAAGAAGTCATGTATGATATTTCTATGAAGGGAAGGCATTGACAATAATTTTAAATACCTTCTTTAAATCCATAATTTCTATGAAAAGAACCCATACTTGCGGAGAATTGACTGACAGGGATGTGAACAAAAAGGTAGCTCTGGCTGGATGGTGCTCTGCAAGAAGGGATCATGGAGGGGTGATTTTTATAGATTTAAGAGACAGGTATGGCATAACCCAGATAGTTTTTGACCCAAGCCATGACATTCAAAGCCACAAAACCGCTGAAACGCTAAGAAGGGAAGATGTGGTTATAGTTGAAGGGCACGTAAGGAAAAGGCCCAAAGGCATGGAAAATGAAATGCTTGTAACCGGAAAGGTTGAGGTTCTTGTCGATAAAGTTCTAGGCATAAACAGGGCAGAAACCCCGCCTATAGAGATTGATGATAGGATTGAGGCTTCCGAGGAAATGCGCTTGAAGTACAGATACCTTGACTTGAGAAAGCCAAAGATGCAAAAACAGCTCATGTTCAGGCACAATCTTGCAACTGCAATAAGGGAATACCTGAACCAGCATGGCTTTATTGAGATTGAGACACCAATGCTGATTAAGACAACTCCTGAAGGAGCTAGAGATTACCTTGTGCCGAGCAGGCTTCATCCCGGAAAGTTTTATTCATTGCCTCAAAGCCCGCAAATTTACAAGCAGATTCTGATGATTGCAGGATTTGACAGGTACTACCAAATAGCAAGATGCCTACGAGATGAAGACTTAAGGGCAGACAGGCAGCCTGAGCACACACAGCTTGACTTGGAGATGTCTTTTGTTGACGCTGACGACATATTCCATCTTACAGAAGGCTTAATCAAAGATGTGTTTAGAAAGCTGCTTAACAAAGACATAAAAACGCCCTTCAGGAGGATTGCTTATAACGATGCAATGGAAAAATACTGCACAGACAAGCCAGATATAAGGTTTGGTATGGAATGCTGCACTGTCACTGACATTGTTAAAGAATCTGAATTCAAGGTTTTTCTGGATGCTGTTAAAAAAGGAAACATTGTAAAGGTATTGAATGCGGAAAATTGCGGGGAAAAGCTGAGCAGGAACCAGATTGATGAACTGATAGAGTTTGCAAAGCAGAACGGCGCCCAAGGATTGGCGTGGATGAAAGTCGGGAAGAACAAAGCGCTTGAAAGCAACATTGCAAAGTTTTTTAATGAAAATGCGCAAAAAAATTTGATTGAAAAAACTAATGCAAAAATGGGGGATTTGCTCCTTTTTGCAGCTGACAGCCAAAAGATGGTGAATGATGTGCTGTCAAAAATCAGGCTGAAACTGGCAAGTTCGTTGAATTTAATAAAAAAAGATGATTTTGGCTTCTGCTTTATAACTGATTTCCCAATGTTTGAATGGAATGAAGACGAGCAGAAATGGGACTTCGGACATAATCCATTCACCATGCCGAAAGAAGAATGCTGGGAGTATCTTGAAAAAGAGCCCGGCAGGGTTGTTTCTTACCAATACGACTTTGTAATGAACGGCTCTGAGCTTTTCTCAGGCTCTGTCCGCAATAATATTCCTGAGCTTCAGATGAGGACTTTCAAAGTCACAGGAATGTCCGAGGCTGAAACAAAGGACAAGTTCGGGTTTTTGCTTGAGGCTTACAAGTATGGATCCCCAAGGCACGCCGGGTTTGGGCTTGGATTTGACAGATTGGCTGCATTGATGCAGGGCATACATGACATAAGGGAAGTGATTGCTTTCCCGAAAAACAAGGCAGCAGAAAACCCAATGGACGGCTCTCCAAACGAGGCTTCTGAAAAGCAATTGCAGGAACTGCATATAAAGCTTGATTTTGTGAAAGACACAAGAAATGCTGTTTTGGACAAGATAATTGATGCGCTGAACAAAGAAAAGATTGAATTTGAAATTCTTGAGCATAAGCCTATTTTTACAAGCAAGGAAGCTGCTGAAGTTCGCGGAACAAAGCCTGAGCAGGGCTACAAGGCATTGATTTGTAAAACCGAGGAAGGCTTTATACAGGCTGTTGTCTCAGGGGCAAAAGAATTGGATATTGAAAAACTACAAAAATTAACATTGTTTAAAAAAATAGAACTGGCAAATGCAAAGGAAGTGAGGCAGGTTACTGGCTGCAATATCGGAAGCGTTCCTCCATTCGGCAATTTGTTTGGCTTGAAGGTTTATTTTGACAAAAGCGTTGTGCAGAATGATGTTGTTGCTTTCAACGCAGGCACTCACACAAAAAGCATCAAGATGAAGGCAAAGGATTTGGTAAAGGTTGTGAATCCAGTGGTTGGGGAGTTTTCAAAATGATTATAAATTTTGTAACTAGCAACAAAAACAAAGTCAAGGAATTCAGGCAGATTCTGGAGCCTGAAATAAAAGTTAATCATATCGGGATGTCTTATCCTGAATTGAGAAGTGATGATTCAGAAGAGATTGCAAGGCATTCTGCAAAAGAATTGGCTGATAAATTGAAAAAGCCAGTTGTAGTGGAAGATTCCGGATTGTTTATTGATTCATTAAATGGTTTTCCTGGAGCATATTCTGCGACAATCCATAAAAAAATAGGATTGAATGGAATATTAAAGCTGATGAAAGGCGTAAAAAACAGGAATTGCACTTACAAAAGCGCTGTTGCATACTGCAGGCCGAATAAAAAGCCAGTAAGCTTTCTTGGAGAGGAAAAAGGAAAAGTATCGGAAAAAATCAAAGGCAGTTTCGGCTTCGGGCACGATCCAATTTTCATCCTGGAAGGCAGCAACAAAACCTATGGCGAGATGGAAAACTGCATTGAAATTAAAAAATTCAGGAGAATGGCTGTTGGGAAGTTAAGAAGTTATTTATTAAATAGATAGGCGAGGCGGAGAGGCTGGGCAACAGAAAAATAAAGAAATGGTATAAATAGCCTGTGCCGCCGAGCTGTAAATAATGTCCGAAGGACGGATTGAATTTTCTCATTTTTATGTCAAAAACCACCCATCAGAGACGGGTGGCATGATGTGACAAGCAGTAAGCCATCCCGTACATATACGGTGGTTTTTGAGCATGCTCGGAAATATACCATATTGTACATGCACATTGGACTTACGTCCATCAGTCAAAGACTGATGGTATATTTCCGACATATTAAAATCATAATAAATCAATAACATCGAAAATCAGTGGAATGTGGGCGAATTCGCTTTGAACGAGCTCACTCGCATGTCACAGATTTTCGGGGTTTTCGGAAAACCTGTTTTCCGCAAACTTTAAAAATAAAACTAAATCAACTATTAACATGCTCCAGAAAATAAAAGACTTGATGAAAGTAAAAGAGGATATTGACGTAATAAACAAAAATATAGAAGAGAATAATAAGCTTATTTCTGATTTAAAAGTGCAATTGGAGTCATTAAAAGATGGATTAATAGAGGCAAAAAAAGAGCAGAATGAGTTTCTGCACAACTTCAAGGACAACTTGCATGTAATAAAAAACCTAAGGGAGGATTTTGGCAAGGAAATATACGAATTTAAGCTATTAAAAGCGCAATTGCAAAGGAAGATTCTGGACAAATTCGAGGAAGAGCTGCAGAAGGATTTGGAAATAAACAGGGAAGCTCTCAAAAAGGATACGGAAGATTATAATGAATTAAGAAAAAAGGTGGCTGAAATCCTGTCAAGATTGAATCTGACAAGCAGCGAAATAAATAAATTCCTTGAAATAGGCAAAAATATCAAAAAAGAGGATTTTGAATTGACAAAGTTCGCAATGCATCTTATGGAAATGGACAGGGAAAAGCTCGAATTGATGAGGAAGATTGACACTCTTGAAAGATTGGTTTCAAAGATAAGAAGAAGGGAACTTGTGAGATAAATGGAGGTGTTTGCCCCAGGCAAGAGGGTAGTCAAAACCCGGGGCAAAGATGGATTTTAATAGCCTTCAAAGCATCACCTCAGTTTTGTTTATCTAAATAAAGGATATCCCTCTCCTTTAAATACCATATGAACTTGACTTCTGGAATTGTCATTCATAAGCTTTATAAAGGGAATTTTAGAAGCTACCCTAATGGTTCAGGTAGTTTTCAGCCCAAAATGGTTCTGGGGAAAGGATATTCTTATTGACTCTATTGCTTTGCTGGTGCTGCTGCTGATAGCAATTTTTGCCACAAGGTACTACAGAGTAAAAAAAAGCAGGAAATGCCTTTATTTGGCGCTTTCGTTCTATTTAATCGCGTTATCATTCTTTTCAAAGATTCTTATTAATTTTACAATATACTACCGGGTGCTCCATACTCAGGTTATAGGCTCTATGGGGTACACTCAAGTCGTGCTCAAATCTTCTGAGATACTGTCTGTCAGCGGGCTGTTCTTATACAGGCTGTTCACGCTGCTTGGGCTTTTTATGCTTTACTCGATATATGAAAAGCAGTCAAAGGCCAACATTATCCTGATGATGTATTTTATTGTGATATCTATTTTCTTCAGCAAAGAGGAATACTATATTTTTTACCTGACAACTTTTATTTTCTTAGGAATAATATCCAACAGGTACTACCAAAACTATAAGAAAAATAAAGAGAAGGCTTCAGGGATGCTTGCAGCCAGCTTTTCAATCATAACTTTAAGCCAGATATTCTTCATGTTTGTGAATTTCACAAAACATTTTTATGTTGTAGGGGAAATAATACAGCTTATAGGGTATATTGCATTGTTAGTCACATTCATCAAGGTGCTGAAGCATGGAAGGGAAAAGGACAAGGATTGACATCATTGAGGACATGCTTTCTTCCATAATAAATAAAGGCGGCAGAATTAAGCCCACTCACATGATGTACAAGTCCAACATGTCCCATAGCCAGATGAAATCCTACCTGAACGATTTGGTGCAAAAAGAGCTTGTGAGGAAGGTAAAAGACGGCAATTATGATTATATCATTATAACCGACGAAGGCTATAAATTTGTGGAGAAATTGAAGCAGATGAGGGAATTTGAGAAGGTATTTGGATTGTAGATTAGTTGCCTGATTCCTAAAACAAAAATATATATAAACACTTAGAAATCAGCTTCTATTATGGAAGTCGACAAAAAGCTTCTGGAGCACGTTGCTGAGGTTGCGAGAATCAAGCTTAACGAAGAGGAAATAAAGAAATTCCTGCCGCAGCTTAAGGAGTCATTGGAGTTCTTTTCAAAACTGAAGGAGATTGATACAGAAGGAGTTAAGCCAAGCTTCCAGCCTGTTGAGCTGAAGAATGCAATGCGCGAAGACAAGGAAAAGCAATGCCTTTCGCAGGATGATGCATTGTCATTGACAGAGCACAAGAAAGACGGTTACTTCAAGGGCCCGAGGGCTGTTTGATGGAAAAATATCTGATTTTATTATTTTTTATAGTTATTTTGGCAACAGCGTGCAACAATTCACAAACAGAAAAGGAGCAAAACAGCGGGAATATCCATATGGTTAGATATGCAACAATAGAGACTGATAAAGGAACAATTAAAGCAGAGCTTTATGTAAAGCAGGCTCCCATAACGACAAAAAATTTCATTGACTTGGCAAATTCTGGATTTTATAACGGATTGGCATTTCACAGGGTTGAGCCGGGCTTTGTAGTGCAGGGTGGCGATCCTAAGGGTGATGGCACAGGCGGCTCTGGAAAAACAATCCCTCTTGAGATTAATCAAGAACTAAAGCACGTAAAAGGCGCATTTGCAATGGCCCGAACGCAGGACCCCAACAGCGCAACATCTCAATTTTACATAACTTTGGCAGAAACTCCGTTCCTTGATGGACAGTACGCCGTTTTCGGAAAGGTTATACAAGGAATTGACGTTGTCGGGAAAATAAAAGTTGGCGACAGGATGAACAAAGTCACAATAAGTGATAAGTAATGATTATCAAAAAGGCGATATAAATGCACAAGCAAAACAAATTGTTTTTGACTATGTATTTATCATTTATATTTGCAGCACAAATGTTAAGCCCGCTATATGCAATTTACGTGGTAAAAATAGGAGGCGATATATTGGCAGCGGGCTCTGCATTATCAATATTTATGCTAATTTCCGGATTAGGGATTCTTTTGATGGGAAAAATAGAGGATAAATTCAAAAAAGATAAGCCATTTATCATTTTAGGGTATTCTTTTATAAGTCTTGGATTTCTGGGTTATTTTTTTATTAAGAACACTTTGCAGTTATTCATGGTGCAGGTTATTTTGGGTGCAGGAACAATGATATTAGTGCCTGCAAGAGATTCATTTTATACAAAATATTTGGAAAAAGGGAGATTTGCATCTCAATGGGCAACTTGGGAAGGTTTGATGTATATTGCAGGCGGTATTGCAGCTTTAACTGGCGCTTTTCTGGCGAAGATTTTCGGTTTTAGGGCATTGTTTCTAATTATGTTTTTCATTTCACTATTCGGTTTAGCAGTAGCAACTCAGCTTAAGGACAAAAATGAGCACTAAAGAATTCATTGAAAAAGTCAAAAATCATGAAATCGACATAGTCGAGCATACTTACAAGCTGATTGAAGAGTGCAAGGAAATAAACAGGGAATATAATTATCTAAATGCAATTTCTGAGGAATTGGCACTGAACCAGGCAAGAGAGATAAAAATCCAATTAAAACAAAAAAATAAAAGCATCAAAGGCAAAAAATTGCTTGGTGTTGCAATTTCTGTAAAAGACGCCATTTGCGTCAAGGATGTTGAAAGCACAGCAGGCTCGAAAATCCTGCAAAACTACAAACCGTTGTTTGATGCTTTTGTGATTCAGAAAGTGAAAGAGGAAGGCGGCATTATAATCGGAAAGACTTCCCAAGATGAATTTGGTTTTGGAGGATTCAGCGTCAATGTCGGCATTGGATTTAAAGTCCCATTAAACCCTTTTGACATGGAGAGAAGCTGCGGCGGCTCAAGTGGAGGGGCAGCAGGCTTATCACAAAAATTAGGCAGCCACATCGCTTTAGGAGAATCCACGGGAGGCTCAATTGTCGAGCCAGCCTCTTTTTGCGGAGTTTATGGATTGTGCCCGACATATGGAAGGGTTTCAAGATATGGATTGATAGACTTTTCAAACTCTTTGGACAAAATCGGCCCAATTGGCAAAAATATTGAGGATGTTGCTTTATTAATGAATGTCATATCTGGCTATGACAAAAATGACAGCACTTCCTTGAATGCTAAAAACGAAGATTACGAGTCTTACCTTAAAAAATCCGTCAAGGGCATGAAAATCGGAATAATAAAGGAAGCCTTTGGCTCTGGAGTTGAAAGAGAAGTAGAAAAAAATGTCTATAACGGAATACAGGAGCTTGAAGAAGAAGGCGCAAAAACCGAAGAAATCTCTTTGGAATTGCCGATAAAATATGGAATTGCAACATATTACATGATTGCAACTTCCGAGGCATCAACAAATCTTGCAAAATATTGCGGCATGCGCTATGGAGCTGCTGAAAAATTAGAAGGGAGCTTTAACGAGTATTTTACAAAAGTCAGGAGCAATAATTTCGGCGACGAGGTAAAAAGAAGAATTGTTCTTGGAACTTTTGCAAGGATGACAGGCTACCGAGATGCTTTTTATCTGAAGGCGATGAAAGTCAGGACATTGATGATTCAGGAATATAAAAAAGCTTTCAGGAAATTTGATGCTTTGGTATCTCCAACAACATCGATACTGCCTCCCAAGTTTGAGGACATAGAAAAATTAAGCCCATTGCAGCATTACATGATTGATGTCATGACAGTCTCTCCAAACGTTGCAGGCTTGCCGCACTTGAATGTCCCTGTTGGATTTGAAAAAAATCTGCCTGTTGGAATGCTGCTGATTGCAGACCATCTGCAGGAAGGAAAACTGTTGCAATTGGGAAGTGCTGTGGAGAAGGGGAAATGAAAAGTGAGAAATATGGATAAAGATAAAGCAAAACTGGCTTTGAAACATTTAATTGATAGATATAATTCTAACAAGCATTTAAAAGATTTTATCAGTAATGAAAAGCAAATATCCAGAAGTTTAATCGAGCCTTTTGTAAGGGATGTTCTTGGATGGGATATAGAAGACCCTCAAGAATTCAAAGTTGAAGTTCCTGCAAGCGGTAAAAGAGTGGATATTCTGGTCTGTCTTAATGGCGTTACCAAATTTATTGTTGAAGCGAAGTCATTGACTCAGGATATAGTGGATTATAATGATTTTTACAAGCAAACCATATCTTATGCTCATTCAAAAGAAAAAACATTCGCAATACTAACCAATTTTAGGCATTTTATAATTCTTAGATGTGACGTTGAAGTTGATAATCCGCTAAAAGCTGCCGTCAAAATAATTAATATAGAAAATTTTACGGATGACGATTTTGACTTGCTTTATAATTTCAGCAAGGAAATTTGGGTTGAGAAAGGAGAAGAAAATCCACTTTACCTTAAGCTTGCAAATTTTAAAAGAAGAGCAAAAGTTGATGTTGAACTTCTTGAAAATCTTAAGGAATGGAGGCAGTCCATAATTAACAACATTAAAAAACATCCTAGGCAAAATAAATATGATTTTTCTGATGAAAAATCAAAGTACGAAGTTGAGGAAGAAATACAGCGCTTTCTGGACAGGATTATCTTTATTTGTTATGCTGAAGATAAAGGTTTTGTTGACTCTGAGCTTAAATCATTAATCGAGCTTAAAAAAGACAAGCATTATGAAAGCCAGTCTTGGCTTTTGGATAAAATAAGAAGCATATTCAAAAAATACTGGAATGATTATAATAGTGATTTGTTTAAGCTTGGCAAATGCGACGAGTTCTTTATTGAAGATGCAGTTTTATTAAAAATATTAACAGATTTAAGAAAGCCTAAGGATAAATTGTCTTACGATTTTGCTTCCATTGAAGCAGACATTCTCGGCAAAACCTATGAAAACTTTATAGGGCATGTAATAGCTGGAGAGAAAAGATTTAAGGAAAAAGAAAGCAAAGGCAAAAGAAAAAGCGAAGGAATTTATTACACTCCAGCTTATATCGTGGACTACATCGTTCGCAATACTGTCAAAGAGTATATTAAAGGAAAATCCTTTGCTTCTATCAACAAAGTCAAGATTCTTGATCCTGCATGCGGCTCTGGAAGTTTTTTGATTAAGGCATTTGATGCTTTGGCTGAAGAAAGCAAAAATATTCTGAAAAGAGAGCTAAATTATGAAGAAAAGAAAAATTTAATGTTAAACTGCATTCACGGAGTTGACAAAGACGAAAGAGCAGTTGACATTTGCAAACTGAATTTATCTTTGAAGTTAGCAGAAAGAGGGCAAAAGCTACCAGAACTTCATAATAATATCAAATGCGGGGATTCTTTAATTGATGATGAGAATATTGCAGGCTACAAAGCTTTCAAATGGGAAGAAGAGTTTAAGGAGGTAATGCAGAATGGTGGGTTTGATGTGGTGATTGGTAATCCACCTTATTTTAAAATATTTGAAGATAATCCAATAAACAAAACAATCCACTATTTAGAAATAAAAAGTGGTATGATGAATTCTGCAGCAGTTTTTATTAATAGAGGTTTTAAATTATTAAAAAATGATGGTTATTTTGGAATGATTGTTCCAAAGATGTTAGCATTTACTGATTCTTGGGATAAATTACGTGTAAAGTTATTGAATAATTGTAAAATACAAAAAATTGTTGATTGTAGGAAAGCCTTTGAGCATGTACTTCTAGAACAAATTATTTTTACTTTCATTAATACTGGACAAAACATTAAAAATAACATTGTTTACATAGGTAATATAAAAAACAATTTTATAGAAGAAACAGCCAGATTACCTCAAAATCTACTTATAAAAGAGAATACTCTATTTCTAGAACCAGAACCTAAAGCTTATAAAATAAAAGAAAAAATGGAAGAATCTGGAATAAGGCTTGGGCATGTATCAGATATAATTTTGGGATTAGGAATACAAAGTATGCCTTCATTCAAAGAAGATTATAAAACAGGTTATGAGAAATCTTTAAGAGGTGATGATATACAAAGGTATTTTATAAGGGGTTGTAAATTTTATGATAAAAATGACAAAAAATTATCACAATTTCAAAAAGAAATTCAAAAAATAAAATCCTCTCCACACATAGTGGCTCAGAGAATAGTAGCACATATAAAAGACCATATAAAAATCACTGCCACTTATGATGAAGAAGGTTTGTTTTCTTTTAATACAGTTACTAACATTTACGTCAAAGAATATAGTATTGACATTAAACTTATTTTAGCATTATTAAACTCCAAGCCTATTCAATACTTTACTTACAAATTTATTTATTCAAATGCAATTAGGTCTATGGATTTCTACAAAGCTTATGCTCAAAAAATACCAATACCAAAAAGGAATACCAAATTAGAGATAGAAGTAATAAAACTTGCCGACAAAATGCTATCCCTAAACAAAAAACTCCAAGAAATCGGGGACAAAAACACTTTGGAAAAGCAAAAAATACAGGAAGAAATCAAGAAAACAGACAACGAAATAGACGAACTAGTCTATCAATTGTACGGAATAACAGAAGAGGAAAAAAGAATAATTGAGGAGAGTTTGAGATGAAACAAACTAAACAAGACAAACAATTTATGATTCAATTTGATCTTGCTAACAGAGATTACTTAACCAATATTTCAATGTTTTCAATGAGTCTTTATTTATCTATCATTTCATTATTGATTTCTACTATTGCTGTGGTTATCGCATTAAACGGTGTTAATCTGTTATCAATTACATTAGCTATTATTATTGGCTTCCTTATAATATTTTTTACCATTCCAATTGTTTTAAACATCAAAAAGAACATAAAAAATAGTTTTAAAATAAATAAACAACTTCAAGATAAATTGTTTGAACTTTATCCTGAATATAAAGATAAGCTACACTGATAAAACTTAACTAAAAAATCAATTAAAGAAAGATTTATAAACTTATGAATGTTAGAATGTATCGTGAGCAAATATGTACTCTGATTATGAATACTTGACTAATCTGGATTTAAGCAAATATGCTGGAAAATGGGTGGCTGTTTGTGATTCTAAAATTGTGGCTAGCAGTGAGAATATTCAAGACTTGATTAAGGAATCCAAAGCTAAGTGCGGTGCCAAGAAGCCAGTAGTCACTAAAGTATCTTCTACTGCAAGAATTCTATAAAATGGTTTTGAGGTACAGATTTCATAAAGAAATATTAAAGGATGGTTCAGTAGCTTACAGACCATTAGTGCTGGTAGATGTGAGTTACGATGATAATCATTTACCATTTAATGTGGCAGCATTATTAGATTCTGGCTGTGATGTCACAATAATTCCAGAAAGTTTTGCAAAACTTATAAGACTAAGAGGGTATGGAGAAACTGATCTTATAGCGTATAGGGAAAGAACTAAGGTAAAGACAAGCAAAGCCGATATTACATTTTTAAGCAAAGCTCCAAGAGAAAATGTTAAACTATCTTCTATTCCTGTTTTTATCACACCAGAAAATGACGACAAATTTTTACCAGAAGTCGTAATTGGCGTAAGGGGGATTTTTGATAAATTTGAAATTAAATTTAATTTAGGGCAAAATAGAATTGAGTTAAAGAAAATTGATACTTTAAGAAGAAAATTGTATTATTAACTTACCCAACAACTCCCTTTCATTACTCTTTCCGACAAAATGCTCTCCCTCAACAAAAAGCTCAAGGAAATCGGAGACAAAAACACTCTGGAAAAGCAAAAAATACAGGAAGAAATAAAGAAAACAAACAATGAAATTGACGAATTAGTTTATCAATTGTATGGAATAACAGAACAGGAAAAGAAGGTTATTGAAGAAAGTCTAAAGTAATGATTAAACATACTTCAATATCGGACTCTCATATTTTCTAATCGGCATTAAAGGAAGTTTTTCTTCTATAATTTTTTTGTTGTAACTTATTAATAATTTTATTATTAAATAATTCCTGTAATTCCTAAAGTCCAAACTAACTTCTTTTGTTTGTTCAAGCACAGCTTTAGGAAAATTCTTGTCCATAGCTTTAAAGAAATCATAAGCATAAAATATTTCTAATCCTACTAAATTATTGGATTTATCTACATCAATAACTATATCCTCATCTATCTCTACACTTTCCTTAGATTTTTTCTTAGGGTCAAAAATATATAAAACATCATCTTCCTGATTATAGCTCCATTTGAATTTTCTCATTTTAATCCCTCTAATACTTCTTTAACGCTCATCTTATTTAAAGTTTTCCTTCCCAAAGGTATAGCCGTTATAACTTTTAGCTTATCGTTAAAACTTAAAACATACCTATGGGCTCTGCTTTTTGAAAACAAAAAATAGCAGTTGTATCTTACATCTTTATCGCCTTTAAATTCCCTTTCCTGTTTTTCAGCAAAAACAAGTCTTTTCGGATTAAGAAGATTTTTTACTATTTCTTCTTTTGTTAATCTTCTTATTGTAAGCTGATCTTCGATATCTTTTTTAGTAAATACTACATCATCAGTCTCATACTTTTTTAAATAATTCAAAACTTCTTGCTTGTAATTTGTGATGGGCATAAACTTATATACTCTTGCTTCTATTTAAATTATACGGAATAACGGAAGAGGAAAAGAAGATTATTGAAGATAGTTTGAAATGGGTGGAAAGATGATTTTCAACTTAAGCAAAAATGCCCCTTGCCCGTGCAGTTCAGGAAAAAAATATAAGCTTTGCTGCATGGGAAATCTATCTCCTGAACATGAAAATTATTATGGTTTGCTGCACAAGGAGCAAATAATAAAAGATAAACTGCTTCATTGGGTTCATGAAAATTTTGAAACGGAAGATTTGAACGAATATTCTCTTGAATTCAATAATAAGCAATTTAACGAAATTAACGGCGATGAGGATGTTGTGAATTTTTTTGACTGGTTCTTTTTAGAATCTTTCCATAAGTCAGAAGGCAGAAGAATGATAGAGCTGATTAGGGATGACTTTTCAGGCTTATTCCATTTCGATGAACTGCCAATCGTTGATGAATGGATTAAAAATACGCAGGCAGGCATTTTTGAGGTGGAAAAAATCAGCAAAGAAAATTGGAGATTGGTGTTAAAAGAAATATTTACGCAGAAAAGTTGCGAAATTACCGATAAAAAGGCTTCAGAGTTTTTCATAAAGAATGATGTCTTATTTGCGAGGGTGCAGAAAATATTCTCCAACTTCTATATGAGCGGCGCAGGAATGAATTATTCAAGATTTTTCGCTTTTGATGAGTTAAAGGAATTTGTTATGCATGAATATAACATTGAAAAGCAAAAAAATCCGAATTTGACTTATGAGCAGTTTATGAACTTAAACAGCAGAATTTTAAATGAGTTCAAGCCGAAAGAGCCGAGTCTTGTAACTGCAGGCGGAGATGAAATAAAATTTTGCGAGGCTGCTTATTCAGTTGATTTAAGCCGTATAGAAAAAATCCTTGATTGGTTCGACGAAAGCAAGGATTTTATTATTACAGATGAAGAATACAGAAGAAAGAAATTCAAAAGTGCAAATATAGCATTTGTAGGGAAGAATAAAGAAGCTATTGGCGAAAGTTCTGAAAGAAGGTTAATGATATTCTGTGACTATATAGATGAGTTTGGAAATAAGATAAGGAGCGATGCAAGTATTGACATAGAAGATAACGAACTTAAAATATTTACTCAATCTGAAAAGGTTTTCGTGAAATTAAAGAAAATTTTGGATAGGAATATCGGCAAATTTATTAAATTGAAAAAAGAAAGCATTAAGGCTGCAGAAGAGGCGCTTGCAGAAGATGATGAAAAGGATAATAAAAAATACAAAAAAGATAATTCATTCTTGGCTATAGAAAAAGAGATTATGAATCAGCATTATAGAGAGTGGTGTTACCAAAAAATTCCGGCATTGGGCAACAATACCCCAAAAGAGGCAATAAAAACAAAAGAAGGCAGGGACATGATTAATAAGTTGTTGGCAGATTTTGAGAACCATGAGCAGCACAAAAAAAGGGAAGAAGGAAAATACATTCCCGTAGAGAAAATAATCAGAAAAGAATTAAATTTTTATGAGGAGTAATATAAAATGACTGAAGAAACTCATCAAATTACATGGATAATCCTGAATGCGGTCAAGCATACTAAAATCGGAAAGCACAAGCTTGCAGAATTCCTTAAAGGCTCAAAAGCAAAAGATGTTGCCAATTTGAGCAGCCAGCAGGGATATGGCGGCTTGCTTTGGTATGATATTGCAACAATTGTTGAATTCATAGAACAGCTGGAGCTAATGGGATTCATAAAAAGGGTTAGGCTGACAATTGATGACTACTATTCTGCTTTTGAATTGACAGAAGCAGGTAAAAAGGTTTTAGAAGAAAAAATAAAAGTTGAACTTCGAATAATAAAAAGAGACAAGCCAATTGTAATCGGGACATCAGAAAAGGCAACCTTTGACTTGTTCAGGGCAGGCAAATCAATAGAAGAAATTTCAAAAGAAAGAAATTTAGCAATATCGACAATTTACGAGCATTTATACAGGCTTGTTGCAAACAATTATCTGTCAAGTTCCGAATTTGTGCCAGAGGGGATTATTAAGCAAATACTTGAAGCCAAAAGCAAAGCGCCAAATGCTACTAAGTTAAAAGAAATTAAAGAACTACTGCCAGAAAGTATAACCTACAATGAAATTAGATGTGTTTTGGCTGATAAAACAAATAAGGTACATTCTAAAACAGAAGAAGAAAAGAAGATTATTGAGGAGAATTTAAAATGAATGAATTGATAAATACCCAAAAAAATGAATACTCAAGGATAGACACAACGCTCATTGATAAATTGAAAGTTCTTGCAGATAAAGAAAGAAAAATAAAGGAATACAAAAGAAGGATTAGGCTAAAAGGCATTGTAATAGCCAAAGGAATGACAAAAAATAAGAACATTACCTTAACAATTAATGAAGATGCGCTTAAATTTACAGTTTTAAAGTCCCACAAAGAAAGATTTGCGCTTGCACAAAAAATTAATGTAGGAAAAAGCGTCTCCATTGAGGGAATTCCAAAATTCAGGATGATTATATGCACAAGAATGAAGATTATTGAAAAGGGGATTGATAGAAATAAACAGATTAAGCTGATAAATTTTGACAAGGTGATCTAAATGAATGAGAATATTAAATCAGTAAAAGTTAATTGCAGCTTTTGCGGCAATGAAATGGAATGCCCAAAAAATATGCTCGAAGAGTCAGAAAAGCATATGTGTTTCGAGTGTTTTCAAAATGCTGATGAGAAAGATATGCCAAGTGATATTTCTAAAGTACATATAGACATTCCCAAAGAAAAGTTGCTGGATGAAATGCCTGATGCTATGACTAACTCTATGGTTGAAGAATTATTTCCGGAAATATGGAAAGAAAGAAAAGAAGAATTAAAAGAAATGTCCAAAAAAGAGGTGGCTGAAGAAATGTTTGGGGTGGGGATTTATGTAGCTATTAATAATTTCTTTAAGGCAATGAGTTCAGAAGCAGATAAGGAAATCAAGAAAAAAGCTAATTGAGGAAAGCTTAAGATAAAAACCTAAATATTTATATACGGGCTTTCAAAGGGATGTTGCATAATAGCAAAAGAGGTGCAAAATGGCTGAGGACTGCATTATGACTTCTGTGTATACACCAATAGATTTAAAAGGTTGGAAAACTTGCTTGGATATATCGGGGGTGCAATGCAATGACTGAAGACATAGCCGCAATGCTAAAATCTGGACAGAATGATTTGCTATGGTTCGATTCAAATTTTAATAAGCTGCTGGAGAAATACAATGAAAAGTTTATCGCTTTTAGAAACCGTGAAGTTATAGATGCGAATTCTGATTTGAATAAACTAATGAATAATCTAGAGAGCAAGCATATTGACACCTCAAATATAATTATAAAATTTATTAGTAAAGTCAAATTTATTCTTTAATGGAGTTGTAATGAAAGATAGGATACCTCTTCAAATAGTTGAAGGCAGATTGGTCTTGACTGCGGTCATAGAGTGCAAAAGATTGAGGATACAAAGGCAGTTTCTTGATTTTGTTGTAGACACTGGCAGCCCGGAATCGTATATTGCCGAAAAAGATTCCTTAAAACTCCAAATACCGACAGACAGGGAACATTCAGGCCATGTAGATTTTGGCGGTTCAAGATATAAAATCATAAAACTGCCCGAATTCATATTTTATGTGCTTAAAGGCGACGAGCCTTTTCAGCTGACCATATCGCTAAATGCGCTAAAAAGTTCAAAAACATCCCCAGAAAAGATAAAAATGTCACAAGCATTGCCGTCTATTTTAGGTTTGGATTTCTTAAAAAATCAAAAATTATCGCTTCACGTTTATATGACTGAGAATTTGGCTTATTTAGAGTTTGAAACGTAATTCATCACAAACTATAAAAATCCCCAAAAAACTCATTTCTTGATGAAAAACCTGTTGTGGTACCTTATAGCAGGCACCAAAGGCGGCGAAACTCGGGGCAGAATCATTGGCTTGCTGGACAAAACCCCCTCAAATGCAAACAGGATTGCGGAAATTCTAAATCTGGATTACAAAACCATAAGGCACCATCTTGGAGTTCTGGAAAAAAATGATGTAATAACTGCAGTAAACAAGGGAAATTACGGTGCTGTTTATTTTCTTTCAGAGATTATGAAGGCCAATCTGGCAACTTTTAATGAGATTTGGGCAAGATTTGGGAAAAAGTAGATAAACAAAGAAGATTACAAAGGTGATGAAAATGGCAATGTTAATGACATTAACGACAATACTGACTGCAGTATCAACTGTAATTTTAGCAGGCTTATTGCATGTTTATATAAAAAACCTGAAAAAAATAAAATCCAATTTCACTGTAGGCCTGCTCGTATTCGCGCTGTTGTTTTTGATGCAGAACCTGGTATCCCTGTACTTTTATCTCACTATGATGGAATATTATGTTCCGGCTGTTGAGTTGCATGTGTTTATATTCACTTTATTGCAGACAATTGGTTTTGCAATATTATTAAAATTAACGTGGGAGTGAGGTGATTTAAATGGCCAGCATGAAAAAGGGTTGCTTAATGGCATTATTGGCAATTTTCGGCATTGTGGCTTTTGGATGCACCCAAGGAGCGCAGACGGATCAATCAATGATGGAAAAAGACAAAATGGCGAAAGATGAAGGAGCGATGGAAAAAGATTCCATGGAAAAAAGCGGAGAGGCAATGCAAAAAGAAGAGGAAGTGATGAAAAAAGACACAGAAATGATGGAAAAATCGCCTTACACGGGAAAAATTCTTGCAGGTACAACATCAAAATACCTTGAATTTAACAAAGCAGACTATGACAAGGCGTTAGGGGAAAATAAGAAAATCTTGTTGTACTTTTACGCAAACTGGTGCCCCATATGCAAGAGAGAGCAAGTTGACACATTTGCTGCATTCAATGAGCTAAATGACCAAAATTTGATAGGCTTCAGGGTTAATTACAAAGACGGCGATGATGACGCCGACGAAAAGGCATTGGCCCAGCAATACGGAATTGCCTACCAGCACACAAAGGTCATATTAAAAGACGGGAAGCAAATCGGCAAATGGCCTGACTCCTGGAACAAGCAGAGGTATCTTGACGAATTGGCAAAAATTTAGATTCAATCTCATAATTCAAGGAATGAAAATGGAAACCAACAGATGGCAAATCTTTATCAACAGCATTTTTTTTGTTTTGGGATTTAGTATAGTATTCTCTATTGTAGGTGTGTTGCTGCAAAGCGTGCTTTCAAATGTAGCCTATACCGTGCAGAACTGGCTTGGCTACATAGGCGGCGCCATGATCATATTGTTTGGATTGTACCTTCTTGGGCTTATCAAAATCGGCTTCCTTGAAAGGGAGCATAAATTGAAAGTGAAAAGAAAGTTTAGATACTCCTATGTAACTTCATTTTTGTTTGGAGCAGCTTTTGCCGTCGGTTGGACTCCCTGTGTAGGCGCAGTCCTTGGAACTATTTTAACTCTTGCCATAACAAACCCTGCAAGCGCATTCAAGTTTTTGCTGTCCTATTCATTGGGATTGGGGATACCATTCCTAGTTGTCGGCTTGTTTACATCAAGAGCATCAGGATTCATAGAAAAGATCGGCCCTAAATTAAAATATGCCAATTACATATTTGGCGTCGTGTTGATAGTTCTTGGCATACTTGTGTTCACGAGCCAATTAAGCAGAATAGCGAATGTGCCATTTTTAGCCGACCTTCTGACAAAAGTCAGCGGCGAATCCATACAATTTAATCAGTTAGGCATAGGGATAGCTTTCATCGCAGGCTTAGCCTCATTTTTAAGCCCTTGTGTTCTTCCAATAGTGCCAGGTTTTTTGTCTTATCTTGCGACAACAGCTGCAACAGCAAAAAAAGATGAAGAGTAAGATAAATTATTTTGCAACAGCACTTGTAGTATTAGCAATAGTTGCAGCTATATTCTTTCTGCAAAAAAGCAAAGTCAGCCCCCAGACTGGCATAGAAAACACAAAAATAGAATTAAAAGAAAACAAGTATCCGAAAGCCCCTGATTTTGCCGGAATAGAAAGATGGCTCAATTCAGAGCCGTTGAAAATCGGGCAACTAAAAGGAAAAGTCATTTTGGTTGATTTCTGGACATATACCTGCATAAATTGCATTAGAACCTTGCCTTACCTGAAGGAATGGGATAAAAAGTACAGGGATAAAGGGCTGATGATTGTGGGGATTCACACGCCGGAATTTGAATTCGAGAAAAAATATGAGAATGTCCTGAAAGCTGTAAATGAGTACCAATTAAAATACCCGGTTGCCCAAGACAACAATTATGCCACGTGGCAGGCTTACCAGAACAGGTACTGGCCGCATAAATTCTTGATTGACATTGACGGCTATATAAGATATGACCATATCGGCGAAGGCGCTTATGACGAGACGGAAAAAATGATCCAGCAATTGCTAAACGAAAGAATGGGAAGATTGAACAAAAAGAATGGGATAAACGAAAGCATAACAAAGCCGTCGGAAATTCCGGAGTTCCAGAAGATTGGCACGCCTGAGATATATTTCGGCTACCAGTTTGACAGGGGCAATCTTGGGTACGAGAACATACCGCCGGATGCAACAGTAGATTTCAGAATACCTACAAAAGCCTTCAAGAACTTTGTCTACCTCAGCGGCAAATGGAAATACAATGCGGACAATATGGAGCTTATAAGCGATGATGGAGAGATATTTTTGATATTCGAGGCAAGAAAAGTCAATATTGTGGCCGGCTCTGAAAATGCGTCCGATGTTAATGTTTACCTGGACAACGAAAAATTAAATGCCGGTAACAAAGGCGACTATATAATTCTCAAGGACAACAGTAGCATGGCAAAAGCCAATGAATTCAAGCTGTATAATGTCGTATCGGCAGAGGATTACGGCACTCATGCCATAAGCATGGTTGTTGAGGGAAGGGGTTTCAGGATTTATACTTTTACGTTTGGATAGGGATATTAAATTTTTTATTTAATAATTAAACATCATGCTTATAAAATTATACGGAAATCGCATAAGTTTATGAAAAAAGCAAATATCCTGCTGTTGGCGATAATTTCGCTGTTAGCATTAAGTGCATGCACTCCGCCCAGCAGAGGGCATCAGGTAGGAGTTAGCTCCAATTCTGTTGCGCAGCAACCAGAGGCAATAGTTGGAATAAACAAGGGTAACTTGCCGCCGGATTTTACAATAACCACTATAGATGGCAAGCAATTAAAATTAAGAGAATTTAAAGACGAAAGTAAGCCTATACTGCTGTATTTCTGGGCATCATGGTGTCCCTATTGCTCACGAGACTTTGACATAGTTAAAAACATATACCCGAAATATTCGAATGAAGTGGCTTTTTTGGCAATTGATTTGGACTTGAATGAAGATGCAGAATTGATAAGAAAGTACAAAAACAAGAAAGGGCTTGCAGGCGTAGATTTTGCAGAGGGAAAAGAAAGCATACTCTCAGATTATGGAATCACCCATACAACAACAAAATATGCAATTGGAAAAGACGGCACAATTTTGTATAAAGGCTCAGGCGTATTTAATGAGCAGCAATGGGAAGTATTATTAAGCGGATTAGCTAACAGTTAATAAAATGCCAAAAGCAGTCTGGAACGGAACGGTAATCGCGGAAACAAAAAAATTTAAAAAAGTCAATAAGGGTGCTGCATGGTCTTATCCCAACCCAAAGCCTGCTGCAAAGAATATAAAAGGCTATATTGCTTTTTGGAGGGGAGTGGAAGTAACAGATTAAATTTATAATTTATTGCAATTTCTCAAACGTCTTCTTCATCAGCATCGCATCCCCTTCAATATTTGGGCTTTCAGAAACTACAACACCTTTTACTTTAAAATCTTTCAATGCCTTCAACAATTCCTGATACCTCAAATCAGATTCTTCCAAATTCAAATGATTTTTTTCCCCTTTCGGGCCGTAAGCGATGCCTGTAATGTGGATGTGCATGTTTTCAAGCCCTTTCTTTCCCAATGCCTTCTCTATTTTTTCCAAAATGCCGGCAAACTCTTTGTACGTATTGTATTTCCCGTTTGTTCTTGCATGAAAATGCGCGAAATCAACGCAAGGCATTACATTGTCAAGCTCCTGGCTTAGTTGCAGTATCTCATCCACATTGCCAAATTGTGTTTCTTTTCCAGTAGTCTCGGGCCTTATCCAGATATTAATCCCCTCATTTTCCAGTGTTTTAATGATTGATTTCAGATTATCCCTTATTGTTTCATAAACTTTTTTTGGCTCCTGCCCCATGTAGAACCCCGAATGGAAGCAAACGCTGTAGCCGCCGCATAAGTTAAGTATTCTTGCGGAGTTTGTGATTCTGTCAATGCTGGCCTTTATTTTGGCTTTTTCCAGGGAATTCAAATTTATGAAATAAGGCGCGTGGCACGTCAAGATTATGCTGTTTTCTTCGGCAATTTTTTTTATCTCCGGGGCTTTTTCTCTAGTTATGTTTATGCTGTGCACGAACTCAAGCTCCATCGCTCCCAATCCCAGTTCTTTTACGTGTTTGATGCCTTCTGAAGTATTCCTTGGGTTTGCGCTTAATGGAATCCCTGCTGTGCCGAATAGAAGTTCTTTCATCATAGAAACTAAAGGGCATTTAATATTAAATCTTATTGCATTTTATCTCGAGCTGTCAGCCTGCCTCTCTATCTCAAGCTTTTTTGCAATGGCATTTGATGCGCTGCTCATGCGGTAGGCATTCAATATCTCATCTGCAAGGCTGCTGACAATAGGTTTTTTTGTGTTGAATGACCTGTGGTACGCCCCCTGCGTCATGTGCCTCAGTGCAAGGTCAACCCTCCTTTGCGGCGAGCATTCGACTGCCTTGGGGTATCGGGCGCCGCCGTATTCAATGGTTATTATTTCCTCTCTTTGCGCCGCATTCTCCAGGGCCTTCACAAAAACCTTTATTGGGTTCTCTTTTGTGGTCTTCTCCAGGTGCCTGAAGACTTCCTCCACTATGTCGTAAGCGGTCTGCGCCTTTCCGGTGGTGTGGTAGCTCGTCTTGAAATGCTTCTTGCTTTTGTGCCCGGGCACCATAAGCTTGTTTATAAGCCTCTCGACAATGAATGTCTTGCTCTTGTGGAACTTGTTGCCGGCATATCTTGCCCCTGTCTTGGGCACAATCTTCGGGTTCAGGGTTATATAAGCCTGCAGCCCGGCATCATCCACTTTGATGCCCTCCATGCCCCACCTGTTAAACGCTTTTATTTCCGGCATTTTGATTTGTTAGTTTTTCGCTTATGACTTATTTTGGATCATTCTGGTTACTTCCTGGCCTTCTCTATCCTTCCTTTCAATAAGGCATCAAGGCTTTGGTCATTGACTTTGATGACCTGCCATCTCACTCCTGGAATGTCGCCTTTTGACTTGCCCATCGCGCCGCCAATGCACTCTATTATCACTTCATCATGCTCGTCAATCATTTTTGTTGCGCCGTCCCTTGGGCAGAATGCAGTGACCTGCCTGCCGTTCTTAATCAATTGCACCCTGACGCATTTTCGCATTGCCGAGTTGGGCTGCTTCGCCTCAAGCTGGACCTTTTCCAGCACAATGCCTTTTGCCTGCGAAGCTCCTTCAAGGGGATCTGACCTTTGCTTTAGCCTGAGGGTTCTTTCGATGTATGGCCTATAGTGCCATCTGCCCTTTTTCCTTCTTTCCCTCAGCCTTTTTCCTGAAAACAGGCCTTTTGATTTGTTTCCCATAAAGCTCAGTGATTTTATTTGATTTGTCAAAAACCACTATTTAAAGACGTGGTGGTGCGCTGCGTTATTTAAATATTTGTGGTTTTTTGACACCTCAAAATTTCACTTATTTACAAGTGGTTTTTGAGCACACAAAATTCCATGTAATGTGTTGCTACACATAAACTCACTTGTCAAAAATTCCATGTATTTATTATTAATTAATGGATTTTTTGAGCATGCTCAGAAATCGCAAGATTTATGTTACTAGTTGCGATTTCCGACATATGCTAATAAGTGGAATTTTGTTGTTTAAAGCTATCTGTTAAACTACACTACTTTTATATCCTTGATGTCAAAGTATCTTTTTGCTATGCAGTTTATGTGGTTTATATTCTGCCTTTCCCTGCCTATGAGCATGGCCCTTGCGCTTGTGTCCTTTCCGTGAATTGTCACAATGCCCTCTTCTTCTTTTATGTCAAGGGCTTCAGCCGGATAAATAAGATTCCTCACAAACTGGGCTATATCATTGCTGAATTCGACAAGCCTTATCTTTTTCCTGACTGCATTCTCCATTCTTTTTATATTGGCTCCGCTTTTGCCGATTGCCTTGCCCATTTCATTCTCTTCAACTATGAAGATAAGCTTGTCATTGTCTATGCAGTCCTTTACCTTTGCGCCGCTCATTGACTCAAAAAGCGTCATAAGCTCCATAGACTCAGAATTGTATTTAACTTTGCCCACTTAGTTACACCTTTTTAACAACAGCCAAGACAGATATAGAAAAAGGCTTCTTACATATTACCCCCAGCTCGTCATTTGGGTACTCTAGCTTATGGAGCTCTGCATTGCCTAATGCCGCGTAATGATTGATGTCTTTCTCCACTTTTGCCGGGCAGTTCGAGCTTAGCAAAACTTTTTCAACCCTGCCCAGCTTAAGGTTTTTCAGCGTGATTTCTGTGCCAACTACCGCATTTCCGGCCCTTATTATTTTCTTAATCTCCGTGGAGCTTATTTTCTTCGCCATTTTGAATTAAAGTGTATTGATTATCCTCCTTACATTAATTGCGCCGTTCTCGGATTTCGAAACATCAATGCTGTCCTCGCCATACTCAAATTGGATTATCTTGCCGGATGCATCCCTGACGGTGCTGTCA
>Ga0209541_10002892_pt1 | contig 32106 bp, 43 predicted proteins | sample RifCSPlowO2_01_FD_184027 | JGI IMG/M metagenome (GOLD analysis project Ga0209541, IMG submission 184027) | Groundwater microbial communities from Rifle, Colorado - Rifle CSP2_plank lowO2_0.1 (SPAdes) (version 2) | ecosystem: Environmental > Aquatic > Deep subsurface > Groundwater | place... | reverse complement strand
AAAAAAAATGTGCACAGCATCGAAGTAATTCTCCCCAAAAGAGAAATAAAGCGTGATAAGAAATATGATGCGCGCGATATTCATAACAAAGATACCGAGACATCCCAGAAGAAACATGCGAGATCCCATATAAAATGAAATCCCTCTCGTTACCAGCAATAGTTCTGCCAAAAAGATGTATGCGAGCGTTGCAGTGCATGCAGGAATGAAGACAAAAGGAACTGCGTGGATAGTTATCGTATTTCCGACCTGTATTGTATCATAAAAAAGAGGGAGAAAACTTGCGCTCACAAATACTGTCAATGGAGAAAGAAGCATAGAAAAAAGATTGTATGAAAGAGCAACAATTAGCGCGGCAAGATATCTGATATACACTGTCTTCATATGCAAATCTTTGGAGGGTGTTTGAGTAAGTCTTCGATAATTTTTATTGCATTTTCTATGTCTTTCCTATGGACAACGCTTACCCCGCTATGGAGGTTGCGCACTGGCACGCCGAGCACTGTTGTGGGAATGCCCCCTTTTGAGAGAGAAATCTCTAACGCGTCTGTTGTCCCTTTGTTTGTTACTTCTAACTGCAATGGAATTTTTTTCCTCTTGGCAATTGCTTTGATATTGTCATTGAGGCAAGGGTTGGAAAGAAGTTCGACATCCATAATGGTCAGCGTTGGGCCGTAACCTAATAACCGTGTTCCATCATGCCAATCTTCACAAATATCATCCGCTTGTGTCACGTCTACTACTACAGACCATTCCGGATTCAGATTGTAAATTGATGTCCGCGCACCATACAGACCTACTTCTTCCTGCACCGTGAACACAAAATAAATATCTGAAGAAGATGTTTTTATGCGATGAATGAGCTCAAGCAGAATATAACACCCCACACGATCGTCTGCTGCCTTCCCACAAACAATATCTTTAGAGCCAAGCGTGTCTGTTTTTTGTTCAAACTGCAAGAACGTGCCGATGCCTGCTTCGAGCTTTTGCAATTCGCTCTTTGACAGGCCCGTGTCTACAATAAGGTCCTCTGTTTTGGGGAGTTCTTTTTGTTCTTCACCATCACTCAAATTGGCAGTTGAGATAACCCCTTTAATTTTCTTGCCTGATTTTGTTACTAAGACGACTTTTTGGTTCATGCACGCAATCGGTTCGATACCACCTATCATAGAGACATGCATGATGCCAAGCTTGCTTATACTTTTGACTATTAAGCCAATCTCGTCCATATGCGCCACAAGCATAACTGACGGTCCTTTTCCTTTCTTATGCACAATCAAATTCCCGAATTTGTCGACCTTGAAATCTTTACAATGGGGTTTTATTTTTTTTATTAAGTATGAACGCACTGCATTTTCATTCCCGCTTACAGAAAGAATATCCATGAGTTCCATTAAAACGTCCATAGTCTCCAATGAGATATAATAGCTTATAAGTTTTTCTTTTGGAATAAGCAAAATTTATATACGAGCAAACCTTTGGCATTTTCATGGACATCCAAGGAAAAGTTATTGTCTATTCTAAGAGATATCCCCTAGGTAAGACTGTTATGGTTGGGAAAAAAGAGGTTATAACCCAGTTTATTTTTGGACGAAACAAGGAAACTGACGCGTCTCTTTTCAGGCTGGAGAGATTTGCTTTTGTTAGCAGAAATCACGGGACTTTTCAAAGAATAAAAGAAGGAACGTATACCTATACAGATACCAGCTCTAAAGTAGGAAGCTACTTTCGTCCTGCAAAGGGCCTTTTTACAGGGCTTCTCACACTTTTTGGGAGAGCACAAGAACAAAGGCTTAACAAGAATGAACCTATTGGTTTACGCGTTGGCGACGAAATTGTTGTTATGTATACCGACAAAAATGGAGATAGCGTGGAAATTATCCTCAACATTAATTCTCTAGACTAATTTATTCTGTGATGCTGTGCAGGCGCCGTTCTTTTGGCACCATGTTTCTAAGAATATTGTTCTTGAGACTGCCGCATCCAAACTTATCTTTCTTGTAACGGACGATGACGTAACCGAGATTTCCTTCAAAAGGAATATCTTCCCCTTTCATCCACTGATGCGCTTGCTCTTTTGTTAATTCAAGACTATTCTTTTTAGCATTCACGAGCTGCGCGCCTTCGATGCTGAGACGCAGTCCGTCTTTTTCCATTGTTGCAAAATACATGCCGATATTATTGATCCGCACCTGAGCTTGGTTGAGCTGTGCAAAGGCAGGGCTTATAATAAATATCTTATCTTTATTGTTCTCAAAGAAAATATAATCTAAATGTTCTGTGATTCCAAACTGTTCCTCGAGCATCTGGAAGATTTCTTTTTTCTCTCGGGTGTTCAATGCCTTGAGCTGTACCATATCGCAGAAAAAGATATAGATATATTTATATATTCTCTTTTTCTTTTGTACCAAATATGAAGAAAGACATCGAAGTTCTTGCGCTCCAGAATGCAGTGAAGTATGAAGGAAAGGCAAACATCGGCACAGTAATTGGCGCACTCCTTGGCAAGCATCCTGATCTCAAAGATAAAGTTAAAGCACTGAGTAAGGATGTACAAGAAATTGTCAAAAAAGTAAACGCGCTTTCTCTTGAGGAACAAAAAGATCGGCTTGCAACCATTGCGCCAGAAGAAGCTGAAGAAAAAAAAGAAAAGAAAAAGAGAGAACTGCCAGAGCTTCCCAATGTCCACGGAACTGTGGTGACACGGATCCCTCCCGAGCCGTCGAAGTACCCCCATATAGGTCACGCGCTTTCATTTCTCATCAACTATCTATACGCAAAAAAGTATCATGGAAAATGTGTACTCCGGTTTGATGATACCAACCCTGAAAAGGCAAAGAAAGAATATTATAATGCGGTACACGATGCGCTCGACTGGCTTCAAATTAAACCCAATTGTACTATTACCGCTTCAGAAGAAATGGAGACTTTCTATAAGTATGCCGAAGTGTTGATAAAAAAAGAACGAGCGTATGTGTGCTTCTGCGACAAGGAAACCATTAGCCAGTACCGAACCAAAGCAATGATTTGTAGCCATCGACGACAAGATGCGCATCACAACATGGAAATCTGGAACGAAATGCTTGCGGGAACGCACAAAGCAGGTGACGTGGTCCTTCGATTAGCTGGAGAGATTGATGCAACGAATGCAACAATGCGAGACCCCGTGCTGTTCAGGATTGTTACCACGCCGCATCCTCTTACAAAAAAAAAATATATTGTCTGGCCCACGTACGATTTTGAAACGGTTATCGGCGAGGAAATCGCTGGCGTGACCCATATCCTCAGAAGCAACGAGTTCGGTCTGATGCGCGTCGAACTACAGAATTATATCAAAGATCTTCTCGGGTTCAAAAAACAAGACGTGATCCAATATGGGCGGTTTAACGTGATTGGTGCGGAGACGCAAGGACGCGTGATCAGAGAAATGATTGAGAAAAAAGAAGTGACGGGGTGGGACGATCCCAGGCTTGTGACTATCATGGCGCTACGACGACGCGGCATTGTGCCCGGGACATTGCATGAATTAGCGATAGACGTGGGTCTTTCAAGCACAGAAACAAACCTTGACTGGAGCATGATTGCAGCAATCAACAGGAAAATTATCGACCCTGTGACAAAACGGTACTTTGTTGTGAAAAAACCCAAGAAGATAAAGATAGAACATCCGTTAAAAACTGTGGACGTGCCATTGCACCCACAGAACAAAAAATTAGGGAAGAAACATGTGGCGTTAGGTGATACATTTTATGTTTCAGATCCTGTCGAAAAAGGAAACGTGTATAGGTTTATGCATATGTTTAACTTCAAAGACGGGAAATTTATTTCCGAGGAATACGACCACTCTCTTGGCGCAAAAATTATTCATGCGGTTCCTGCACACGATGCTCTAGACGTGCGCGTGCTGATGAACGACGGAAGCATCATCGAAGGGAAAGGAGAAAAGGCATTGAAAGAATTAAAAGACGGAGAGATTGTGCAGTTCGAACGAATGTTTTTCTGTCGCCTCGACGATAAAGAAAAAATGTTATTTGTGTATGCTCATCCTTGAAGTTTCTTCTCTAGGTCATTTTCGTCATCATCATTTTGAGGAATAGCATGGTACATTTTCCTTCCAGGATTATAGGCAATTCTTCGCACATATTCTGGCTCACGCTTTAATTTGGAACATATCCATGAAAAATCGAAAGGACCATCATGTACATCACTGTCCATCCATGCTTTCACTCTGTAGTATTTAGGAGAATAATGCCTGGTCTTGCGACCATTTCTCACATATTTCTGCATCTCTTCGACTGCACCGACCAAGATTGCTGCAAGCAAAACTTTTCCTGTTTTAGGGGTTAACAAAATTTCACTTCTGGTTACAGTTTCTTCAACTCCTAACAGAGCCGAGAGTGGTGCTTTTTTAGGGTTCATTATTCTGTCAGAATTTTCTTTTCATTTATTAGCTTTACTCTAGGGAACTATCGTCGCATATGTGAAGAAATTTTCCATTACACCCATATACAACATTATCGCTAATGAATCTCCAAGCTCGGAACATTCAATATTGATATGGGAATTATTTTTGATGATGAAGTTTTCCAATTTCTACGTGCCGAATATTTTATAAGCCAAAACATTTATAAGAAAAAGATTTCTCTTTAAGAAGTATGCGCCTTACCTTCTCGCGGATTGAGCTAAATGACCTCGCAAAAGCGTGGATAATTATTTCTCTCGCATTTGCTATCGTTCTCTCCGATGGTATCCTTGGGCTTTCCCTTCTTTCAAATGTTCTTCTCGCCGCGTTGACCGTAGGAACTGGATTTCTGCTCCACGAACTAGGGCATAAAGTCATTGCACAACGCTATGGGTGCTGGGCCGAGTTTCGCGCGGATAGTTACATGCTGCTTCTTGCCATTGTAACCTCGTTCTTTGGCATCGTGTTTGCAGCGCCAGGCGCAGTAATGATCGCAGGACGCGTCAGCAAAATGCGAAATGGTTTGATTTCTCTTGCCGGGCCTGCAGTAAATATTGTTCTTGCGTTTATGTTCCTCGGACTGAGTTTTATTTTTTCGAATGGTTTTCTAGGCAATGTTACTGTGTTCGGCTACATAATCAATTCGTGGCTTGCAATATTTAACTTAATCCCTATTTGGATTCTCGACGGAAAGAAAGTGTTTGACTGGAACAAGATCGTCTGGGGCGTAGCACTTTCGCTTGCACTGAGCCTATTTTTTCTTAAGGGAATTATGCCTCTGCCAACACTCTCTTGACACAAAACTATTTAAATTTATAAAGCCAGTTTTACCATATGTCATTCCTGCGCGCGTTCCGTAGCCTTTCCCGATTACGTGAAGTTGCAAATCTTCTCTTCAAAGAGGGATTTGATGAAGTTCTGGAACAATTGCATTTCAAGAAGCACGTGACGCTAGAACGGTTGGAAAAAAGAAAAAAACTAGAAAACAATATGCCTGTGCGCCTGCGGCGAGTGATGGAAGAAGCAGGCGGCGCGTTCGTCAAGCTCGGACAACTCCTTTCTCTGCGTTCCGACCTCATCCCGCAAGAGTACTGTGAGGAATTTTCCAAACTACAGGATTCTGTCAAGCCTGTGCCATTCTCTGAAGTGAAAAAAGTTATTGAAGAAGACTTGGGAAAACCGCTCAATAAAATCTTTGCTTCGTTCAATGAAAAACCGATCGCGTCTGCATCTGTAGGACAAGTGCACAAAGCAATGCTCATCACAGGGCAAGTTGTTGCTGTCAAAGTTCAGCGCCCAAACATAGGAAAAATATTCGTGAAAGATGTTGAGCTCCTTTATTACCTCGCTGAGCAAGCTGAACAGTACCTTCCAGAAGTTAGGACATTTAAACCAAAAAGGATCGTCGAAGAGTTTGAAGCGTACACCAAAAAAGAGTTAGATTACAAGCTCGAAGCAAAGAACATTGACGTGTTCTTCCAACATTACAAATATAGTCCACATATCAAGATCCCGCAAGTCTACTGGGACTACACCACACAACGCGTGCTCACTATGCAGTACCTTGACGGGAAAAAAATCTCTGATGCACAAAATCTCACGCTGGAACAAAAACGGCGCATTACAATGCTTCTCTACCGAAGCTTCATCACGCAGTTCTTTGATATTCATACGTTCCATGCAGACCCGCACCCAGGCAATATCCTTCTCCTGAAAAATGGAAAAGTCGCGTTCTTAGATTTCGGTATTGTCGGACGCGTGTCGCCAGACCTTAAAGAGAATATTGAAATGATGATGATCGGTCTCGTCAAGGGAGACTTGCACATACTCGCACAGAGTTTTATTTCCCTTGGCATAGTCGACGATATTGACGAAGAAAAGTTCCGCGAGGATCTTTTTGACGCATGGGGAGAGTTTCACGGAAGTAATGTCAACCAGATCGATATGGCGCGATTGTTCTCAGAAAGTTTCCGCCTTGCACGAAAATATAACATGGAATTTCCCGCTAACTTTGTTCTCCTAACAAAAGCAATCGTGACGATGGAAGGGTTCGGCCGGTTACTGTATCCTGACTCCAACTTCATCGAAGTCTGCACGCCGCAAGTTGAAAAAATCATCAAGGAAAGGTACAAGCCGTCCGCCATCGCTCATTCTCTCAAGAAAGAAACGCTGGACTTTATGATGAATGTCAAAAAGTTTCCGCAAGATTTAAGAACTTTCTTGCACATATTAAAAACAGGAACAAAGGTTAAGGTTGAGCTTGAGCATGGAGAACTTGCCGATCTAACTAAAGAGATCGACCGTTCGAGCCATCATCTCACGCTGGGCTTGATAATTTCCGGTGCGCTGGTGAGCACAGGGTTGCTTATCCTTGCTAACCTTGGACCAAATATGTTTGGCATCCCGGTGCTAGCATGGATTGGTGTTGCATTGACTATACTCTTGATAGGCATGCTTACTGTATCAATATTCATAGAAAAAAAAGGAGGTGTTTTATAGTGAAACAAAAATTACGTGACCTTGGTTATGCTGGTCTAGGACTTGGAGAAACGGTGAGAGAAAAAGTACAGTCCCTCGTGAAAAAAGGAAAGAAAAGTGGCAAGAAACTTCCGCGCAGAGGAGATCTTGAAGAAAAGGTAAGAAGTGGTGTTGCCTTTGCAGGGAAAGAAGCACTCATCATTTCTAAGAAAAGCCTAGAGATGCTGGAACGCGAGCTGAAAAAATTGGAGCGAGAAGCGCACAAAGCACGGATACCAAAAGCCGCTAAAAAAGCGCGAAAGAAAAAGAAGCGGTAACTTTTTTTCTCCTTTCTTTTGTGGAATAGCAAGGCTTATAAATGGATACTTTTTCCTATAATATGAGACCGATGATTCGATAGGAGGTTAATGACCATGGATGAAAAAATTCTCGTAGAAAAGGCATATGAAGCCGTTGAGGTTGCGAAGACCTCTGGTAAGTTGAGAAAAGGTTCCAACGAAGCCACAAAAGCGCTTGAAAAAGGTATTGCAAAGCTTGTGGTTGCTGCAAAGGATACTAATCCTCCAGAAATTATTATGCACCTTGAGCCGCTCTGCAAAGAAAAACATGTTCCTTACGTTCTTGTTCCGAGCAAGACTGAGCTTGGGACGGCAGCTGGACTTCCGATATCCTGCAGCGCTGTTGTTATCGTGCAGGAAGGCGAGGCAAAAAAACTGATCCAGGACATTGCAGACGCATCAGGTAAAGAAGATGGCAGTACCAAAAAAGCAAAGTAATCCGGAAGAGAAGAAAGACGTGAATAAGGTAGAAAAGAAAGAGCAAAGACCTTCCTCTCTGTTTAGTTATGCTGTCCCTGCGCGCGTCGAAGAAATAATTGGACGCACTGGCACGCGAGGCGAAGTTATCCAAGTACGCTGCAAGATTCTTGATGGACGGGACGTTAACAAAATCCTTACGCGAAACGTCAAAGGTCCGATACGATTGAAAGATATTCTCATGCTTAGAGAGACAGAAATCGAAGCACGAAAGCTCACCAAGGGGAAAAAATAAATGGCACCTTGTACATTTTGTGGACGAGAAATTATCCCTGGAACCGGAACACTGTATGTCTATAAAACTGGAAAAGTTGCAAAATTCTGTGCTTTAAAATGTCAGAAACATGCGCTGAAGCTCAATAGAAAACCGCAAGACATGAAGTGGACGCTGACTGCGGCTAATATAAAGAAAAAGAAAAAATGATTGAGCGTACATTTGTAATGATTAAGCCAGACGGCGTTAAACGGGCGCTTGTTGGGGAGGTTATTTCTCGGTTTGAAAAAGCCGGTTTAAAACTCGTTGCCATGAAAATGCTTTGGGTCGATGAAAAGTTTGCAAAGGAACATTACACCGAAGATATTACTATCAGGAGAGGCGAGCGGGTTCGACGGGACCTTGTTACCTTTGTGACTGAAGGACCAGTGGTGGCCATGGTGTGGGAAGGGATCAGTGCCATTGCCGTCGTACGAAAACTTGTTGGAACGACGGAACCAAAAGCAGCAATGCCGGGAACGATCCGCGGCGATTACGCGCACGTTTCTTTCTCCTATGCCGATAAAAAACAAATCGCTGTAAAAAATATTATCCATGCATCCAGCGATATCACCGATGCAGAGCGAGAAATAAAGTTATGGTTCAGGGAACATGATCTGCATACGTACTTGAACGTGCACGATGCGCATGTCTATTAGAGACCTAACGTCTGGTCAATCTTTCGCGCAATTTCTTCCATCTCTTCATACGCAGCAAGCATGTCCGTTTTTACTTGTTTGAGAGTGGATTCCAGATTTTTCCCGCGGAGCACGTACTTGTTGTCCTGCATATCGACAAGACCTGTTGCAATCAGCTTGTTCAAATGATGAATCACTGTTGCCCTGCTGACATTGACTCTGGAGGCAAGTTCATCAGATGATACTGGTTTTCTTGTTTTGATGATTTCGAGAAACAGACGAAAGCAGGATTTATCCTTGTCTCTCTCTGAAAATAAACCTAACGATTCGGAAAGCCACTGGATCTCCTGGTTGACATTTTTCTGCGGAGATCGTAACTTTACCAATGTAATTTTCTGGAAACGTGTAATCATGTGTTAAGAAAAGAAAAAGTCTGTTTATAAATGTTGTTGCTTGGTTACTTTTGCTTTGTTGTAATAATAACGTCGTCCTTGTCAATGTAAATTACGTCCTCAAACTGGGCAATCTTTGACCCTGGACGTTCTACTAATAATTGATAACTAATCATGTTTCCAGACCGTTTCAAATTAAAGAAATCTACCTTTGAATACCCCAAATGTTCCACGACGTACCGTTCACTGAAAGGAAACGTTTTACGTTTCTCGTGAATCACCTGGCACAATTTCTTTACTTTGACATCACGCACTGGAGCAAGCGTATGTTTCATAGCATAAATGACTGCCTTGGGCGATGAATGAATAAACCCGTTGCCGTTCGTAATAAAAATTTCTATCGCAAACGCTTCCCCATGTTCCATCGTGCTCATGCTATTCGGATCTTCATACACTAAAACAGATTTTGTCGAGTGCAGTTCCCATTGCTGTACCTGGTGGCCCATTAGGTTTCGAATAATCTTATACTTTGATCCCTGCATCTGCTCGTCCAGACGTCTTCCAATCTCGCTGATTTTCATCCCTGGCTTTAACCCTGTCAAAGTTTTTTTCAATACTTTTTCAGTGAAGTCCACCATGTCTTGATATTTTTTATCGAATGTCACGGTGAACGCACCGTCGGCGATATATCCGTTGACATGCACCCCTATGTCTACCTTGACGAGATCATCCTTTGTCAGAACTCGCGTATCGTCTGGCAACGGGCTATAGTGCACCTCGTTATTTATTTGTATATTTACGGGGAATGCTAATGATGCATCTTGGTATTTGGCTATGTCGCTTTCAATTTTTCTTGCAAGTTCAAGGAAAGAAACTCCTGGCTTGACAAACGGCTTGATTTTATTGCAGACTTCCTGATGAATCAATCCTGCGCGAAGGTAACATTCTTTTGGTGTCATGAAAGATAGAATAAAATAACTAGGGGATATAAAGGTTGCTATCTTTTTTTGTTACACAAATCTTAATAATAGCATGTTTCTTCCATGCGTACTATGAATCGCACACAAACCATTCCTCATGTCAGACACAATCCTTTCCGAAACGTTCTTTACGGCACAAGCCTTGCTGGTATTCTCGCCGGCTGTAGCAAAGAGGATACCTCATGCGACTCTGGTTATGTCTATGATGGCGAGAATTGTGTGGAAGATGATTGGCAATGGGGCGAACGGTATTCCTTTCGCGACGTTCGTAATACCTGCACCTCTTTAGCGGCATTAGACTCGCTTACGTTTTGCAAAGGATTAGAAATGGAAGGGGGCTATAGCACCTGCATTTCATTCTATGATACATTCAAAGATGACCTTCAAACAACTGCAGCATCTTTCGATGGATCTAAAACAGACGTCTACGTTGCCAATTACGGATTTTCCTATGAGACTCCCTATGGTACCTATGAAGGCAAGGTCCCAACTATCACCTTTAACCAGGATAATCTTCTCCTAAGTTGTCAAGCCTACCATATCACTGACGGTTATGAAGAAGATAGTGATCACTATTTTCTGAGTACCATCTGTCACGCAGATACCTTCCAACCGGGGAATTTTCTGACCGGATCCTGTGTACTTGAAAATTTGCCTTCTCTCACTCTTATGATCAATTCCTCTAAATACCCAGGACTTTCCTATGGCGTTACAATACATGGAGATTCCTTCTTTAGCACTGAGACGCTTACATCTGACCAAGTTCTTCTTCACGAAGATTTCTCTGAAAACCTTCAAGAAATGGTCTGTGCTTCTAACGATTATTTGGACTCTCCTGAGCTTTGCAGACAATAACTGGCGAAATGATTAAATAGGGAGAAAACATTTAGTTATATGTATGCGTCTCGTCTCGTGGAACGTCAACGGCATCCGTGCAATTCTCAATAAGGGATTTTATGATGCGGTGAAAAAGCTCGACGCAGACATTCTCTGCATCCAGGAGACAAAAGCGCATCCAGACCAGGTCGATGCGAAGCTTCCAATGTACGAGCATCACTTCTGGAACGCTGCGGACAAGAAAGGGTACGCGGGAACAGCAGTGTTCTCAAAAGTACAACCGTTGCATGTCACGCAAGGCATTGGAATTTCTGCGCATGACACGGAAGGAAGAGTTCTCACGTTAGAGTTTGAAAAATTTTACATCGTCAATGTGTACGTGCCAAACTCTGGCCGCGGTTTTGTGCGACTGAATTACCGTGCACAATGGGATAAGGATTTTCTCCAGTACCTGAAACATCTCGAAAAGAAAAAGCCCGTCGTGGTCTGCGGCGATTTCAATGTTGCGCACACGGCAAAAGATCTTGCTAACCCATCTTCAAATTATAACAAAACTGCAGGGTACACGCAAGTCGAGATTGACGGGATTGAGCAGGTCATCGCCTCTGGATTCGTCGACACGTTCCGCGAGTTTCATACGGAAGGCGGGCACTACACGTTCTGGAGTTATATGTTCCACGCACGGAAAAAAAATATCGGCTGGCGGATTGACTATTTTTTTATCTCGCACGCGCTGCGCCAGAATCTCAAAGAAGCGTTTATCGTTGACACAATCATGGGCTCGGACCACTGTCCCGTGGGCGTCATGCTCAGCATCTAAGGAATGGCAAACGTGTAAGTTTTCTGAAATCCTTCCAGAAATGGTTCGGTTATATTTTCTAAAGTGGGTGGACAATACAGACCGACGCTGTTGAGAAGGTGCAGGACATCACCAAGGCGAACCTCGTCTTCTGCAAGCGATGTCAGTTGTTTTCTGAAAAGATTCAGCACGTCGTCGTATGTTCCCGCGTATGTTGGGTCTGCTATCCTTCGTATCTTATACTCCTTTTTCATCAAGGTAAACTTCAGCACATCTTCTTTCGTGTAACTCTTTGGATCCTTGATATAAAATGCCTGACCGAAATCGTAAAGCTTTGTTGGTTTTCCATTATAAAAACAAAAATGCCCGTCCTGCAGCGTTTCCATATCGCATATATCGAGGAGTATGCTGTTATTGTACACCATTCCTGCACGATGGAACGCGTCGAGGCATTCGCCAATAGTTTTTCCTGTCTCATACATGAACTCAATGATAGATTCTTTTCTCGGCCATTTCTGTGCAAAGGAAAGAAAACCTTCCCCATGAACAACCTCTTCCGTTAGAAAACCGTTGAGTGTTTTATACTGTGTTGGGCCTATGCCAAGCTCTGCTGCCTGCCGCGCAAACTTTTGCTCTCCTGGAAACTTTTGATCTTTCACTATGAGCGATTTCTTCGGATGCTGAATGCAAAAGACAAACTCGCGTTTTTCAATAGGAATAATCAACTCATCTTTACCGCAAGACGACACGACGAAGACTTTTGGAACAGTATCGCATTCGTAGAATAATGGATATGTTTCTGGAAGAAAAGGGATGATACCATAATCGTGCCTCACCGGATCATGCAGCAATTTTTCGTATAATGGTTTATTTGTCACGAGAAGTCCGAGGCATTCGTTTAATTCATCAACCTCTTCTTTTGACTTAGAATAAAGTATTTCTTGCAGATTTCGCCGTTCTGTGGGATGAAGAACACGCTGGTGTGTGACCGTGTCTCGAATCTCTTGCAGTTCTTCTGCTGTGTACCGTTCCCCAATGTAGCGCATACTTTTTCTTGTTTTCATCATATTTATAAATATTACTAAGAAATATTTTTATGCTTAAACGTTCAACTGTACATCATTGCGCCTAAAACAACCAAACTGTTTGTAAAGAACCATAACGTGAACGTAATAATAAGCGGTTTTTCTTTGTGCACGATCCCATAAAAAATCCAAGGGATGTTCAATATCGCAAAAATGGTGAACGCCAACACGGAAACGCCGTTGGCGCTCTGCATGCTAAAAATCTTATACACCTGTACTAAATTGGCAAATGGGGCGACGACCGAGATAAAAAGAATCACATTATCTAGAATAACAATGTTTCTATCTTTCTCTGGCACACGCCGTTCTATTTTTCTTTTATAGTAATGAAGGTGGTTCATCACGCTCTTTAAAGATGCATAGGTTTATTACTTTTTCTCTAGCGTTGCTTTCTTTACAATAATCTGTGCAGTGTGCGTATCTTCCTCAGAGATTTCTGTTTCTTTCAGAACAATGCGCTTCTTGAACAAAGGGCAATCAAGCACCAATGATTCTGCCTCACCGCCCTCAAACGCTATATTTAGGCCGTATTTATTCTGTAACACGACGAGCTTGTCGACATCGTTCTCCGTGAGCACGCGACCTAACCACGAAGTGTCAAACCCTTCTGCAGCAACTGAACTGAGAATAATCTGGAAGCCTTGCCGCAACAGCTCACGCATCTCGTACTCCTGGTCAATGTGCCACAATGGCGCAAAGATTTTCAACCCGACGGCATCTGCAACTTTTTCTATCCTTTCCCTTTGGTAATTCGAGTATAATGCGCCGGAGACGATGCCTTCAATCTTGTATTTTTCTTTTGCAACACGCATTGCTTCCTTGAGATCCTCGAGCTCGTCCTCTTTTTCTCCCGTTGTTTCTTGCATCACGAGAGGAATACCCGCTGCTTTTGCTTGAAGCTCGACGAGATTAACATTTGGCGTATGGAACATGTATGAATCTTTATTTGCACTTTTCATGGTAATGATACACGCAATATCGTAATTTTGTTTGTGCATCGTGTACGCAGCAAACCAGCTGTCCTTTCCAGAGCTGATGAGCGCGCCGAGACGAACATTTCCTTTATTGTAAAATTGTTGCAGGTACGCGGACTTTGATTTTTTTCCAGCAAGCTTCTCAATCATCTTGTCAAAGCCGCTTCCATACTGCGCTGCTTTTTTCTTCCTCAATGCTAATTTCTCGGGTATACCCATTTTTACTGCAAGCTCTCGCAAGATATATTTTTCTACGGTATCTTTTATTTTCAATGATGGAGCAATACGCAGTGCAAATGCAACGAGGTTTTTATCAAGGTATGGGACACGGAGCTCGAGGTTGTTGTTCATTGTGATTACGTCGTCTCTGTATGTGTTTCGCTCGTAGATTTTTAAGACGTCTGAGTAACAGTCAGAGTTTAATTTCTTAAGATCGTTTGTTGTTTTGTAGCGATGGTATCCGCCGAAAAGTTCATCCGCACCTGCTCCTGAGAAAATAACTTTGTTTCCGTCCTCGCGCGCCAGCTCAGATGCAATGTATAACGGAAGCGCAACGCCCACTTTAGTCACATTATTGTCCTCTATCAACGGAACAATCTTTCTCAGGTATGCTTCTGTATCTTCCTTTGTCACCACTTTATACTTTAATTTCAATCCGAGCATTTTTGCAACTTCTTTTGCAGACACAAGGTCAGGTGCATCTTCACTTGCCGCAGCCGTGTAGCACGTAAAATCTTTTCTAATATCTTTAAGTATTTTTGCAACGAGTACAGAATCAATGCCACCAGAAAAAAGGAGACCAAACTTTTTTTCAGGCACACGAACACGCACTGCGTCCTCGAAAAGTTTCTTGAGTTCTTCTAGCACGTTTGCGTTCACTTCTGGAGCACGTGTAAAAAACGACAGTTCCATCCTTTTACAATCACCTTTCTTGCAATCGTACACGAAAATTTGTCGCGGGTTGAGTTCTTCCACATGTACCGCATACTGTTCAATTCCCTTTTTCTCAGAACAAAATAGCAATGCTTTTCCCTCGTGGCTGAACCATAATGGCTTCACCCCGAGAATGTCCCGTGCAAGATACAGAACGTTTCCCTTCCAGTATGCAAACGCGTAGATGCCACGGACACGTTCTAACGATTTCTCTATGCCCAGCTTGTTAAGAAGTTTTAAAAGAAGATCAGAATCATTTCGTGCAATGATCTTGTACTCGTCCGCCAATTCTTTCCAGTTGTAGATTTCACCATTGACCGCAATGACGCCATCTTCGTCTAGGATCGGCTGCGGCACAAACTCGACAATTGCATGCAGCGTATGACCCAAAATATTTGGCGCAGAAGATGACGGAAGTTCGTTTGCTGTTTTTGCGTACTGCACCGCTCCATCATAATACCCACAGCCATCTTTTCCTCGCTCGGCAACAATCTCCAAGCCAGTTCGCACTATATGGAATGCGTCTGCCCTCTGGAATGCACCAATAATGCCACACATAGCGTCGGAAGAATAAACGTGCCTTTATAAACAATTCTTTCATTTTTGGAAAGGGAATATTCTCTCTAGAGGAGGACTTCCGTCAGTCATAGAGCAAAAAGAATTTTTATAGTTGAACATTCCAAATATCGTCGCTGACGTAATGAATATTTTTAATGATTCTTCCTGACTTCATTGCCTGCATTGTTTTTCCGTCATGCAACGTCTTCCCAACGGCCAACGGTTTCTTGTGCTGCACGTCGACGATAACAATGTACTCCTCTTCACTTATTTCTGGATCTATCTCGACAACACCTGGACGCATCACGTCTGCGCCGCTCACTATGAACCTCACCGCACCCATGTCGACGACAACACGTTTCAAAACTGGATGGTCTTGGAGATACTTTAACGTTGGAACAAGATGTGTATCATGATAAAAAAATGCGGGCGTGCCATTAACTAGAAGGATTTTTTCTTCGAGAAGCTCGACGCGATCTTTTTTTGAAAGTTCTAATTTATACTGCTCTAACAGTTTATTGACGTCCTTGATTCGCAATGAAACACGCTTCACAGTGCAGAACAAAGAGAAAAAACTTTATATAGTTTTTCGCATTTACTATCTTTGATGAAGAAGTACGTGATATTGATTTTGCTCTTTTTCCTAATAGGGTGTGCTGCGCCATTCGAAGAAGTTTTGCCGGAAGAAGCATTTGAATTCTGCGGAACGTCGACATACAGTACATGCATTTCCGACGCCGACTGTGTCTCTGATGGTTGTTCTGGGCAAGTGTGCAGGAGCGCTTCAGAGGAAAGCATCATTACGACGTGCGAATGGACTGAATGTTATGATAAAGAAGAGTTCGATGTCGCCTGTGGCTGTGTAAACGGACAATGCCAGTGGGCTTAAGAAAATTTTCTCTCATTTAATTAAAAGCGTGTATGTTTTTTTCTGCAGATCTTCTTTTATTACTTTGTAACTCTGAAGCAGCACACGAAGCCCGGGTATTTGCTCTCCTTTCATAAGGGTTGTCGAAAAATCCCCTTGATAAAGTCCTTCAATCACATACGCAAGTGCGAGGATATCATTTTCTTCTGGCACGATGGTGTGTAACGGCACTGTTCCTTTTCCTGGTTCTGCACCGTTAACAAATCCAAGCACGCCAACTTTAGGCAAATGTTTCTTAGGAAAAATATGCATAGGATGTGGCTGTTCGACATGCGTCAACAAAATGCCTGTTTCTTGTTCCCCTGTCTCTATGTCTTCAAATTCCTGCTGACAATATGAAGGAGCAAGACCTGCGTTCCGCAATGCCCGATCAAGAATTGCGAGCATTGAATTGTAAGGAATAATGACAGGTTTCATGGTTAATACATCCGTACATTCTGATCTATCTCTGACCATTCATTGACGCTGCCTCGAAAATTTTTTGCATGGGTGTATCCTTTGCTGTGCATGTACGCAGTTGCCTGTGCGCTTCTTGACCCGGTACGACAATGAAAGATGATTGTGTCTTCTTTTGAAGGCTTTGCAAAATGGTAGCGTGCTTCAAATTCTTTTGGTGAAAATTTGAACGCATCTTCAAACTCATGCAACGGGACGTTGTGTGCTGTAGGGATCATGCCATAGGCTAACTCTTCCTTTTGGCGCACGTCGATAAGCACATAGCTTCCTTTCTTATCTATGAGCTCTTTTAATTCGTCTCGCTTGATAAGATTGTCCATAACAATGTACAAAAAAAAGGCCACTATTTAAGTGTTCCGTAACAATCAAAAACGTTCTCTAATATCTGGCGCACACCGTTCTCATCACCGTCAGGAAAAATATCCATATGCTGTTTCAACCAATGGAGTGCTCGCGCTTCTTTTTCTTTTCTTACGTCTAATTCTTCTGAATAAGCATGTGACACAGGAACTACTTTACAAGAATACTTTGTACCAAATGTTTTTTGAAAAATGTATGCTGTTCGTTCTACGTGAAAGTCGGACGTGACAATGAGCAAACTTTTCCAGCTTTTTTCTTTGACAATTTCTCTTGAGAAGTATGCGTTTCCCACTGTTTCCATAGAGAATTCTTCGAGAATAATTTTTTCTTCAGGGATGCCCAACTGCATTGCATAGTCTTTCATTGCCTGTGCTTCTGTTTTCATAGGCGTGTAAGAAATTTTGTTGGAGTATGCACCGGACATTAGCACGTACGAAGCTGCACATTCCTGAAACAATTCAACCGTTTTTTTTATACGGGCCAAAGAACTTCCCGTAGGCGTTCCTTCTTTTGTCACGCCACCTCCGAGAACAATGATAACGTCATAAACCATACTCTTATTTTTATCTAAGATAATTATAAATATTTCTCAAAAACAGAATCTAATATATATTTATAAGCAGAGATACTATATATTATTTTATGCCTAAGGCATTCAGCCACCTTGAGAGGCGACTGCTCCTCGAGGGAATCTTTTACTTTGCAACAGAAAAAGGTGAACGTGACTTTCCTTCTGAAAAACGGTTAATGTACGATATTTTTATCCATGGTGTTCTTGCGTATCTCGGCATACCGCATGTTGTTCGTCTAGCATCAGAGAAAGAAATGTGGGACCTGTACTGCAATGGGCTTGTGGATGGACAGAGAGAACTACAGCCGAGAATACGAGATGCATTGGATATGCTTTTGAAACCTGAGTACCGACCGAGCTGGCAGGAAACAGAATTTTATGAACATTTCATTGGCTCGTGGGGCATGCCCGGTATCTGTAATAATTCTAATTCTTTCATCACATGTTCCATTATCAAAACGTTGCCGCTGCGTGATTCTTTGTTAGAAAGCCTGACACAAGAAGAACGTACTGATATCGAAGGCATTGCGTTCGCTATTAGACGATATCTGCGAGATGATGATTAACGGCTTTTTATCACACCGACACGTTCACAATATTTATTCACCGGGCACTTTGAGCACCATGGCGAGATTGGGGAGCAGATGTGCTGACCATGTGCAACGAGAAGAAAGTTATATTCTATCCAATATTTTTTAGGCAATTCTTTTCGTAATGCCATTTCTGTTTCATGCGGCGTTTTTGTCTTCACATACCCAAAACGATTACTGATACGGTTCACGTGCACGTCGACACAGACTGCAGGAATATTATACCCTTCTGTCAACACGAGGTTTGCTGTTTTTCTTCCGACATTCGGAAACTTCAGGAGTTCGTCCAAGTCATCCGGCACTTTTCCGTGGTACTCGTCCACAAGCTTGTGACAAATCCTAAGAATATTTTTTGCTTTGACGCGATAAAATCCTACGGGATAAATCAGTTTTTCTATTTTCTGCGCGTTAAGCTTGCGCATTGCCTGCGGCGTGTCTGCAACTGCAAATAATTTTTTACATGCTTTCGCGGTGATGTCATCTTTTGTTCGCAGACTCAATACAGTCGCTATCAGAACACGGAACGGATCGTGGTGCGTTTGCGCAACAAGCGTGACAATCGGTGCGTTATACTGCTGTACTTCTTTTCTAAGAATAGCAATTACTTTTTCTATTGTCGGCGTGTCCATTCTTTTCAAAAAAGATTAAAAGTACTTAAACTTTCTGAAGAAAAACGGTAGTTTTATAATACAGAAACTATTCTAATATTTTTATGCAAAAAGAGCGTGAACATTTTTTGCTCAAGGTACTTATTGTCCTCGGAATTATTGCATTCCTGACGTCGCTCTACCTTGTAAAGAACCATTATGATGTAAGTACAGGATCGTTCTGCGACTTTGGCGCAACTATTTCCTGCTCGCTTGTCAACACGAGCATCTACTCTGAGTTCCTCAATGTTCCCGTTGCATTCATGGGCGCGCTCTGGGCAACGTTCTTGATGCTAATTGCATGGTGGACAATGGAAAAACGGTCGTACCTGCTCGCGCTCATCTTATGGTCTGTTTTTGGACTCGGCGCCGTTATATATTTTATCATCGCTGAAATTATCTTAAAAGCGCTTTGCCCGTTCTGCACCCTCGTACACGTGATTGTCCTAGCGTCACTGATTATTTCTCTTGCACTCTACACGAAAGAAAAAAATAAACCTACGCTGAAAGAACTGTGGAACGATGCGCATAGTTTCATTATTTTCCTTGTCCTGGTGAACCTTCTTCCGTTCATCATCTTTAACTGGCCACAACAGGAACCCGATGTGGACCTTGATACGTTTGCGCAGTGCATCGATACAAACGGCGTGAACATGTACGGATCGTTCCGCTGCGGCGCCTGTGCAAAAGAACGAAAACTGTTTGGCGACTCGTTCCAGTACATCAATGAAATCGAGTGCCATCCTGAAGGAGAAAACCCGCAGACCGAGCTCTGCCTCGCAAAAGGCATTGAAGGAACGCCGACGTGGATCCTTGAGCAGAACGGGACGGAGATGAAACGCTTCCAGGGGTACATGGATCTTGAAGACCTTGCCGACTTCTCCGGATGCCAGCTGCAATGACTGACCTTACCCTGCCTCTCGTGATCGGCGCCGCGCTTGCTGACAGCATCAACCCTTGCGTTATTGGCGTTCTCATATTTCTCGTAGCGTTCATGACAAAAGTCTTCAAGAGTTCCGAACGCATGCTGGTCGGCGGAATCATTTACACGGCAGTGGTATACGTCACCTATTTATTATTAGGCCTCGGTATTCTCGCGTTCACTGTTTCATATGGTTTCTCGGTTGCATTCTACTGGGTTGCTGCGATCATTGCCATCGGTGCGGGATTGCTGGAGATCAAAGATTTTTTTTCGTACGGGAAAGGATTTTCGCTACAACTGCTCCCGGGAAGCGCTATGCGCATTAAAAAATACACGCAGTACATTGCGGACGCACAGAAAAAGCATATCTTCTACAGTTACTTGATTGCCGGTCTTTTGGGCGTGTTTGTCGTGTTTGTGGAATTGCCGTGCACTGGTGCGCCGTACCTTGCTATCCTTGGATTATTGAGCCAGGGACAGTACGAAAACGCGGTACCGTTATTGTTGCTGTATAATCTTGTCTTTGTATTGCCTCTCCTTATTATCATTGGCATTGCATACTTTGGGACATCATCGAAAATGTTAGAAACGTGGAGAAAGGAGCACCGGGGATTATTACGGTTATTTGTTGGCCTGTTCCTCATTGCGCTCGGCGTCTACATGCTTTTTGTGATTACATAATAGGAGGTGAAAACAATGGCACAAAAGAAAAAGACTGTGAAGAAAAAAGTTGCGAAGAAAAAGACGGGCAAAAAAAACGTCTGCGAATTTTGCTAATCTTCTTTTCTTATTTTTTGCACTTCTTTTAATTTTTCTTCCACGTCTTCAGGGATATTGTCCTCTTGCTGGCGGAAGTAGTCGCAAAGTGCGGCAATGGACGGTTGAACTAGGTGCGTGCCGTCAATGTCAAAGACGTTTTTTACTGGATATAATATTCCTTCTACATACTCCACATGGGCAAGTAGCACTTCTCTGCCTTTGATTATTTTTTTGGCGTCAAGCTTCATACCTTTGAACGAGCGGTGGAATCCCTTGTATATGTCTGCATCATTAAACTTGAAGCTCAATGGCAGCTCAGTATACTCAAAAACTAGATGGCGCGTACCTTCAAGACCTCTTTCCCTTCTCTCCAATATCCTGTCAAAGAGATTCACCACGCGATTGCGTTGGCAATCTGTTGGATACGAGATAGTCGCTTGCTCTTGGGATGTATTCCTGTCATAGCCCCTGTACCAGATGAACGTTTTCCCATTGACGGTGTGCCGGTACCGGATTTCTGTTGGATTGATCCGCTTGGTTTCTAGAATATCTTCAAAATAGCTATGGAAGTCTCTGACGTCTGTTCCAAAGTAGAGGTCAATGGATTCTTTCGTAAGGTGCACATATACCATTTTATTAAAAAGAATATTTAAATGTTTTGAATGAAGGGTGCTTTGCACAGCCGAAGGTTCCATGTATTGTAACGTTAACGGGTCTTTTGGGCTTTGCACAATAAAAGAAAAGGTTAAATACCTAAATAATATTTCTATCTCCATGAATAAAGCCGGAGAATTATTTGGTTTATCGGGATTTTCAGTTAGGGTGATTGCTGGAGTTATTATTCTTTTATCAATGCCGTTCCTTATTGAGAATCCTGCAAGCGTCACAGCTCAAATCGTTTTCGCATTTGGAAACTTTCTTATGGTAATAGGAGGTCTTGCAAAATGACGGCATCAGTTTTTATTCCAATAATCCTATCTAGTTTGGGGTTAGCATACGCCAGTTTCATGAGAAACAAAAATTGGATTATTGTTGCATTTGTAATATGGTTAACTGTATTTATGTTAACCTTTTACATCCGATAGTAAAAAAGCACTTCACGGTTCGTGAGTAAAGTGCCATTTCTAACTACTTTATGGGCAAAGCCCCCTGATTCGAAAGTTTTATATACCAGTTACTTTTAACTCGATTAGGTTTATCTCAAGCAAACATGATAACTGAAACACACAACCCGCAAGAAGAGGAAAAACAGAACGCTCTTCCAGAAGAGAAATCAAAGGAACAAGAATATTTAGACCAATTACAACGGCTCCAAGCAGAATTCATCAACTACCGTTCAAGAGTCGAAAAAGAAAAAGTAGAGATTATGGACACTGCAAAAGAACAGATACTCATCAAATTCCTCGATATCAAGGACAACTTCGAGCGCGCGCCAAAATTAGACGAAGGCATGGAACTCATCTACAAGCAGTTCCTCACTATCTTCGAAGAAGAAGGCGTACAAGACATAGACACACACGGCGTCTTCAATCCCGAGCTCAATCTCGCTGTCGGGACAAACAACGACGTGGAAAAAAATCATATTGCTGCAGTCCTGCAAAAGGGCTATGTAAGAAAAAACAACGTGCTCCGGCCGTCTATTGTGATTGTCGGAAGCAAGGAGAAAACACACGATGGCATGTAAAACTTTTAAGGGAGAAATTAACAGAGAACTCTGTGGGGACGGTCGGAAGAACCTTAGGACCAAAGTAAGGGACGATCTTGAGGATTGGTTTTAATATATAAAAACAAATGGAGACAAAAACACAATGAGCAAAATCATAGGTATTGACTTAGGAACAACAAATTCAGCAGTCGCAGTCCTCGAAGGGGGAAAAGCAACCATCATCCCGTCCGCGGAAGGTGGCAGAACTGTTCCCAGCATCGTCTCCATCAAGGGCGACGAAATCCTCGTGGGAGAAGTTGCCAAGCGGCAGGCCATTGCAAACCCGCGGCACACGATCCGCAGTATTAAACGTATCATGGGGACGAGCGAAACTGTGAGCATAGACGGGAAAGAATACACTCCACAAGAAGTTTCTGCGATGATCCTGAGAAAATTAAAGAAAGACGCTGAAGCCTACCTAGGATACAAAGTCACCAAAGCAGTGATTACTGTACCGGCGTACTTCAATGACGCGCAGCGACAAGCAACCAAAGATGCAGGCGTAATTGCTGGTTTAGAAGTCGAGCGTATTATCAACGAGCCGACAGCAGCGTCTCTCGCATACGGTTTAGATAAAAGTGAAGCGCATACGATATTAGTCTTTGATTTAGGCGGCGGAACGTTTGATGTTTCTATCCTAGAACTTGGCGACGGCGTATTTGAAGTCAAGTCAACGAGCGGAGATAATAGATTGGGTGGGGACGATTTCGATGACGTGCTTATCGACTACCTCTGTACAGAGTTTAAGAAATCGCATGGCATCAACCTCAAAGAAGACCTTGCGGCGCTGCAACGATTAAGAGACGCAGCAGAAAAAGCAAAGATAGAATTATCCAGTGCCACACAGACGAGCATCAACCTTCCATATATTACTGCAAACGCGTCTGGACCGAAACATTTGGACATGACGCTAACACGTGCAAAGTTCAACGACCTCACTAAGCATCTCGTCGAGAGAACCGTGCATCCAGTGAAACAGGCATTAAAAGATGCAGGCTTAGAACCAAAAGATATCAATAAAGTAATTCTCGTCGGCGGATCGACACGTACTCCGGCAGTGCAGGATAAAGTCAAAGAACTGCTCGCAAAAGAGGGCGACAAATCGGTCAACCCGGACGAAGCAGTGGCACTCGGCGCTGCTATTCAAGGCGGGATCCTAGGCGGTGATATCAAGGACGTGCTTTTGCTTGACGTCACTCCTTTAAGCTTAGGGATTGAAACGCTTGGCAGCGTGTTCACAAAACTGATTGAACGAAACACTACGATCCCCATGAAAAAATCGCAAGTCTTCAGCACTGCTTCTGACAACCAACCGGCAGTCACTATCCACGTGCTTCAGGGAGAACGGGCCATGGCAGCTGACAATAAGTCTCTCGGAAGGTTTGACCTTGTCGGCATTCCACCAGCTCCTCGGGGCGTGCCGCAGATTGAAGTCACGTTTGACATTGACGCGAATGGTATCGTGAACGTCTCTGCAAAAGACCTGGGCACTGGAAAAACGCAAAAGATCACCGTGACGGGCGGCTCTGGGATGGACAAAAGTGAAATTGAGCGGTCTGTCAAAGAAGCCGCAACGTACGAAGAAGCTGACAAGAAAAAGCGCGAGCTGATTGAAGCACATAACGAAGCTGATACTGCTGTGTACTCTGCTGAAAAAATGCTTCAAGAGTACGGCGAAAAAGTCGACGCGAAAACGAAAGAAACTGTGCAAAAAGAAATTGATACATTGAAATCGGTGATGAAAAGCGACGACGTGGCCACAATCCAAGCGCAGCTCAACACGCTGAACAAAGCGCTGCAAGAAATAGGCACGCAGATGTACCAGCACGCAGGAAAAGAAGAGCCTAAAAAAGATGACGGCGTGGTGGATGCGGAGTTTGAGGAGAAGAAGTAGGAAAGGTTCTTAAATCCTTTTTTATTTTATTTTCATCATGTACGAAACGTACCAATCCTCGCTGTCGATGTATGAACATAGTTTTACGTACATGCGAAAGCCTCTCAAAGTAACCTGTTGCAAGAAAAATCCGCGCTGTGTAACGTGCGCGGATCCACGATAAAAAATGGCAGACTACTATGATATTCTTGGTGTTCCTAAAACTGCAAGCAAGGACGAGATCAAGAAAGCGTACAAAACGCTTGCGAAAAAGTATCACCCTGACTTGAACAAGAATAATAAAGAGGCCGAACAAAAGTTCAAAGAAATCAATGGGGCGTACGCTGCTCTGAATGACGACGGGAAACGCGCGCAGTATGATAGATTCGGATCGACGGAAGGTCAACAGTTTTCTCAAGGCTTCCAAGGAGACTTTTCAGACATTTTTGAAAGTATCTTTGACTTTGGCGGGAAACGGTCCGGGCAGCGGAACGGGCGGGATATGAAGTACGAACTTGAAATTGATTTCATGGAATCGTGCTTTGGGTGCGCGAGGAATGTTAAGATGACGCGAATGGATCGCTGTGAAAAATGTGACGGGCGCGGCGGCAAAGGTGAGAAATCGTGCGATACGTGCCACGGCAGCGGAAGAATTGAACAACGGTACCGGACACCATTTGGAACACTTGCAAAGTCGCAACCGTGTTCCATGTGCGGCGGTCGCGGAGAAACAGTACAACACGTGTGCAATGAATGCGAGGGACAAGGGCGCGTTAAGAAAACAAAAACTATTTCTGTAAAAGTTCCTGCAGGCATCCAAGACGGGCAGCACTTGCGCCTCACGGGCGAAGGAGAAGCAGGAGAGTACAATGCGCGCAACGGAGATCTTCTCGTGGAGATTTTTGTCACGCCCCACGATATTTTTGAACGAAAAGACGATGACATTTATTTAGAGTATCCGGTAAGCTTTGCACAGGCTGCGCTTGGTGACACGGTAGAAGTGCCTACTATTCATGGAAATGTGGCGATGAAGATTCCGACTGAGATGCAAACCGGTACTGTGTTGCGGCTGAAAGGAAAAGGCGTTGCAAATGTGAACGGATACGGAAAAGGGGACCAATTGGTACGACTTATTGTGCGGACACCGACGAACCTTACTGCACGACAAAAAAAAACATTGCAGGACTTTGCACAAGAGAATAAAGAAACACTCAAGATCGAGAAGGGTTGGTTCGAGAAGCTCAAAGATGGGTTTGATTTGTAAACTTATATAATTATAAAAATGAAATTATTAAAAATGAGAACCGGACAATTACTTAAAAAAATTGGTGAAAACTTGTTAGTAGGGCTCGGGGGAGCGATTATAGGAGCAATTATTTTTATTATTTACCTTTTTAAAATTTGGTTCCCTGCAAATGCTAAAGAAATAGGTTTGGGAATTATTGCACTTATACCAGTTATGTTCATCTTGTTTTCTATTATGGGAATATTTATTGGTGGAATTTTAGGAATAGTTATTTATAACATTGTAAAATCATTAATAAAGAAGTAGATAATTATATTTTTTAGAGCTTAAACCTAATTAACTTGGCTCCTTTGTGAACGTCAAAATGCGATAAGAACTTGGGTGAGATTGGATTTGTAAATTGCCTCGGACTAAAGGTTTTTATACAGGAACAGTTATTCTTTTCTGATGGTTAATGTCATTACCGCGACATGGAAAGAACTCGATGCATACGTTGATTCCCTCCTTCCTTTTGATCGACCTCTAGAACTTCTTGCAGAGAAACCATTTACCACAAAGGAAATTGATGAATTACTTGCGTCCGGGTGCCTTGTGCGATTTAGTGCCCATCTCTGGGAGGGGCAGGGGCTTACATTTAAGACCAAAAAAAATAATTTGGAATTGCGATATATTCTTTTGAACTACCTCTCTTCACCTTATGATAGAGATAAGATTCTTTTTCATGAATGCGCACATATTAAATATAATATCTGCTTTGATATTAAAGATAAGAATATCGAAGCGAAAGTCGAATGGATTGGACGACAATGGAGAGCAGATCCCACATTACTGAAACATCTGATACATTCTTTCGAACTCAAACCATATATTTATGATAAAGCCAGTTACCAAGCATTTGCCTCTTCTTCTCCTGAAGGAAACCAGCTTCTTTTTCCCTTCGAAAAAAATAATATCTTAGAAACATTCATGGATTAAACTGTAATAAAAAAAGATAAAAAAAAGGTCTCAGGATTTCGCCAAAGACCAGACAGATTTTAGAGCTACCACAACTGTTGCTGGCGCTGCAAGGGCAAGCATGTTGTCAAAGATTGCTCCTAAAAAGGGAACTGCACCGAAAGACTGTGTCCCTAAAAAGCCCATCAATGCAAGAACTGTTCCTGCCATCAAGAATGAGCTCATTTCTTTTTCTTCGATGTTCAACATACCAACAAGCAGGCCCAATACCACAAAGACCCACGACAACCAAGACGCTGCCGGCAAGAATCCGAAGAGAACCGCGAGAACGATACCACCGAGAAAGGCTACTTTGCCCAACTTGGCTACACCGCCCCCAAGTTTTTTCACCATACTGTCTACCTCCTTTTTTATTAATACACTTGTGGTATATGTTTTCCTTTAAATATTTTTGCAATCTCCATGTCCTAATTAGTACACTCAAAAAGGAGTTTTGCTGAATAATCTTTCTTTTTTCTTATGCGAAAATTTCATCTAAGAAACATTTATATACGCACTTATTTTCTTCTCGCCGTATGCTCAGACAACCATTAGTTGTGGTCATGGGAAATGTGGACTCAGGAAAAACATCGCTCCTGGATAGGATTAGACGGACCGCTGTCGCGCAGTCTGAAGCGGGCGGCATTACGCAAATGATTTCTTCTTCTGCTATTTCTCTCAAAACTGTCCAACATATCTGCGGCAACTTGCTGAAGGATAAAAAAATTTCCATACCAGGCTTTGTGTTCATTGACACGCCAGGTCATGCGGCGTTCTCAAACATGCGAAAGCGCGGAGGGAATTTGGCCGACATTGCGATCCTGGTGATTGATATCAATGATGGCATAAAGCCACAAACGGAAGAATGCATCGCGATACTGAAAAGTTACAAAACGCCATTCTTCATTGCGCTCAATAAAATCGACAACATCTCCGGGTTCCAAGGAAAAGAAGGAGCTCTGCTCTCCACGCTTCATGTCCAAAGCCAAAGTGCGCAGCAAGAAATCGATGCAAAACTCTATACTATTGTCGGGAAACTGTACGAGCTCGGGTTCCAGGCAGAACGATTCGACCGCGTTGAGGATTATACAAAAACTATCGCAATGGTTCCTTGTTCCGCACGGGAAGGGTACGGTCTTCCAGAACTGCTAATGGTGCTTATCGGTCTTGCACAACGGTACCTTGAAGCACAGCTTGAGACGGAAAAAGATGCGGCTGGGAAAGGAACTGTGCTTGAAGTGAAAGAAGACAGAGGATTAGGAACCACGATTGACGTAATTCTGTATGAAGGAACAGTGGCGGTGAACGATCCTATTATTATCGGCGGACTACAAGAACCCGTCGTCACAAAAGTAAAAGGGTTATTTGAGCCTGACGAAAAAATGAAATTCAAGCCGGTAAAAGAAGTGCACGCTGCAGCGGGGGTCAAGATTTCTGCCGTTGGCATCAACAATGTTGTGGCGGGCATGCCCTTGTTTGTCATCAGAAATAATGAAGAAGAACTCCGGCAACATATCAAGGAAGAAATTGAAGAAGTACTAATTGAGACGGACGACGAAGGCGTTGTTGTAAAAGCAGATACGCTTGGTTCGCTGGAAGCAGTGATCAGCATGCTCAGAGAAAAAGGAATCCCCATCAAGAAAGCGTCCGTCGGCGCAGTGACTAAAAAAGACCTTGCGGCAGCGACTGCGGACCCTGAGCCGTTGAACAGAGTGGTTCTTTGCTTTAATGTTCCTGGAGAAAGCGAGACGGTCAAAGTCATTGCGCACACAGTCATCTATCAATTGGTTGACGATCTCGAAGCATGGCGAACTGAACAAATAAAAAAAGAAGAAGAAAAATCGTTGGGCGACCTTGTACGACCGGCGAAAGTGATATACCTGCAAGGCTGTACGTTCAGGCAGAATAACCCGTGCGTCATCGGTGTTGAAATTCTTGGTGGATCCTTGCAACCAAACATGGAGTTGGTCAAAGAAAATGGAGACTTTGTTGGTCAGATAAAGACCATGATGGAGAATAAGGAAACGCTGGAAAAAGCAGAGCGAGGAAAACAAGTGGCAATTTCTCTCCCTGGCGTTACTGCGGGACGGCAGATCAAGGAAGGGGATATTTTTTACGTCGACATGCACGAACAAAACTTTAGGAAATTAAAAGAACTAAAAAGGTTCCTGACGCCGGAAGAAGTATCCGTGCTAAAAGAGATCGCAGAAATCAAACGGAAAAGCAATCCATTGTGGGGAGTCTAAGCTCTGTGCAGATAACCCAAAAGACTTATAAACATCTGGTAAAACTTATACATAGAAAATGGCAGCACTCAAGCTTGTGATTAACGATCCAAAAACAGGAAAATCCTACCAGAAAGCTCTGGAAGATGAAACTCTCGTCGGGAAAAAACTCGGCGATGTGATCACAGGGGATTTTGTTGGTCTTGATGGTTATCAGTTTAGTATCCGAGGCGCTAGCGATTTTGCAGGGTTTCCATTACGAAAAGATGTGGAAGGGCCTGTTCGAAAAAAAGTTCTCATGGGTCATGGCGTAGGCAATCGCACTGGAGGAAACAATTTGAAGTTTCGAAAAACAGTGAGTGGCAACGCGATTACTCCACGAACCGTGCAAGTAAATCTCATGGTCACACAGTATGGCACAAAAGCACTCGATGATGTCCTTGGAAAAAAAGAAGATGCACAGCCTGGGCAATAAAATTCCTTCTGCTCATCTTTCACAAGGGGTTGCTATGAAAACTTATACAACAAAAAGTGTTCTAATTGCGCGCAAGAAGCGGCTGAGTACTGATGATGATGATTTCCGACCATGCTTCATCAGCTTGTTTGATGAGAACAATCCGCACCTGAGCACGCGCGGTCCAAAAGAAGTAGTAGAATTTCCGCGAGTCCATAAAGTGGTTATCGAAGGACTCAAAGTCGACTATCTTTTGCTGGGAAACGATTTGGTAATTAATAACCTCACAAAGGTAGAAGTCGAAGAACGCAACTATATGGTTATCGTCCGCGGCGTGCAGCAGTAACAACGGAACAGTTTACCGATTTTTCTGGTGAGACTTCTAGCTCAATTTTTTCTCCAAGATAAATTTATAAAGAGACAAAAGTTCGTCTGCGCCATGGCAAAAGCAAAAGGAGAACAGCCTGAAATCAGCATCGGTCTCGTAGGTCATGTCGACCATGGAAAGACCACAATTACTCAAGCGCTCACTGGAAAATGGACTGATACACATTCTGAAGAAGTAAAGCGGGGGATCACGATCAGGCTCGGTTATGCAAATGCTACATTCTATTTCTGTGAAAAATGTGAAAAATATGCTGTCAAGGAAACGTGCACGAGCTGTAATGGAAAAGGGAAGAAGACGCGGACAGTTTCATTCGTTGACGCGCCAGGACACGAAACGCTGATGGCAACTATGCTTTCCGGAAGCGCGATCATGGACGCTGCACTGCTCCTCGTTGCTGCAGACGAACTGTGCCCACAGCCACAAACAAAAGAGCACCTCATGGCGCTGGAAATTTGCGGCATCAAAGATATCATCATTGTCCAAAATAAAATCGACCTGGTAAGCGAGGAGGATGCAATAAACAATTACAAAGAAATTAAAGCATTCGTTAAAGGAACCATCGCAGAACATGCGCCAATCATCCCGATATCTGCTATCAATAACGTCAACATTGACCTGCTTATTGAAACTATTGAAACTCACTTCAAGACGCCGAAGCGCGACCTGCAAAAAGATCCGCTGATGTTTATTGCGCGAAGCTTTGACATTAACAAACCCGGAACGCCTATCGCAACCATTATGGGCGGAGTTCTCGGCGGTGCCGTCAAGCAGGGGGTGCTCAAAGGTGGCGACAAGGTTGAAATCCGACCAGGTAGAAAAGTAGAGCGAGAAGGAAAAGTAACCTGGGTGCCGCTCATCACAGAAATTATCGGCATTCGCACTGACACTGAATCGCTAGAAAAAGCACTGCCCGGCGGATCGATTGCATTACTGACAAAGCTTGACCCTGCACTGGTAAAAGCAGATTCTGTCGGTGGAAATGTTGTGGGACATATCGGAAAGTTACCGTCAGTATATTCTGATCTTAAGCTGGTACCTCACCTCCTGAAACGTGTTGTCGGATCTGAAAAAGAATTGACTGTTGAATCTATCAAGAAAGGAGAAACACTCATGCTGAACGTAAACGCTGCGGCGACGGTTGGGATTGTCACAGAACTAAGCAAGAATTCATTTACCCTCAAACTCAAGCTTCCCGTATGTGCAGATAAACAGGACAGGATCACGATTTCTCGCCTTCTCGGGCACAGGTTCCGGTTGATTGGCTATGCCACTATGAAATGACAATTTTTTTAAACTCTGAAAAAGATTCTCATTCGTATGAAAATTGTTATTTGTGGAAGGATCGGCTCTGGAAAATCTACGACTGCACAACGGATTGCAAAAGAGCTTGACCTGAAACATTATTCTGACGGTGACATGATGCGGGCGCTGGCAATTGAGAAAGGTGTGAAGCTGGAAACATTTGTGAAGCAACGCTCTGATGCTGTTGATAAGATGATTGATGAAAAAACAATGATGATCGGAAAAAAAGAAGACAATTTTATTTTTGACAGCAGACTTGCGTTTCATTTTATTCCTGATGCAATTAAAATTTTTCTTGAGGTATCTGAAGAAGTCGGATCTGAACGAATCTTCAAGCACCAACGGAAAAGTGAAGCTCCTGTGAAGACTGCAAAAGAGCTTCTCAAAAAAAACAAGGAACGGTGGGAGACTGACAGGCAACGGTTTAAAAAACTGTACGGCGTTGACATTAATGACATGAAAAATTATGATATTGTTATCGACACGACCATACTCGATGTCGAAGGTACTGTCCATGAAATCAAGCGAGCTCTCAGAGCATTACCAAAAAAATAAAAAGATTATTTCTCAGCGACTGAATGAATTTGCAGTGCTAAGAAATGAGAAAGAAACGTTTCGCGAGCTCTGCTTCTGTCTTCTCGCAGCAAACACGTCATCACACATGGCAAGCCGAGTCATGGAACAGGTAGGCGACGTAATCTTTACCGGGAATGAGGAAGAAATTATGGAACGGCTGCATACGCTGCGGTGCAGATTTTACAAAACACGGGCGCACTATATTTCTCTCGCACAGAACGTGCCATTGACATTTGACAGGAACTATCTCGTCGAGCATATCAAGGGGTTTGGATACAAGGAAAGCTCGCATTTTTTACGAAACATGGGGCACAAGGGGCACGCGATCCTAGACAAGCATATCCTTCGCAGCCTTGCAGAATTTGGCGTGATTCCTGAAGTCCCGAAATCATTAAATAAAAAACGTTACCTTGAAATTGAAGCAACAATGAAACAATGGTCAGAAAAGATTGGGATTCCCATGGATGAACTTGACCTAGTTTTATGGTCGAGAAAAACTGGAGAAATTTTAAAATGATATTTCCGCTTTTTATCGGATGCACTTATTTTTTATACAAAGGCATGCAACGTGAAGATGTGCTTGAAGAACAATTTTACTTGAAAGCAAATGAGAACATGAGCTGGGACCTTGTCGAAAAAACTGCAGAACTGCAGGAGAGGTGTACGCTTCTCCGGTATGAGTTTTCCCAGAGAGATTTTATTCCTGGAACCGAAATTTACCAAGAACGGCAAGATGTTCTTATTGAATCTGTCGACATTTACAAAGAATGGGGCATACCAATAACGTTGGAATATTGCCTTAGCGCAATTAGTGGTTACTAACAACTCCAAAAGGGTTGCCTGTGTTCCTCAAGTTTTCCATCAGTGATTTTAGCGCGGCAGTTTCACCGCCATTTGCAAGCACGTA
>Ga0209541_10002890_pt1 | contig 32118 bp, 34 predicted proteins | sample RifCSPlowO2_01_FD_184027 | JGI IMG/M metagenome (GOLD analysis project Ga0209541, IMG submission 184027) | Groundwater microbial communities from Rifle, Colorado - Rifle CSP2_plank lowO2_0.1 (SPAdes) (version 2) | ecosystem: Environmental > Aquatic > Deep subsurface > Groundwater | place... | reverse complement strand
GTCAGAGTTTGGGAAAGATATCATCAGCTGTAATCCTCAAGGAAAATTAGCCTTTGTCATCACGCGGATAGTTGTTGACCCTAGATCAGGGAAAGATATTTCTGCCGGGCGTTTATTTAGCGGAACGATCAGAAGCGGCTTAGAAGTCTGGCTGAATGATGCAAAACAGCGCCAAAGAATTCAGAACGTCTACATCTATAATGGGATCAAGCCGGAAATTATTGAAAATCTTCCGGCAGGAAACGTTTTAGCAATCTCGGGAGTAGTTGGCTTTGCCGGTGAGACGGTGACGATGGATCCTGTGCATCCTTTTGAAGAGCTGAAACATATCTTTGAGCCGGTCATTACCAAAGCTATCGAGCCAAAAAAACAAGGTGACTTGCCAAAGCTTATCGAGGTTTTAAGAAAAGTTGGAAGAGAAGACCCTTCTATCAAGATTGAGATCAACGAAGAAACTGGCCAGAATCTGATCAGCGGGATGGGAGAGTTGCACTTAGAGATCATCGAGAACAGGATCATCACAGAAAAAGGAGTAGAAGTAAAAACATCTCCACCGATTGTTGTCTATCGTGAGACGATCACGAAGCCTAGTCCGGAGATAGAAGGGAAGTCTCCGAACAAGCATAACAAGCTGTACTTTAAAGTCACTCCTCTTGATCCAAAGATCGCTGAAGGGATCAAAAGCGGAACTATTGTTTCTGGACGATTCAAGAAAAGAGATGACCAATTGGTAAGTTTCTTACGGGAAGAATGTGATTGGGATGCTAAAAAGGCAGGCATGGTCAAAGCTGTCTTTAACGGCAACATGTTCATGGATGAGACGAGAGGTATCGTCTACATCAATGAGATCATGGAATTAGTCTTAGATATGTTTGAAGATGTCATGAAAGCTGGCCCATTAGCTAAAGAGCCCTGTACGAATGTTATGGTCAGCCTTACTGATTGTAAATTGCACGAAGATGCCATCCACCGAGGACCGGCACAGATGTATCCCGCAGTCAGAGAAGGTATCCGTGGAGCGATGATGCAGGCTGGCCCAGTATTGTTTGAGCCGTTGCAGATCACGAGGATAGAAGCTCCTGCAGAATACGTAGGGGAAGTGTCAAAGTTAGTTTCAACCAAGCGAGGCCAACTGCTGGACTTGACTCAAGAAGGAGATTTTGCTGTGGTCAAAGCCAGGCTTCCGGTTGCAGAGATGATCGGCTGGAGCAACGATCTACGATCAGCAACTGCTGGCAGAGGGAACAGTTCCTTAGTTGACCAGATGTTTGAGAAGCTTCCTTTTGAGTTGCAAGAGAAAGTCCGAAACCAGATTGTCCAGAGAAAAGGATTGTCGGAAGGATCGCTGGGTGCTTAAGAATATTCTTTGTTTTTACTATTTTTTTCTTTTGTTTTTTTTAACTTTATTTTAACCTTGTTTTGTCAATATCCTTTTTCTCTATCTCTTTGTTTCCTTTTCCATTATTTTTTGTATCTGTCGCTTTAGTTTGGGAATATCTTCCTTCACTACATTCCATACTTGCTGAAGATTGACCTCAAAATAATGGTGGATGATCTTATCCCTCATTCCTGCTATGTCTTTCCAAGGTGTTTCCGGATATTGTTCTCGGAAATCGTTAGGAATATTTTTTGTGGCTTCCCCGATAATCTTTATCTGCCGTATAACTGCACTTTGAATTAACTTATTCTCTATAAATGTGATCTGATCAACATCTTCCATAAAATCTTCAATGAGGTTGATGGAATCCTTGATATGATTGATAAAAACTAAGGGGTCTTTTTTCATAAGATGCTCACCTCATCATGAAGGATCCTTTGTCGGAGATAAGGGCTGAGTTCATCATAAGTGATAATATCCACCTTCTTTCCTAAAGCTTCTCCTACTTTTCTTTCTAGCTGAACCACATTGAGTAAACTCTTTCTAGAATTTCTCCTATATTGTATGAGGATATCAATGTCACTTCTCTTTGTCTGTTCTCCTCGTGCATAACTTCCAAAAACTCCTGCTTTTATGATTTTTTCTTTCTGGAGAAGCGGCAAAACGATAGTTTTTATTCTCTGTAATTCAGGGGTATCTTTGCCGATCTTCTTCCGGTTGATCTCTTGGAGAAAAGATATTTTTAACTCTTCCATTTTTTCTGAAGAAGGCAATTCTTTGCCGATGTATTTTGTGGTATGCGTGATTTTATCACCTTTTCGCACATTATGGACTAGCCGAAAATATTTCTCTCCTTTTACCGTAATGGGCTCCACGTGGACCATATCCTCAGTTATGGGCTACAGCTATATAAATCTTTAGTTATGGGCTACAGGGAATTTTTCAAGATGGAGTTTCTTACCGTTTTTCTTAAATACTTTATCGAGAAAGTGATTGTACTACCTCAAAGAGATTATCGCATGGTTTTGGCAAGACGATAACCCCTTCAATGTTCTTTGCTTCTTTGGCTAATGCATCTGTTCCTGTTATTCCTATAACTCTTACATTCGGATGATGTACTCGAGCTGCTGCTAAGACCTGTTGAAGTGGCTCAGATGTGGGAACTTTAGGTTGGCCAAGGTTGATTTCAACAATATATAATCCAAAGGGTTCTCGACGGACAGCTTCCAATGTATTTGCTAGGCCATACGTGGTCGTGACAGCATACCCCCCTGCTGCTACCTCCATCTCCATAATATCTACAAAATCTTGGTAGGTTTGACGTTCAAATAGGGGGAGATCATGTATTCCTACCAATGCTGTTCGTTGTTCGTATGTCATGTGAGAGCTACTCCTTAAGGGTAGTGGTATATAAGCTTTTTGTTGAAAAATGATCCTTCCTTATGAAGCAGATTTTTATCCTCTTCTTAGCTGCAGGAGAGGGCATCTTCACTTCTCCAATAGTCTTGGAAGATACACCTAGAGCATTCACCAAAAATCCTCATTCCCAAATTATCTCAAACACTTCCGAAATATTTATAAATAAACTACGATAAAAAACCATAGTTTAGCCTAAACCTGTTTTAGGTTAAATATGATATAGCAAATGTGTCAAATAATTAAATATTAATATTACACATTTGCTTATTAGTAATTGTGAACATGAGTTCAAAAATATTTCGCAATTACTATACTTAAACGGAGGGTACAAGAACAAAATGGCAAAAGGTAAAGAACATATCAACTTGGTATTTATCGGTCACGTTGACCACGGTAAATCAACGACAGTAGGTCGCTTGCTTTTCGACTCAGGAAATGTCGATGAGCAGACGATGCGAAAATTGAAAGAAAAGGCCCAGATGTTAGGGAAAGGTGGCTTTGAATTTGCCTTTGTCATGGATACCTTGAAGGAAGAGCAGGAACGGGGAGTAACTATTGATTTATCCCACAAGAGATTCGATACGGACAAGTATTATTTTACCATCATCGATGCTCCAGGGCACAAGGACTTCATCAAGAACATGATCACTGGTGCTTCTCAAGCTGACTGTGCTGTATTAGTTGTAGCAGCGAACGACGGAGTAAATGCACAGACTATCGAGCATCTCCGATTGTCCAAGATCTTTGGAGTTGGTCAATTGATTGTTGCTATCAACAAGATGGACATCTCCGGAGTAAACTGGAGTGAAGCACGATACAAAGAAGTTGTTGAAGAAGTAAAGAAGCATGCTAAACAAGCTGGCTGGAATACTGATAAGGTCCGCTTCTTGCCTATGGCTTCTTTAGTAGGAGATAATATCACTAAGAAATCTCAAAAGATGACTTGGTGGACTGGTGAATGTTTACTTGATGCAATTAACAAGTTTGATGTTCCACAGAAGCCAACATCATTGCCATTACGGCTTCCTTTGCAGGATGTCTATAACATCACGGGTATCGGTGTTGTTCCGGTTGGAAGAGTCGAGACTGGTGTGATGAAAGTAGGCGACAAAGTTACGATTGTCCCAGGAAGGGAAGGGAAAGGAGTAAGCGGTGATGTCAAGACCATCGAGATGCACCACGAGCAAGTCACTCAGGCTGAACCAGGCGATAACATCGGGTTTAACGTCCGGGGCGTTGGAAAGAAGGATATTGCCAGAGGAGACGTCTTAGGGCATTCTGATCATGTTCCTACGGTAGTTGATGAGTTTACTGCCCAGGTCGTTATCATGAACCATCCGACGGTCGTTACGGTTGGCTACACTCCGGTCTTCCACATCCATACATCTCAGGTAGCGTGCCAGTTTGTGGAGATCATCAAGAAAATGAATCCCGCAACTGGTGAAGAGATTACTGCTGACAAGGAGATTCTTCGCAACGGAGATGCAGCTGTAGTAAGGATCAAGCCTACTCAAGCAGTTGTCATAGAGAGAAACAAAGAGATTCCACAGATGTCAAGATTTGCTATCCGTGACTCTGGAGCAACTGTTGCTGCCGGTATGTGTATGGATCTCGTGAAGAAGGATTTAACCAAATAAATCTTTTTTTTAAGTCTATTTTTATTTTCCTTTATTTTCTCTTTTTTGTCTTGTTGATATCTTTGTTGATATTTTTATACCTTATCTAAACTTTTATATCTTATCTAAGCTTTTTTTCCGCCTTCCCTGATGTTTCTCTCGAGCTTCTTTTTCCTTCAGCCTTTCCACATATCTTGGCAATCCTTCAATATGGGCTAATTCTGTCTCCTTGAATAGGAAGTTGCGGAACGTATTGTTGATATTGATGCCTCTCCTGCTGCATTCATCGTTGATCTTGGCGTACAACCGTTTTCCTTCCTTATCTAAATCAGTGAGGACAGCAACCTCGGGGTATCTTTGGAGTGCCTCGATGATCTTATAGAATGGCTTGGTGTAGAGGACAAGAACGTTGGACAGTCCAAAATACAATAATGCTTTCTTGTCTTCTCTCCCTTCTACGATGATGGGAATGTTCCGTTCTTGCAAATCATCCAGGTGGTCGAGGATATCTTTCCAGAGCATTATTATGGGGGTGAGAGAAAACTTTAAAAATTTTTGTTTACGGAATACCCCCTCATAACAACAACATTTATAAATAAGTTCCATTCTCGATGGATTACACACATAAAAACGGTTGCTGGAAACAGCTGCATGGTAAATGAAAATTTATTGTGTGACAACGCACATGGCACAGAGAGCAAGGATAAAATTAGCAAGCATTGACATCGATAAGGTCAATGAGATTTGTTCTAGCATTAAAGATATTGCTCAAAAGACCGGCGTTGATCTGCGTGGTCCGATTCCTCTTCCTACCAAGAAACTTAAAATAACAACTCGTAAAGGCCCTTGCGGCAATGGAACTGCCACTTGGGAAAGATACGAGATGCGCGTACATAAACGCTTGGTTGACGTTGGCGCAGATGAGCGAACTCTTCGTCTGGTGATGAGAATTCCTATCCCTGAAGGGTTGAATATCGAAATTGAGATGATTGATGTTTAGAACATAATAAAATTCTATCTCTTATCTTCTGGGCTTGTGATACTTAACTGGTGCTAGTCTTACATCTTGGTCATCAAGCGTTCCTTTCATGGGCTTGATCGTAATTCCAAATTCTTGGCCTACTTCTCTTATAAATTCAAGATAGCCTTTTTTTGGCCTATTGACATCATTCCGACCGCGCTGATACATCTCTTCCAATTCTTCAGCCTTAACACCTCTTCTTTTGGCAACGTCAAACCATTCTGTTTTTATGAACCCTGATTCTGCGATTACCCATTCTAAGTCTGCTCCGCCTAAGTGTCTTGCGTTCTCTAAATCGAACATGGTGGCTAAAGGTCCGTTGGGGTCATAGATGATATGCCTCAAATCATAATCTGCATGATAAATCCCTTCATTTTCCTTTATTTTTGAAATAACACCCAGATGATATGCGACAGCTAATTCTGCCTTGATGATGCTGGAATCATAGTGCGTTACTTCAACACCATTATCCATCCTCCTTTCAAACACATCTAAGATATATCCTGGAGAAAATTCAGTGACTAATGTGTGCCGCTGAGGCAGGACAGCAATAGGCAATGGGACCGCAACATTAGCTACATTTGCTGAATCATAGGCTTTAAATGTCCGATGAAGGGCTTCAAATTGTAAAAATTCCCAAACAAACTTTAATGCTCCCCAAGTACCTTTTCGTTTTGTCTTTTTGATTAAATTCGTCGTGTCACCTGAAAATTCCACATCAGAACCACATTTTACGGGAGACTGCCATGTATTAAAATCCCGCAAGATGAGAGTGTACCCTGGACGGACATACCCTTCTAACATGTCATCTAGACCCATTTTACCTTAGATTTCAAAATACTTTATAAACATTGTCACTACTTTTAAATAATCATAATAAGTGGAGTTTTTTTTATAAATTATCCTAATGTTTTTATATCTTCATCAAAATTACTCCCCCTATGTTAGGGATCGTCACTTCTGGAACTGGAAAAGGATCGTATTTTATCCAATTATACTCGGAGATATTTGAAAAAAAAGTAGGTTTTAGACCTTTTCCAGGAACATTAAACATCCAAATAAAAAAAGTTCCTCTCTTGAACAACGATAAAAAAATAACCCTTCAAAAACAAGGCTATGGAGATGTCGATTGTTATCCTGTTCTTATCCAAAAAGCCTACAAAGGATTTCTGATCCGGCCTCATAAGACGACACATCCTGAAAATACCCTGGAAATAATTTCAAGCATAAATCTTCGGAAAACTTTAAATCTACATGATGGAGAGGAGATCGAATGCGGATTGGCCTAGCTGACACAACCTTTTCACGGGTAAATATGGCAGAGCCTGCTTTAGCCATCTTCAAAGGAAAAACGGTAGAACGCTATACCGTGCCTGGCTTTAAGGATCTGCCGGCAGCCTGTAAAAGATTATTGACAGAATTCCATTGCGATATTATCTTGGCATTAGCCTGGGTTGGCAAGGAAGATATCGATGAAACCTGTGCTCATGAAGCCAATCAAGGATTGATTCTAACAGAAGTCTTGACAGGGAAACATATCATCAAATGTTTTGTCCATGAGCGGGAAGCGAGTGGTGATCAAAAAAAGCTGAAAGAAATTGCAGTAGATAGAGCAAAAAAGCATGCGGAGAATGTCCTGGCGTTGATGAAGGGAAAGGAAACATTGACTCCTTTTGCTGGAAAAGGGCTGCGGCAGGGCTCCCTTGATGCAGGTGGCTTATGAAATTAGGCATTGTCGTGTCAGGATTTTATTGGGAAGATATCACGAGCAAGATGCTGGCTGTTTCTCTTCAGGCTTGCCAAGAAAATAAGGTAGAGGTAGAAGTTATCAAAGTACCAGGAAGCTTTGACATCGCTCTTCCAGTTAAAAAATTGTTAAAACGGAAAGACATTTCTGGCGTCATCACGTTAGGGGCGATCATTGAAGGTGATACTGACCATGATGGTGTCATTGCTTATGCTCTTGCTACAACATTGCAGAATCTTTCTTTAGAATTCGAGAAGCCCGTCGTTCTAGGAGTTAACGGGCCGAAGATGAGCTGGAAACAAGCAGTTGACAGAATTCCTCGTGCAAAAGATGTGACGGAAGCCTGTATCAAGATGTGTAAATGAGTTCCTTCTCTAAATACGTTCTACTCTTTGTTTCTTTCCACACTCATTTCATCAAGATTTACTAGAAAAACTCTAGCGCTGCCGAAATAATTTCCAGTAATGGCATCTCCTGGTTTTATCACCACTTCACATTGAAATCCAGCAAGATGGGAAACTTGGATTCGATATCGGATTTGGTGTGGAGTTGTGGGGCTCATGCAATCTAATACTCCATTAGGAGATACATCCAATACTGATTCAGTATATTCTGCTGAAGCTAATATCGCAGCAAAAGCAGGAAGACGATGCTGATCTGCTAGTTGATTATGATCCAGGATATCGGTTTCCACATCATTCTCATCAAGTGTTTCTAAGAAACCATCTGTTCCACTGGTATACACAACTAAACCACTGGGAGTATATGCTTCATTTGCCGTTTCTAAGCGTAGTTGGACTTTGCGTACTTTAGAACTTCCTTGAGAATGAAGATGTGCAACATAAAAACTTTGAGAAGCAGTTGCTGGTACTAAGTCTGGAAGATCTTTCCAGTCACGATACGCAAATTCTTCTTCAGGAACTAGTTTTCTCAGTAAAGGAGGTGCATCAAAATCTAGGATACTATTTTGAGAGATGTATCCGCCTTTGTCAATAACGGAAACAACGCTTACCGTAGAAAGAGATCCTCCTGAAGACCCACTAGGCATAGAATAGGCAAAGATCCGAATGTCTATACCTTGCTGTGGTGGATGCTCTAGCAGTGAAAGGAACCTTTCTGCAGCAAGAACCGCGCTTTGGTAGAACTGTTGAAGGTCTTGATCTGCAGTGACCTCACCAATGATTTCTGCAAGGTCATCTTGGGGGTTATACACAATAGAAGGTACAGGATCCTGGGGGACTTCAAAACCTACCCTGGCAGTAGCTCTGCCATTTATCTCTAATGTCCTTTCCAGTTGGCTTACTTTCCGTCCTCCTTCTAGAGAAACGTCGAAAACCATGCCTTGAAATGCTGTCATGAAGAAAGACTTTTTGTTCTACTTTAAAATGTTTTTGTTTCTAGATAATAGAAACAGTTTTTCTTTTTTTAATGCACACCAGGAAGATAAAAAATACGCCAGTGCTCGGATTTGAACCGAGAATCCCAGAGGGAGTGGTTCTCCTGTACTCCATTTCGAGATTCGGCAATGTGCATCACTATATTTCAACTGAGCAACATTTCCACCGCAGTACCGGATTGTGCCACACTGGCAGATATCTTCCCTCTTTTCTTCTGCCCATTTATATTCTTTTTGAATAAGAATTATTAAGGCAAAGCAATATCTTCAAGAGATGCCTCTCCGCTGTGAAATCTGTGCTAAAGAGATGGAATGGACGAAACAGAAATATATCTGTAACCACTGCCATCACATCAAGCCCTGTTGTGAAGGAGATATTTGTAATGAATAGAACTCATCTAAAAACAGGTAAGAATAGAACTCATCTTAAACAAAAGACAACATAACAAATAATAAAAAAATAAAAAAAAGAACTTACTTCTTTTTACCTTTCACCGGCATTTCCACACAGGCATTGCACGTTTTACACTTGTTCGGCAGAACTAGATGCAAGAATCCTTGTAGCACAAACAACACGGCAAAGAAACTTACCCATCCATCAACTCCTACCCACTGTGGCCAAACAAAGGCATTTAGGAGCAATAATGCACCCCATACTAAGTGTTTGGTACCAGAACATCTTTGACACATACTTCCCATCAAAATCACCTCTTTTGTGGATATAATATCCTTTGAGTTTAAAAAGGTAACGACAGCGTAGGCTCATTCGCAAAGCAGAAATCATTAAAAAGCAAGCAGTCTCCTCAGGAAAAGATGTCTAAAATAACAAAAAAAGGAACAAGTAGGACTTCGGAATACAATATTCATCCTTTAATTTTGAACAGGCACTCTCCCAGAGCCCTCTCAGGAGAAGAGATTTCTGATGAAGAGCTGTTCTCTCTTTTTGAAGCAGCAAGATGGGCTCCTTCTTCGTACAATAGCCAGCCCTGGTGTTTCATTTACGCCAAACGAAATACTACTTCCTGGGAAAAGCTATTTGATCTTCTCGTCCCGTTCAACAAAATTTGGGCAAAACATGCTGCAGTCTTGCTCGTCATCATCTCCAGAAAACATTTTGAGCATAATAATCAACCGTCCGTTACTCACCTATTTGATACGGGAGCAGCATGGGAAAATATGGCGTTAGAAGCAACTTATCGAGGGCTTATAGCTCATGGCATGGAAGGGTTTGATTATGGAAAAGCAAGAACAGTTCTAGACATTCCTGAAGATTATGATGTTGTAGCGATGGTCGCTATCGGCAAGCCAGGAAAAATGGAAGATTTACCGAAGGACTTACAGGAAAAAGAAATCATTAGCGGCAGAAAGCCTTTGAAAGATGTCATCATGGAAGGAAAGTTCAGAAAATAAAGAAAGGTACGGCTGCCGGGAATCGGACCCGGACCACAAGCTTTCTCCGAACCCCAGTATTCTTAGCATTGCCGGGCTAAGCGAAGCGCATGCCCACATTTGATGCAACTTTACTAAAGTTGCTGGGAAGCTCGGATCATACCACTAGACCACAGCCGTATTATTATTATTATTATTATTATTATTATTATTATTATTATTATTATTATTGACAACAAAAAATGTAAGAAATATAAATATCCTTCTATTCTTCGTACGTATTTAGTTCCACAACAAAAATAGTGGCAGGTCGGAAAATTCAGCCTGACTTTAGGAATAAAAGTGATGATTTAGTCTTTATTTTAAGTGGAAGGTCAGGCAAGTAATATTATCTGACGATGCTTTTAATGAATTTTCCCTCTTGACCAAGCCATTATTTTAATAGAACTAAATATCCTTCTATTCTTCAGAAGCGGCAACAGCATCTTCTCTTCTGATGACCTTAACTGCATCCATCTTTACCGTAATGGGGATAGGAACAGCCGCTTCCAATAATTCAACAACAATTTCTTCCTTAGGCTGGTTGATCCGCATGACTTTGGCATTTTCTCGTTTGAATGGTCCAGAAATAATTTCAACAATATCATATTTCTTGATATTCATCTCAACTTTTACTTGCTCTAACATGTGTTCAATCTCAGGATAAGGAATCTCTGTTGGCAATAAGCCTCGGGCGTAAGGAACACCTTGCAGAAACTGCTCTGCATCTCCTTTTGACCCAACTTCAATGAAAATATAACCTCTCATACCATGAGGACGGATGATAGAATAAATGGTAAGTTTAGTTTCTCTGCCTAACTTAGAGATCATGTAATCTACTACTTGATCCTCTCGGTTAGCTGCTGTTCGTACGCTATAAATCTGTGATTCTGCCATGTTTACAATAAATATTGACGCAAGAGGAAGATGATAAACCCCAATGCTCCGATGATCCCTATGCCTAAACCTGTCACTTTCAGCGCAGCCACGTACTCCTCTTTATTGGGCTTTTTGATGATGCGCATCACTCTGACACTTTCTTTTATAAACCTTTTGAACTTGCTCTGTTGCGGTTGGACTTCTTCTTCCATCTGTCCAGAAAATATAGGGGTGGTTTATAAAGATTACTGCCAAAAGTACGAATTTAATTCAGGATGAAACTGTCTCAACTCATAAACTCAATACCCAGCTCATTCTCAATCTGCTCATGCCGTTTCTTCTTATGCAAGAATTCATGGCCAAAAATCTGTTCTGATTTCACGCCTGTAATGATGACCATCGTCCGTACTGTTCTCTCTAAGTCCTTGTAGATCTGCGCTCCCCAGATGATCTTCGCTTTAGGGTCTAACCGTTCAGAGATCGTTTCTACAATCCTCCTGGATTCATCTAAGGTCAAGTTCTCTCCTCCCGAGATATTGATCAACGCTCCCGTGGCATTGGAAACATCTACATCGATCAGCGGATTTTCTAACGCTTTATGCACCGATTCATCAGCTCTGTTCTCCGCATCAGACTCTCCTACTCCTATCAAGGCAACACCACCTTCACTCATGATTGCTTTAACATCGGCAAAATCCAAATTGACTAACCCTGCTTTCGTCACTAATTCTGCTATTCCTTTCACCGAATTTGTCAAAATTTCATCAGCAACTTTAAATGCTGTTTGTAAAGGTAAGTTTGGCGCCAATTCCAATAATTTTTCGTTGGGGATAACGATCATCGTGTTGATACTTTGCTCTAATTTTTCTAAGCCGATGATAGCATTCTCAAATCGGTGGCTGCCTTCCATGCTGAATGGCATCGTGACGATAGCAACACTCAATAGACCCATTTTCCGGGCCAATTGGGCAATAAATGGAGCACTTCCCGTTCCCGTTCCTCCCCCCAGACCGCAGGTGATAAAGACCATGTCGGATCCTTCTAAGAGCTTCTTCAGATCATGCTCGCTTTCTTTTGCAGAATCTTCTCCTATCTTTGGATTGCTTCCAGCGCCTAAGCCTTGCGTCAATTCTTTCCCGATCAGTAATTTCCGGTCTGCTGTCGTATATAACAGATCCTGGGCATCGGTGTTGATAGCAATCGTCTGAATGCCTTTGATGCCTACTTCAGAAATCCTGTTGATGGTATTGTTTCCCGCTCCACCACAGCCGATAACTTTTATTCTTGTCTTCTGGTTGGCAATCAACCTTTGCAGTTCCGCATCGATCTCCGCATTAGCTTGTTTTGCAGAAATTTCTCCCGGCCGTAATTCTCCTGAAGAAGTGGAAAAACCCTTATAATTATTTGCCGCAAAATCATTCATTGTACCATAGCCCTCAACCCTTTTTCCCTAAGAAATGGAACGGTACTTAATTTATAAAGATTATGATGGTACAATAGTGAGGTAAAAACCTATAGAACACATCGAATCAAAAAGCTTCTCCTGACTTAAGAATCAATGCTGATGACCGTGATGGTCGCGATGATGTTCATGTGCAGAATCCTGTTTTCCTGGAACAAAAGTAAACTGAACTTCTTTCAAATGCGTCAATTCTGCCAGTTTTTTCCCTAAAGCGGAAGTAAATTGTGGAGGTAATTGCAAAGGCAGCTCTACTGTTGCAACGCTTTCTTTCACCGAAACGTTAAACTGGTCTATGGGCATCCTTAGCGTGGTGTTCAGGAACGAAACCAACTGTTCTTGGGGATCGGTAATTGCTCGGGTAATGGTAAATTCATAATTCACTTCTCTGCCGGCAAGAGGGTGGTTAAAATTGACGATGATCCTTCCACCAGAAATACTGCTTACCGTTCCAACGTCCCCGTCCATGTCTACTTGCATGCCTGGTTGTGGGTTAACTTTATGTTCTTTGAATGTTGAAGAAGGAACGATCTTTACTTTCCGCACATCCCTTTTTCCGAAAGCCAGTTCTGGAGGAATCTTCATTGAATATGTCTTTCCAACTTCTTTCCCGATAAAATCCTGGTCTAAGCCTGGAATTACTTGGCGCTCTCCGACACAGATTTTTGCCGGCTTGAACGAAGACTGCTCATGGTCAAGATGAAGCTCTTGAGCTTTTTTTTGTGAAGTGGTATCAAAAACGGTACCATCTACTAAGGTGCCGGTATATTCCACTTCAATAAAATCACCTTTTGCTACTTGGCCATTACGGCCTGCATTCCCATTTTTTTGCTCTTCAGCCATATTGCCTTGGTTTAGATTTCCCTTTATAAGTTTTTTGAATAAATTCTATGATGGCATCGGCATTTCCCTCGATGGTCATCTCTGATCCATCAATGACGAGGTCATAATTGCTGACGTCATAGGGGTTAACATGATAATATTGTTTATACCTTTTAATTTCAGAAGCTTCTCGCAACTGAATCTTTCTCTTGGTGTCTTCTACCGATAGATTTTTTTCCGCGCTTCTGTCACTCAGCTGATCATGGAATATTCTCTTCGCCCGAACATCGATGTCAGAATCAATATAGATCTTTAAGGACTCTGGAATGAAATGAAATCCTAACCTGGAGTCCATAACAAAATTATCTTCTTTATTCCCCATCTCTTTTTGTTTTCGGTCAATATCTTCATCAATCGACTTATCGGTTTCTTCCATCTTTCCCAGTTCCAGCAAGGTTATCCCTCTCTCTTCTGCAATTTGCCGTTGGATAGAGCCCATAGAATAATACTTATAGCCTAACTTTTGCGCTACTAATTTTCCGACGGTGCTTTTTCCTGATCCCGCTGGTCCGGAGATGGTGATGATCATCGTATCTTCTCGTATTCAGTTGTAGAAAGATCTTTCCCTAAATATTGTTTTCCCCATTGCTTTATCCAAAAGCTTGCTGCCTTAGGGATGCTCCACTGTTCAAACCTGCGCATGGAAGTTGTAGCGTACGTGGGTATACAGGCATACTTTCCTTTCTGTTCTAGTTTTTTTCGTAAGTCATGATGCTCTCGAACAATAAGTTCGGGGTTATATCCATTCACCTCATGAAAATCCTGTTTTCGGCAGATGACGGTTCCAGAAAATCCTTTAAATAATTTTGTCTGGTTGTAAGCGTTTTTTAAGCCCATCAGCAGCTTATATTTGAGCTGTGGTGGTTCCGGCAAAACTTTGGTTGTAGCGATAGCATGATGGTCGGCAAATTGCTCTTTGATGGTCTGTAATGCATCTTCAGCCAATTGAGTGTCAGCATCTAAGAACAAAAGAAGCTTTCCGTTAGCATTTAACGCTCCGGCATTTCTGGCAACGGAGACATTTGCTTTTGGTAAAGAAAGAATCCTTAACCTTTCATCTGCGCGCTTCTTGACGATCTCCTCCGTCTTGTCCGTGCAGCCGTTAGCTACCACAATCACTTCAAAGTTCTGGTACGTCTGCTGCTGCAATGACCTCAATGTTTTCCTGATGTAATTCTCTTCATTATGGGCGGGAATGATGACAGAGAAGGCAGGATTCATATCCTCAGAAGTTGCCAAGCACTTTTAAAGAATTTATATGGTTGAGAATATAGGTTAGGTGTATTTCCCTTGTTAGAATTCACAGCGTCAAATAATTACACGCCCATAACATGCTCATGTCGCTGTAATACACCAAGCTCTGATAGGGTTTCCCCCGAGACGTCAATACTTCTGGAAATCCTTTGCATTTTTCGATAAGGATCTTATACTCCTCCTGATACCCTTCCGCCTTCACTTTGTCAAGATGGCTGACCAATTTAATATATAATAAACCCATATGCGTCCAGATGGCATTGCTCTCATAATCCTTGAAAAACAATTCCTGCCAGGTGAACTTTACTCCTTCCCGAGAGGAAGTATATTTCAATGGGAACGGCAGATCTAATTTACTTTCCTGCACCTGCTGGATTGCTGAGGTAATCATCTCCTTATCTCCAATGATACCTAAGGCAAAGGGGAAGATGTTGGCATCTCCGGCTACATAACTCTTCTTGTCTAAATCATCATAAAAATAGCGTCCGTTCCAGAAATGCTGCTTGATGATGGTGGGGTAATCATATTTGCTGAAAGGATTGTAAAATCTCGTTTCTGATAAGCGTTTTGCTAACAAAGCAACCATACAATTAGAGTAGCAGGAACTTTTTCGGACAGCAAAATCCTTGATGGAGGAAGCTTCTGCATCTGCTTTGACTAATCCCGTCTTGGGATCGATGAACTTGGTAAAGAACAGCTTGATCTGCTGGTTGAGGAAAGGCTTGAATGCTCCATACGGGAATCTGCTCATCTTGATGCTGTGGATCAGCCAGGGTAAGCTGTCGATGGCTGGCTGGAAAACGTCAAAAGGTCTGCCTCGCGGAGAAATTGTTGTTGTAATGGTATGGTATTTTTTATAACGATTCAAGGCATATCGTAACGTCTGCTGTACTTCTTTCTGATATCCTAATTTCATCAATGACTGGGTGCACCAGCCAAAATCTCTGGCCCAGAATTCCGTAAAATTCATCGTTGATGTTTGAAAATAGCGCCCATTCCAGCATCGCTTTACCACTTCCCGGCAAATCTCTTCCGCATTTCCAGGAATATTTGGAGAAAAAAATCGCCCTTTCATGCTGGAGAGGAAGACTTGCGTCCCTTTCGCGGCATAATCAAGGAGAGTGGACATGTAATCTAAAAATGGTGGGAAGTAGATAAACTTTTTGATGCTTCTAAACTATCATTCATCCCAAAAACTTCCTGATCTTTCCCGCTTTTACCACTCTTTCTTTGATCTCCTCGGCATTCTTATTCTTGAAGGCAGCCATGATTTTGCTTGTTTCTTTCAAGACATGAAAAGCTTCCTTGACTTTATCATCACCGTTCATCACCGAATTTTCTGCAAAGAAAGGTATAGTTACGTTATCGGGATGTTGGGTAGACAGCACTCGTGATATTTTCATCATTTCTCAACTCTATTCTTTTCGCCTCAACGTTTTCTGCCGCTTTATGAATCTATCGATGGCTTGTAATCCCGCAGAAACATCATCTTTGTTGCAGGTATAGGAAAGCCTAAAGTATCCTTCCTGGCCGAAAGCGATTCCCGGAACGCAAGCCACTCCTTCCTGCTCTAACAATTGTTGGCAGAACTCTATCGATTTCTGGTTGGAAGGTATTTTGATGAAAAAATAAAATGCTCCTTGAGGTTGTACAAAGGAGATATTCATCTTTATTAATTTTTCTTGAATGAAATCCCGTTTCTGCTGCAGCTCATCAATAAGCTCTTTATTATCAGAAATCCGTAATGCTGCTGCCGCCATCTTCTGCACGATGGAGCTGGCATTTGATGTAGTATGGTTTTGGATGATATTCATCAACTTAATGATCTCTTTGGTTGCTGCAGCATAGCCTAATCGTAATCCGGTAAGACCATTGCTTTTTGACACACCATTCACCGTAATCGTCTTCTCACGTATTTCTTTTCCTAATGAAGCGATAGAATGATGTTCCCCTTCATAGATTATCTTTTCATAGATCTCATCAGAAATAACAATGATATTATGCTTTACCGCCAATTGTGCTATTTTTTCTAATTCCGTTTTTGGAATGACTATCCCTGTAGGATTGCACGGCGAATTGATGATAATCGCTTTCGTCTTTTTACTGATCTTCTTTTCGATAAGGCTTGCTTTGACCTGGAAATCTTCCATCTCTGCAATCATCGGCACAGCATTGGCCAGTTTTACTTGCTCCAAATAACTGACCCAGTATGGCTGTGGAATAATGACTTCATCTCCGGGATTGCAGATAGCAAGGATGGCATTGAACAATGCTTGTTTTGCTCCTGCAGTAACGATAATCTCTTCTTCAGCATATTGAAGCTGGTTATCTCTCCTTAATTTCTTGATGATCTCCTGCTTAAGTTCGGGAATGCCGGAAACAGAAGTATATTTGACAAAATTATCATCCATAGCTTTTATCCCTGCTGCTTTTATCCTAGGATCAAGAGGAAAGTCCGGCTCGCCGGCAGAGAAGTGGTATATTTTTTTCCCTTGAGCTTCCAGTTTCTTGGCTGCAGTCAGTATCTCAAATGTAAAGCTTGCGGGAATGCTTGATATTTTTTTGGAAAACATATCATTGCCAGAAATGTTAAGAGGAGTTAATAAACTTATAGAAAATAACTTCAATCTTTGTTACTTTTTTTTGTAAAGTTATTTTCTAATAAGCAAAAACAAACGAGAATTTGTTTTTGGTACAGAAATGAATTAGTTTATTCATTTCTTGTAAGCAAATAGCTTTAGCTTTGCTTTTCGGAGAAATCCGAAAATTAAAGTTATTTGCTATAATTGTGAAGAGAAAAGCAAAGGGCTACGGGTGAGGAGGACAACAGAGCAGCAATATTTTTAACTATACTCCTTATCCTATCCTTATGACCTACAAATTCAGCCCATCAAGTTTAAGCTTACTGAAAGATTGCCCTAGGTGTTTCTGGCTCAATTTCAACAAGAATATTAAACGTCCAGATTCAATTTTCCCATCTCTTCCGAGTGGAATGGATAAAATCCTCAAAGAACATTTTGACAGATTCATGAAAAGAGGAGAATTACCTCCAGAACTGCAACAATTAAACGGTGAAGTTAAGCTCTTCGATGATGAAGAACTCCTCAAAGTATGGAGAAGCAACTTTAAAGGTATTCAATGGACGGATAAAAAAGGCAATCTTTTCAGAGGAGCGATTGATAATATCCTCAAGAAAGGTAAGAAATTAATCGTTTTGGATTACAAGACCAGAGGCTTTCCATTAAAAGAAGACACCCACGAGCACTACCAAGATCAAATGGACATTTACAACTTTCTCTTACGAAAGAATGGCTATGAGACAGAGGATTATACCTATCTCCTCTTCTATCACCCTCATCAAGTTGAAGAGACGGGTCATGTTTGTTTTAATACTGATTTAGTCAAGATTAAAGTTAACATCAAGAACGCTGAAAGTATTTTTAAGAAAGCAATTAAAGTTTTAGAAGCAGAAATTCCTGAATCTTCTGAGCAGTGTGGATTTTGTAGGTTGGTTGATAGCTGTAATTGTGAAATTAAATAAAGTTTTCTCGCCCCCTCGTTTAGTCTTTAGTCGTCGTACGGAATTCCCCCCCCCCGTTTAGATTCATTAAAAAATTTGGGAGAGCGTTAGCGAACCGTTAAACATTGTTAGAGGACAGTTGCGAAGCAATTTATTTTTTTCTCGTCTCCGTTTTCCGATTTAACGAAGGCAATAGCATTAAAAATATTTACGGCGTAACGTATGGAATTTTACGAAGTTCGATTTTTCCCTCGATTTCCTCTGGAGCGGAACGAAGTGAAGCGACGAGTTGAAATCAGGGCTGGAAATTGAATTTGGGAAATGTCCCGAGCCGAGGGACTTTCCGTAAAGTTGCTGTTAGGCGAGGTGACTGAAGCAAACAAGACTAGAATTTCGTAATAAAATTACTCGTTTGCGTAAGGAAAGCGCAGCGCCCCCGAAGGAGTCTTTTTCCGCTCAGGCTCATTGCCAGACGTAGTTTTGAAGAGTGAATAACTGATAAGAGTGTCTGCAAAGCAGGGTAAAGTTTAGGAGAATCGGGGGCAAAAGTTATAAAGTTAGGCGGTTCTTGGGATAGAATGGAAGAGGGAAAGAAATTTGATGTGGAATTTAAGCAAACAGCTAAGGGCTCTTGGTATGTTGGCTCCGTAAAAGTTGGTGCTGATAGTGTTGAAGAGTTAGACAAAGTTATAGATTCAACAGTTACATTTCTTCATGCCAAAATGGATAAGATGAATAAAGGATATTTTAAGCCAGCAACACCTCTTTCACCAGTATCTATTGAGTTAAATTATGAAGAAAGTAAGCTGTTTGAGAAATTACGAAGTATGAGGATGGATTTGTCAAGGACAGAGAATCTTCCCCCGTATGTGGTGGCTCATGATTCTGTTTTAAAGAGATTAGCCAAAGTGAAACCAATGACTAAAGAAGAAATGATTGAAGTGGAAGGGATTGGAGAGAAGAATTTTGATAAATATGGCGTTTATTTCTTAAAAGTTATCAGAAGTTCAGGCGTAGGTGCAGAAAATGGCAGATGAAATAGTAGGGAATACATCTCTTGTAGTTTTCCAAGGGAAACAGTTTAGAAGACTATGGTATAACAATGAATGGTATTATTCTGTTATTGATATTATTGCTTTTTTAACTGAGCAAGAGGACTTTCAAACTGCCAGAAAATACTGGAATAAGCTCAGCCAAAGGCTAAGAGAGGAAGGAAGCGAGGTGGTGACAAATTGTCACCGACTGAAATTACCGGCAGCAGATGGTAAATCCTATGAAACAGATTGTGCTAATACCAAAACGCTATTTAGAATAATCCAATCTGTTCCCTCTAAAAAAGCAGAACCGCTTAAATTATGGTTGGCTCAAGTTGGCTATGATAGAATACAGGAAATAGAAAACCCAGAATTAGCCCAGAAACGAATGAAAGAACTCTACAAAGCCAAAGGCTACTCTGAAGATTGGGTAGAAAAGAGAATCCGGGGCATTGTTATAAGAGATGAATTAACAGATGAATGGGACAAAAGAGGAGTAAAAAACGAGAAAGAATACGCTATTTTGACTGCGGAAATTTCCAAAGCGACATTTGGCATGACGCCAAGTGAATATAAGCAACTCAAAGGGCTAAAAAAAGAGAACTTGCGAGACCACATGAACGATTTGGAACTCATTTTTTCAATGTTGGGAGAAAGAGTCTCTACTGAAATTACCAGAGAAGAAGATGCACAAGGGTATCCGCAAGTTGAAGATGCTGCCAAAAGAGGCGGAAGAGTTGCTGGAAACGCCAGAAAGGAAACTGAAAAAGAGTTAGGTCGTCCAATCGTAACCAGTGAGAATTATCTTGCTGAACCGGAAAAAATGAAGAAACTGAAGTATAAAGAAAAAAAGTGACGAATTATGCATCAGTTGAACGGAACAAGAATATTTAAATAAAGGCTCTGGTTTATTCTTCTAATGAAAAGTGGCATATTGCTTATTATCTTGCTCATTTTATTTGTTCTTCTAATAGGATGTGCTCCAGAGAGTAAGTCCACTGAAGATGAATTACTCATTGAAGCAGAGATTGTTACACAACAAGAAGGGATAAGTTTAGAGGAAGCTAGGAATATAGTTGGAAATGCGGCAGGGAGCATCACTTGGTTAGAATGTTCCGACAGCGATGGTGGTTTGAATTCTTTTAATAAAGAGGTTTATGGAGAACTAACTCTAAAATATGACGACTATTATGGAAAGATCAGAACGGCAACAGTAAAAGATAAATGCTATGACAGTACAACGAAAAAAATTGGTGTGACGGGAGACAAAGTATTTGAGAGAGCTTGTCGGCAGGATAATAATGGGTTAAGACCTGTTTTTCAGCATATGAATTGTAATAGGGGGTGTGAAAATGGAATATGTAACACGGACATAGATATTTCTTGCAACATCCGTGATTTTTCAATGGCTTTTATTTTTGTAGTAAATGATAGATCCGAACGAACTATTCAAAGAATTAGCAAGTTGAATTCTATTAAAACAGCATTTGCAAACGAATTTAATGCAGCAACTCTTGGATTGGCTAGTATGGATACTTCTTATCCTCTGTTTACAATTTTGAGGGAAGATGTAACGGAATATTCACTGGCCTCAATTTCCAGAAAGTTTTATGAAACAAATCCTGATATATTTGATTTTATCTCCATTTATGCCCTTGATGGCTCTGGTACTCAGTTACAAACTAGCCATCAATCAGCTCAAAATCATATTAATGGTATTGGGTTGGGTATTCATGATATAACTTCAGAATTCGGCAGTAATGGAAGACTTTTAGGTGTTAATTATTTTAGAGATTTAGACCCCATGATCGGAACCGATGCTCTTTTACATGAAACCGGTCATCAATGGTGCTGTTATGTAGGAGATAGCTTCTATGGAGACGCTAATATACCAAACGATAATACTCCATTGGGATTATTGGATGAACATCTCATCCATTTTACTGGTGGTTTAGATTCACCCTACAAATGCGCGACTCCCTTAATAAGCAGCCCTGGGTATTGGATAGCTAATGGGGATGGGACTTATAGTGTAAGTAAAGAATGTTTAGAAACAGCACCAAGATATCATCCATTCCAGTTATACTTTATGGGGTTATATAATTCTAATAATTTTGACTTTAACAAAAATTTTGCTATATATCATGGAGAATTTGACACGGATAAGTCTGTTCCCTATAGGCAAGTAAATATCAATGACATAATATCTGTTGAGGGAGAAAGAAATTGCCAAGAATTAGGAGGCTCTCCTGTACTCCCCACCATAGGATAAGAAATTGCCACCTCTTTAATCAGAAATCCCCGGCAGTAGTCCTCTGGAAAAATATTCATTTTGCCCCCGATTCTCCGTCGTATTCACTCTTCAAAATTTGGGCGTAATGAAATGAAGCCGCTTAGTCAACGTTAGACCGTGTTGTGAAACAATTAGTTTTTGTTCAGTTTGTCTCGACTAAGCGAAGTCTGGCAATGAGCAGGTATCAGTTTTAAAGTTGTGCGTTTTCAAGTGTATAAAGAGCGGAAAAAGATTTCGCCTAACGTTGGAATTATCAGAAGTTTTCAATGGGTGGCAACTGGGATGAGGCAACCCACAGCCCGTGCAGGTTAGGGTAGAATTAATTAACGAAGTGTAAAATTCTGGATGAAAATTTGGATGGAGCGGAGGGAGTTACGAAGTGGCGACCGTAGCGTAATCTGATAATTCCTGTTATATTCTAGCGACTACGAAGTGGGAGCTACGAGGTTTAAGTTCCGAAGGAACATTAAACCGAAGAGTAAAATTTAAGTTTGTATCAATCCGACCGTAGGGAGACTAGAATTTAGGACTCTCTCACGTTTTACAGAAGTCAGTACATCTAGGGCAATCTCTGTTTATAGTTTTGTTTTTAGTTTATTTCGGCACAGTATAGTTTTAGTTTTTAAGAAAGGTGGGAAGGAAAAAATTATTGTTCATCTTTATGGTAAAGATCCAAGAAAATCAGTTTGTTTTCTTCTTTAAGATATGCATAGGAGAGACGAAAAGAGCCAACATAAACATCTCTTGTTCCTTTCCGAGCATATCTCATAGGTTTTCCAGTTTCAGGATTATCAATGATTTTATGAATTTGCTTTTTTATCCTGTCTTGATCTGCTTTATTCTTGATCTTACAAAGAATAGATAAAAATTGAGGAGAACGTTCTATAGTTAACATTGTTCTAATTCATTAAGGAAATCATCAACAGGCATAGATTTGAATTCTCCTCGTTCATAACTTTTCCATGCTTCTTCAGTTCTCCGAGCGAATTCTAAATCTTCTTCAATGTTCTTATCAAAAGCAGCAAGAGTCTTGAGGATTAGTTGTTTACCTGCTTTGATTACAACAAACTTTTCTCCCTCACTAAAGTCTTTTCTCATTTCCATAGGGATAACTATTTGTCCCTTGGAACTCATCTTAGTAATATTCAATTCAGCCATTTTAACATCACAAGTAAGATTAGTCTTACTTATTTAAATACTTTTCGGTTGTTTTTTACTTTCTAATCTTTAAAATCTTCTCCAACACATTCTTTCCTAATGCTGTGATCTTGTAAAGTTTGTAGATTCTGTCTTTTGGGTTGAGGCACTTTACTAACTTCTTCTCATCCAATTCTAATAAAGATCTTCTGACATGAGTTCTATACAATCCACTTTCATGATGAAGTTCAGCTTGTGTTTTCTCTTTATCTTTCAGAAGTTGGAGTATTTTAATTCTGTTCTTTGCTCTTTTTACAAAAGTGATCAGATATACATCTGCCATGTAACCAAAGTAAGACCAAATTGTTTTTAACAGAATAAGACCATAATGTGACCAAATGAGTTGGGGGCGAGGTAAATCTTTATAAAGGAAAAGAGTTTACTTTAGCTTATAATGAAAAGAGCACTGATATTTGTTATATTTCTGTTATTAATATCTATGGTGTTTGCTTTACCGCCACCGCCACCGACTCCGGCTGGTTTTGGAAGTGATGGTTCTAGCGATTCTGGGAGTTCTGAAGAATTACCTCCCAGCATAGCTTCACCACAAGATGTTAATAATCAAGTTGTTGGAACACAAAACAACGATTTAGCTGAGAGAGTAACCGTTTTAGAAAATAAAGAGCCATCAATGTTCGTTTTGGTTTCATTAGGATTAGATGTAATCTTACTAATTGCAGTAATTTATCTGCTTTTTAGAAAACCAAAACTACCAGAATATCAACAATATCCTGCTCAATAAAATTATCAACAATAAGAGGTGTGAACATGAAAAAAATATTTTTGATAGGATTTTTAGCAATTAGTTTGCTATTGTTTGGATGTGCTCAGGAAGATTTACCACCAGAGCCACCTGCTCCGGGAGAGACTGGAAGCGGAGCATTCGCTGGACAAGCTATCGCAGGAGGAGAAGGTTTTGCTGTGTTTGACTCTCCAGCAGCACAGAGCAGTTACTTTAAAGTTGATTTTGGAGCATTTCCAGAAGGTGCAAGGGGTATTTTTATTGCCGCGCCAGGAGATACTTATGTTTATAAGATAGGATACGCTTCAATAAATAACGCTGAATGGGTTCCATTTAAATTTGATCAGGAAACTGTTGGAGGAAGTAACTGGATTAGAGGAGATGCTTCAACACTTCAAAGATTATCTCCGACAGAAGTAGGCTTAGCAGAAGATTCTAATGGTTTTATCGCTTATGCTTGTTCTAAGAAAGCTGGAAGTTGGGATTGCCATGGCAATAAATGGATGCTTTGGCAATTTGGAGTAGAAGATATGTATTGTTACGATGGCGCAGAAGCTTGTCCAGCAGGATATGTATGTGATACTACTTGTTTTGGATTGCCTGATGAACCAGTATTACCTCCAGGAGAAATTGATTTAAGTGGCACATGTAATATTTGGTTAGGAATGAATCTTGAAAACTTATTTTATTATGACGGAACAAGTTGGACAACTGCAAGATATACCAACAAATTAGGGAATGATTTGATTGATGAGACTACAGGAGTACCCATAGATTCTGCTCAAATTGATAGTATGTGGGGTATAAGTAAAAATGATATCTGGGCAACAAAACAAAGAGATCTAATTCGTTTTGACGGTGCTTTGTGGCACGACGCAGGTTCAACGCCATCTGTACCTGGAGCTTCAACTTCAATACTAGGAGAAACAATCCTAGGGATCTCTCCTAACGATATTTGGTTAGTAGGGAGACAAGGAGAATTTTTCCATTACGACGGAAGTTCCTGGGCTTTCAATATTGATGTATGGGGTGGAATAAACGAGTTGTGGGGTACTTATTCAAATGATATCTGGGCTGTTGGAAATAGGATTTTTCACTTTGATGGAGCTAGTTGGTCACAAGTATTAGATTATTCCTATACTTATGCTTTAGAAGGCATATGGGGATCTAGTAACAATGATATTTGGGCAGTTGGCCATGAAGGAGCTTTGTTACATTACGATGGTGCTTCTTGGAGTAAAGTTAATTCTGGAACAACTGAAAAACTACTTGATGTTTGGGGAAGTGGACCTAATGATGTTTGGGTAATTGGTGGAATTAACAATGGGATAATCTTACATTACGATGGAACCACTTGGTTAGAATTTTCATATCCACCAGTTAAAGGACTACACACAATAATCGGAAACACCGCTTCAGATATAAGTGTAGTAGCATTTACTAATTCCGATGACCTAAATGATATCCATACAGAGATTCTTCATTTTGATGGAACTAGTTGGAGTAAAGAAAAGAACTATGTTGTGATTAATAGTCCAAAAGCAATATGGAATTCTTGTTCTTAATTTTTTACTTTTCTTTTTTTTCTTAAAACGCCCCCCCTCCTTTTTAGAGGAAACCCTCATTTAGTTTTTTTATCCAGTTTTACCTAAAGTGCCGAAATTCTTTTTAGTTTTACTTTCTATTAAAGAGATTGCCTATCTAAGTTTTTTAAAAGTCCTATCTAGTAAAAACACCAAAAATTTTTGAATATAACGTATGGGGTTTTACGAAGTCCCGAAAGCAAAGATTTTCCCTCGAAAAATGAGGCAACCCACATTTTTCAGAGCTGGAAAATCTTTGCGTGGGATTTGGGTGAGTAACGCAGGGGCTTTGATGCCCCGAGTAACGCAACCGTAAAACCCCTGTTATACGTAGAGAGCCTTTGATGGCGAGCGGAGTTTTTTATTTGCCGGGAATGTAGTTTGCACCGTAGTTCATCAAAAGTTTGTTAATTAAATCACTGGCAGAGCCAGACTAAAGTTGGGGGGACTTAAAAGACTAATTTTGAATGTTATACTGAAAAATAGTTATATTTATAATATTTCTACTTTTCTGATTATTATGGCTCATAGAATTGAAGTTTTATCAAGAATTCCTGATACGAGAGCTGCTGTTAGGAAGCGTCATTTAGAGAGTCTTGGTCTTTCTGGCAGGATTGAGGGTGTTCACTTAGTTGACGTTTATACGGTTTGTTCTTCGTTAGAGAATGAGAGATTAGAATCTGTGGCTTCTATGCTTGCAAATCCAGTAACACAACAGGCAACAGTAGATGAACCACAGGCTCCAGACAGTTTTCAATGGGCTGTTGAAGTTGGATATCTTCCGGGTGTCACTGATAATGTAGGTTCCACCGCAAAACAAGGGATTGAAGATTTGTTAGGGATAGAAAGAACGAGTAATGTTTATACATCCCAAGTGACTTTTCTCTCTGGTGATTTGTCACGAGAGGACGTTGCTTTAATCGCAGAATCATTAGCAAATCCACTGATTCAAAGAATTCATGTTAAAAGCTACGATGAATTTCAAAGCGACAGAGGAATGGGTCTTGTAATCCCACAAGTAAAATTAGGAGCAGAGCCTATTGCAGATATAGTTGACATTCTTGGAGTTAGTGATGATGAATTAGTTGTCATTGGAAAGCAAGGTGTCGTTAACAAAGATGGAACAAGGAGAGGACCTCTTGCTTTGGATTTAACCTATATAAAAGCAATTCAGCAATATTTTCGTGAGCAAGGACGGAATCCTACTGATGTTGAATTAGAATCTATTGCTCAAACTTGGTCTGAACATTGCAAACATACCATTTTTGCTGATTCGATAGACGAAATTACAGATGGTCTTTATAGAACGTTCATAAAAGCAGCTACTCAAAGGATAAGAGCAGAAAAAGGAGATAAGGATTTCTGTGTTTCGGTCTTTACGGATAATTCTGGAGCAATTATCTTTGATGAAAATTATTTGGTGACTGACAAAGCAGAAACACATAATAGCCCGTCTGCGTTAGATCCGTTTGGTGGTTCCATTACAGGAATAGTTGGTGTTAATCGAGATACTATTGGATTTGGACTTGGCGCTAAACCAATTATGAACAGATATGGCTTCTGTTTTGCCGATCCTAAAGATAAAAGTCCACTATACAAAGGAACAAAGTTTACTCAAAAAATGCTCTCTCCACGAAAAATAATGGAAGGCATTGTTGATGGGGTAAATGTTGGTGGCAATTGTTCAGGCATACCAACCCCACAGGGCTTTCTTGTCTTTGATGAACGATACAAAGGAAAGCCACTTGTTTTTGTAGGAACTGTCGGCTTAATCCCCCGAGAAAGTACTGGAAGAGAAGCACACCTGAAACAAGCACAAGCAGGTGACTATATCGTTATGATTGGCGGTCGTGCCGGTAAAGATGGAATTCATGGAGCAACATTCTCTTCTGAAGCAATGGATTCTGGAAGCCCTGCAACTGCTGTCCAGATTGGTGATCCGATTACACAAAAGAAACTGAGTGACGCAGTTGTAAAAGAAGCAAGGGATTTGGGATTGTATAACAGCATAACTGATAATGGTGCAGGAGGACTTTCCTGCTCTGTAGCGGAGATGGCTAAGGAATGCGGCGGTTGTTATGTTAAACTTGATGATGTTCCATTGAAATATCCTGGTCTTGCACCATGGGAAATATGGATTTCAGAATCGCAAGAGCGAATGACATTAGCAATTCCTCCTAAAAAATGGGGTGAATTTTCCTCTCTTATGAAACGAAGAGAGGTTGAAGCCACAGTTATTGGCGAATTCACAGATTCAGGAAAATGTGTTGTTGATTATAATGGACAACGAGTTATGGATATTGATATGGGATTTTTGCACGATGGACTTCCACCACGAGCAATGGAGACCATGTATACAAGACCAACACATGAAGAGCCTGAAATTCCAGTATTAGAAGATCTAACAGATTCATTTCATTCCATGTTAGGTAGATTAAATATTACTAGTTTTGAATTTATTTCACAACAATATGACCATGAAGTACAAGGCGGTTCTGTTATAAAACCATTGCAAGGCAGAGGAAGAGTAAATGGAGATGCAGCCGTCACTCGACCATTGCTTAGTTCTCAAAAAGCAGTAGTTATTTCGCAAGGAATTAATCCAACATACAGCGATATAGATACTTATCACATGGCAGCAGCTGCAATTGATACAGCAATACGAAATGCTGTAGTCGCAGGAGCATCATTAGAACAGTTAGCTTTAATGGATAATTTCTGTTGGTGTAGTTCTAATGAAGCCGAACGATTAGGCCAACTTAAAGAAGCTGTAAAGGCCTGTTACGATACTGCGGTTGCTTTTGGAACACCATTTATTTCAGGCAAAGATAGTATGTTTAATGATTTTAAAGGCTATGATGCTGAGGGGAATCCTGTAAAAATTTCAGTGCCTCCAACATTGCTTGTTTCTTCAATCGGGGTTATGGAAGATGCACAAAAAGCTGTTTCACTTGATGCTAAATTTGCAGGCGATTTGGTATATGTTCTGGGAGAAACACATGATGAACTTGGCGCATCGGAATATTTCGCAATGGTTGGCGAAGAGCAAAGAGGTGAGAGATACATTGGAAATGTTGTTCCAAAAATTGATGCTCATAAGAATAAAGGTTTATACGGAGCATTGTTTCAAGCAATAGAGGAAGGCGTAGTAGCTTCTGCTCAAAGTGTCCATCGTGGAGGGCTTGCTGTTGCTCTTGCCAAAACCGCAATGGGCGGAATGTTAGGTGTAGATGTTTCGTTGGAGAATCTCCCGGGAACAGCATCTCGAGATGACTTTAGACTATATTCAGAAAGTCAAGGAAGAATAGTTGTAACTGTTGCTCCAGAATATAAAGATAAATTTGAAGAGATTATCGGCAGACAAGAATTTTCGCACATTGGTCAAGTTACGGACAATGGGTCTTTCGTGATAAGAGGAACAGAAGGGGATGAGATTGTTAACACTACCATTGATTCGATGTTAAGATCATATAAAGCAACTCTTGGAGAATATTAAAATGGCGATACCAAACGTTTTAGCCCTCACAGGATATGGAATTAATTGTGATGAAGAAACAAAGTTTGCATTTGAGAAAGCTGGTGCTAGAGCTGATATTGTTCACATAAACGATATTATTGACGGACATAAAAAATTAAGTGATTATCAAGTTTTAGCATTTCCTGGTGGATTCTCCTATGGCGATGATACCGGTTCCGGCAATGCACTTGCAAATAGAATAAGAAATCATTTATGGGATGAAGTTAAAAGATTTGTAGATGACGATCATCTTGCTATTGGAATTTGCAATGGGTTCCAAGTGATGGTTAATTTAGGATTACTTCCTGCACTCAATGGGAATTATGGAGAACGAAGAGTTGCTCTGGTACATAATGATTCTGCTCGCTATCTTGATAGGTGGGTGGATTTGCAATTTCAAGGGAGTAGTCCATGGATTAAAGGTATTGATAGAATGAGTGTGCCAATTGCCCATGGGGAGGGAAAATTCTTTGTGGATGATTATACTCTTGCGGAATTACGAGATAAGGGTATAGTAGCAGCTAGATATGTTACAGGAGATATTTGTAATTATCAGAGTTTACCTGCTAATCCAAATGGTTCGTTAGACAATATTGCTGGAATTACTGATAAGTCAGGAAGACTTATTGGAATGATGCCTCACCCAGAACGTGCTATTGACTTTACACATCTTCCTCATTGGACATTGCTCAAAGAGCAGTACAAAAGAGAAGGTAAAGAACTTCCACGAGAAGGACCTGGAATGAAGATTTTTGAGAACGCAGTAGCATATTTTGAATAGTTTTTCTTTTAAGTCCCCCTTTAGAACTTTTGATGAATTTTGGTTGAGCGTAAGCGAACCGCATAGTTAATGTTATACTCAGTTTCAATTGAGTTCTTTTTCTCTTTATCCAACTATGCGAAAGTGCCAACGTTAAACATTCCCGGCGTAGCCCGAAGCTTTCTGGACGGAGATTGCTCGAGCTTTGCATGGGAGAGCAAAACGACATCGAGAAAGTCGAAGAGGCAAATAAAAAATTACGTATAACTCTTTCTTTCCCTAATCCCTCTATGAAGTGATTACCTTATGAAGCCTTAAAACCCCAAAATATTAGGGAAAGAAAGTTCCGCAGGAAAATTTTGAAAAGAGAAAAAAATAAAAATAAAACCTAAACAGAAGCGGGGTCTGTTTAAGGATTTTTACTGCCTATCTGTTTGAAGGAGATGGTTATTTATCTCCAGATAGTACCTGGCCCGATGTTGGGCTCCGTAAAGCATCTTTATCTTTGCCTGATAAGAAGCTTTGCAGTAAAATATATGCTGGACATCTCTGAAAAATTGTTCATGAATGTCTTCATAATTTTTTACCAGTTGTTCTTTTTTCATGGAATCACCTTTTTGTTTTTTAACCCCAAATTAGGTGAAGGGGGATTATGTGGTTTTCCTGAAAGAGAAAAGAACAATATTTCTCCCGAATCCACTAAAAACAATCAAAAAGCGTGTGAATAATGAAACAAAAGAACCTACTCCCAAATAAGACTGATAAGACACATTTTTTAAGGATGTTGTCCAGTGTAAAACTGTTTGATTCCGCAACATTTTCAGCTTTAAAGGCTTTGCTTATAAACCCACTCCCGCACTGGACAACTGCGGATAGGATATATAAACCACTATCATTGTTAAGATATTTAGAATGCCAGTGTCGCCTAATGGTATGGCGAGAGTCTTAAACAACCCCTAGGCTACACCTAAGGGTGGGTAAGACAACTTTTGTCCGCCCTGGACTGGTGGGTTCAGTGACATGCAAACGAGCAAAGCAAGTTTGCTCGCAAGTCACTCCGGCCACTGGCGACTAATAATCAAGGCATGTATTTTAATCTTTCGCTGTAAAAAAAAGGTGATAAAAATGTTTCAACCATTGATCGACGAATGCCGACTGAGAAATTACTCAGAGAAAACCAGAAAAATCTATCTTCAATATAATAAAAATTTCCTTAAATTCAGCAGGAAAGGGCCTTTACAGGTCACGGAGAAAGATATCCGAGGTTATCTGTTATATCTCTCTGACAAAAATCTTTCCTCTGCAACCATAAATCTGGCGCATAATGCCTTAGAATTTTATTATGGAACTATCCTTAAACGGAAGTTCACCGTTCCTTTTCAAAAGAAAGAGCAGAGGATTCATTATGTTGCTTCTCTGAATGATATCGAAAAAATGATTGCTGTTACCCTCAACCCTAAGCATAAGTTAATCATTAAACTGCTGTATTGTTCTGGGGTGAGAAGATCGGAGCTAGTAAAAATAAAACTGAATGATATTGATACAGAACGAAAGTTGATCCATATCCAACAAGGCAAAGGCAATAAAGACCGTTATACTGTCATTTCATCGGCTCTCTTGACAGAGATTAAAGTGTATGTAGAGAAACGCCCTTATCAAAGTGAATATCTGTTTGCTTCCCGCGATGGGCATTTGACTACAGCTACGGTCGAAGCGGTAATTAAGGAAGCGGCTAGAAAAGCCAGGATAAAAAAAATAACTCCTCACACTTTACGGAGAAGCTTTGCTACTCACCATCTGCATAAGGGAACTAAATTACCCTACGTCCAGAAAATGATGGGGCATAAAGATATTAGAACCACTCAGGGCTATTGGGATATTCCGATGGAATGCTTGAATGAGGTAGAGAGATTGTGCTGAGTGGTAAAGCTACGTGGAAATCCTTCTTATTGAAGAAAATACGGGCCCGATGAGATCCCCACGCCAGTTACACTAGGCAAGTCGTATGTCCGAGGGATATTCTGCTGAAATCCCTCTTATGAAAGAAAATACGGGCCCGATGAGATTTGAACTCACGATCTACAGCTTAGGAGGCTGTCACCCTATATACCCACTTCTGTAAATACTTCATTCCTTTACAAAGTTGCCAGGCTAGGCTACGGGCCCACTTGAACAGCGTTTTCCTCTTTCTTTAATAATATTTCTGCGTTCATTTAGGTCTCTATTATCAAAAAGCAGAGCTCTAGAAAACAACAATGACGCTGATGCGACGGGGGTTGTCCCTTGGCGTGCGAGCAATCTCACTATGCTCGCTTGCAGGTCACTGGGTGGCGCATAGGGCTTGTGAAACAAGACCGTCAGCCGTCATTCTTGTTGTTTTCAAAGCACCACTATTACCAGAAATATCTCAATCTTAAACCACAATCATGCTCTTTGTCTCTTTAATGCCGGCTATCTGCTGTACTTTCGTCAGCAACATATGATTGAATTCTTTCACATCCTTCACTTGAATGACGGCAATGATATCTGTTCCTCCGGCAATGACATCTGCCCGTTCGATAAAGTCAAACTCACTTAACTCTTGAGCGATATCGTGCTGTGTCTTATGAACCTGCTTCAGATGCTCCAGATTGACAGAAATAAGAACATAGGCCATAAATCCCCTGTTCAACACTTCCGGATGAACATCGATGGTAAATTTCCTAATGATCCCTTGCGCTTTTAACCTCTGAATTCTATTATGGACAGTAGTGATGGGAAGATGCGCTTCTTTAGCAATATCTCTCGTGGCATAATCCCCATGCTCCTGCAATATCTCGATGATCTTCAGGTCTTTCTCGTCTAATGACTCCATTGTTTCCTCTGCTGTTGATTGACAGGGAATACATCAAAAATAAAACAGGGGGCTCATGGTTTGAGCCATCCCTTTTATGGGCGGTTAGTTCTTTTGTTCGATTCTACCAGTTACTTTGGAACATATGTTCCATCTACTC
>Ga0209541_10002889_pt1 | contig 32126 bp, 28 predicted proteins | sample RifCSPlowO2_01_FD_184027 | JGI IMG/M metagenome (GOLD analysis project Ga0209541, IMG submission 184027) | Groundwater microbial communities from Rifle, Colorado - Rifle CSP2_plank lowO2_0.1 (SPAdes) (version 2) | ecosystem: Environmental > Aquatic > Deep subsurface > Groundwater | place... | reverse complement strand
CGGTGTTGAACCGCCACCGCCGCCACCACCACCACCACCTCCTCCTCCCCCACCGCCGCCGCTACAAAGTGAGTTAGGATTAGGTTCCACCGTTACCGTGATATTGACGCCAGACAGAGGCCGAAACTCGAGTGACGATTCATCATTGTTACAAGTCTCGGAATAAACATAGCCAGATTGAGGGGCAACCGAATGAGTGAATTGCTGTCGGCCAGTTGATTTGATTTTAATTTTCGAATCAGGCGAGATCAAACTGACAGTGAAATTGGTCGCCCCGACCGTAATTGATTGGACCGAGGCGGTCGAACCGGTGACCTCAACCGTGACGCCATTGGCCCTGATTCTGGCATCGGTAGTCAAAGAGACATCATTATAAGCCGCCTGTGCGACAAACGCAAAAAGCGATAAACTGGCAATCACCAATGGAAAATATTTTTTCATGGAGCTCTCGCCCTTTACTTTTACTGACAACTTCCAGTACTAATGTGCCAAGCGCCAGTTACGCCCTCACTCGCGGTCGTCGTCGCTACCAGATAGGCTCGATAAAGAGTACCGTTAGATCCGCGCATCTGAAGACAACCCCCAGTTATTGCGGCAGTAGAATCAATGACGACAGTAGTCGTGGCGCCAGAACCGAGAGAGAGATCGCCAGTCATTCCTATTTCTTGTTCTGGAGTAGAAGTGGCAATTCCTACACGGCCGTTACTATTGACCAGCAAACGGGGCGTTGAGGTCCCCTGATCTCCCACTACAAATATGGGCACATTAGCATTGACCACTCCTTGGACGGCCTCAACCGAGAATTGAGCCCAGGGGGTAGTGGAAGCAATACCGACACTATCGGCTGACGCATCAAGATAAAAGGCGTTGGTTTGAGTGTCACCCTCAATACGAAAATCTTCATCCAGGCCGTCCTCGTTAAAGATGGCATTGGAAGCAAACAGCGCATTACCGTTCCTAGCTCCGATCTGGAATAGCGGAGAAGTCGTGCCCTGATCGCCGATAACGAAAATCGGGGTGCTGGCATTGACCGTACCCTGAACGGCTTCGACTGAAAACTGACCCCACGGGGTACTCGAAGCGATGCTGACTCGGTTGTTGCCGGCGTCCATAAAGAACATATATTCCTGACCATCGCTCTCGATCCGAAAATCAAAGTCGCCTGAACCGTCGTTAAAGGTGGAGGTGGCCGTAACCGCCAAGGTGCCGTCAGTGGAGATGTTGGTGCTGATGGTGCTGGCTGAATAAACCATCAGCGCCACCAGGAAAAAGGAGATGCCAACGGAAAGAACCGCAGACAAAATTCTGCTATTTATTAATTTCTGAATCATTTAGTTAATTTCTAAATTAAATATTAATTTGCCAATTCGACCAGCTTAGATAAAAACTGTTTAGTAAATTAAATTATACTCTAAAAAGAATGAGGGGGGGGGGTAAACTGCCAGTGTGGATAACTAAAATCTCTCTATCGCCTTATTGAGACAAGGGATTCCGGCCAGCGCGAATTTCCCCGATTAAATAATTGGCTTGTTCCGAGACATTGGGATCAAGTTCCATCGCCTTGGTTAAGCTGGCGATGGCCTGGCGACGCTCGCCAACCTGCAAATAAGCCGCCGCCAGATTAAAACGAAACTGCATATTATCTGGTTCGGCCTCGACTCGCTGCTGCCATAATTGCAAAACGCTTTGATAGTCGCCAATAGCCAGATAAGCGTTGATCAAAGAAGCAACAGGCACCTTGATAGACGAGAGAATTTTCTCGGCTTCTTCAAGCCGGTTATGATAAATCAAGGCCAGTCCATAAGCCATTCTGGCTGGTTGATATTTTGGGGCTGAATCATAAGCCTTTTTGGTAATCTCGAGCGCTTTATCTTTGTCACCGGCGACAAGATATGCATCAGCCAAGGCCAACAAGATCGTCTGTTTTCTAGGCGATCGTTGACGAGCTAGTTCCAAATATTCAATGGCTTCAGTCGAACGGCCAGTGCTTTTCAATAACAAACCAAGATACAGAGGGTAGCGCGCCTCGAGCGGCGAAGCCGCAACCTGAAGTTTCAATTCGCGTTCCGCTAGGTCAAAAAACTTTTGTTTCCAAGACAGATCCACCTGGTCCGCGCCTAAAATTTGAGAGGCTTCGCTGGCTAGCTGAACGCGAAACTCCGCGTTGCCAAAAGTTTTCCGGGTCAGAATTTTTTCAAATGATTCAAATCGCGCTTCCGGAGCAGAGGAGCTTAAAGCCCGGATCAAACCGCGCGACGCCATAATCGGTTTAGCGTTTACAAAATAGATTATGACGGCGACCAAAACCGCCGCGCCAATACTGATCGGGGCAAGCTCGATCGGAGCTAAAGTCCTTCGGTCAAAAGCCGGCCAGGTTCTTTTCTCCACCGCTCGATGATGCAAATAGGCCGCGAGCGACAGAAACAAAATATAACTCATCAAATTGTCAAAAACAAAAATATTCTGAATCAAATAGGCCGAGAGCAAGCCAGTTAAAATGCTCGGCTCAATTAAATCATCTGGCTCACGATAACGCCAAATGTAATAGAGCATTACTGCATAGACCGACAGATAAATTAAGAAACCGATGATTCCCGTATTCACTAGCCAATCAAGGAAAATATTATGGGCGCGGTCAAACCACTCCTCGGCGCCGTGAAGTTGCGGGTCATAAAATTTATCAAATACCGCGATGAAATTTTCCGGCCCCCAGCCGAAAATCGGCCGCTCCTTAAAACCCTCAAGGGCCATTTGCCAAATAGCGAACCTGGTCTCGCCGGCCTTAAGCGAGATCGTCGCTAATCGGTGCAGGACCTGATTATTGTTTACGAAAGCGCTTTGCCGAAAAACGAGAAACAGCGAGGTTAATAAGACCAAACACAAGATAGTTATGACAGCAATCAAACGTAGACGAGGCCGAGTTCGTCCCCGCCAAGCAATCAATCCGAGCATAAGCACCAACCCGCCGACAAATCCCAAGGCCGCCCCGCGAGTCTCGGTATTAAATAACATCACCACTTGCACCAAAAACAAAGCTGGATAAATAAATTTGGCCCAAGGCCGATTTTGATCGCGCCACCACATAAACAGAGACAAGAAGACGCTGATTAACAGGAAGGCCGCCAAATAAGTGGCATTGCCGAAGGTTGACTCCACCCGACCGGCGCCTTGGATAATTTGAATTTTGCCCAGTAATTGAAAAAAACCATAGACCGACAGGATTAAACTGGTCGCCAGAACCGCCTTAAAAAAAACACCCCACCACTTCTTTTCGATTAAGACCGAACCGGCGATCAAGAAAAAGAGAAAGAGGTGGAGATAACTGATTAAACCCTCCATCCGTTCAAAATTAGACCAAAAACTTCGATCGGGATTAACGCTAAAAATCGTCGAAATGGTCAAGGCGGTCAACAGAGACAAAACAGCCCATAATAATAAAGATGATTTTGGCCGATGCTCGGGACTTATTAACATCAAAATAAGCCAGAGGCCGGCTAAAATCTCAATCAGAATTCGAAAGGTAAAAGCCTTGCCGGTAATAAACGGAAAAAACATCGAATTAGCGACGATTAAAGCGATAAAAGGGATGAGCAAGATTCCGATTAAGATCAACCAACGGAGCGAGCGAGATAAATTTAAATTCATATTCAGTCTTTATAGTATAGCGGTATATCTTCCCAGTTGTAAATCCACCGCGCGCCGACCCGCGAAGCAAACCGGCCACGGAAATAATCCATATTGAGCCTCTCTTGATGGGTCAATAATCTAGTCTCTAATCCGAGCAAGATCTCCCAATCGTCCGGAAATTCTTTAGTGATGACGGCGATTTGTTCATCCGGGGAAAGTCGGGAGAAAGATTTTAGGGCTTTAAGCAGAGCCGGGGTGATCGAAACTGGCCCGTCTTTGCTTTGTTCAGACGACAGAACCGTAAAGTGCCGCTCAATGAAATCCGCCCCTTGAGCCATCGCCGCCTGGGCAGCTTTAATTCCGTCTCTGGCAACCAAAGTATGATCCGACCACCCGACGCTGTCGGTTAACCGTTTTAAAAAATTGATCCGCCGCAAATTGCAAATATCAAGTGAGTTGGGGTAAAGGGAAACGCAGTGGAGTAAAGTCAATTTCTTGCCTTTTTTCTTTACGGTCGCGGCGGCCTGCTTAATTTCTTCATCAGTGGCTCCACCGGTTGAGATAATCAAATGGTCAAACACATCGCCAAGCTCTCGTAAAAACGGCAAACTGATGATGTCGGGGCTCGCCACCTTGACCACCTTTTCGGGCCAAGGTAATTTAGCGGCCAAACTTATCCTTTTTCGAGTAAAGATGGTCAGCAACGGCCTCACGCCGCTTCTGGCACATTCATCCACAAACCATTTATAATCATCGTCTTTCAGATCGAGTTTTTTTAATCTCTCCAACTCCGCGGAGAGAGGCCGCTTGATCGTTTTGACTGTGCCATTTTCTTCGATTAGGCCCTGATCAAATCTAGGACGATGAGTAAGATCTTCGGAAAAAATCATTTGACCCTTGACATAATCGGCGCCGGCGGCGGCCGCGGCTTTGATCATTTTCCCTAGAAGTTCCCGATCCCCATTATGATTTTGACATAGTTCCGCAATGATTTTGGTCATGAATTTAAAAAATGATTAACGATTTTGTCAGCGGTATACGGCACACCTCTAACGGTACCATATTTATATAATAACTCTCGCTCCATTATTTCCGCATTAGTTCTATACACTTCTCCCCAAGCCAACAAATCTTGGATTGATTCCCCTTGATACACTTTCCCCAAACCGATTTTTTCGATACAGACATTATTAAAATAGACTTCCGGGTCGTCATGCGGATAAAAAGGCATTGTGATCAGAGGTGTCCTGGTGAAAAATGAGAGCCAAGCGGAACCCCAGCCGATCCTCGCAAACTGAAGCAGAATATTACGAAGCAGGATAATCGAAGGCGGGGACCGCCGACTGCCGCGTATCAGGCTAGGTTTGTGAGTATAAATCTTTAAACCGATTCTGTGTATCTCCTCAAAAAGATGGGCTCGAGAGTAAACGCCGGTGATCGTAACGTAGACGCCCTTTCTCGTCAGTAATCTCTGCCAGAAACTGTTTCTTAACCATTGATCAGAATTAGGCGGCGTCATAATCTCATCAGCGTAAATCTTTGGTCGGTCGCCTAAATACGAGAAAGTGGCCGGCTCGGCAATAAAATGAAGCGCCTGATCGGCTTCTATTCTCTTATAATAGTCGCTCCCTTTTTTAAGCAACTCTCGATTAGCGGCCACGGCTTTTTCGGATATCGCTTTGGCTAAAATCTCCGACATATAGCCAAAACCCGTGTAATAGGATGGTTTGATTCCAAGACTTAAAAGCGGGCAACGGTTGATCTCCATCATGATGTCCTTGTCGGAAACCTTTATTTCTTCACCAGCTAAATTCTCCACTCTAAGCCCGCCGCCGAAGTACTCCCGCAGTCGCCGGCCAATACTATCTGATTGAGTCAGTAATTTTTTGAGGGTATCTTCAAATTTTTCTTCGTTGTAAAAAAGCGGGCCAAGCAACTCTCCCAGATTCTTGTCTAAAACGATTTCGTTGGGGTCGCGGCGCAAAACCTGCCGGAAATTCTGCTTGATTATCTCGTACTGCCTTAACTTGTAGACCCAAGGAACGATGATGCCTAAACGGTCAAATCCTCTTTTCTCTAAAGCATCATTAACGGCCAACGCCAACTCCAGGGTCCGCAGGTAAGGCCCGTTTCCATGAAGAAAATTCAATAGAATGTATTTTTTATTCATCGAACAATCTGTTTGGCAAAAGTCACCCCTTCGCGTTTCATCCGTTTTAAAAGTGCTTCGGCTAACAGCAGTTCATAAAGAGCATGAATATCCAGACTTCGTTCCGATGGAACGACATAAGGATAAGTAACGGGACCGCACATAAAACCAAGCTGGAAATTGCCGTCTAAAATTATTTGGCGGGCACTGACATAAATTCCCCCATTACGGATAAAGCACGGTGATAGGTCTTGCCGCCTAAAAATCCGTTCGGGCATGGATGGTACTAATTGTTTAAGACGACCGTCATTGGTAATAGTTTTCATTTTGACCGGGTGATAACTCGGCACGAAGTCAACACTCACCACTGAATCGGCATTTTTCTTTAACATAATTTCAATCGCGTTATCTATGTCTTCGGCCACATGAAGCGGCGCGTTCGGCTGAAGTAAAACGAGATAATCAAAACAGCAATTAAGTTCGCGTTCCAATTTCTTCAAAGCGTGCTGGAGGACCGGCAAGGTTGGAGTTTTATCGGCGGCCAAAAGTTTCGGACGCTTCACTAAAATAAGATCTGGACCGCCGATTTTCTTGGCTATTCGAAGAATTTCAGCATCTTCAGAAGAAAATGCCGCGTGCGTGACATAACGACTGCCGAGCGCCGCGGTAATCATATAGTAAATCATCGGCCGGCCGCCAAGCAACTGAATATTCTTTCTCGGTATCCCCTTGGAGCCGCCGCGCGCCGGAATGATCGCCAAAATTTTTTTACCGGTTGCCTTATTTTGAATCGTGAAATCTTTTTTGGACATAGAGTGGAACGGTGCTTAAAATTTTAGCGATTTTTTCACTCACTTTCGGCTGGTAATATATATCGGAAACTGGATAGCGGCCAACCTTCAGCTGATGCTGAATTGCTTTCTTAATTTCTTTACCGCTATAACCAACATCAATCACATTTCCGCCGCGTAAACGTCCGTTCTGCCGCGTGCCAATATTAACCACCGGCACACCCAAATAAGAACATTCTTTTATTCCCGCTGAAGAATTGCCGACGAGACAGGAAGAATTTCTAAGTAAAACGATAAAATCATCCGCTGGAATATCTCGAATAAAACGGATTGGGCTAGACTGATTGCGTTCGTGGAACTGGCGAATGGCCTTAGAGACCTGATCGGTTCCCGCATCGATATTAGGCCAAAACCAGACGCTCGGTAGCCTTAAAGACTCGACCACGCCTAACAATTTATTGGTAATTTTATCTTGGTGCGGTTCGGTCGTAACCGGATGATAAATAACTACTAAATATTCGTTAGAAAAATTGAGCCTCGGGCCGGTACCACGGTTATTTAACCCAGCCAAAATTTTTGTTCCGATTTTTTGATTATTAGAGTGCAAAACTTGTTCAATATCAGGCGAACCGACCAAAAAAACATAAGCCGGGTTTTCCCCCATCTGGATAACGCGGCGGCGGGCATCCTCATTGGTGACAAAATGGAGATGAGAGAGTTTAGTGATCGCGTGACGGACGCTTTCATCAATCGTCCCCGTCACCTCGCCGCCTTCAATGTGAGCGACTGTTTTATTGAGATAGGCCGCCGCGGTGGCGGCGGCCAGCATCTCATAGCGGTCACCGCGAATCAGGACAATATCGGGATTGAGTTTTTGAAAAGTATTGGTGAATTCCAAAATGGCCAAACCAGTCGTCTTAGCCATGGCAATGTTATCGCCGCCCTCAATCACCATATAAAGTTTCTCGGCCGGATCAAAGCCGTCCTGCTCGATTAAAGACAAAGTATCGCTGTGCCGCGACAATAGCGCCGAGCCGCCAACCACCAACTGCAACTCCAACGCTGGATGCCCCCTTAAGTGTTCCAGCAACAATTTTTGCCTCGCATAGTGAACGCGATTGGTGATAACAAAACAGACTTTTCTTTTTCGAGATTTTGTTGGAGCAATCATGTTTAAATCTCCTTTCTTTTTTCCGGATTTCTAATCATCACTTCGATAACTTTATTATGTTTATCCACTACCGGCAGGATATCGATTGACGACTCGGTGCGAAAAATCTCCTGGCCGCGGCCGGCTTTAGCTGCCGATACTGTAATACTGACAGCGTTAATGTTTACAATTTTATCAACTGGCGTCATTAGGGTGGCCCCTTTAAGCATTGCTCGGCGAATATCACCGTCCGACACCACTCCCTGTAGGTACAAACCATTATCGACCACGACAACCGCCCCCCGTTGATTGTCGGTGATCTTTTCCATTGTTTCCTGAATTGAAGCGCTGGGATAAACGATCAAATTGTTATTTTTAATTCTCGCTTTGGTCATAATCAATAGGTGAGATTTTTAATAAGTAATCTATCATCGATTGGGACAGCGGCTAAAATATCCACAATCCTTTTCGCCGATCGACCGTCCCCATAAGGATTCGAGCAGGAAGCGACAACTTTCTTAAAAGCGGGACTGATGGCTTTCCTAATCGCTTTCTTAATTTCTGCAGATGAATGGGGGGTATTGATTACGTTAGTGCTTTGCATTCGTCCCCGCTGCCGATTGCCGACATTCACGGCCGGCAGTTTAAACGACGGGGCTTCGATGATCCCGCTCGATGAATTACCGACGATGACTCTAGCGACATTGAGCAAACCAGTATAATCTTGTCTGGCCATATTAGAATAAATCTGCATAAACGGTTTCTTGTGCTTGGCGATCACCCGTCTTAAAATCGTACTGCCCGCATCAGAATTATTCAGAATCACAATGGTGGGATAAGCAAAAGAGTTAACGGCTTTCAGCGTTTCCGTAATCTGCTTTTCGGCTTGATCGAATTCTTCCGTCACCGAATGCTGAACTAACAAAATTAACGGCTGATTCTTTGCCAGACGGAATTTTCTATAAATTTGATTCGCCGGGGTGATGAAACCGCTTACCAATTCGTCAAGCATCGGCGCGCCGACATTAAAAACCCGATGCGGTTCTTCTCCCATTTTGAGCACCCGATTGGCGGCGTCCTCATTAGCCGCAAAATGAATGTGGGCAAACTTGGTGATGGCGTGACGGGTCACGCCATCAATGTTGCCGGAAAGTTCACCGGCCTGAATATGGGCCACGGGAATATACATATGGGAACCAACCACGGCACTCACCAGCTGTTCTCCCCGATCGCCGGCCAGCAAAATCATGTCCGCTCCCATTTGCTGAAGCAACTCCGGCAGTTGCATCATAAAAATTGACAATGATTTGACCATGGTCAAATGATTATAACCGTCGAGAGTATTGAAAATCTCGGCATGGATTTTTAAACCGTCCTTTTTGATCTCTTGAATCGAAGAGCCAAAAGCGTCCAACACATGCATGTTGACGGCAATGATTCTATAATCTAATCCCGGCCGGCGGCTAATTTCTTTAATGACCGGACGAAAATAACCGTATTCGCCGCGCGAACCGGCAATGATCGCGATCTGGCGTTTTTTAGTCTTCTTATTCATGACCACAAGTCTGACCAACGCAAACGGTGATTTTTGGGAAGATTTTTTTTGAAAGTTTTACCTAGCAATTGATGACTATAAAGATCATCGAGATATTTAGCTTGGATTCCTCCCCAGTTTTTATAACTCGGTCCTGGCCGCGCCGGTCGCACATTTTTAACCGTCACCGCTTCACCCTTTTTCACCGAACGGTCAACGATCACGCTATGGAAAGCCCAATCGCGGACAACTTGCTCTTCTTTAGAGATCATTTTGGTTACGCCGAGCGCCAATTCTGTCGCTCGAACGCCGTCCACTAAATCTTTAAGCATCCCAGGTTCAAGCGAGATCGCGTGGTCCGGACCCTTTTGTTGACGGGAAAGCGTAAAATGTTTTTCAATCAGTTTCGCGCCCATAGTCACGGCCGCGGCCGCCAGCGCCACATAATTTTTGTGGGCGTGATCGCTCTGGCCGACCCACACGCCAAACTCGTCGCGCAATTTTCCAATCACTCCCAGATTCAAATGAGAATAATCATTGGGCGGATATTCAGAAGTACAGTTCATCAACGCTAAATTTTCTTTGGCGTTTTCTTCTTCATACACTCGAACGGTTTCTCGGATTTCCTCCCAGGTGCTCATACCCGTGGAGACAATCACCGGCTTGCCGGTAGACGCGGAGATCCTGGCAATCTTGCGATGATGCGGCAAATTCGCCAATTCACCCGAACCGGTCTTAAACGCCTTGACACCCAGATCATTCAAAATATCAACTGCCGCCGGACAAAACGGCGTGCAGAGATATTCAATCCCAACCTTAGCGCAATGCTTGATCATTTCTTTGTGCATCGCGGGGGTAAAGAGATTTCTTTTCAAAATATCGTAAAGGTCACCATCCCACATGACGAGCGCTCCGGGACCGGCCATTTCCACCTCCGGTAAATGGATTTGGAATTTGGCGACATCGGCCCCCGCTTTTTTCGCCTCCTCGACCAACTTTTTCGCCGTCTTAATATCGCCGTTATGCGAATCAGCAACCTCGGCAATCACGATTGTCCGAGGTCCACCAATTGTTAATTTACCAAACTTTAGTATTTTCATTCTTGACTAAGATACCTAAAATATGATCCCTTGTCAAATAAACATGAGAACCTGATCCGCAATACGGCGGCTGGTGCGACCGTCAATCTTCCAACACATTTTATCGCGCAATTTAATCAAACCCTCGCGGTTAGCGTCAGAATTTTGCAAAAACTTGTTTATAAAATTTAAAAGATCATCGGCGCTCTCGGCTTGATAAACCCCGCTGGTCAAAAACACATGGTTGAAATGCGATTTGAATTTTGAGCGTTTAATGCTTTTTTCAAATGGTCGAGTTTTGTAACCGTCAAAATTAATGTTGATTGCTGGTTTCAAAAAGACGCTAGCTTCCACACTGACGCTAGAATAAGTGCTGATCACCACATCAGAATGGTATAAAACATTCATAAAAAAAATCATCCCCTCGAGCGTCGGGTACCAGGCGTGAGCGCTGTCGCCAAACAGACGTTGCCGGTCAATCCAGTCGATATAAACTCCGGATTTATCTTGAAACCGGTCAAATTTTTCATGATCCGAGACGACACCGGGATAGGGCCTAAGGTAAAGATTGATCTTGGACGCGAGGTGATCTTCATCATTCCAGCGCAAAATCATATCGACGATATCGCCGTCGTCCGGCGCCCGTTTGGAACTGGAAAAAAACGAGATCAGTTTTTTGTTCGGATCGAGATTCAACTGCTTGAAAAAATACTCGCGGTTCAAGAGATAATCCTTTTGGGTAAAAAGATCATATTGAGGCACTCCCACCACCGAAATTTTGTCCGGTTCGTAATTTTGGAGTTCAATCGCTTCTTGCTTTAACGTCTCATTCCAAACTAAAAGTTGGTTAGGTTTCCGAGCTTCGAAACGTTTAGGGAAGTGATCCCAGCTCGCGGTCATCCCAACCGATGGCACCCCTTGGCGCTTGGCTTCCCGCAAAAGTTCAAGACCTTGGGTGCCAAAAATATCCGGCACAAACAGGGCCGCGGGCCGGTATTTTAAAAATAGTTCTTTACCGGGCCGGCGGCGAAAAATCCAGTCATCGATTTTCGGCGCCAATTTGGTTCTAATCCATTTTGATTGACCAAAAGTTTGGGCGATGAATTTTTTAAAAAAGACGGGGTATTTTTTCTTCCGCGTTGCCTTTTCATCTATCCTTACGCCCATGGTCGCTTCCAACCAAGCCAGTTCAGTCAGATTGAGATAGCTGTTGAAGAAGAAACCGGCGCGCTCCAACCAGGTTTTACGCCAGTTCACCGACACCGGTTCAATGATTACTCCCCCGCCGCCAAAATCATGCTCTACTGCCTCAGCGGCCTGCTTAACAGTAACTAAAACGATTTTCAAATCTTTTTGTGTTTTCAAAATATCCAGCAGGCCGCCCGGAACGAGCAAAAAATTCCTAATCAGAATTGGTGTAGAAATGCTGATAAAGATTGTTTTCATATTCTCTACACAAAGACATTTTCTCCGTTTTTAATCATCTCCACAATCAGTTTAGAAATCTCGGGGCGCATAAACCATCGCGGAGGCCGCTTGCCGGCCAGAAGCATCTGGCGTGCCTGGGTAGCGCTGACGCGGAGTTTGTCAGCCTCGCGGTGCGCCCTGTTATTCTCGGCTTCGTGAACATAGTGTCGCTCTCGGCTGGAATAGAAAACATTATCAAAACGCACGGGCACAATGCCAAGGTCGCCACCCACCTGCTCGAAAATATCGCGCGACGCATTAGAGGGATAGAAGTTGCCCACGCCGGTATGGTCGCGTCCGACGATAAAATGACTGCAACCAAAATTCTGCCGGCACAGAGCCGTGAACATGGCTTCGCGGGGGCCGGCATATCTCGAGAAGGTAGCACCTGTGCCAAAGATAACTTTACCTAGGGGATAGAAACGTTGCGTCATCAATTCGTAACTTCTGATGATCGGCGCCGAGTGAAAATCGCCCTTTTTCTTCTTGCCAACGGCCGAATGCACAAACAAACCGTCGGCAAGCGTCTGTCGGAGTGCCTCAAGCTGAATAAACTCATGGGCTCGATTCGGGACGTTGCCGGTATGGAAGCCGACGACCTTTCTCCAACCCATATCCTCAAATAGTCGGCGAGCTTGGCGCGGCGAGAGCTCGTAATGCTTGTGTAAAGACGGCCGACGCCGAAAGACAGACACCGTGCCGCCGAGCAGGACGGACTTCATCATCGCCACGGCTTTGACGCCGGGATGCGCTAAATCGTCCGTCCCATACAACTTTCTGGCATAGGCTTCTTTGTTAATCGGATATTTCTCGCGGATATTCAGCAGTCCGAACGGCTCGCCAGCACTATCGGTTAAAACAATACCGCCGGTTTTGGGAAGTCGCCTAGCCTCTTCCGACGACACGTCAAGGACAATCGGTAGAGGCCAGACCGTGCCGTCGGGCAAACGTAAATTGCCGAGCACTGATTCGCATTCCTCTTTAACCATAAAACCCCGCAACGGACTGAATGTGCCGAGGGCGATTTGTTCGGCGTCCATAAAATGCTCATCGGAAACCGACAGGTGCGGTAGCGCCGAGAGTGTCTCGGCGCTGTATTCTTCAACCAGGCCGTCTACCAAAGTGCCGCCGTGAGGCGAGATGAGCGAGTCAGCAGTCTTCACTTTCGCCTCTGCCCACCCCTTTCGATTCTCGACCGTCCTATATTTCTCAACGCACTCGACCGCCCGCAGCAACGTATTGACGCACAAAAAGGGGTGACTCCCGATCGCCGTCTCTGCCGCCAGGGTCAAACCATACGCCCCGTCAAGAACCGTCTGTTGGATATCGTGAATCTCGGCTCGCGTTGGCTTTGATTTCTCGATCATCGATTCCAAAAGGTTTGTCGCCACGTAGGTACCCTTCCCGGCCCGCGCCGCCTTGACAATAATCATCTTGGTCGTCAGCGGCACCCTCTCAATTCCTATCTCCTTGCTCAAATCACCGCGGTCGACCAACAGGTAATCGGACCGGCCAATAATCTCGTCAAGGTGATCAAGACCGTCGACGCACTCAATCTTGGAGATAATCTTCATCCGGCCTTCGGTTGCCCGACGGACCTCATCGACAAACGCGCCAGAGCGCATAAACGACGCCGCAATATGGTCAACGCCTTCGCGAAGTCCGATTTTTATGGACTCATAATCCTTGGGCGAAAGTGCTGGCAACTTGTACTGTTTCCGAGAAAAAGCACTATGAATTACTGCTCCCTTATTACTCCCCAACAAACCGGACGCAACCACCTGCGCCGTCACCTGGCCCAGCCGGGCGGCAGTCGTATCGCAAATTCTTAGAACCAGAGAATCAAAATCGCAGTAAACGATATCACCCTCGACTAGCTGACCGATGATCTCTGGTGACCTGATGCTTATCTTGGTTAGGTCGCCACGAACTTGCTTGCCCAACAGTTTTAAGGTGTCGCCGGACTTAAAATGGAGCGGTGGGCGCCTCAACTCTCCGGTCCTTATCTGCGACCCTTCGGTGTCAACAATGAACGGCAAACCAACGCTTTTTGCTAGACCAATAAAGTAACGCAGGTCATCAGTGGAAGAGTGAGACATATTAATCCTCACAAAATCCACCCGACGGGCCTTGAGACGACGAAGAGATTCCTCGGTGTTGGTCGAGGGACCGATGGTTACAATTATTTTTACTTTTTCACGCCGCATCATCTTAAAAAATCACGCAGGTCATTGGTATCATAACGGGGTATGAGTAATGGATCGTCGTCACTAGCCACTCCTCGTCTCTCAATCGTCACCGCTTGAGTAAATCCTGCCCGTTTTAACACCACCGTGGCGACTGGACTCGACCGTCCCCAGGGGTAAGAAAAAACGGATAACTGTTCGCCTAAAATTTCCTGGAGTCTAGCGTGGGCTTGTTCAAGTTCTCTTTGAAACTCATTCGCGCTCAATTGATCAACAGCCACATGATTATAAGTATGGTTGCCAATCAAGAATCCGTGATGATGTAAATCACGCAATTCGTCTTCGGTCATAAATAGTCGCTTTCTTAAATCTTCCAGTGACAATTTCAATTCGGCAAAACACTGATCCATAAATCGTTCCCGGATCTCATCTGTCGCTAAAGCCATGGTCTCCTTGAAATTATCCACTTTAAAGTCTCCGCCATAATCATTTCTGGTACTCTCCGGGCGACGCCGTTCCTTGGGAATAATTAGCGAAGCGGCCAGTTCAGAAAAAGATTCTTCGACCAAAGTGTTGAAACGATCAATTAGGTCCACGATCTTAAAATTGGCCAGTAAGACATGAACCCGATGAACAAAAGGTAATAACCCGTCAAAAACACCGGCGATCGGAAAGAAAGTGGCGATGGCTTTGTAAGCCAGCAAAATCGGCCGGGCATTCTGATAATGGTCTTTAGTGCCGTCATCAAGGGTGACGGCACATAACTTTTCTCGAGAATTATCCCGAGCCGCGGCAAAAACCTCACCGACCGCGGCAAAACGATAATGCTTCGAAATAAATTTTATCTGGCGCTCGAACTCTTCCGGCGAACAGGGATAAATTCCCCTCTCTTGGGGACGAATGTAGTGATAACTCAAGACAATATGACGATCTTCCAAATTAAAACCCATAGCTTTTTTTCGAAAATCCTCAAGCATATATTCGGCCTTCAGCCAATCAAACGGCGTGTCAATGTCGATTGAGCGATCGGTTGGGACAATATGACCGACAATAAACTCGCCATAGAGACGATTGGCTTTCATAATCAGATCCCGTTTCATCGCGTAGACAGCCGAGCTTCGTTTATAGGCGACCGGTAAGTCTTGCCGCCGCGCGCCTTCTGGTTCCTCGAGACAATAGGGTCGGACACGGTCGCCTTCAAGTTTTTTAATTTTCATCGGATGAGCCGAAGAGTCAACCTCGCAAACACTGACGGCGCTATCGGCACCAGTATCAATTAATTTTTGAATTGTCCCGTCTATATCGTCTACAGTCCGAAAAGGTGAAGTTGGTTGAAAGATAACGACATAGTCAAAAAGCAAATCAAGTTTCTTCTCCATAAATTCAATCGCCTGCCGCATTACCGGCAGATGCGGCGTGATATCTTGGGCCAATTCTTTCGGCCGCATAAAAGGCACCTCGGCGCCATACTCTTTAGCTGTGCGGGCAATCGCCTCATCATCAGTGGAAACGATTAAATGAGTGATCAAGTTACTTTTTCTGGCCGCCTCTATCGTGTAAGCGATGAGAGGTTTATCGCCAAGCATCTTAATATTTTTCCCGGGGATGCCCTTAGACCCACCGCGCGCGGTGATGACGCCGAGAATTTTTGGCTTATCCACCATGAACCTTTCATTATAATAAAAGCGCCGAGTTTTTCAACTCGGCGCTGGAAATGTACGTGGGCCGTCTTACTTGGCACGGCGCAGTTTGCTCCCTTGAGTCAGAGCCACCGAAACAAAAAACAAGGCGGTGCCAATCATTTTCCCGACGGTAAATGGTTCGTCGTAAACCATGATGCCGGCAATCACCGCCGTCACTAGGTAGGTGCCTTGCATAATGATCTTTTTCATCGCAATGGTTCCGCCGCCAGCGTACGACAGGAGTTTCCAGGCGATCATCGGCACCACGATAATCCCAACCATCAAGGCGCCAAAAATAAAGGGGAGGGTGAGATCCAGTTTGGCGCCGCCAGAGAATATAGCCAAAAGCATAATGGCTATGAGACAAGAGACGATGGAAGTGAGCCCCACCCAGAAATTGTTCACCCAGTGGTTAAGTTTGGCACTCGCGGCGCGAGAAAGCGCCTCATTGATCGCTTGAGTGAAGGTAATCACCAGCACCGCCGGCACCCAGACCGGCAAAGCGAGAATCATATCGAGAGCCGGGAAATCAAGCATCGCCCAAGCCGCACCCAGAAAAACTACGACCCCCAGAATCTGCGGGGTGGTCAGTTTCTCTCGCCAAAAGATCCGATCCATAATCGCCCCGGGGATAATCGAGCCCATAATGAGGAGGGTGCGAATGCCGATGTCGGCGCCCAGAGTGAAGGTGTAGATACCCCAGATCGTGCCAAAGACCGAGGCCATCAAGCCGAACATAATCGCCCAGCTAACCGAACGCAGATCCGGAAACAAAAAGGGAACTTTTTCTCCTTGCCTGTTCCCGGCGACAAAACCGAGGAAACCGGACACCATCTGAACCAGGCCGATTGCTGTGCCGGCGACGGCCGCCATGATCAGCGACCCGCCGGTTACTCCAATCAGTTTTCCGAACAAAGAACTGAGCGTCTTGGCCAGCCCTTCGCCCACGGCAAACTTCGTCCAACCCATTTTATTTCTCCTTGCGTTTAGCCAAATTCTCAAAGACCAAAACATCATTGAAGATCTTACCAGATTTATAATTTTAAGTCAAATTGGGAATCTTGATGATCACTAACCTGGCCGTGCCGGGAGTATTATGTTGGTGCGGCACGCCAGCCGGAATCCACAGCCAATCGCCCGACTTAAGCACATAGGTTGTACCGCCGCGGATAGATTTGGCCTTAATCTCGCGCCGGTCCTCGCTGCCGTCAGGCAGTTTTTTGAACCACGGATTCTCCATCTCGCCGTCGCAGACAAAAATCACTTCACCCTCCAAACATAACCAGAGATCGGCTTCGTGCTGATGCACTTCTGCATCATTATCCGTAACCTGATGATCTTCCAGGATGTTGAAGGGTAAACGATTAGACGCGGCAAAACTCTTGAATGGCTCGAGCAATTTTTTCCCTGCCGTAGCTTGAACCGCTAAGGTCTCATCAATTCGACTCTTCGCGATGTAAACGGCGTTATTCCTATATTTCAACATCATATTTTTCAAACACCTTTTCTCGAAACGGCATGGCAATTGTATCAATTTTTTCCGCCAGATCTTCATTAACGTAATTTTTCCAATCACCGGCGATCCCTTTTCGGAGAGAATCGAGACGGTTTTCCTCTCCAGATTTTCGAGTATCCAGGCCTTTTGAATGCCGCCGCGTCATTTCTTCAAAAGAGGCGTTCTTGACCATAGAGTCAATTGTCTCGTCCGTCGCTTCCACCTCCAAATACTCAAGCAATCCCCGTACGGTCTGGTGCGGCTCACGTGACATTCGCTCATAGGTAATACAATAAACGGGTTTATCGTACAACAACAGCGCTTGGTATTCCTTGACAATACGAGATTGTAAATATTCCATTGCAAAGGCCTCGGTTACTTCTCTTTCTGTCTTCCGCCCTCTACCGAGCAAACTAAAGTGCCATGAAGTTATCTTGTCCTTCGGGTCCCTGGTGGAACAAATTTTTTTGATGTTCGGATAAAACGAATCAATAAAGTCAAGATGGAATACATAGGCCGGTGTTGATTCGCCGACAATTTTTTTGCGACCCCGCTGTTTATCGCAAAAATCGCTATACCGCCTAACCATCACTTGGTAAAATTCCCCCTTGGGAAGAGTTCGGGCAAGCGGCACGAGGTCGGCAAATACCTTGCCGTATTTTGTTAGATAGTCCTCAAGCGGGCGAGTGAATTTCCCTTCAGTATTCGATTCTAAACTCGCCAGTGTATTGAAAAAATGCATCTCACCAACCCGGCGCTCATCACCATCTGCCTTGAAGGGCAGGTTGGGAAAACTTGCGATATCCGGATGTTCGTTGAGAGTCGCGGACGTCCAGAGCGTGCCGCTACGCTCCATACCGATGATTAGAAAATTGGGATATAGCATAAGTGTAAGAGTAAGTTCGTATTACTTTTCGTCAAGTAGACGTTTCATTTTCAATTCCGCAAGCACCCAATCCTCCACGGTATCAATGTCGATGGCATATTTTTCATCCATCACATAGCCGTAGACTCGGTCCCCCCACAAACTGGGATGAGCGCCGTAAAAATTCGCTGGCTTGAAAGCGTAAATCGCCGAGTTGGTAAAATAGAGTTTTGAATAATCTTGATTCCTCTTTTCGGTTTCCCGGATAAGCTTATCCTCATAGTGTCTAACCAAAACACCCCCCTCCTTTCTTTCCATCACCTTATGCGGATGGAAAACTCCGGCCAATTCGGTGACTCCCATCAACGAATCAATGTCTTCTTTTTGGATAAGCTCGGCGACCTCGCGAATATGGAACGGTTGCCGGCCCAGACCCGTCGGCTCCAACAGAATAATATAATCGGCTACGTAATTTTCATTATCGCGAAGCCACTCGTAAGCGTGTCTAATGGCGTCAAAAGACTTCGACATATCTTGGGCGTACTCGGCCGGGCGCATAAACGGTACTTCAATACCGTATTTCTTGCCGACCTCCGCGATCTCTTGGTCTTCGGTGGTCAGCACAAACCGGTCAAAAACACCCGACTGCTTGCCAGTCTCAATGGACCAAGCCAACAACGGCTTGCCTAAAAACTCATTGATATTCTTGCGCGGGACGCGCTTGGAACCGCCGCGCGCAGTGATCAGTCCTAAAATTTTTTTAGATGATTTTGTTGTCATATAACACTTTCCGGATCTCGTCCTTACTCAAGTACGGCACTGTTCCCGAGTAATAGTTGAAATTCTTTTTACTGGTCGGCAACTTAGCGCCGTATTGGAGATGCACCGGGTTATGGATAACGTACATCCCCTCGCGCTCCGAAAGATAAACCGATTCTTCCTTGGTCAAAAGCGGCTCGTGTTCTTTTTCACCAGGGCGCATCCCGATTACCTGATACTTAATCCGCTTGGGATCTTTGTTATAACGAGGCGCCAGTTCTTCCACCAACACTTCCGCCAAATCAATAATCTTCATCGCTTTCATCTTCAAGACAAAAATCTCACCGTGGTGCGCTAGCCGCGCCGCGCCGAGCACCAAGGCGACGGCATCGGGGATGCTCATAAAAAAACGCGTCGTCGACTTAGAAGTAATGGTCACTGCGTCACCATCCTTAATTTGCCGCTCAAATAGGGGGATAATCGAACCCGACGAGGCCAAAACGTTCCCAAAACGAACACAGCCAAAACGAATCTGGCTCCCGCCGCTAATAGAGGCGTTGGCGATTATCTTTTCGCTTAAAAGTTTGGTCGCTCCCATGGTGCTGATCGGGTTAACCGCCTTATCGGTGGAAATGCCGATGAATCGCTTTACATCCTGTTCAACAGCGGCATCCACCAGATTTTGGGTTCCGAAAACATTAACACTGACTGCTTCCGACGGATTATATTCGCACATCGGCACATGCTTCATGGCTGCGGCATGAAAAACGATGTCAATGCCCCGCATTGCCCGATCAACCCGCCGTTTGTCGCGGATATCGCCAATGAGAGGCCGCAATTTTGGTGACTGGATTTCCTGACTCAGCCGGAAGTGTGCCGCTTCGCTTCGCTCCAAAATCCGGATGACATTGGGATCGTAGTTTAAGAGCTGTTTGACAATTTCCGAGCCGATCGAGCCGCAACCGCCGGTGACCAGAATGTTTTTGTTTTTGAAAATATTTTTCATGGCTATTCAATAAAGTTTTTAGCGATTAATTCCGGGGTGAGAGAGATTTCCTTCAGCACCTTAATAATTCGCGGTGCACTTTTCCCATCGCCATAAGGATTCTTGCACCGCCCCACGATCTCTTTAAAATCACTGTCGGATAAAGCCGTCTCAATGGCTTTTCGGATTTTCTCCGATTCATTTGGTACATCAATCACATTCTCCGGCCGCAGGCGGCCGGCTTGACGACTACCAATATTCACCACTGGGATTCGAAAGGTCGCTGCCTCATGAATGCCGGTGCTGGAATTGCCTACCAGCACCGTTGCCCGCCTTAAGAGATTGGCGAAAACTTGATACGGAACTGTCGGGACATAACGTACTTTTGTTCCTTCGATTTCTTGCAGGATCGCCTGGCCGCCAGCGTCGTTATTCGGATACAAAAGTAGGGCCGGCAAACCAACCGCCTTAACTGCCGCCAGTGTTGTCTTTATCTGTTGGGATGCTTTTTCTACCTCTGTAGTAACCGGGTGCTGAATAATAAGAATGAAGGGGCGGGAAGTATCAATACCGACCACCCGCTTCAGTTCCCGATCGGCGAGACGAGGTGCGTTAACCAGGGCGTCGAGTGACGGGCAACCGACAACAAAAATATATTTGGGGTTCTCCCCCATCCGCCGCAGTCTCTCTGCCGCATCTTTATTTGCCGGGAAATGGAAATGGGCGAATTTGGAAGTGGCGTGTCGCAGGCTCTCATCAATAGAACCAGACACTTCTCCTCCCTGGACGTGCCCGACGGGGATATTCATATGAGCAGCAGCAACAGCGGCGGCGAAATTAGCACCGATATCAAAACCTGAAAGTACGATGTCAGGTTTCAAACGCTCGAGTTCACCTGTTATCTTGGCTAAAAATCGCCCGGTGGCCTTAACCATATCCGCCCCGGTATCACCATGGTCATCGTCGAACATAGAGATCACCGACGAAATAGCCAGACCGTCTTTCTCAATCAGATCTAATGACCGACCGTACTTTTTCAACAGGTGCATCCCGGTAACAATCAGCTGGTAGTCCAACTCGGGCTCTTTGATAATCTGGTCGATGATGGGTTTAAATCTGCTATAGTCGGCTCGGCGCTCGGTTATTAACAATATTGTCCTCATGTAACTAATGACGATAACACAAAATATACCTTACTGACAACTACTAGATGACATCGGATCGCTTCAATTGAGAGTTAATCGCGATGTCCTTTCGTGACCGTTTCCCCAGAACTCGCGGCCACTCCGCGGCCAGAATCTCGCCAGTGCCTGGCCTTTTTACCCAAATGTTTTCCTTGGTAAATTTTTCGCCCCTTCTGATCTGACGGATCGTCACGACTGAAGCATAAGCAAAATCTATCACCGGCTGTTCTTCTTTGAGGATGGTTTTCCGGCCGCCGGACGCCTCGTGGATAGCTCGAGATCCGGCGATTAATTCTTTTAACTCGCCGGGGGTAATAGAGATCGCAATGTCCGGACCCGGCCAACTCTTATCCGAGACAAAATGCTTTTCTAGAATGGAGGCCCCCAAGGCAACGGCGGCAAAACAAGTATAATTGCCGAGCGAATGATCGCTCTGACCAACCACCGCGTCCGGAAACGCTTTCTTAAGCTCGGCAATGCCGCCCAGCCGAACTTTAGAATAAGGAGTCGGGTACATGGAGGTGCAATTTAAAAGCGCATAAGGAATAGCATATTTTCTAAAAATAGAAATGGCCTTCCCCACCGACGCAATATCATTCATGCCGGTACTTAGGATAATCGGTTTGCCGAATGAGGCAATGTGCTCGATGAGGGGATAGTTATTGCATTCGCCGGAACCAATCTTGTAGGCCCTGACTCGAAGCCGGCGGAGACGATCGGCGGCGGCGCGAGAAAAGGGCGTGCAAAGATAGATTAAACCAAGCTGTTCGGTGTAATCTTTCAATTCTTCCTCCTGCCTCTCGGTAAAAGCGCAACGCTTCATAATTTCCCAGATGGATTCCTTGGTGTGGCTCGGAACCACTTTTTTTGCCTCTGGGATCATTTCATCCTCCACAACGTGACTTTGGAACTTCACGCATTCCGCGCCGGCGTCCCTGGCGTCACGGATCATTCTCTTCGCCTTGGCCAGACTGCCTTCGTGATTAATGCCGATCTCGGCAATCACGAAAGGTTTATGGTTTAGTCCGATTCTTCTTTCCCCGATTTTAATTTCTGGCTGCATGTTTCAGATACTTGGCCAATTTTTCGGCAATAAAAACGTCGGTACGAGTTCTTGACTCATGCGTCATACCCCCAGTCCGGGGAACAATGATAACATTCTGGTTCGCCTTAGCGTATTCCACCAGAGGGTGGGCGGCAAGGGAGGAGTTAAAATTTGAAAGATCACCAAGAATATCAGTACCGTAACCGGCAATCCGTCCCTGTTTTAACGCCGCAAGTAAGGCTTGTTCATCAACCAGTCCAGCCACGGCAGTATTGATAAGATAAACTCCTTTTTTCATTTCCTTCAACGAGCGAACATTGATCATCTTCTCTGTTTCTTGGTTAAGATGAACATGCAAGGAAATGACATCGCTTTGTTTAAGCAATTCCCCAAAAGAGACCCGCTGACAACCGGGAATGGAACTTTTTTCTACATAAGGATCGTAAAACACGACGGCCATCTTGAAACTCTTGGCGTAGCGCGCTATCCACCGGCCCAGACGCCCCATCCCTATCACGCCCAGAGTCTTGCCATAAAGCATCCTGCCTCTAAACTGTTCGCGTTTCCATTCATACTTTTTAACCGCACCAAACGACCAGGGAATAAAACGAGTGAGAGCGATTATTAAACCGAAGGCGAGTTCGGCGGTGCTGGTGATGGTATTGAGAAAGGCGGTTTCCCCCAACAAACTAACCACCCGAATGCCCTTGGCCCTGGCATAGTCAAGATCAATACTAGTAAGGGTGTTGGCCGGGATAGCAATGATCTTAAGACATTTAGCTCTAACCAGCGCGGCTTTATTGATCAGAGGAGTGAGACCAACCACGATTGCGTCATAAACCCCGACTATCTTCTCAAACTCGATCTGGGTGACTGATTTATAATCAACGCTTCCGAGACGATCAAGAATTTTTTTTGCTTCTGGGGCGAATTGTTCGCCAATAGTGTTGAGGATTTTCATTTTACCTTTTGAGCACACCGATTGAAGATAATAAATATTCACCGATCCTTTTGCCGGAATGACCGTCTAATTGCCAGCACTGTTCTCGAACAATCATTTGCCGGCCGGCCGAGTCGAGAGATGGATTTTCTAAATAAAGATTAATAAAACCAATTAATTCAGTCAGAGAATAAGCGATCTTGACTCCGCCGGTTTTGATAATCGGCTGATAGTGAGCGTGGTTAGGTCGATAAGCGGAAACAATACTTTGATGAAAGGGTTTTTTCTCCCAACCATCAAAAGCGAGATTGATAATCGGTTTGTCAAATACTGCGGCGTCAATACTCATGGTAGAACAGGTACTGATCATCACCTCGCTATAAAATAGAGTATCGGCAAGATGATCCATATCTTTGATCAAAATCTCCGAAAAACTCCGTCCGCCTTCGCGGAATAAAGTTTTGGAATTGTCAAAAACGATGTTATCGCTATATTCAACTCCTCCTCTGATTAAATCAGCCGCCGGATGATGACGGACAAGAATGATAACATCTCCTTTGATTTGCCGGTTTCCAATCGCTTGATCAAGCATGGCAAGCACCTGCCACTCGGTGACCCCGGAACGGCCGTTGGAAGCAAAAAGGATGATTTTTTTAGGGAGAGGAATATTCAGCTTGAGGCAAAATACTTCACGACTAATCCGTTTGTTTTTTACATAATGATCGAAATGGGGCCAACCCGAGACGTAGATATTCTCGCGTTTAATATCCAGATATCTGACTGCTTCGTTTTTGATTATTTCATTGTAGGCAATAAGCTTGTCCGGTAGAACCCGGAAGGGGTACTTGGAATAGGTGATATTATCCCAGGCACTAATCATGCCAATGGTCATTATTTTTCTCCTTCTCGCGTGCCGTAAAAAAGAACTGTCCAATGTTGAATCAATACGGGGAGAAAAGATTAAATCGGGTTTATACTTTTCAAAAAAAGCGGCGTAGCGATTATCGCGGATCAAACGATAATCAAGAAACCGAAAGAAGGCGCGCAGTATACGGCTGTGTCCCAAAATAAAAGACAGCAACATCGCCGCGCCGTAACTGAACGGCTTCCTCCGCTCCAGAAACAACCAGCTCCTTCTTAAAAATCGTCCGGTTGGACTGTCAATATAAAATAGAGCTAAACGACCGAAGAGCGCGTCCAGAAAAGAAAAAAATAACGACGTCTCATCAACCCCAATCCAAACCATTCGCGCGTCAACATATTCTCTCTGATACACCGCTAATTTAAAATGAGGAACAAAAAGGACGAGACGGGTGTCCTGATTCGTCAGAAGAGTATTGAGAATATCCGTCCGCAAAACATTTCTCGCTTGTTGGCGATTGGCAATGGGGATAAAGATTGTTTTTTTGGGTCGCATGTTACAATCTACAATATCATCTTGAATCATGGTTAAAACCCAACTCCAAAATCTCCTCGCCTGCCCTAATTGCGCAAAAACACTCGATATCAGACCAGACAAAGCGTTTTGTTCGAGGTGCCAAAAACGGTTTCCAGTGAAAAACGGGGTTTATTACTTTGAGGAAATACGTGGTGATATTTTACCGAGCCATGATACCAGAATTACTGACAGTCGTAAATGGACTCCTTGGCGCAAAAAGAATTATTTTTATTTCCAAAGAGAACTCCCCGCTTCCCTAAAAGGTAAATATGTTCTCGATGTCGGCGCTGGCAAAGGCCATTTTAAGGCTCTTTTTGAAACAGCCAACTATGTGGCGATAGATTTCTATGATTATGAAAACGTTAACGTAATCGCCGATGTGACCAAACGGTTTCCCTTTAAAGATGGGGTCTTTGATTATTTAATTCTGTCAAATGTCATTGAGCACATCTTCCGGCCAGCCAACCTTTTTACCGAATGTCACCGAGTTTTAAAGAAAACCGGCATTGTTATAATTACGGTGCCCTTTTTCATTAAAATTCATCAGGAGCCGCACGACTTTTTCCGCTACACGCCATATGCCCTGGAAGGTCTGCTGGCCGAAGCCGGTTTTTCCAATATCGCGGTGGAGGGTTTGGGCGATATCTTTGATATCCATCAATCAAACCGAGAGGAGATGCTCGGTATCGCCCATCAAAATCTCACGCGCAACGTAAAAAAACGTTATTGGCGCATCATTCCTCGATTATATCTTCGTCTGGTCGGCAAGCTAACGTCATTTTTTTTCCAAACAATAAAAAACAATCCCCTATTTAGAAAATATCAAGAAGGTAAAGCGGAAAAAACAGATCACGTTCCGGGATACGGCATCCGGGCAAATAAATAACGTTTTTATCCCCGATTGGGTCGGTCTTGGTCACCGTCCCCGGAAGTAACATACCATTGGTCGCGGTCAATAAACCGCGCCGGGTCTAGCCGACCATGGATGTTACCGCCATTAAAACTGATCCTGCCAGCCTCAAGCCGAGTCAGGTCCACTGGATCAAAGAAATGAGTAAATTGATCAGCGGCTGGAGAAAGTACAAAACCCGCCCTCCGAAAGGGGGTCAGGAATCGAGCTGAAGCACAAAAGAAATCAGCCAGAACGGCGCCGGCCGCTCGCCCCTCTTTAACCAGACAAGACAACAACACATCAGTGGCGTCGTCTTCAGCCAAAAATTCCACAATTCGCCAAAGCTTGTGGATTGGATCGGCAACAGTTTGCAAACGAGCCACGGCTAGCCCGACCACTTCATTCTCTTCATTTCGGTTGAGCCGCTCGGCTAAAAACAATTGATACTGAAATACCGGATGGTCGAGATAACGCCAATTGAGGAAGACAGCCGAACGTTCGGTGGCATGACCTATATGCTGACGTTGCCGTTCCCAAAAACGATCTACCGCCGCATCGGCTCGTTCGATCCGTCTTACTCTCAAGGTCGAAGGCCGACGAGGAAGCGCTGGCAATAGTTGACTGGGAACTAAGGTTGGCGTCCGGCTAAATCTGGCCGCCTCAATAGTAAGTGGTGCCACGGCTCGCCATAATGGTCCGAAATTAAACCAGCCAAACTTACGAAGAATTACCTCAGCGGTAGCGTTGGCCCCCACGTCCAAAAAAGTGTCAACTTCATCATAAATTGCCTGGTGTAATGCTCGCCCAATCCCTCGCCCCCGCCATCGTTCATCAACAATAAAATTACCGCCCCAAGCCGCGTGACACTGACGACCGCCAGACCAAAGACTCACCGGAACATAGGCGCAATGACCGACAAACTCTCCCCCGCCCATCGCTACCTTAACCGAATAACCTTCACCTCCAAAGGCCGGGTTGTCGTGGAGCCACCAACGTCTATACCGTTCGTTGGTTAAGATACAACCCGAACGGTATAGACGTTCATAAAAGGCAGTCAGTCTGGGACCATCTTCAAGCCGAGGGTTGATAATCTCAAATTCCATAAGTTTTTTTATACTCAGCGACTAATTGCCGGCGAAAAATTTTACCCGAGGCGGTTTGGGGAATCGCGTCAATAAAAATGATCTCCCGGGGACATTTATAGGGCGGCAAGCGGGCGGCACAATAAGCTTTAATTTTTTCCGCCAGGGGCTTGCCCGATTCGGGCGCGACGACAAAAGTAACAATGTCCTCGCCGTAAAAAGAATCGGGCACACCAACCGTCGCGACCCCACTCACCGCCGGTGCTAGTTTAAGAATAAGGTTATCCACTTCCAAGGGGAAAATCTTGGCGCCGCCGCGATTAATCATTTCTTTAGAACGACCAACCATGAAATAGAAACCATTATCAGCTTGGTAAGCCAGATCACCTGTGTAAAACCAACCATCACGCCAAGCCAGCGTCGTCTCTGCTTCATTGCGAAAATAACCATCAATAACATTGGGGCCACGAACAACAATTTCTCCTACCTCGTCTGGTCGGGCCTCGGCACCGGTAGAAGTTACCAGACGACTCTCGACCGGGGCCCCAGTCGACAAACCAATCGCTCCGATTCGGCGACGCTCCGGCTCGGCGGGATTAAAAAATAGCGCCCCGGTCTCACTTAAACCATGCTGATTGGAAACGCGTACACCAAAACGAGATTCAAACCGCTCCTGCAACGCCGCCGCCAGAGGAGCCGAGGCCGAACCGATAAATTTTAATCGCGGCAAATCGGGTAGTGTGACTTCTTCCGATTCGGTTAACAAAATAGAAAGGATCGTCGGAACAAGATTGACAAAAGAAGCGCCGCTGGTAGCCAAATTTTTCCAGAAAGTCTGCCGGTGAAATCGTCCATAAAGCACAAAAGCGCTGCCGACAGTCAGACCGGGGAAAAAACCACAGGTGGCCAAGGCGGTATGATAACAAGGCATTATTCCCATTTGAGTATCGGCAGCAGTGAAACGGTAAGCTCGGCCAAGGACTAGAGCGCTGGCCAATATATTCTTGGGAGATTGCGGAATACCCTTTGGGCTACCTGTGGTACCGGAACTAAAGTAGAGCGAGCCTGGAGTATCCAATCTGGTACGATCGTAGAGATGCGGATTAGGCCTAATTTGATTTAGTCGAGTAAGTAAATCATCAAGAGCAAAAAGGGTTAAAGAGTGCAATGTCATTAAAGTTTGGGCTCGTCTAACCGATTGGACTTCTGGTATGCCGAAGAATAAAAGGTGAATATCAAAGTTTACAATCAGATCCCGAATCAACTCCGGTGGCGAATCAGGGACAAGAGGCATAATCAGCGTTCCTAATTTTAATGAGGCCAAATAAAGAAAGAAAAATTCTGGCCGGTTGCGGGTAATCAAACCAAAACGATCGCCAGATCGGAGTCCAAACTCAGTTAATAATACGGCGGCACGATCAATAAGATCATTCAACTGCCGATAAGAATAAATTGTGCCAGGCCGTTCACCATCTATCAGACACGGCTGTTCATTAAACAAACGGACTCGATCAAGCCAAAAGTCGTTAAAATTTTTAAAAGCTAAAATATCGGAGTTCATTAGTTAAAATGCTGGCTTAAGCCGTAGCCTGAAGTGAGCCTTAAGGGGCCTGCCGCCGGGCAAACTGCGATTAGTATCATCAATCTCGGCCAAGGAAAAAAAGATCCGTAACAGATAGGTGGCCGCCGAAGGTAAGGGTTGGAAGTGGAGGAAGGGCAGAGCCGCACCCATCGCCGAATCCACTTCAAGCTGGAGCTTAATCCGGCCATCCGTAATCTCCAGTCGGCCGTCAGTATTACCCAGAGCGCCCCGAGCAGAAACCAGGAGAGAAAGTGGCGGCTCGGTGGAAATCATTCCCGCCTCTGCGAGCTTGAAGGTTTCCCGCTGGCCGCCATTAGCACAAGAGTAGGACAGTGTAGGCAAAGCAAAAGCTCGTGGATTAATAGAGATGATACCGGTGCGTACGGAGGCCGGCAAGACATCTTCAAAATCAAAAGTATAATCTAAAGTAACCGAGTGGTTTTTAGCATCAATGGTAATGTCTTTCCTAATTGTTCCTACTGGCAGAACAATCAAAGCCGAGATTCGAAGAATCACTGGTGACTCTTGTCTTACTGTCGGCCTCACTGACTTGAGATCCTTTAGCCGCGCCTTACCAGGTATCTCAATTGTCGTGTGGCCACTGTTGAAGTCAGAATCAAGAATCGCGTCGCCATAAAAACCTAAAGGCAATCTCCCAAAAAGAGACGCGCTACCGGCTTTAGGAAAAGTGAAAGACTGTATCGCCAGTCCCCGACGTACATCCAGAGACACAGTCAGTTCAGCCGTTTCCACGATAAGGTAAGCGCCTTCTTGCTTGAAACTAATAGTAGATGATCGGACAGGCCCCGATGCTATCTCTGGATTATTGGGTGACGTTGATTGTCTTAATTTGGCTGTTATAGAGGCTAGCCTCCTTTGCAAAGCAATAAAACGTTTTTCTTCAATATGAGTCCTAAAATCACTACTCCAAAGATAACACAACTCTCGCCACTCTTCTTCAGTTGCCTGTCGGCTGATTAGATCTTGATAATATTGATAGCAACTGGTATTAATTGAGAAACTGTCACGACCAGTCAGGGCCCAGCGGGTAATATTATATTCATCCTGTTTCTTTACAATAATAGGTTGCGCCACCGTTTCTAGCGACAGGGCCTGGTTTTCCTTAGTCGGCGATAATACTTCTAGGACTTGCCGGGGGGTAACCAGAGCCAGCCGCTCATCCCGAGCCAGAGTAACGAAAAGATCATGAATTCTTTTCCACTCCTTGAAGTCAATCAGTGGCGCTTCGGTTGCGTGACGCCTAGGCCGAAAATCGAAAACTTCGGTATCACTGCCATAGATGGAGAGGAAACGTTGGGATTGACCAATATGACCCCGAAGATAAGTTAGGTAAGTAGCCAGATCTTCTTCTTGATGGACAAAGCGCTGAAAATACTGAAACGCTTTTGAATTAATCCAGATCACCGGCAATATTTCACCATCTGCTCCCCGTAAAAATTGAGGGGCATACTGGAGTTCCGGTGACCAGGCTGGATGAGCCGCCGCCGTATTATTCCACTCCATCAATACCGCTCGGTAACCGGCTTCTCTATAGAGCGGGAGCAGTCCACCAGAATAAGCCAGCTCATTGATATAAGCCAACTGAGGACGGAAGCCAAGTAATTTTTCATAGATTACTTGACCCCAGCGAAGATTAGCTCTGTTTACTTCCATAGGCACTAGTGGTCCGGCCAACTGAATATAACCACTACCCAAAAAATCGCAAATCCCAGCGGTCACTAAGGCCCGCAATTTTGATACCCAGGCCGGGTCAAGCTCCTTAGCTTTAGTCAAAGTATAGCCACCGGCCTCAATCGCCAAAGCTCTGGGAAACTCCTCGGCTAACCTTAGAAGTGGCCAATAACAGCGTCTGATTACCTCCGACAATTGTTCTTCGGCAATAGCCGAATATCCCAAATTAAGATGAAAAATGGTGTAGAGAGAAAGTTTGGCCACTTAGTTGATGGATTTGATGTTAATAACATAAGCCGGGTCGAAATCCACCACTGCCCCGGACATTGCTGGAGCACCACCCTCCGCCAACCAGAGAATATATGAAGCGACATCTTCAGGCTCAATCAAGCGACCAGATGGTATACGTTTTTGAATCAAGGGAAACATCCGGGGATTAAATTCCGTCGTCTTCATCAGTTTAGACAAGTGACCCAGACGCAAACAATGAGTGGAAATGGCATACTCCCCCCACTCTACCGCCAGCTCTCTGGTCAATCCCTCCAAGGCTGACTTTGAAGCCGCGTAAGCCGCCCGCCTGGGGTAAGGGTGAGTAGCATTAATCGAGGAAATAGTGACAAACACCCCCCGACCTCTTTTCAGCCCAGAAAAGGCGTGTTTAGCCAAAAGAAAAGCCCCGGTCAGATTAACATTAATCACTTTCTGCCAATCGGCGAGAGCCATGGTTTCCGTGTTATCTGAATGAGTAATGCCAGCCAAATAGACTGCTAAGTGAATAAGGGGAGGGAGTTTCTGGTAGGATTCTTCCTTAGTGGCATCAGGATGATGATCTTCCAACCAAATTGGATCAATAGTATAACCAGCCGCTCTCAGCTTTTTAACTAAAGCTCGGCCCAGATTTCCTGTTGCCCCCACCACTACCGCAAACTTTTGGCTGGGGTTGTTTTTTATATCTTTTCCCATCTTTTATGTTTAACTAAATAAACCCAAACATAGGAAACAACGACACCCGGTTCACCAACCACCGGATGATAACCCATAGGAATCGTCGAGAATTGGTTGTTTTTTACCGGCCAAACCGCATCCACTTTCTCGCCATTAGACCACATACCGCGACCAACCTGAAAGGCCCGCTTCGATCCACCCTGAAGTAGATAAAAAAATACCTCTTCAAAGCCGGGTTCCAAATTAAGTTCGAAATTGTGAGGCAGGCTTGACCAGGTGCCGGCGCCAAGGTGTTTAGTGATACCCAATCGCATGGTTGTCGTCGGGCCGCCAGGTGTCAGCCAGTGATAAACATCTCGGCGGGTATTACCAGCCCCCACCACGACATGTTTGGCGTCTGACGGCCGCAATAAGATTTTTTCCAGCGAAGAATTTTTTACCACCACTTTGGCAATATCGCCATCTTTTAGACTGACCTCGGCCATTTCCCGACCAACGCTAAAAACTAGGACAGAATCCTTACCCTCCACCCTTAATGTTTCCAGACCAACTTTATAACTCCACTGATACATTAGTTTAATGTAACATAGTGGCTGGCCAAATCAAGAAGATTTGATAAAATAAAAAGCTAATCAACAAAATATGGAGAAAATTATCAGGCCCGTTGTTAAATGGCTGGGGACTACCAAATTACTGTCAATTCCACGCAGTTACGTGGGAAAAAAATTGGCTTATTACTATTCGAGTCAGGGTAAAATGATATATGATTTTAGATCTTCCTCAAGCCGAGGGGATGTTAAGATCATTGATTTAATCAAACAAATTAAAGGAGAAACAGAGATGTTGTTAGCAGATCAAGAAGCCTATCTAATATATATAACGGTGAAAAAAACTGAAAAAATTGAGGGGGATGTCGCTGAGGTCGGCGTTTATAAAGGGGGCTCGGCAAAACTCATACGCGAAGCTACGAAAAAATCCTTGCATTTATTTGATACTTTTGAGGGACTACCAGACAAATGCGCAAAAGATAACCCAAAGCACTTTCAAAAGGGAGACTATTATGCCTCATTAGAAAGTGTTAAAAGTTATCTAAAAAATTATTCAAATATCTTGTTTTATAAAGGACTTTTTCCTTCCACCACTGAACTTGTAAAAAATACAAGGTTTTCATTCGTCCATCTTGATGTAGATATTTATGAATCCACGCTGAATTGTCTAAAATTCTTTTATCCCAGAATGAGTAGAGGGGGAGTTATTATAAGTCATGATTATCCCGCCTCAAAAGGAGTTAAGCAAGCATTCGACGAATTTTTTAAGGATAAATTAGAAATAATTATTGAACCATTCGGCACTGACCAATGTTTAATTGTGAAAGTGTAATTCGCGTATCAATCATTGTTTAGAAAATCCCTGATGTCATTGGTATCATAGGGTAAAGTCTAAAAAATGAACCTGCGAATGCTAAGATTTTAGCATGAAACGCAGAAAGAAAAAATGTCCCAGTTGTTTGAAAACTAAATTCTGGAAAACCGGTGATGGTCGACTGAAATGTCGTCA